>ERZ773021.704-NODE-704-length-12748-cov-91.4725_pt1 | contig 12748 bp, 9 predicted proteins | sample MGYA00511668_ERZ773021 | MGnify/ENA primary metagenome ERZ773021 (study PRJEB29015, sample SAMEA2737961) | human oral metagenome | biome: human oral; feature: human-associated habitat; material: dental | place: China | collected 2032 ... | reverse complement strand
AACCCGCTACATGAAGTGGCTCACCCGTGGCAACATAAGCATCAACCTCTGCGGCACTCATCGGCGCAAAGTTTACGGTAGCGCTACGTACCTGATGAATGGCGGGAAGCTGTTTATCTTTGGTCTCACCGAGCCCGTCCCGTAAATCTATGAGGCAGTGCCCGGTGTGGAGCACCCCGCTTCGACCGCTCATCGCGGCGATGCGCTCGCGTGCTTTCTCGGGAGTATGGGGCTTACCGTAGGCGACCGATTCAAACTCAAAGACAGAATCGCATCCGAGCACGAAGGCGTTTACTATACCCTGGGCGGCGAGAGAATCAGCTACCGCGCGTGCCTTCGCCTCCGCAAGAATGCCGGAAACCTCCGCCGGGGTTAGGTCGGTGCGTCCCTCTTCACGGGCGCGCTGGGCAGCACTGGCGAGCACCGCATCCTCATCGACATCGGAGACGTGAATATCAAACATAATGCCGGAGTCTTCAAGGAGCTTTTTACGCGCGGGTGATGCGGAAGCCAGAATCAGGCGCGGTGCGGGCTTTGATGCCGAATGCGACGCACCGGATGGAACAGAAGATTGGGAAGTCATATCTTTATTTTAGAACGAGTATCAAGATTGGTCTTCATACGAGAGAACGACCTCCGTACCATACCGATGCGCTGCATACCCTATGCCGTAGTCAAGAACCGCCTAGGACGCAGCGGTAATCTTGGCAGAACTAGGCGAGGTATCCTCGCCACGAATCAGCTTCGACTGGGCGGCTTCCACAAGATCCTGCGGCACAAACCCGTTAGCGCTGCGCGGTGCATTGTAGATCTCAGCGCTGAGGATACCCTCGCGCTTAGAGACAATCGTGGGAACCAAAGCTTGCCCGGCAACGTTCAAGGCGGTACGTCCCATATCAATAATCGGGTCAATCGCCAATAGAAGACCCACTCCATCAAGGGGAAGACCCACAGTCGAAAGGGTCAGAGTGAGCATCACGATAGCGCCCGTTGTACCTGCCGTAGCGGCAGAACCCAACACCGACACCAGAATAATCAGCAGATACTGCGAAATATCCAGGTGCACCCCGTAGAATTGCGCCACAAAAATAGCTGCCAGCGCGGGGTAGACGGAGGCGCATCCATCCATTTTGGTCGTAGAACCCAGCGGCACTGCAAAGGACGCGTATGCACGCGGCACGCCGAGATTACGTTCGGTAACGGCCTCAGTTATGGGCATAGTGCCCATCGAGGATCGTGATACGAAACCAAGCTGCACTGCAGGCCATACGCCCGAGAAGTACTGTTTCACAGAGAGCCCGTTGAGCTTCACGATCAGGGGATACACCACCAGGAACACGAGGAGCAGACCCGCATACAGTGCCGCAATGAACTTCACCAGCGAGCCCATGGATGTCCAGCCGTAGGCATAGACGGCGTGCCCGATCAGACCAATCGTGCCCAGCGGAGCGAGGCGAATAATCCACCACAGCACCTTCTGAATAATGGCGAGCGCGCTCTTGACGATATCGATAAAGGGCTTAGCCGCATCGCCCACCTTCAGAGCCGCAATACCGATAGCCCCTGAAATCACGAGCATTTGGAGCACGTTAAAGGAAACCGAAGAAGTTATACCGGAGTCGGTGGTTTTTGTGGTGACCTCAAGCCCTAAGAAATTGGAGGGGATAATCCCGGTCAGAAATGCTGTCCATGATCCCCGGGCGCTGGTGCTGCCCGAGGCGCTTACCTCGGCACCCACACCAGGCTGAACGAGCAGCCCCAGTACGATACCGATGGAGACCGCAAAAAATGCTGTAATAGCAAACCAGATAAGAGTCTTAACCGCTAAACGCGCCGCATTCGTTACCTGCGAGAGATTCGAGATTGAGGCAACGACGGCGGTAAACACCAGCGGGATCACCGCGGCCTTAAGGAGAGTCACATAGGACGTGCCGACAGCGTCTAGAGTGGCCATGAGCCAGTTGGGGTTATTTTTTGCATCGCCGCCGAGGGCGAGTGCAACGTACCCGAGCGCGATGCCCAGAATAAGGGAAGCTATAATTTGATGTCCGAAAGAAGTAGCCCAGCTGGGAAATCTGGATTTTTGCGGTGTTTCATGTGTAGTAGGCATGGCGTTACTGTAGACCCGTAAGAGAGAACAGCGGTAATTAGTGTGACGAACTATGACTGTATGACATAGCGTGACCGTGCAAGCGCCACCGAAAAAGACCCGAGGCACGTATTATTGCTAATTTTTATCGGCTCAGAAAAGCCTTTGTGCGAGGCGTGCTTGGTATCCTGAAAAGAGCCTGTTATCACCGAGACAGGATAGTGTGAAGGAGAAATGACCCGTGAGCGGGGCCGAACATCAAACCGCAGATGCCGCAGACGTAGAGCATCCGGAGAATGCACAGGACAATCAAGACCTCAAGTCCCCTCCTGCACGCGGTACCGGTAAGAAAGCGCTCGCAGTGTTCGGCGCCGGTGCCCTTTTGGCAGGCGGCGGCATATTCGCCTATAACTCTTTGCACCAGAGCGAGGAAGCCTTCAGTGCGGACGGTGAAGAATACGCTCAGGTTTGTCAAGACTCCAACACCGGGCTGCGCGTTGAGGATGAGCAATGCGAGAAGGCAGAGAAAGAGGCTGGGAATACTTCTTCGGATTCCAGCTCTGGTTCTTCGGGCGATTCTCATTCCGGAACTCAGAATTCCGGTAATTCGGGCACGACACACCATTCCGGTGCAACCAACGCGTTCCTGTGGTACTACCTAGGGCGCCGCAGCGCCGGTACCACATCCATCCCCGCCGTGGGATCATCTCTGAGCGGCGGCAGCACCACACGCCCCAATTCGGGAACGGTATACAGCGGTCTTTCCCGCAGCGGCGGCGGATTTGAATCCTCCTATAAGAGTGCTAAAAAGACTTCCACCTATTCCTCGGGCAAGGTGACGGAATCGCGCAGCGGCGGCAAGACTACGACCTCTAAGGGAACGGGGTTGACAGGGAATAACTCGGGCGGTAAGGGTGGAAGCAGCTCGAATAATAAAGGCGGCAGCTCCGGGAGTAAAGGCGGCTTCGGCGGAGGCTCGAAGTCCGGAGGCGGTACCTCCGGCGGATAGCCCGCCCCGCGTATTTTCTCAAGGGATACAAACACCCGGCCGACGTATCTATATCTGCGCCGGTTGCTCTATACGCCTCGCAGATGAGAATTCTCTACAAGTTCCTATACTGCACATCGTACTCAGCGGCGGTGTCTTATCACGAAAGATAATATGAAACGCGAAGAATTTCCGGTGGGACGCCCCGGCTGGGAACAAACCATTATTGACGAAGGCCTGACCTATAGCGTTGATGGTCCACACGATCTGCAGCACTATTGGAATGAGTATGCGGCCTATGTTTTTACACCCGCAGAAATGACTAATCTGCGGGATCAGGCGCGTGAGGTTCATCAAATGTGCCTGCACGCCATTGAGCGTATGGCATCTGGTGCCTACGGAACGCTCGGTCTTCCCGAAGCCGCCTTTAACATGGCTAAAGAATCGTGGAACCGCCACGAACCGGATTTCTACGGTCGCTTCGATTTCATCTACTCCGGGGTGCCCGGCGATCCTCTCAAACTCCTGGAATACAACGCCGATACCCCAACCGGCATCGTTGAGGCCACTATCAGCCAAAAGACATGGGCGAGCGATCAACGCCTCGACACCCGCGGTTACGTACACTGGGGTGAAATTGGTGAGGCTTTTACCGAACGCTGGCGGCAAATGTTTGCGCACGATCTCTCTCATGGGCGTTCGCCACGACTGCACTTAGCGAGTGTAACCGAAGAAATCGATGTTAACGATGAAGACTATAACAACCTCTGGCTTATAGCCCATGCCGCCAATCGTGCGGGACTGACCACGAAGCTTATCCGTATCGACGAGGTTATTTTCGATGAGACCCTAAAAATCTGGAAAGACCCTGAGGGAGAGCGCATCGAGAACCTTTTTAAGCTTTATCCCTGGGAAGATATGGTGACCGATAGTGAAAGCGGTTACGATAAGCTGCTCTTCGCCTACCACGATAGGATGAACCGTTGGATTGAGCCCGCGTGGAAGATGTTCCTGTCGAATAAGATTTTGCTCGCCGCTATATGGGATTTATATCCCAACCACCCCAACCTCTTAGAAACACATGTAGGTACGCGAGGCGGTCTGAAGAACTGGGTGCGTAAACCGATATTTGGCCGCGAAGGCGATGGCATTGAGATCAATGCTCCCGATTATGATGTCTTTGTGCGTGATGAGGACGATGACCACTTTATCAACGTACCTGAAAGCGAATTTGTGTATCAGGATTTTGTTGCCCCGCCGGTGTACTCGGGGATTATTAACCGCACTAACCTGCCGATGCTGGGCATCTGGATGGTCAATGGCGAGGCGGTCGGTATGGGCATTCGCGAATCGGACAGGCCTATTACCGACTACGAATGTCGTTTCGCCCCGCATCTCGTACAGGTCAAACCGAACCTTATTCCCTAGCTGATGCGCCGCGTTTGACCACACTAAAACCCGTACACTTTGCTGTATATTCGTAGGTTTATGTACGATATGCAGCACAATATACGGGTTTTAGCGCCAGCTCTCTAGGGTTTAGCTTTATTCCCCGGTAAAGTGCAGGGGTTTAATCATCGTCGTCGTCATCCTCATCATCGCTATAGGGCATGACCTCATCGGTGAGGGCGCGGCGTAACGTATCGAGCCCTACCGAACCGAGCATAAGAGCCTTCGTGTGGAACTCACGTAAAGACAGCCCGTCCCGAAGCGCATTGTCCCGAAGTTGAAGCCACAAACGTTCACCTACCTTATAGCTGGGCGCCTGCCCGGGCCACCCTAGATACCGCAAGAACTCAAAACGGATAACGCTCTCGGTACCCTCTAGATTGAGTTTCAAGAACTCGTACCCCAGCTCAGGAGTCCACAAGGTGCCTGGTTCAACCCCCAGCGGTTCAGCCCAAGCATCGGGGATCGGAAGCTCACAGTGCACGCCAATGTCGAAAACCACGCGGGCGGCGCGCATCCGCTGACCATCCAACATGCCCATACGGTCTCCAGGATCGGTCAAGAACCCGAATTCTTCCATTAGACGCTCAGCGTAGAGCGCCCAGCCTTCACCGTGCCCGGAAACCCAGATCAGCTGCGAACGCCATTTATTCATGCTCTCACTCATGACCAGCGCAATAGCCGTCTGCAGATGATGCCCCGGAACGCCCTCGTGGTACACCGTCGAAGTCTCGCGCCACGTGCCAAATGTATCGTCGCCCTTAGGAACAGACCACCACATGCGCCCGGGGCGCGAAAAATCGGGGGAGGGGCCGGTGTAATAGATGCCGCCCTCATGGGTAGGGGCGATGCGGCATTCCAGACGCAGCATTGGGCCGTCAAGATCAAACTGGGTACCTGCGAGCTCGTGCACCGCGCGGTCCGAGAGCGACTGCATCCACTCGCGGAGCGCATCGGTTCCGTGCAGAGTGCGTGACGGGTCGGCATCCAGGATCTCTTTTGCGCGTTCAATCGATGCTCCGGGCTCGATCTCCTCTGCAACCTGCCGCTGCTGAGCGATAATGCGGTCAAGCTCCTGCACACCCCAGGCATAGGTTTCATCAAGATCGACAGAAGCCCCCAAGGATGCCCGAGAGTGCAGGGCATAGAGTTTGCGGCCGACCGCATCCTGCTGGGGAGCTGCCGGGAGCAGCACCTCGTGCAAGTACGTCTTGAGCGTAGCGTACCCATCTTTTGCCGCTTTAGCACCTCGCCGCGCCTGCTCGGCAAGATCCGGTACCGCCTGAGTAATCTCGGCGGCAAGCTCATCGAAGAAACCGTCCTCGGCGATATACTCAGCGATCTGCTCGATAACAATCTCTATCTGTCGACGCGGTGAGACATGACCGGCAACCCGGGCCGTATGCAGAGTCTGAACGAACCCGGTGATCGCCTGCGGAACGTTGAACAGACGTCCGGCAATATTAGCCCAATCCTGCTCGGTATTTCGCGCCATCAGATCGAACCCGCCGCGAATCTCTTGAGGAACCGAAACAATGTTGTTTAACTGCCAGCCGCCCAGCCCCGCACGGTGGCTCTCAAGACTAAGCCCCAGACGCTCCTGCATGGCATCAAGAGTCACAAGATCAACATCGTCTATGGGAATGACCTGATCAAGTTTCTTGAGGGTCGCGCGTACCAACTGTATATAGGCTTCCTCCCCGGCGGGGGAATAGTCGCGAAACTGAGTCGCGACACCCGTGCGCCCCTGCTCTGTCGCAATGACGGGGTCTAAATCTAGAACCGCTTCGTAGAATTCGTTGGCGATGTGATCGACGTCGGTCAGCGCTCGCTTGACGCGGTAAATCTCCGGAATTTCGTGGTGAATGCTCATACTTTTCATACTAACGTAGCGTGGCATACAGCACGGCATTATTGCGCTGTATGTCCAGTATCCAGTACGTGAAGCGCCGAAACTTGCGTGCACCGCATACGCCGCGACGGCGGCTGAGCAATCCTGAGATTATCAGCCACCGTCGCGTGAGGGGTACTTAAGATAATTACGATGCAGCGGAGCCAGAACCGCTGAAATACGCGTCATCGAGCTCTATCGTCCCGGGCACCCGACCGTCACGAATACCCAAACGATGGGCAATTAGACGGTTCATGAGCTCGTCGCCCGCGATAAGATCCACCAGAATATGCGGGTACTTGGTGGAGCATCGAATGTACTCATCGTATGCATCATCACCGAAAGTTCCATCCGTGATAAACGCACCCAGTTGACCGCCCAATTGTTCCAGAGAGAGGTACAGGTTGGTAATATCCTGTACGCTGACCGCACCGTCGGCTGAACGCTGAGCCCGCACATAGAATGCGCGGTCGCGTTGCCCACCAGAGGGGTAAGCAATAACCTGAACACCCTGTGAAGCATCCGCACGTTCAGCCGTATATCCGCGTACTGAGAACAAGTCTGCCGCAATATCGGTGAAACGGTCCTTCGTCACCGCCTGCAGCTGGGGCTGAAGAAGAGCACGTTTGAAGACATCGCGGTAGCGCCTCTGCGCATCCTGCACAGCATTCCTTGCGGATTCGACGGCGCTGAGAGCGTCCGAAGGCGCATCCGACGACTGCTCTACACCGGGTGTCTGAGACGGTACCGGTGCAGGTGCCTGGTAGGCGGGGGCAGGCTGGGTGAAGGACTGCGAAGCGTAAGCTGCCGAAGAAACACCCGAACCACCCTGTGCCTGGGCAATGTTCTGCGGGGTCGCCTGAACGGGAGCACCATAGCCCGAGCGGGGACCTGACCCGTAATGACCGCGCGAATTCTGGTAGGAATAGGAATCCTGAGAATGTTCTCGCTTCTCATACGGTTTACGGCCAGTATTGAGTGCAGCCGCGATATCCTCGGGAAGTTTGTGTCGAAGTGCCTGCTTCTGAAGCGGTACGATACGCGCGGCAACAGTCTCCGGAATACCGTTGGGGAAGCGATCCAAAAGCTCTATGGCGCTCTGCGTAAGTGTGTACCGTTCGGGATCCTTGCGAGAAAGCCTACCGCTCTGTCCACCGTGAACCTGCAGATAGCCTTCCTGCTTCAAAACCTGAACCGCAACCGCGTACCGGTTGCGCACGCGAGGAGTCGTATTGGAGCGATGCGGCGCTAAACGAGCCTGCAGATACGGCAAATCCAGCGTGTCCTCAACCTTCGCGAACAGGTCGTAGAAATTGATATCCGGGTTGTCACGCACCAAGGTCAGAATATCGAAAAGCATATGATGCGGATGCGGAATCTGTTCCGCCGCCGCGGGATCGAGGAACGCACGGCGCATCAACTCGTCAATCGAGCCGTCCTCTACGCTACTAAGAGCATCGGCGTAGGCAGACCCCACCATGAAGACCTCTTGCTCATCTTCATCTCCCTCTTCAAGGTAACGATGCGCCAACAGCACGTCATAAACATGTTCGCGTCCTTGCAAATACTCAGGAGAGTCTTCGTCTGCAAGCTGCTGAATCTCAGCATCCTGGGCAATAGCACGATCCACATCGGCCAGGGGCAGCTTCGCGTTCTCGCCTTTGGCAAGTACCGCATCCATGATGACGCGCCCCATACGAATGAGAAGTTTCTCATGGTGTTTAAGCTGATCCACCGTGAGCAGGGAGACGGGAGCATCATCGAAAATATCGCTGAGTGCTTGGGCAGGTACCCCGTGCGGGAAACTGTACCGCAGGTTCTTACCCTCGGTCGTGAGCGCATATGCGATCTTATCGTGGTGCTCCTTAGGGCGCAGGTAGCCTGCATCAAGAAGTCCACGCACAGATTCGGCGCATGATGTCTCAAAAAGCTGCTGTTCCAGTTGGGTGAGACCGTACCATCCCTGCACAAAGCCACATTCGCGCATCACAAGCTCACGAAGTTTACTCTCTGTAACGCTCAGATGCAGCGGAATAACCGATAGGGCAATAGGAGCAATATTGCGCACATTAATTTGAGCCAGCAGTCGCGGATAGTAATCCTGCATATAGAACAAATGCGTGCCAATAATGGGATAGAAAAGATCCTCTAGAATTTCACGCTGTTCGTCCTCAGGGCGCTGAAGAAAATCAAGCCCACGTTCGCTCAAAGAATAGAGCAAATTTCCCGGATGCAGATTACTGAGCGATACATCAAGATAATCATGATTTACGAATGCGACAATAATTTTGTCAATCGCATCACGAAATAGCACGGATTTACCCACCGCAATATAGCGCTGGGTCATGGTGAAACCTATTTCAACCCCAACTGGAGTGTAAAGTTCGGGAAAAAGCAGTTTCTGTCCGTGCTCATGTGCTCGTTCAAATTGGCGTAAAAGCGCTAATGCCGCTCGAACCGCAATATCACGGCAATCATCGCGGTACTCCTCTGGAATATCATCCCAGGAAAGCGCTTTAAGAATGTTATCTACCGGTGTTTTCTCATGCCGAAGCATGTTCGTATTTACGATGGTCACAAGTACCCCTGTTGATATCTATATTTACTGTTCTACTAGTATAAACGGGAAAAAGGAATAAGTGTATTCATCCAAAAGGATGAATTATGGCAGGAAGGCGCGCAGAACTGCTGATCTAGCTTTGCGGTCTATTTATACAGGATTCTGCTGTCCTTCGAAGGTGTCACTCATGAGAATCCTGCGGAATCCCGCGGGAGAAGTACTCTTCATCAATTCTGTAGGTGCATTCTCCCGGAGTATGAATGACCCCCACACGGTGTCGAATCATCAGTGAAACTAAACGGTCACGGTCAACCAGAGCAATGCGGTTGCCCCCGGGAAGAGCTTCCATTTGTTGCGGAACCTGCGCAGCAAATTCTCCACAGGTAACAAAAACACCCTGTAACCCATTGTGTAAAAGAACTGCTCCAGCAAATTTTTGAATATCGCGGAGGGTTACTTTTGATGATCCGCAATAATGTTTTGCTTGAACATAGATAGGCGGAAAACAAAGTTCTTTAGGATAATGTACTAGAACATCAATCCCGTGATCGTTAGGGCCGCCTATAACTGCTGCATGAAAAGTCCCTAAAGAATTAAAGACATCTGCCACAATATATTCAAAATATGTTGGTGAAACAGCATAAATACGTTCGATAAGATCACCGGCAAAATCTGCCGCATATGCCGCCTGAGCCAAAATAAGATCGGGATGCGCATCCCGCAAAGACGCACCGGGACTCAACGGGGTGGTCATCGGGGTATACGAACTATGTTCGTGTTTATCTTGGGCTGGGGTATCGTGGGAATCCAGTTTGTCTGGATCCTTAGGAGCGCTTGCATAAAGCGGAGTAAAAAGTTTTTGGAGCTCATATCGAGCGCTTTGGGGAATGACGCTGCCGCGGCGCCGAATCTGCGCCGTTAGAATGTCGGCACCGGAATCGCTGAGCAGATAGCGAGTTTTTGAGGTTGTGGTTTTGGGAACGACCAGCACATAGTCCAAGCGAGCCATCGCCTGGAGCGTAGCCTTGACCTGGTGCATAAAAGCATCGGATTTGAGATCCTGAAGTTCTTCTTTGGTGCCTAAAGCGTGTGTTTGTTCAGAGAGGGACTGCGATATATCCGCCACGGTGCGGGGGACTGCACGGCTAAGCCGCCGCAGAGCCGGCAGAAAAAGAATCTCAACGGCCTCAAGCGGCACAGCATAATTTTTGTATTCTTTAGACATACCTGAACCACCTTTCGGGCATTTTAGTGTGGTTCGCTATATATACCTAGTATATAGGGCATCTAAATATCTTCCAGAGAAGCCATACGTATTTCTCTTCATATACGTCGAGCCTCGTACGTTATAGCGCACGAGACTCGATATTTTGCCGCAGCGAAGGCAAGGTTACATCGGGCGAGCCCTACGCCACGATCCCGGACCGGGACGCAGCGAAGCCCCCAGCCGCTGACGCCGGTTAAGCAAACGAGAAGCCGCCGTCAGAATCGAATTGTGCTCCTGCTGAGCCTGCGAACTCTGATATGAAGCTACCAATACGGTGAGTGCGGCAATCTCCTCAACCGTCGGATTACCCTTGATAACACGCAGCAGAGGCTGCTCGGAAGATTGTGAATCATCCTGAATATCCGCAGGATCCACGGTATCAGCATGCGGGGCAGCCTCCGAAGCGCCGTCCTGCGGTAAAACCTGATCAGCGGACTCTTTGGGAGTCGTAGGAGCATCCTTCTTCTTCCCGAAGGAGAAATAATTCAGCGGATTGTAGCCTGCCACAGGCGCCTCCTGACAATAAATAACCGATAATGCAGTATCTTGGTTCGAACTCCGGTCAGTACTGCATCACAACGTGAACTAAGAGCAGTCAAGAACTACAGCGGAATATTCCCATGCTTCTTCGCTGGCATAGCGGCACGTTTATCATGCAGTGCGCGAAGAGAAGAGATAATACGCACACGGGTCTCATGCGGAGCGATAACCTCATCCACATACCCCAACTCGGCGGCCTGGTACGGGTTCAGAATCTCTTCCTCATACTGCTCAATCAGCTCAGAACGGCGTCCCTCAACATCTTCGCCAGCCTCCGCAGCTGCGGCAAGATCACGACGATAAAGAATATTGACCGCACCCTGACCATTAAGCACACCCACCTGGGCGGTAGGCCACGCCATGTTAATATCGGCTCCCAGGGTTTTTGACCCCATCGCAATATATGCGCCACCAAAAGCCTTGCGGGTAATGATCGTAATGAGCGGTACAGTCGCCTCCGCATAGGCGTAGAGCAGTTTAGCACCGCGGCGAATAATACCGTTGAACTCCTGATCCGTACCCGGCAAGAATCCGGGAACGTCCACAAACGTCAAAATCGGAATATTGAAAGCATCGCAATTACGCACAAAACGCGCAGCCTTCTCAGCGGCGGCAATATCGAGACATCCCGCAAACTGTGTAGGTTGATTTGCCACAATACCCACTGTGCGACCCTCCACACGGGCATAACCAATCATGACATTCGGGGCGAATAACGCCTGAAGCTCGAAGAAATGCCCATCATCAACCACGGACTCGATCACATCGCGCATATCATAAGGCTGATTCGCAGAATCGGGGATGAGAGTATCAAGATCCAGATCATCCACCACGACCTCAAACTCCTGATCATGATCCAACGGCAGCGACTCTGACAGGTTATTGGAGGGCAAGAATTCCAAAAGCTCCCGCACGAAATCGAAAGCGTCTTCTTCATCTTCGGCAAGGTAGGCACTCGTGCCAGTCATTGCATTATGCTGACGGGCGCCGCCCAAGGTTTCCATGTCAACCTGCTCACCGGTGACCGCCTTAATAACGTCCGGACCCGTGATAAACATATGTGAGGTTTTATCGACCATCACAATAAAATCAGTGAGCGCGGGGGAGTATGCGGCACCACCTGCGCAGGGACCCATAATAATTGAAATCTGTGGAATAACGCCCGAAGAACGCACATTCATCCGGAAAATATCGGCAAACAGCGCCAGAGAGGCCACCCCCTCCTGGATGCGAGCCCCGCCGCCATCGTTAATGCCGATCACCGGGCAGCCATTCTTGAGGGCAAACTTCTGCACCTTCACGATCTTCTCGCCGTTCACCTGCGAGAGCGAACCCCCGTACACCGTAAAATCTTGAGAATAGATAGCGACAAGACGCCCATCAATGGTGCCGTAGCCTGAGACTAAGCCGTCACCGAGTGGTTTTTTCTTATCCATACCGAAAGCCGTGGTACGGTGGCGAGCTAAGGCGTCAAACTCTACAAAAGAACCCTCATCGAGAACCATGTCGATGCGCTCGCGTGCCGTATTCTTGCCGCGTGCATGTTGTTTATCTACAGCGGCCTGCCCGCCGGGGGCAAGGGTCTGCTCGCGACGAGCATAAAAATCGGCGAGTTTACCGGCGGTCGTACTCAAGTCGTATTCCTGAGCGTTCTCAGACATGTATTCCTCGATTCGTGCGGCACGCATCATGTGTAGAGGGTGTTTATGACGTGCGGTGTCGATACGGATGGTAGGTTTTCTCAGGCTAGAAAAACTACCCTATCAACTATAGTGTGCGGGGCGGTCATGGTGCCAGGTATCTGCGTATTTTCGTCATACGTGTTGCTGCAGGATCCTATACCACATCGTGTTAAACCCGCCGGTTCGTTGCCTAATGAGGGCACAAAGCGGCGGGTCGAAAACAGTATTGAGGGGTAAAACTAGCGGATGCTGCCCAGAACCGGGTTCCACTCGCCGATAGTG
>ERZ773021.701-NODE-701-length-12832-cov-8.40612_pt1 | contig 12832 bp, 21 predicted proteins | sample MGYA00511668_ERZ773021 | MGnify/ENA primary metagenome ERZ773021 (study PRJEB29015, sample SAMEA2737961) | human oral metagenome | biome: human oral; feature: human-associated habitat; material: dental | place: China | collected 2032 ... | reverse complement strand
TGATTACGGAAATCACTTTGAGTAGTAGCAATTGGCATAATAAGGACTCCTTTCTTTTCTCTTACATTATATTGTACTATATTATGTACATTATTTCTACTATTAACTATTAGCATTAAAGGATAACTTAAATCAGCAAATATTAGCAGTCAAGACAAAAAAGGCTAATTTGGCAAATACCAATCAACAACTCAAACATGACAATAAAATGATGCAGAGCAATATCAAGGGCTATAAATCACAACTAGTCGACACCATCGTCGAAAATGCTCCTACCCACAAGGTTGAACCAGCATTACTTAAACCCAACGAAGTAGCCCAACCAGCAAATACTGACACTGGCCGCCAACAGCACCTACGACAAACCCTCAAATACCTAACAGATACAGTTACCAAAGTTCTACGCAGGATCAAAATCGATGCCCTTTCCTTTATCAACCAGATCACCGAAACACTAACAACGACCACCGACAACCAACCACCTAAACACCTTCAAAGTGCCAAAATAGGCCCTTCAACTATACAGGCTTCTAAGCACCCATTTGATTACAAGAAAGAACTACAACTAGAAAACGATCCCATTATCAAACTCAAAAAAGCAATCTTAATGGCTAACAACGAACAACTTCAAAAAGCTAATGATCAAACCAAACAATCCCTAAACAAGCAAGCCGATAACGAATGGGAATTCTAAAAAAATCCACACTGCCCCTTAGCTCCCCCATGGAAGCAAGCTCTGCTTACGCAGCCGTGCTCTCTTGAGACTTAGCCTGTCTGTGGCTAAAAATCTCAAGAGAGCACTTGCTCTCAATAGACTCATCGCTCATTTGCTCACCCAACAACTTACGTTATTAGCTTAGTAAATAAGCAATGCAGACAGTTTAAACGCACTCCGCCCTTGTCCCTAACCCTCTTAGTGTTGATTTATCCAATTGCCGACTTTCTTTTCAGCAAAGCATAGGGAGAACACGAAAAAGTCCCATGAGTAATTAGGGTTGTCCGTAGCATTTTCGAAGCTTCCAGCCACGTCTTTAGCCATATGCGATAATAGCAGGGTTTAGCATACCCATGTTGTTAACTACAAACCTGGCGCGTCTCCAGGCTCACGGACGCTTTCGGGATACTACCACGGTGCAGAGTCACTGCTTGCGAGTTTAACCGGTTGTGAACCAAAAGAAAAAGCCGCCTAGCGATTAACTAAGCGGCTTTAATAGTTTTAGGGTTTAATTTCATTGATAATTTTATGTAGTTATATCTTGAAATATCGGCCAATCTCTTCTAAAATTAACTATATTAAAGAAATTGACAACCCCGATTGACTACTTGCCCTAGTTAATCGGTAGCTCGTTGAAGTACGCCAATACTTCAACGGGCTTTTTCTTTTACTCTGATTTATTTAACTAATGAATTGATTCACTAAAATCTTTTCAGTTATAAATTTACACTAATTGTGGTTTGAAGTAAACACTTTCAAGTACATAGCAAAGCATATATAACTTACTACAACTAATTATCTGTAGTAAATATATAACTGTAGTAGACATATAACTTACTACAACTAATTATTATATCTTATATTTCAGTAATAATAGCTGTTATTGCCAGTAATGTGCACTTGTAGTAAACTAATTATGAATTTTAAATAGGGGTACTTCAAAGGAGTGAGGATAGTGCCAGCAATTCTTTACGGTAATATGAAGGGCGGCGTTGGTAAGACAACCAACAGCGTCATGACAGCCTATCAACTTGCTAAATTAGGCTATAAGACTCTGGTATGCGACCTGGACCCACAGGCCAACGCCACGCAACTGCTACGACGGACTTATGGATTACAACATGGGACAGATCTTCAAATTGATAAAACTATGATGGTTGCATTAACGGAAGAAAATATTAAATCCGCCATTGTTAATATCATGGATAATCTTTACCTACTACCATCCTCCGAAGACTTCAAAAATTACCCGGACTTCCTTGAAATGAAGTTTATGCTCGACAAAGAAAAGATTGAGACGGGTAACAACACCACTTTACAAAGTGAAATGAATAAGGTTAAGGAACACCGGATTGCTTACTTTGCCCAGCAACTCGCCAAGGTTCGTAATGAGTACAACTTTATTATTATTGACGTACCACCAACATTATCCATATTTACTGACTCCGCTATTTACGCAACTGACTTTGTTATTATCGTCCTCCAGACGCAGCAGCGGTCCTTAGATGGAGCAGAAACGTTCTTCGAGTACCTCCAGCAGATGTACAACGACTATGCTAACGTCGATTTTGATATTCTAGGCGTCCTAGCCGTGTTGCTGAAAAACAACGTTGGCCTGGACAGTCAGATCTTAAAGGATGCCGAAACCGACTTCGGCAAGGATATGCTCTTCAAGCAGATTATCCGGCACATGGAACGGCTTAAACGCTATGACCGGACCGGGATCGCCGAGAAAGGCCTGACCAAGTACGATATGCACGATACCCGGCTGCACTACATCTACAACACGCTGACCCAGGAAATCATCCAGCGTTTGAAAGACAAGGGAGTTGAATTGAAGTAATGGCTAAGTTTACGTTTGATAAGAACGCCAAGAAAAAGGCGCCAAAACCAATCACCGAAACGAAGATCTCCAAGCCCAAAGAAACCTACAATCCCGCCAAGATGACCAAGCAGGTCGAAGCCGAATACCAGAAGCAGCCCAAGAAAAAACGCCCAGTAGGCCGGCCCAGGAGCAGGCGAAAGTCCTACCAGACGGTACGATTGCAGAAGAAAACGGTTTTGAAGATCGACGCCCTTGAAAACGCCCTGAGCATCAAGACCCAGGACGAAACGGTCAACCAGGCGATTGATCGGGTATTGCGATCACTGAGCAACGATGAAATGCGGTCATATAAGCTGTGGCTGGATATGTTTGAAAAGAGAAATAGTACAAATTAATTGATTGAAATCAATTAATTACGGGTGAGCTCGTTATACAATGCCTTGGTAGGAAGGTGATTTTATTATGAAAAAAGTAGCAATTATTATTGGTTCGACACGACCAAGTCGGCGTAGTCCCGAGGTCGCTAAATGGTTGAAATCTCAGCTTGATATAAGCCGTTCCATTCAATTTGAACTAATTGATCTACAACAAAATAAAGCTACCTTTTCTAAATGAAGAAAAGTTACCTGCATTGGGTCAATATACACATTCTTATACCAAATCATGGAGTTCCCTAATTAATAGTTACGATGGAATAATTCTTCTATTTCCACAAGATAATTCTGGTTACCCAGCTTCACTTAAAAATGCTTTAGACTATCTAGGTAAAGAGTGGGATAACAAACCTATCAGTATGGTTACCTATGGTGGACACGGCGGTCCACAGGCTCAAATTGCAATGAAATTAGTGCTCACTGGTTTCCATGCAAAGCAGTTGGCTGTTAATCCGCAATTAAGTCTCAATCCAACAGACAATAAAGATCTGTATTTATCTAAACTACACACTTATGATTTCGAAGCCAAATTATTAAGACAAGAATTCGAGTATGTACTTTGAAAATGATATTTAATATATAACCCCCTAATAACTGGAGTCTTTCATACCGGTTATTAGGGGTTTTACGTTTACCATATAATCCAAACTATTACTTATACACGTTGAATTTTTCCTGCAGCTATTGGTAAAGTTGTGTGTGCATCATATCCCATTACCGCCCCACCAACGGTATCAGGTAATTGCATATCATCAGGAATACCTTGCACGTATACAAGTAAGCAATAAAATTGACGTAACTAGCCTTCGAGTATTTGCTGTCATAAAATTCCTCCTTCTCGCTTAGTATTATCTAATCTCGAAGAATCGGTAACTCTTACCATTTTCGGGGCATCCTGTTGTATTGTAATAGGAGAACTTCATTGATAAATTGATCATAATCAAGTCCTGTATTATAGCGGTCATTAATTACCAAAAATAAGTAAAAAGCGTCAGCCGAAGCCAACGCAAAGAAGCCAATAATATACGCCATTATCTTTTGATTAAGGTTTTAATTAACTAATTCCACTTTTCGTAATTTACGTTTCAATTTCCCTTGTTCTTCTAATAAAGATAACTCTCGCGACAAGGTTTCAGGCGTTGTTCCAAGGTATAGGGCTAAATCCTTCATTTTTAAGGGTAGGTTATAACTAATTTTACCAATTTTATCCGCATATGTTTGCAAATACCTTAATATCCGATCTTCAACTTTAGGTAGCGTCAGTAACTGAATCTGCTTCTGCAAATTCGCAGTCTTAACCATATTCAACTCTAATAACTTGATACTTAATCTTGGCTGATCATGCATTAATTCTAAGAAATCTTGCCGTTTTAATAAACAAATTTCACTTTGAACCGTCGTTTCGACATAATTATTAGTATTATCTTGTCCAAATAGCCAGTTTTCACCAACATAATCGCCGGAATGTAAGACTTGTAAAACATTCTCATGTCCATCTTCATCTAGCGTGTATTGTTTAGCACTACCATGAGCAACAATTATTAAATTATCACCTTTCGTCGGGTCAATTACTATTTCGTTTTTCTGATAGTCTTTATGATGAACTAGCCTTTCAATTTGAATTTTTTTCTCGTGTGGCAAAGCACCAAACAACGGCACTAAGTTAACACATAAATCAGCCATTAAATCGCATCCCTTTAATTAAAATCATCATCGTCTTCTTCAGTATACAATCCTTCTCTTAATTCATGTTCTAAGAAAGCTTGTGCTAGCCGAATTTGTTCCTTAATCCAGGCCAGTAAATCAGTTAAGTTGGCAACTAAGTCATACCAAGCTTCATTCTTGGCTAAAACGATTGCCTTAGTAATAAAGAGAATTTGAGTATCAAAATCTTTTATCAACGTAAATAATTGTTCATTACCCGGGAGATACTTGTTGCTGCCATCTTCTTCCAGCATCGAATATTCCTTAAATTGATCAGTCGTGTTTGGAATATTTTCACCATTATTAACCAGTAAACGATTTAACTGGGCAAACTCTTGTTGTTCATAAGCTATCCAAGCAGAACTTTTTTCCGCTAAGAAAAGACTCGCAGTTCCTTTGGCAAATAAACTAGCTTGATTGATTTTCAAAGAATGAATTAAGAGATTAGAAATAATGTGCCCAGTCATCGCACCAGCGGTTGGCTTATGATGATCGAGATCACTTTGCTTTAATTCAGCTTGATACTTTTCTTCTGTGTTCATTTAGCTAAGCTCCTTTTCCTTGATTCCTTGTACTTCATAGCCCATTTTTTCAATAGCTGCTTTAACGTCAACGGCCTTAACTCGATCAGAATCCATTATGAATTTAAGCTTTCCGGCATTGAATAAAACCTTAATTTGATCGGTTCCATCTAAACTATCTACTGCTTTTTCAATCTTGGTTAGACATGAAGGACAAGTCATGCCAGATAATTTCATCATTACTTTTTTCATAATTTGATATTCCTTTCTTGTTAATTTACATATTTAATGCTACCTTGTTATGCTTTTTAGAAACTTGATGGTTATCAAATTTATGGTGAAATTTAAGTAATCTCATCCCATTTAGAATGACTACTAAAATACTAAATTCGTGAATAAACATCCCGCTGGCCATTTCAATATACCCAGCAAACAGACCGATGAACAACAGTAATACTGTTAATAAAGCCAGTACTATATTTTCATTCATGTTTAGGACAATTTTCTTAGACAAACCTAAGGCATAATCAATCTTTCTTAAGTCATTTTTAACTAAGACAATATCTGAAACATCAATTGCCACATCTGTTCCACTACCAATGGCAATTGCCACATTGGCATTAGCTAAAGCTGGACTATCGTTGATCCCATCACCGATAAAAGCAACATGGTGGCCATTCATTTTTTCTTGTTTAATAAAAGCAGCTTTGTTCTCTGGTAACATTTGGCCACGAACTTCATCAATCGGCAATTCTGCGGCAATCTGTTCAGCAGTTTCTTGATTATCACCAGAAAGCATCACGAGCTTCTTAACCCCCAACTTCTTTAAATTAGTTAAGGCTTCTTTAGCTTCTGGACGTAGTTGATCCTTGATACCAAAGACCGCTAACTGACTTTGATCTGAATTGGCAAAAACAACAATTGAATTATCTGATTGGCTCAAATGATTAATTGTCTTGACTAGTTTTCCGTTTGAACCAGTATTATCAACAATCAAGTTTTGATTACCTAAATAGTATTTCTCATCATTAATAGTTGTCACGACCCCTTTGCCCTTAACCGTTTCTAGTTTAGTTGAAACCGGCTTTTGCTCAGCTAGTTTAGCTATCGCTTGAGCTAATGGATGATTACTTTGACCTTCAATTTGAGCAGCCAATTTAATAATTTCATTTCTTCGACCGTTTAATATTTCAATTACACTAACTTCAGGATGGCCAACAGTTAGCGTACCGGTCTTATCAAAAGCAACTTCATCAATTTTTCGCGCTTGATCTATTACTTGAGAACCCTTGAACATAATACCGTTCTTTGCCCCATTACCGATCCCAGCAACTGTTGATACAGGTACCCCAATGACGAGAGCACCTGGACAACCTAGAACCATCACCGTAATGGCTAATTTTAGATCTCTAGTAATTAAGCCCACAATGATCGCAATTACAAGGACAGCTGGGGTATAGTATTTGGCAAAACGGTTAATTATCTTTTCTGTACCAGACTTAGTATCTTGAGCTTCTTCGACCATTTCAATAATTTTACCGAAAGTGGTATCCTCACCAGCCGCAGTAGTTTCAACGGTTAATGTACCGTCCTCAAGAATCGTTCCCGCATAGACTTCGCTGCCAACTGTTTTATTAGCTAACTTTGATTCACCATTCACGCTTGCCTCATTAAGGTAACCGATGCCGGAAACAATCTTACCGTCCACTGGAACTTGATCACCGGTTTTAATAAGAATCTTTTCACCAGGATCGATGAAATCGACGTCTTCTTCCTTAATGGTTCCGTCATCTTGAACAACTGACGCGGTCTTGGGCGCCATTTGAGTTAAATCTGAAACGGCCGACCGCGTTTTCCTTAGAGTTATCTCTTCCAACACATCTCCTAGCATGAATAGCCAGGTCACAATAGCAGCCTCGTTAAACTCGCCGATTATGAAAGCCCCAATTACAGCTAAGGAAACTAAAACGTCAATAGAAACTAATCTAACTCTCAGTGATGAAATAGCCGTCAAAGCAATCGGAATTACTCCGATAGTTCCAACAATGAACATTAATACCTGATATGGTATATCCATATGGAGTAGCAATTTAGACACTTCTGCAAATAAAAGCAAAACAGTATTAATAAGCAGAATATATCTCTTATACTTCATAAAAAATTGTTGTACCTTAATCATTTTGCCCCTCCTTCATTCGACATAAAATATCATAAAATGAAAATACCTTAAGCAACTTGATAATCATCAAGAAAGTTAGATTTTCATCTAAGTTTTGAATCCAAGGTCTATAATTAATGGATGACTCCTAAATCTAAAAAGACAAGGCCCATTAATTTATTAACTAATAATATTGAATTTCAATTTCATAGGAAAACTGGTAAACTATTCAACATAATAGTTGAAAAAGGTGGGAAGAAAATGTTTGAACAAGCAGTTAACTACAAAAATAGACTATATAAAGAACTATCTAGAATTGGTAAGGGGCTAAGCAGTGATCGACGATTAGAAATTCTTGATCTTTTAACTCAAGCACCCAAATCAGTTGAAACTATTGCCAACGGGGTCGGAATAAGTGTAGCTAACGCCTCACGCCATCTACAAATATTGAAGGACAGTCATCTGGTTAAAACAAAACGAAACGGTAATCATATTATTTATAGCCTTAGTTCTCCCAAAATTAGTGATCTTATGCACCTATTAACCGATATTGGCAACAGTGAACTTTCAAATATGAAAACAATTCAGGATAAATCAGACGCTCAAGATAACGTTAAAACCATTTCCTTAAAGCAAGCTCAAGAAGAATACAAAAATAGCTTTGTCCTTGATGTACGACCTTCTGATGAATATGCAGCAGGCCACATACAATCGGCAATTAATGTCCCATTGGAAGCATTAAAAGAATCAATGCCCAAATTACCTAAAGATCAAAAAATTATTGTTTATTGCCGTGGAAGACTATGTGCTAATTCCAACATTGCCACACAGATCTTAAATAGAAATGGTTTTGACGCAGTTAGTTTAAATTCAAGTTACTATGATTGGAATAAAATAACAGAATAAACAGTTTAAGCACGATTTAGTCATTTATTGATTAAATCGTGCTTTTGTATTGACTTACAAAAAGTATGTGATATTATTAAACCATTCAAGCAAACAATTGAATAGTCGAAAGGCAGTGACATAACTTGTCTACTATTGGTAAAACACTAACCTTAATTAATTTTGAGAATAATTGGTGCGCCCAGTGTTATACGCAGCAACCAATAATAAATAAGATTAGCCATGACTTTAATTCATATTTAAACGTTCGGGTAGTGAATTCAGATGCTCACCCAGAACTAGCAAAAAAATACAATGTTTATTCCGCACCCAGTACTATTTTGCTGCGTGATGGAAAAATTGTTGAAAAAATTACCCGTTTTATTGATCAATCACAATTAACAACTTTAATTAAATATTACCTATAAAGGAGCGACTCTTATGGTTAAGAACATAATTGACAAAGACTTTGTGAAAGAAACTAGTACCGGTGTTACATTAACTGATTTTTGGGCTACTTGGTGTCCTCCATGTCGAATGCAAGGACCGATTATTGAACAACTTGATAAAGAAATTGGCGATAAAGTCAAAATCACTAAAATGGACGTAGATGCAAATCAAAAAACACCAATAGCATTTGGAATTCTGTCTATTCCAACCTTAATTATCAAAAAAGATGGCCAAGTAGTTGATAAGCTGGTTGGTCTCCACAGTAAGGACCAACTTAAAACCGTTCTTGCTCAATATACTAATTAGGTTAAGAGGGGAGAAGCTAAATGGAACAACTATCAGTAATGAATAAAAAAGAATTTGATAAAAAACTGAAGAATGGAAAATATATTTTAGTTTTTATGGCTTCTTGGTGCCCTGATTGTAGCTTTATCAAGCCTCATCTACCAGAAATTGAACAAGAATTCAAAGATTACACTTTCATCAGTGTCGATCGTGATGAGAATACCGAATTGGCTCAAGAACTAAATGTCTTTGGTATTCCAAGCTTCGTTATTTTTAGAGATGGGCAAGAAAGCGGAAGACTTGTCAATAAAGATCGGAAGACTAAAGAAGAAGTCGAAAACTTCATTACCAACACTATTAACTAATGAAGAAGTTTTTTACTATTCTTGGCGGTATGGGGACGTTAGCAACTGAAAGTTATGTCCGACTCCTTAATAAGAAAACTGAAACCCATAAAGACCAAGACTATTTAGATTATATAGTGGTTAACCATGCAACTATTCCCGACCGTACCGCCTGGATATTAGACCATCATAATCCAGACTTTAACAAAGAGCTAATCGAGGATATCGAACAGCAAAGTTTACTTCAGCCTGCATTTTTTGCATTAATCTGTAATACAGCGCATTGTGCTTTTGATAAATTACAGGCTGCTACTGATATCCCAATATTAAATATGCCTGAAGAAACAGTTAAAGCTATTAAACAAGTACAACCTAGCGCAAAACGAGTTGGTATATTGGCTACTCCAGGCACAATTCAGTCTGGTATCTATGATCAATATATTACCAATGCTGGTTATGAGGAAATTAAGCCTAATGCAGAAATATTGAAGTTAACTAAAGAATTAATTTACGATGATATTAAGAAAAAAGGTCAATCAGATAATCATAAGTTTCATCAACTAATTGAGAAAATGAGTAATGAGCAGGGAGCCGATATTGTTATATTGGGCTGTACCGAACTTTCCTATGCCCAAGAAATGAGTCCAGAAACTAATTATCCAATTATTGATGCACAAGAAGTCATTGTTAATCGTTCATTGGATAAGGGATTAGCGTTACGTGACAACTAATAAGTAGATTGGAGTGAAATTTAATGAGGCAATATGATGTAGTAGTGATTGGGGCCGGTCCTGGTGGAATGACCGCTGCCTTATATGCAGCACGAGCTAACTTAAATGTAGCAATGCTTGATCGCGGTATTTATGGTGGACAAATGAACAACACCGATGACATTGAAAACTACCCTGGTTTTACAACAATTAAGGGTCCTGAACTTGGTGAGAAAATGTATCAAGGAACCGTTAAGGCCGGAGTAAATTTTGTATATGGTGATGTCCAAAACGTTACCGCTGATGATCAACAAATGAAGCATATTCAAACCGATAGTGACGAGTTAGTAGCAAGCGCAGTAATTATTGCAACAGGATCTAATAATCGAAAATTAGGTGTACCAGGTGAAGAAAAGTTCTCCGGAAAAGGGGTTTCTTACTGTGCAGTATGTGATGGTTCTTTCTTTAAAGGAAAGAACGTTACTGTAGTTGGCGGTGGTGATTCAGCAATTTCTGAAGGATTGTACTTAGCTAACGTCACTGATGGAGTTAATGTCATTCATCGTCGCGATCAGTTACGGGCACAAAAGGTATTACAAAATCGTGCTTTTGATAACGATAAGATAGATTTCACTTGGAATACTAGTGTGACAGAGATTTTAGGTGATGAAAATCATGTTACTGGAGTAAAAATTCATAACAATCAGGCCGGCGATGATACAACTCTAGACACTGATGGAGTTTTCGTCTATGTCGGTAACGTTCCAAACAGCCAAATTTTCAATAATTTAAATATTACCGATTAAGCTGGTTGGATTATAACTAACGATCAAATGGAAACAACAATTCCTGGAATCTATGCAATTGGTGATGTCCGTCAAAAGCAACTGCGGCAAATTACAACTGCGGTTGGCGATGGTGGTATTGCTGGGCAAAACGCCTTTGAATATGTCGAAGCCATAAAGCATCGGCAAACGGTTAAAGATTAAAGAGAGGAAAATTACTTTATGGAAATCAAATATTGGTCAGATATTGCTTGCCCCTTTTGTTATATCGGTTCTAACCGAATGAAACGAGCAATGAAGGAAATTGGTATTTATGACACAACTGAATTAGAGTTCAAATCATTCGAGCTTAACCCTGCAACACCAAAGGAAACCGATGAAGGATACATTAATCACTTCACTCAGGGAAATAAGGCAATGGAGCCACAGGCCAAAAAGCAAATGGCTCACATCGAACAAATGGCGCATAACGATGGTCTACCAATGGATCTTGACAGTGTAGTACCTACAAATACTATGGATGCGCACCGGATTATTAAATTCGCAGAAGCTAAAAATGATCCTGATTTGACTGAACGAGTAATTAGGCGCTTCTACCAAGTTTACTTTAGTGATGGTCAATCGATTGCTGACCACGATGTGCTATTAAATGCGGCAATGGAAGCTGGGCTTGCTAAAGACAAAGTAGAAAAAGTGCTTAATTCTAACCAATATCATCAAGCTGTGGTCAATGACGAGGCAGAGGCTCAACAATCCGGTATTCATACTGCACCTTTTTTTGTAATCAATAATAAGTATGCAATTAGTGGTGCCCAACCATATGAAGTCTTTGTTAAAGCCTTAAAGCGAGTTCAAGCAGAAGAAAATTAGGAGGAATTTACGATGACCGAAGATAAGCCACAATTTAATACAATACCTGGCGATAATAATGATGCTGCTGTATGTGGGCCAGACGGTTGTAATATCGCTGAACATCAAAAGCAAACTGAGGATAAGAAGAAGCAAACAAAATAAATGGAGGAAAGCTATAAATGAAGTTTGACTACGTTGTTATTGGTAGTGGGCCATCAGTTTATCATTTCCTATTGGGAATGCAGAATAGCGGAAAGAAAATCGCGGTTGTTGAAAAGAATCGGTTTGGCGGAATTTGCCCTAACGAAGGCTGCGAACCCAAGATTTTCTTAGAAGGAGCAGCACGAGTAACCTTAACTTCAATGCGTTTGCAAGGTAAGGGAATTACTCAACCAGCTAAGCTTGACTGGAAAGAACTTATTCAGCAAAAGAATAAGGCTATGGCGTCATTCCTAAATAATATGCAAAGTATGTATGAAGGCCTGAGTGCGACTACCATCAAGGGTGAAGCATCATTTGTTGATCAACATACCATTGAAGTTAATAATAAAAAAATCACTGCTGATAATTTTGTAATCGCAACCTGTAAAAAGCCGCGCCCTCTTAACATTCCTGGCCACGAGTACCTGCTTACTAGTACTAACTTTTTTGAACTCGAAGATACTCCAAAGAACGTCGCAATTATCGGAAGTGGTTACGTTGGTATGGAATTTGCTACATTGTTGTCTACTGCCGGGGTTAAAGTAACAGTTATTGTCCGATCCGGCCAACCACTAAAGGAATTTTACAGCCAACACGTTCATCAGTTAGTTGATGAACGGCGAATTTACAATTGAAATGCAACACAAAGTAAAAAAATAAACCCATACTGGGTAGAATATGTTTAACGACCAAATCAAACAATTCGAGGTATCCGGTATGAGCTATAAACATCTTACTATAAAAGAACGTGAAATGCTTATCCTTTTACGGGCTAAAGGGTTATCTATCATAAAAGATCAAGGAAAACTATCTAAAGGAATAATTGCTGATCATAAAATGCCTTTGCAAAATAAACAAGGGAGTAAACGTTACCACCATAAGTAATGTTTGCTTCCCATTTCTTATCTAGTTATCGTTATTTTATTTGGTAAACAATTTTCAATTTGGAACGTTAAAATTGTA
>ERZ773021.699-NODE-699-length-12853-cov-5.90686_pt1 | contig 12853 bp, 10 predicted proteins | sample MGYA00511668_ERZ773021 | MGnify/ENA primary metagenome ERZ773021 (study PRJEB29015, sample SAMEA2737961) | human oral metagenome | biome: human oral; feature: human-associated habitat; material: dental | place: China | collected 2032 ... | reverse complement strand
GTTCAAGGAGGCCCTGTAAATGCTTCATGTGATATTTTTAAAATTAAAATTACTGGTAAAAGTGCTCATGTAGGACGTCCGCATTTAGGGCATGATGCTTTGGTGACGGCTAGCGAGACAGTGCTAGCACTTCAAACAATCGTTGCAAGAGAAATAAATCCAGGAGATCGTGCTGTTGTTGGGATTGGAAAACTAAACGCAGGGACTCGTTATAATATCGTTGCGAATGATGCTGAACTGGAAGGGACGATACGGGCGTTCAGTCATGAAACGAGAGCGCATTTAAAAGAGGCTGTTACACGTATTGCGCGTGGGGTAGCCGAAATGAATCGTTGTGCATTTGAAATTGATTGGTATGATGCTGCTGCACCTGTGATTAATACTCCAGAATTAGCGTTGGAATTTCAAAAAGCGGTCTCAGAAGTAGAAGGAATTCATCAAGTTTTGAAGGAATACGATATGTCAATGGGAGCCGATGATTTTGCAGATTATCTAGTTGATAAACCAGGTGTCTATGGTCTTTTAGGGTCTAGTTCAAGTGAAGAAAGTTCATTTGGACATCATCATGAAAAATTTGATATCGATGAGAGCATCCTATCTGTAGGTGTTTCTTGTGAGGTAAATTATATTTTACAACGGTTGTCCTAAGAACAATTTACAAAACGATTGGAGTATCTTGTATAAAGTAGAAGTAGTTTTCATAGAAAAAACTAACTTTCTTAAGTTCTAAGCATTGTTTTTGAAAAGTTAGTGATGTATAATGCAAAAAGACTGAAATATAATTGGAGTGAAATATATATGGGTAAGAAAAAATTAATTTTGGCGGGAATTGTCTCAGCAGGAGTATTGGGAACAGCTGTAGTAACGAATTTGCCTAGCATTTTTGCTGAAGCAAGTGAAGAAACTACTCAAGCTGCAGAAACGACACAAAGTGATGCAGGTGCCCAAAAAACAAATCCAACTGCTGAAGAAAAATTAGCCCAAAAACTTGAAGAGTTGAAAAAACAAAAAGAAGAAGTTGAAGAATTAGTGGCTGAAGTAAATGATGCCGTTGATAAAGCAACTCAAAAACTAGAACAAGCAAAAGAAGAGTTAGAACAAGCAAAAGCAGAAGGAAAACCTCAAAGCGAAATCACTGCATTAGAAGAAAAAGTGAAAGAAGCTCAAACAGACTACGATGACACAGTCGCTCAAGCAGAGTCAGATTTAGCTGGTTTCCAAAAAGAAATGGAAGACATTGATAAAGAAGTTGCGAAAGTTGAAGAAGAGTTGAAGAAATTAGATCCTCAAGCTAATACAACAACACAAGCACCAACGACAGAAGCTACAACAGCTGTGACAACACAAGCACCAACGACAGAAGCTACAACAGCTGTGACAACACAGGCACCAACGACAGAAGCTACAACAGTTGCGACAACACAAGCACCAACGACAGAAGCTACAACAGTTGCAACAACACAAGCACCAACGACAGAAGCTACAACAGTTGCAACAACACAAGCATCAACAACACAAGCTGTAACAACAGTAGCTACATCAGCAGTAACGACACAAACAAATGCAGGGAATGCACAAAACTCTGATGCTAATGCTGCGGTTAATGCACAAAATGGACAAGTAACTTCTGCCTCTGATGCTAAAGAAGCAAAAGTTCCAGGAGCTCAAGTAAAATCTGAGCAAGCAGAAACATTGCCAAATACAGGTACAACATCAAATAATACTTTAGTGGCTGCAGTAGTTGCGATTGTAGCTGGATTTGGAACAATCTTTGGGTTCAAAAAAGCTAAAGAAGAAAAATAATTTTTCATTTAACTGAATTTAATCACTCATGCAAGCTCTTAGATGCCTTCGATTCAATGTGTCTAAGAGCTTGTTTTTTTGAGAATAAAAGAAACGCTTGAAAATACTGTCAGGTAAGGTGTTAAGAAAAATTAAAAATCTAAAATTTTTACCCAAATTTCATATGAAAGTATATACCAGTATGCTATAATCCTTTTTGTAATGAAAACAAGGGCAATTGTTTTTCAGAAAGAGAATTTGAAAAGGTGTTCAAGGGAGAAAAAGATGGCACGTTTATTAGAACAATTAGAAAAAAATACACAACTCGATAAAGTGATTTATAAGCACGACTTAATGCCAGAAGAAGAACTAACAGCTAAACAAGTATGGGAGTACTCTGATAAGTTGGCGTTTTATTTAAATGAAACTTATAAAGAGGATAAATCTCCGATTGTGGTTTATGGTCATAAGCATCCATTTATGCTGGTGTACTTCTTAGCTTGTGTTAAATCCGGAAGAGCATTCTGCCCCGTGGATGTCAACACTCCAATCGATCGCGTAAGGGATATTGCTGCAACAGTAAAGAGCCCAATCGTTTTTGTGAGTGAGGCAATTGAACTAGATACGCCAATAATGACAGTAGATGAGGCTAAAAATATTATTACCCAAACTAAAGAACGTGTTTCTAAGGAAGATTATGTGAAGGATGAAGATATTTTTTATATTATTTTCACTTCCGGAAGTACAGGAAAGCCAAAAGGTGTCTCTATTACATATGCAAACTTAAACCACTTCTTAGATTGGTATACAGCTTATTATGATGGAAAAGGACCTCAAGTCTTTTTAGGGCATCCACCATTTTCTTTTGATTTATCAGTGATGTCTTTATGGCCAGCATTGTATATGCATATTCCGTTGGTTCAAATCGATAAAGAGCATTTACAAGATTTTAAAGTACTGTTCAAAACTTTAGAAGAATCAAAAGCGACTGTTTGGATTTCGACGCCATCTTTTGCAGAAATGTGTTTGGCGGATCCAAGTTTTAATGGAGACTTGCTCCCTGAACTGGAACAATTTGTTTTCTGTGGAGAAAAATTATTTAGTTCTACCGTAGAAAAATTAATGGAACGATTCCCGAAAGCAGAAGTCGTAAATACTTATGGACCGACAGAATCTACTGTAATGGTCACATGGATGCCACTTACAAAAGAATTAGTGGAACGTTATCCTGATAACTTGCCAGTAGGAGTTGTTAAACCAGGAACGACAGTTTTGATTGATGGGGAAAATAGCGGAGAGATTATTATCTACGGCAATACAGTTGCGAAAGGATACTACGAAAATCCTGAAATGAATCAGAAGCATTTCTTTGAGGTGGATGGTGAGCGTGCTTATCGAACAGGAGATGTGGGGCATTTCGAAGGAGAGTTATTATTCTGCGAAGGACGGATTGATTTCCAAATCAAATTGCATGGACACAGGATTGAATTAGAAGATATTGATAATAATCTATTGAAAAATCCAAAAATTCGTCAAGCGGCTACCGTGCCTTCTTTTGCAGATGGTAAAGTGAAGTCTATTACGTCGTTTGTAGTCTATAACGAACCGATTGAAAAACGTTTTGAAACGGTTAAATTAGTCAAAAAAGAATTAGCACAACATGTGCCGGAATATATGATTCCTAAGAAAGTCGTTTTCTTAGATGAAATGCCGTTAAACAATAACGGGAAGATTGATAAAAAACAATTAAAGGAGCTTGTGTAGTCGATGCATTATTTTGAAGGCCTATCCTTCTTTATGACACTGGGATTCATTCTTATAATAGCGTTCATAATGAATGTCTTTCAAAAATCTACTTACTATCTATCGTTAGTATTTTCTACGTTGATGGTTTATTTCGTTTTCGCAGAAAATCCTATGCATCTTGGCTCTATCATAGGTTATGTTTTAGCAGGTTATATACTGATGCATCTGAGTGAGAAGTTTAAAGAGCATAAGAAAACAATGATTCTTATGATTTTTCTTGCAGGACTACCGCTTGTTTTAGTTAAAGTTCTCGCTGTATTTAAGATCTCGGGGCTTGGCTTTTTAGGTATTTCCTACATGACTTTTAAGTTAATCCAAATCATTATTGAAATTTATGATGGGTTAATCGAAAAGCCAATGGGACCACTAGATTATGTGCACTTTCTATTATTTTTCCCTGCGCTAAGTTCAGGGCCGATTGATCGCAGTCGCAGATTCTTAGAAGATTGGAAAAAGCAACGAACAAAGGATGAGTATTTAGAATTAGCGGGAACAGGTCTTTTTAGATTGGTTCTTGGACTATTTTATAAGCTTGTAATTTCTGGAATGGTGTTTCAACAAATGACATCCATTCGATATAAAGACTTTTCTTTCTTCGTTATTTATATGTATTTATACACCGCATATTTATTCTTTGATTTTGCAGGGTATAGTCTGATGGCAGTAGGAGCAAGTAATATTCTTGGAATTGAAACACCAATGAACTTTAACGTTCCATTTATTAGTGTGGATATTAAAGATTTCTGGAATCGTTGGCACATTACGCTATCTACATGGTTGAGGGATTTCGTATTCTCTCGTATTGTTATGAGATTTATGCGAAAAAAAATCTTTAAAAAACGCTTGACGACAGCTATGGTTGCCTATATGATTAACATGACTTTTATGGGATTCTGGCATGGAATTACATTGAACTATATTGCTTATGGATTCTATCATGGAATCTTAATGGCAGCATTCGAGTGGTATCAGAAAAAATCGAAGTTTTATAAGAAAAATAAGAATAAGACCTGGTATAAAGTGATTAGCTGGATAATAACGATGCACTTAGTGATGTTTGGATTCTTGATTTTTTCAGGGAAAATGTCTGAGTGGGCCCGTAAATTGATATAAGAAAGTAGGAGAAGAATATGGAAGAAAGAATTTTAGAAATTCTAGAAGAAATTTGTGAAGATGAAGTAGTATACGAAGATAAAGACATTAACTTAAAAGAAGAAGGGTTAATGGATTCATTAGCTTTCGTTGAACTGCTTGTTCGCTTAGAAGAGTTCGGTATCGAAGTGGCTCCAACAGAAGTTACTTATGAAGAAATCGATACTCCAAATAAAATTATTAAATACGTTTCAGAACGTGTAGCTTAATTTGAAATCGTAAAAGGCGCTTCCTAGAAGGTAGGAGGCGCCTTTTTGAGTATTTAGAATTTAATATTTAATAGTTCGTTTACTTCGGTATAAGCGGATTGAATTCGCTCGAGCGTTTCTTTGTCTACGGTATGCTCCAGAGGACCACCTGGCATATAGTTTTCAGCGAGAAAGACTTGATAGTCGTAAGCAGGGCCTTCCATAAAGCTGCGGTCGATTTCAGTTCGTGAAACCCATGTTGGATGAGCCTTAACGCTTGTGAGGGTCGTCTTACCGTTTTCTTTTTCAATCGTGATATCCATAATCACACCACGCTCGGTCCAGATATTTTCCAAGGTTTCAACGCGTTGGTTGGAGAGGAGATTCCCCATCGAGTAGATGATAAATTTCTTTTCACCGTCTTTAGTGATGGTTTCAGTTGGTTCAATAACGTGTGGATGTCCACCAAAAATCACGTCCGCACCCCATTCAATCATTTGATGATACGTATCGATTTGTCCTTGTGTTGGTTGAAGGTGATATTCTTCTCCCATTTGTGGCAACACAATCGTAAAGTCAGCAATTTCTTCAGCGCGTTGAATGAGCTGTTTCACCTTTTGCATATTCAAATCGTATAAGTGGTTATTATATTCTTCGTCGGTGAGTGTAGCTTCGATTCCGTTGAAACCATACGCAAATCCAAGAATGGCGACTTTAATGCCATTGACTTCTTTTACAAGAATTCCTTCTGACGGGTCAACTTTTACCCCGAAGATATCAAGACCGTTTTTACGAAAGGCGTTGGCTGTGTATTTCAAGCCTTCGATGCCTGTATCGAGAATATGATTATGCGCTAAGTCGAGGACATCGTATCCGGCGTCTTTGATGCTTTGAATGACTTCTTCCGGCGCATTAAAAAGTGGATATCCAGCAAGAGGTTCGTTTGGATTAATAGTTCCTTCGAAATCCCCAATCGCAAGGTCTGCGCTAGATACGAGTGGCGTAATTTGTTCATAGTCATTTTTGAAATCATACGAATTCCCGTCAAACGCGCTGCCATAAACAATATCGTGATAGAGCATATCGCCACTTGCAGTAATGCGAGCAGTATGTTTGTTGGTTTGGGAAGATTGAGAGGGATTGGAAGTAATGGTTGTATCTTGATTTTTTTCAGATGAAATGTCTTCTGATTGAACGGTCTCTATGCTTCCTTGCGCAGAGGGACGCGTAAGGAACCCTACTGTAATTGTAAATACAGATAAAATACAAATCCCGTAAAACTCCATTCGTTTGATTTTGTCATGTTGTGAACTGCCTCTCATAAACACCCCTCCAAAACCTGTAGTAACTGTATTATACTCCGAACTAATTCCTATTTAAATAGTAATTTTAGAATATACGGGAATAAATAATTTAATCACAATACCCTCTAGAATTACTCGGTTGGTAGATATATAATTTAGTTGAAAGCAGTAGTTGATAGTTTTGTTGTAGGGAATCATTACAGGAAGGGTGTATGGTGATGGATAAGTCAAATAGGTGTCTGCTAAGAGTCTTCTGTTGTTTTCCGCTTTTGATAATTTTATTGCTGTTGCAGTTTAGATTCGCTAGTGTGTATGGTGAAACGGTAACCTCGATTCAGTCTAAGGATGAAATCCTTCATCTAGAAGAAGAAATTCTCAATATGTCTCGCGATGGAGACGAACGTATAGAAAGTGTTGACTTTGATCATGCAGTCAAAATGTATTATGACGTGCCGCTGTTTAACGAGGAAAAGAATCTAGATAGTGAAGAGATTGAACGGGTCATAACTAATAGTAAATACAAATGGGTGGTTCCGATTAAGAATCCTACACTAGAGAAAGAGGCACATCTTTATATTGGAGGCCCGGTAGATTCAAAGGATATAGAGCAAAAAGTAAAACAGGGGTATCTGACAAAAGAAGAAGGAGAAAAACTGATTCAGTCACAAGGAAAATGGACGGTTGCCTATGTGAGTACTTATGAGAAGAATGCGCATTCAATTGTAAAAATAGCACAAGAAGTGATTGCTAAAGAGAACTTAAATGTAGAAAAGGTCATTTTTGCTGTTTCTAAAGAGTTACAAGTTCCGGTGGTACTTATAAAAGTGGATGGAGCTTATAAAGTATTGTTTCGTGAATTTCCATTAGTAAAAGAAGGTATCTCAAATACAAAGGGTGAGCTTTCTTTAAATAAGTTCTATCCGTTTAATGAGGCTAAGGAAGTAGTGCGTGAGTTTGCTAGGGAACGTCATATAGGTTCAGAAAATGGTAATGCAAGGCCGAACGGAGTAGTTATTCCATGGAGAGAGTCTTCTATTGCGATTGTTGGGATAGCGATTGTTGGCTTTGTACTGTATAAATTGATTCGAAAAAAGATAGCGCAACCAAAACGTACTAATCCCTAAGAAACTGTAACAAAACTACAAAAGGTGGAAAAAATGGATAAATTAGGGTATAATAAAATCGTTAAAAATAAATGCTGTAAGCATCAAGGAGGAACTAAAACATGAGTCGTTTAGTAAGCATGACTGAAATGTTACAAAAAGCAAAAGAAGGCAAATACGCTGTTGGTCAATTCAACATCAACAACTTAGAATGGACACAAGCCGTTTTAACTGCAGCGCAAGAAGCTAACTCACCAATTATCTTAGGTGTATCTGAAGGTGCTGGAAAATACATGGGTGGGCCTAAAGTTGTCACAGCTATGGTAAATGCATTATTAGATTCTATGGACATCACTGTTCCAGTAGCATTACACTTAGACCATGGTTCTTCAGTAGAAGTATGTAAACAATACATCGACGCTGGATTCAGCTCAGTAATGTTTGACCACTCTCACTTCCCAATCGATGAAAACATCGCATTAACTAAAGAAGTTGTAGAATATGCACATCCAAAAGGAGTTTCAGTTGAAGCTGAAGTAGGTACTGTAGGTGGTACTGAAGATGGCGTAACTGGAGGAATCAACTACGCTGACTTAAACGAATGTGTACGTATGGTTAAAGAAGCTAAAATTGATGCATTAGCAGCAGCTTTAGGTTCAGTTCACGGAACTTACTCAGGTGAACCGGTATTAGGTTTCGATGAAATGTTAGCTATCTCAGAAGCTACAGGTGCTCCATTAGTATTACACGGTGGATCAGGTATTCCAGAATATCAAATCAAAAAAGCAATCGAACGTGGACATGCTAAAATCAACGTTAATACTGAATTACAACAACAATGGACAGCAGCAGTTCGTGCTAAATTAAATGCAGACGCTGGTGTTTATGACCCACGTAAAATCATCAAACCTGGTTTCGATGCAATCGTTAAGATTACAAAAGAAACAATGGACATCTTCGGTTCAACAGGAAAAGCTTAATCAACACTATTTTGAGGCAGGCGATTTCGCCTGTCTTTTTTGTTGGAGTGAGTTTTTTCTATATACATTGCGCCAAATAAAAAGACAGTATTTCTATTAAGAAAATTCTTGACGAGTTGAAGGAGAAATGATATTCTATTAGAGGTGCTTTTATACCTGATTCCTGATAAGTAATCAAATCAGTCGTGCTGACTGGTAAGAAGGCCATTTTATGAGACAGCGATGTCTTTTAATTTTTAACAAAAAATGGTCCGCCCGGAAGTGTGGACCAAGAAGAACCCGTTAGGGAAGGAGGAAGAGCTTAATGCCAACTATTAACCAATTAGTCCGTAAACCTCGTAAATCAGCAGTTGAGAAATCAGCTTCTCCAGCGTTAGGTAAAGGCTATAACAGTTTCAAAAAATCACAAACGAATACAAACTCTCCACAAAAACGTGGTGTATGTACTCGTGTAGGTACTATGACACCTAAAAAACCTAACTCAGCGTTACGTAAATATGCCCGTGTACGTTTATCTAACTTAATCGAAGTAACTGCGTACATTCCAGGTATCGGTCACAACTTACAAGAACACAGCGTTGTATTAATCCGTGGTGGACGTGTAAAAGACTTACCAGGGGTACGTTACCATATCATTCGTGGTGCTTTAGACACTGCAGGAGTTAACAACCGTATGCAAGGTCGTTCTAAATACGGTACAAAACGTCCTAAAAAATAATTTTTAAAATAAAACACTCATTAAATGAAAGGAGGATTATAAATGCCTCGTAAAGGTCCTGTCGCAAAACGTGATGTATTACCTGATCCAATTTATAATTCAAAACTAGTTACTCGTTTAATCAACCGTTTAATGGTAGATGGAAAACGTGGTAAAGCTGCAACAATCTTATATAACGCATTTGATATCGTTAAAGAAAAAACTGGAAACGATCCAATGGAAGTTTTCGAACAAGCAATGAAAAACATTATGCCTGTTCTTGAAGTTAAAGCTCGTCGTGTAGGGGGTTCTAACTACCAAGTTCCTGTAGAAGTTCGTCCAGACCGTCGTACTACATTAGGTTTACGTTGGTTAGTAAACTACTCACGTCTACGTGGTGAAGACACAATGGAAGTTCGTTTAGCTAAAGAAATTATGGATGCTGCGAACAACACTGGTGCTTCTGTTAAGAAACGTGAAGATACACATAAAATGGCTGAAGCGAACAAAGCGTTTGCTCACTATCGTTGGTAAGATTAAAAAGGTTTTTCAACCTTTTTGGTCTCACTTATTGTTAGAAATATAGAAAGAGGTGTAGAACGAAGATGGCAAAAAGAGAATTCTCTCTTGAAAATACTCGTAATATCGGTATCATGGCCCACATCGATGCAGGTAAAACTACAACGACTGAGCGTGTACTTTATTACACTGGTAAAATCCACAAAATTGGTGAAACTCACGAAGGAGCTTCACAAATGGACTGGATGGAACAAGAACAAGAACGTGGTATCACTATTACATCTGCTGCTACAACAGCACAATGGAAAGGCCACCGTATCAACATCATCGACACTCCAGGGCACGTGGACTTCACAGTTGAAGTAGAACGTTCTCTACGTGTATTAGATGGTGCGGTAGCTGTACTTGATGCTCAATCTGGGGTAGAACCTCAAACAGAAACTGTATGGCGTCAAGCTACAACATACGGAGTTCCACGTATCGTATTTGCAAACAAAATGGATAAAATCGGTGCTGACTTCTTATATTCAGTACGTACAATCCACGAACGTTTACAAGCAAATGCACACCCAATTCAATTACCAATCGGAGCTGAAGATAACTTCACTGGTATTATTGACTTAATCAAAATGAAAGCTGAAATCTATACTAATGACTTAGGTACAGATATCCAAGAAACAGATATCCCTGAAGATTTACAAGATTTAGCAGAAGAATGGCGTGAAAAATTAGTGGAAGCAGTTGCTGAAACTGATGAAGAATTAATGGAACGCTATTTAGAAGGTGACGAAATTTCAGAAGCTGAATTAAAAGCAGCTATCCGTAAAGCTACATGTGCGGTAGAATTCTACCCAGTATTATGTGGTTCTGCCTTCAAAAACAAAGGGGTACAATTAATGTTAGATGCAGTAGTTGACTACTTACCATCTCCATTAGATGTTCCTGCAATTAAAGGGGTAGACCCTAACACAGACCAAGAAGTAGAACGTCATTCATCTGATGAAGAACCATTCTCAGCATTGGCCTTCAAAGTTATGACTGACCCATTCGTAGGTCGTTTAACATTCTTCCGTGTGTACTCTGGTACTTTACAATCAGGTTCATACGTTAAAAACTCAACGAAAGGTAAACGTGAACGTGTAGGACGTATCCTACAAATGCACGCGAACTCTCGTCAAGAAATTCCAGAAGTATTCTCAGGAGACATCGCTGCTGCAGTTGGTCTTAAAGATACAACTACAGGGGACACATTATGTGATGAAAAAGCTGAAGTTATCTTAGAATCAATGGAATTCCCTGATCCAGTTATCGAAGTTGCTATTGAACCTAAATCAAAAGCTGACCAAGATAAAATGGGTATTGCTTTACAAAAACTTGCAGAAGAAGATCCAACATTCCGTGCTTACACTAACCAAGAAACTGGTGAAACAGTTATCGCTGGTATGGGTGAGTTACACTTGGATATCATCGTAGACCGTATGCGTCGTGAGTTCAAAGTAGAAGCTAACGTAGGTGCTCCTCAAGTATCTTACCGTGAAACATTCCGTGCTTCTACACAAGCTGAAGGTAAATTCGTTCGTCAATCAGGTGGTAAAGGTCAATACGGTCACGTATGGATTGAATTTACTCCTAACGAAGAAGGTGCTGGATTCGAATTCGAAAACGCTATTGTCGGTGGGGTAGTTCCTCGTGAATACATCCCTGCAGTTGAAGCTGGATTGAAAGACGCTATGGAAAACGGGGTATTAGCTGGTTATCCATTAGTGGACATCAAAGCTAAACTTTATGATGGAAGCTACCATGATGTCGATTCATCTGAAACAGCCTTCAAAGTTGCCGCTTCTATGGCATTGAAAGCTGCTGCTAAGAAAGCTCAACCTGCTATCTTAGAACCTATGATGGCTGTTGAAATTACAGTTCCAGAAGAATACTTCGGAGATGTAATGGGACACGTTAACGCTCGTCGTGGACGTGTTGAAGGTTCTGAAGTTCGTGGTAACGCACAAATCGTTAAAGGTATGATTCCTTTATCAGAAATGTTCGGTTACGCAACTACATTACGTTCTGCAACACAAGGTCGTGGTACTTTCAGTATGACATTTGACCACTATGAAGATGTTCCTAAGAGCATTGCAGAAGAAATCATTAAGAAAAATGGTGGTAACGGAGAATAATCTCCTCCCCATTTGATAACTATCAAATGAACACTATCGACTGGTTATGTCAGTCATAACCAGTTGATTTTTAAGAGAGTTCTTTGGTATAATTACAATCGGTAGATACTGTTATAGAATCTAACAAAACTCAATTAATAGGAGGAATCATTTAAATGGCAAAAGAAAAATTTGACCGTTCAAAACCACACGTTAACATTGGTACAATCGGCCACGTTGACCACGGTAAAACAACATTAACTGCTGCTATCACAACTGTTTTAGCTAAGAAAGGTTTCGCGCAAGCTCAAGATTACGGTTCAATCGATAAAGCTCCAGAAGAACGCGAACGTGGTATCACAATCAACACAGCTCACGTTGAGTACGAAACTGACACTCGTCACTACGCTCACGTTGACTGCCCAGGACACGCGGACTACGTTAAAAACATGATCACTGGTGCTGCTCAAATGGACGGTGCTATCTTAGTAGTATCTGCAGCTGACGGCCCAATGCCACAAACACGTGAACACATCTTATTATCACGTCAAGTAGGTGTTCCTTACATCGTTGTATTCTTAAACAAAGTTGACATGGTTGACGATGAAGAATTATTAGAATTAGTAGAAATGGAAGTTCGTGACTTATTATCAGAATACGATTTCCCAGGCGATGACACTCCAGTTGTTGCAGGTTCTGCTTTACGCGCTTTAGAAGGCGACGCTTCATACGAAGAAAAAATCTTAGAATTAATGGCTGCAGTTGACGAATACATCCCAACTCCAGAACGTGACGTTGACAAACCATTCATGATGCCAGTCGAAGACGTGTTCTCAATCACAGGTCGTGGTACTGTTGCTACAGGTCGTGTTGAACGTGGACAAGTTCGTGTTGGTGACGAAGTTGAAATCGTTGGTATTTCAGAAGAAACTTCTAAAACAACTGTTACAGGTGTTGAAATGTTCCGTAAATTGTTAGACTATGCTGAAGCAGGGGATAACATTGGTACATTATTACGTGGTGTTACACGTGACAACATCGAACGTGGACAAGTTCTTGCTAAACCAGGAACAATCACTCCACATACTAAATTCAAAGCTGAAGTTTACGTATTAACTAAAGAAGAAGGTGGACGTCATACTCCATTCTTCTCCAACTACCGTCCTCAA
>ERZ773021.698-NODE-698-length-12865-cov-6.28431_pt1 | contig 12865 bp, 4 predicted proteins | sample MGYA00511668_ERZ773021 | MGnify/ENA primary metagenome ERZ773021 (study PRJEB29015, sample SAMEA2737961) | human oral metagenome | biome: human oral; feature: human-associated habitat; material: dental | place: China | collected 2032 ... | reverse complement strand
ATGCCCATTTATAGATCAAAAAGTGTTAAAAATAAGACAGTAACCTCAGAATAGCCACTATCTTATCTCTTTTTTTACTTAAAGCCTTGATAGACTTGGCAAATGGTAGAAAAAGAGAACCGAAGTTCTCCTTTTCAATCTATTAGTTTAACACTCTAGGTGGGTAAGCAATACCAGTCTTATCAAAGTAAACGTAGATTCCTGGTTGGATTTCTATCCATGTGCTGATGGCTTTCTTACCACTATCACCATAGTAATAGCTAATACGACCATTGCCAGCAGTTACCGTTTGTCCTTTTACTTGTTTACCATCTTTAGCGAAGTAATAGGTATCAGCACCGATTTTAACTTCACCAGTTACTGTCTTACCATTAGAACCAACATAATACCAATTGTTATCACCTGTTGTGAAGAATTCATTAGTCAAACGTTCACCTGTTGCAGCATCGTACTTGCTATAGGTACCATCTGCATTCTTAACAACGCCACCTTTAACTTGACTTCCATCTTCTTTAAAGTAGAGGTGTTGTCCATTGATAACTTGAGCACCTGTAACAGTCTTACCGTCAGCGCCTGCATAGTACCATACATTTCCATCAGTTGTGAAGAATTCGTTAGTAACTAATTCTCCAGAACCTTCTTTGTACTTACTATAAGTACCATCTGCATTCTTAACAACGCCACCTTTAACTTGACTTCCATCTTCATTAAAGTAAAGTTTTTGACCATTGATAACTTGAGCACCTGTAGCGGCAACACCATTTTCATCAAAGTGATACCATTTACCTTCAATGTTTCTCCAAGTGTTCTTGATAGCATTACCAGTGTGTGCGTCAAAGTAATAAGTTTTACCTTTAAAGGTTACTAATTTATCTTTAGCTTGGAAACCGTCTTCTCCAAAGTATTGTGTGAAGCCATCAATAACCGTAACACCTTTGGCCATGACACCTTCATTAGTGAAGTAACGGAATTTCACAACCTTAGACTCTTTACCGTCTTTAGTTTCAGTAACATCAAATTTAGTGTAACCGCCCTTATACATTTGACCCTTAGTGTTGTAAAGGTAGGTATTACCATTAGCATCAACATAGTAGGCATTACTCAACATGATACCGTTTGGCAAGAAACGATAAACGTCTTTACCATTTGGTGAGTATTCACCGTTTGTAATCATGTGACCACGAGCATCGAAGTAATAGGTGTTACCATTGAAGGTTACAAAGGCAGATTTAGCTTGAGTACCACTTGTACCGAAGTAAGTGATTCCCTTACCATCACTTGAGAATCCAGTAACAACCTTTTCTTTACCTGTCAATTGAAGAGGAATGAAGTTACCATCTTTAGTGACTGTGAAGTATTTACCAGTTGCTTCATCGCTAAGTACATAGCCAACACCACGTTCAAGAACGTTTGTTCCGTTGAAGTATTCAGCCTTCCATTGTTTCAATTTAACAGAATCATCAATTGGTTTACCAGTTGAGATCATGTTTACCTTGAACATTTCAGGGTATTTAGCTTTAAGCTCAGCCAAGAATTCACCACCGTATTTAGCTTGGTAATCTTTACCTGATGACTTAGTATTAGCTACATAAAGCGAGTGATCAATGATAGCATCCGCAATCTTACGTCCAGCACCATCAGTACGAGTCGCTGTTACGACTTCCTTACCTGGCAATTGGTAAATTTGGTCTGGAACCCAGTCAGCGATTGCTTGGATACCAGCTTTGTGAAGTGCCTTAAGAGCATCACGAAGGTCTTCTTTAGAACCGTATTTATTGTTCTTACTCATAGCAAGGTCATAACGGTCCGCAAAGGCATAACCATTTTGGATAACTGAGTCAAGGAAAGTACCATCATCAGCAGATACAAATTGAGGTGCCATTTCAAATGATGTTACGCCCCATGACTTGAACAAATCAACATTTTCAGCAATCTTACGGTTAGTATAAACTGAAGGATCTGAACCATCTGGGATAGTTTGGAAGTTAGAGAATCCTTCGTAGATCAATTGTGAATCATAAGCTTCAGTCGCTTTAAGAGTCAACTCTCCTTCTTTTTTAGCTTCTGTTGAAGGCGCTACTCGGATATCTTGATCATCTGAAGCTCCAACTGGAACCCAAACTGCTACGAAACCAGACATATCAAATGTTTCATAACCCTTAATGTCATTAGCACCGAAAGTCAAGACACCGTTGCTGTCTGTTTCTTTCACATAACCTGCTGCGATTGCATCTGCATCAGATGTAAAGTTCTTGATACCATCAGCTGTACCAACAATCAAAGCACGGTATTTTTGGTTGGCATGGATTTTACCCATTTCAACATTAAGTTTAGCTGATTGATCCAAAGTCAATTTTGGATTGTTAGCTACAAGTGTTACCTGACCAGATGTACGGCTGTATTTAGAACCTTCTGTATCATCAGCTGTCATGATGTCTTTACCATAACGTACTGAAGCATAGACTTCATTTGTACGGTAGAGTTCAACATCTGAATTGTCCATCTTACCATCAGTTGGCAACCAGTATGAACGTTGAGCTTGTCCACCAGATACATACTTGATACGATTCTTCATCAAGTTAACAATGGTATCGTAATATGGAGACTTAGTTTCCATGTAATTACCATTATCTGTATAAAGGTCTCCATAGTAGACACGAGTGATTGTTTCCATGTTTTGCAACATAACAGCGTATGCTGCTGGGATGTTGTTCAAGGTATATTTTTTGTCGCTGCTGAGCATGTCTTTGTTATAAATCTCAAAGGCTTTCTTCATTTCAGCATCAGTGATTGTGAAACCATCTGATTTTGGATTGATTTCTTTCTTGATGATTTCAGCAATAATATCTTGAACGTTGTTATCATGGGCACGGATAAAGACGTAGTTTCCTGACGCATCTCCGTATTTCTCGTTGTATTTACCGATTGTAGACTGTTTAACTGTTCCGTCTTCGTTATAGGCCTTGCTTCCATCTTTGTTAATCCAATCAGTCTTTTCATCACGTTGTGTCGTGTTGAAAGTATTGTTATACAAAGGACTTACAGCCGGTGTACGTTCTTTGATTGGTTTAGCCAATGAGAAGAGGAGAGCCAAACGTTGTTTGTTTTCCATAGCAAGCGCAGCGCCATCTGTCTTGTCATTGTAGTGGTTGTCATTAAGACTCCATGCTTCAAGGACTGAGATGTGAGCAAGAGCGTTTGCTTCAGATTTGTTAACACCATAGTACTCACGGAAGTAGTTTGTGTAGAGTTGAAGCATGTCTGCATCGACATTATCTACCGCGTCGACACGGATACCATCGAAGTTAGCATCCTTGTCACCCATAACGATTGAACCCCAGTTCATAAGGTAGTGGATTTGGTTCAATTGTTCCGCTTGAACAACTGGGTTTGACAAATCTACGTCATTAGCTAGCAAGAAGTCGAAACCGCCCATGTGGTTTGGATCTGACTGCTCATCAAGAACTGACTTATCAATTGTACCCTTTTGATTAGTAGCCGTATGGTTCAAAAGACGATAGTTAGAGTTAGCCCATGGTGTACGTGAATCATTTACATAGAGAAGGGCACCACCTTGAAGGTGATCTTCGCCGCCACCTTTAGAGTAGTTTTCAGTTTCTTTGTTCCATTGTGGTTGTGTCTTAACAAAAGCAGAAATAGTTTCACGCAACCATTGTGTTGATTTTTCAGCCTGAATCTTTTGTTCAATCTTAACTTGGATATCCTTAGCAGCAACATTCAAAGTTTCTTGCTTATCTGTGCTAGTGTATTTAGCATCCAAGTTAAATACTTTAGACATGTAGTTCAAGTAGTTAACTTGTGTATCTACATTTGGCCACCAAGCCATCAAAAGTGGACGGAAATCTTCTGCAGTTGATGCTTGCCAAGTTACACCATCTTTGATGATAGAAACTGGACGGTACCAGCTATCAGCAGTCAAGTAACCATCAATCAATTCAAAGCTAGCTTCAGATGAATCGTAGGCACGGTTATTTATTGAGAAACCATCAACAATATTTGTTGTTCCTTGTGTGAAAGAATATGTTGATGAGCTTGTAAGGGCACCATCTTTACCAAAGTAAAGCAATTGACCATTTACAGTAATGGCAAAGTTTTCTTTGTGTGAACCATCTTCATTAACATAGTAATATTTACCATCAATGTTTTTGATGTTTTTCAAGGAAAGCGCAGCTTCTACTTCTGAATCTTTCAAAGCAGCTTCTGGCGCTTTAACTTCTGTGTTTACAACTTCAGCCTTCACTGTTGCTGGTTGTTCTTCTGCTTTTTCAGTTGTAACAGCTGGTGCATCTGTTGTCACAACTGCTTCTTTATTTGGAACAGCTGCCACCGCTACATCAGAAGTTGTTGCTGTTGTAGCTGCTTCAGCTGTTGCTTGTGTGTTCGTTGTAGTTGCTGTTTCGACGGCATTTGTTTCTTTAGCAGGCGTTAAAACATCTGCTTCTTTTGTATTTGTACGTTTATCGACTTCTTTGGTTGCTTCTGTAGAAGTAACTAAATCGGCTGTTGTATCTAAATTTGGTTGAGTTACTAACTTATCTTGAGTTTCATCCGCTGAAACTGAAGATGTTGTTGCAGACAATCCTCCTACGACAGTAGCAAGTGCTGCAGAGGCAACTGCAATTGTGACCCATTGCTTCTTAACTTTATGAAGCTTATAGTGTACCTTATTTTCCATTATAATTTTCCCCGTGATTTTATTTGTCAAAATCAGACTGAAATCTATCCGATTTCAAACAATTACATTATATCATTATTTTCTAACTATTTCTCGAATTAATTGTTTTTTTATAAATTATATGTAACATAACAGCAACATTAGAAAAGTTTTGTAACACACCTATTTCATAGGCTTTCAATTCTCATTTTCATATCATTTGATAAGTAAAACTATTTTCTATAAAAACCACTAAAACCCTTGATACAATGGCTTTTACAACGATTCTGACTCAAAATTGATATTTGTCAGATTTTTTTCTTTAAGGAGCAAAAAAAGGCAAAATTTCTTTAAACGATTCTCGTTTTCAAGAAATTTCACCTATAAATTCATGTCAAATCATATCGTTTTTCACTTAATCTCTCAGATTAAGATTAGATTGATTGATTATTTATCAAAATCAGCATAACCATTTTCATCGAAGAAGACAGTCTTACCGTCTTGGAAAGTGATCCATGTGTTTGTCACACGTTCTCCAAGAACTGATTCGTAGTATTCCACTCCTTTTGGTGTGCTGATTGGGCTACCTTTAACTTGACGTCCCAAATGATCAAAGTAATACTCTTTACCATCGATATTTTGGCGTCCTGTTACAGCCTTACCATCTTTGAAGTAGTACCAAACATTGTTACCAGTTGTCAAGAAACGGTTATTGAGACGCTCCCCTGAATCTTTATCATAGTAAGAAAGTGAACCATCAGCATTCTTAACAAAGTCACCTTTAACTTGGCTACCATCTTCTTTGAAGTAATAGTTTTTACCGCCAATGCTATAGGCACCTGTCACGATTTCACCATTATCTTTGGCATAGTACCATGTCTTACCACCATCAAGAGTGAAGAAATCAGATTTGACTTGGCTTCCATCAGCATTGAAGTAATAGTTAAGGTGGTCAATTGTTTGACGACCTGTGGCGAGGTTACCATCCTTATCAGCATGGTACCATTTGCCGTTTACTTCGAAGAACTTGTCTTTAACCTTGTAACCATTATCTACAGTGTAGTAGCTAATCTTGCCATTTTCAGTAACAAATTCACCTTTAACTTGGGCACCATTTGCACGGAAGTAGTATTCGTGACCATCCAAAGTAAGAGCACCTGTCACATTTTTACCAGCTGCATCACGGTAGAACCATGTTGAGCCATCTGTTGTGTAGAATTCACCCTTCTTAGCTTGTGCATAGCCTTGATCATTGAATTCATACCAGATACCATCGATTTCAGCCCAACGATTTGTGTAGGCATTACCTGAATTTTTATCGAAGAAGTAGAGTTTTCCGTCTGGAGTAACATACTTAGTACCTTTAGCTTGGAAGCCATTTTCATCAAAGTATTGCAATCCTCCACCAGCATGAGTCAAGCCAACAGCCATTTCTCCAGTTGGTGAGAAATAACGGAATTTAGCTTCTGTTTCTGAAGTACCTTCTTTCGGTACATCGAATACAAAGTAACCATCTTTGTACTGCTCACCAAAGCTACCAAAGTAATAATATTTACCATCCTGTTGATAAATAGAATCACGAAGCTGGATACCGTTTGGCAAGAAGAAATAAGTCTTACCATCGATATCTTGACGACCAGTTAACATATAACCTTCTTTATCGAAGTAATAGTAATTTCCAGCATATTTAATGAAAGCATTCTTAGCTTGGAAACCACTATTATCAAAGTAGGCCATACCCTTACCATCATAGTAGAAACCTGTCTTACCACCTTGATCTGTCAAAGGTTTTGGCAAGAAGATGCCATTCTCAGTAACTTGATAGTAGCGACCAGTAGCATCGTTACTGAGAACATAACGACTACCACGACCAAGGATATTAGTACCATTCATGTACTTAGCAGACCATTGCTTGATTTTAACAGATGGATCAATCTTCTTACCAGTTGATATCATCACATCTTCAAACAACTGTGGATATTTCTTTTGGAGCTCATCAAGGAACTCACCACCATATTGAGCTTGGAAGTCCTTACCTGATGATTTAGAATTTGCAACATATAAAGTGTTATTGATATAAGCATTGGCCTTTGGAGTACCATAACTATTAGCACGTGTTGCTGTTACAACTTCTTGTCCTGGCAATTGGTAAAGTTGATCTGGAACCCAGTCAGCAATTGCTTGAATACCTTGCTTGTGAAGCGCCTTAAGGGCATCACGAAGATCTTCTTTAGAACCGTATTTGTTATTCTTGCTCATGGCAAGGTCATATCGGTCAGTAAAGGCATAACCATTTTGGATAACAGAATCAAGGAAGGTACGGTCATCAGCCGATACAAATTGAGGAGCCATCTCGAATGATGTGATTCCCCATGACTTGAAGAGTTCTGCATTTTCTGCAATCAATTTATTAGTATATTGGCTATCTTTTTCAACAAAATCTTGGAAGTTTGAGAAACCTTCATAGATAACTTGTGAGTCCAATGCTTCAGTAGCAGAAAATGTCTTGTCAAGTTTCTTATCTGAACCTTTAACACGGATATCTTGGTTATCAGGTGCACCTACTGGTACCCAAACACCAAGATAACCTCTCATATCAACAGTTCGATACCCCTTGATTTCATCTCCACTGAAAGTCAAGTTCCCTTCAGCATCAGTGTATTTAATTTTTCCAGCTGCTGCTGCATCATTTTCGTAAGTGACAATTCCCTTATCAGTACCAAGAAGTAATGGACGGTAGGCTTGGTTAGCATGAAGTTTACCCATGTTAACTTTCAAAGTACCATCACCCAGTGAGAAATCCTGATTATTGGCAATAAGGGTCAACATACCAGAATGTTTACTTGTTTCTGCTACACCCGTAGTTTGGTCAGCAGTCATAATATCTTTACCGTAACGAACAGATGACAAGATTTCTTTTCCATTGAACGTGTCGACTTTCATCGATTGTCCACCTGAAACATATTTCATACGGTTCTTCAAGAGCGTTGTGATAGCATCGTAGTAAGGAGACTTGGTAGCCATATATTGGCCGTTATCCGTATAAAGATCTCCATAATAAACACGAGTTACCTGCTCCATATTTTGAAGAATCAAAGCATAGGCAGCTGGAATATTGTTAATAGTATAACGTTTTTCTGCCTTCTTCATATCTTCATTATAGATTTCAAAGGCACGTTTCAATTCAGCATCAGTCATGGTATAACCATCTGATTTTGGATTGATCTCTTTTTGAACAATATCACGAATGATATCTTGAACAAGGTTATCATGAGCACGCGCAAAGATATAGTTAGCTTGTGTATCTCCATACTTACTATTATTTGTACGGTCTGTCAAACTGCTAGTAATCAAATCTTTCAATGAAGAGCCCGATCCATAAAGTGCACCCATAATTGCATAACGAAGGTTATTATCCATGGCAAGGGCTGCACCATCATGTTTTTGATTATAAGCATTATCATTTAAATCCCAAGCTTCAAGGATAGAAATGTGAGCGAGTGCATTAGCTTCAGATTTATCCACACCAAAGGCTGCTCGGAAGTAGTTTGTATAAACTTGGAGAAGGTCTGCATCAACATTATCAACTGCATCAACACGGATACCATCAAAGTTAGCATCCTTATCACCCATAACAATTGATCCCCAGTTCACAAGATAGTGAATTTGGTTCAACTGCTCAGCTTGCACAACTGGATTTGAGTTATCAACGTCATTGGCAAGTAGGAATTCATAACCACCCAAGTATCTTCCTGTACCATTTAGAGAACCATCTTGGTTACTTGGTGTACGGTTAAGCAAACGGTAATCAGAATTTGCCCAAGGGGTCTTGTCATTATTGACATAAAGAAGAGCTCCCCCTTGAAGGTGGTCAGCAAGGGTATAGTTTTCAGTTGTAGTATTCCACTGGTCTTGTTCTTTTACAAAAGACTCAATTGCTTGACGAAGCCATTCAGTTGATTTTTTAGCTGAAATTTCTTGTTCAATCTTAATTTGAATTGTCTTAGCAGCTGCATTCAATTCAGATTGACTTTGGCTGGTTGAATAAGTTGCGTTAAGGTTAAAGTGTTTAGAGAAAGTATTGAGGTAGGCAACTTGTGTATCTACATCAGGCCACCATGCCATCAAAAGTGGACGGAAGTCTTTCTCAGTTGATACACGCCATTTTTCACCATTTTCCAAAATAGTGACTGGACGGTACCAGCTATTAGGTGTCAAATAACCATCTACCAACTCAAAGCTTTCTTTCTTAGAATCGTAAGCACGGTTATGTGAAGAGAAAGCATCAACTAGATTAGTTGTACCTGGTGTGAACGAGTGTGTTGATGTGCTTGTCAAAGCACCATCTTTACCAAAGTAAAGCAACTGGCCATTAACTGAAACAGCAAAGTTTGTTTTGTATGAACCATCTTCTTTGACATAATAGTATTTACCATCAACTTGTTTGATGTTGTCCAAAGAGAGTGCTGCTGTTTCTTCTTTTTCAGTAACACCAGATTTTGGTTTTTCAGCTACTGTAAGCGTTGTATCTGTCGCAGTCGCAGTTGCAGCTGGTGCTTCTGTTGTCGCACCATTTGCTACTGCTGCACGATCACTTGTTGCTGGTGCCACCGTATTAGCACTTGTATCTGCTGCAGTGGTTACTGCCGCAGGAGTTTCGACCGTTGCAGTATCAGCAGCCTTGTCAGTTGTTGTTGCTGTCGCATCTGTCGTAGCAGTTGCTGCAGGAGCGGCTACTTCATGCGTTTCGACGACAACATCGCTTTCAGCTGTCGTAGAGGCAACTGGTTGAGTTGTTTCATCGGCTGAAACCTTTTGATTGGCAACTGTAGCACCACCTACGATAGAGGCAAGTGCTGCCGAAGTGACGGCAATCGTCACCCACTGCTTCTTAACTTTGTGAAGCTTATAATGTACCTTTTTTCCCATTTTAGGTCCTCTTTTCATTTTCCTAGTTTGAATGAAATCTACATAATTCAAACAATTTCATTATAGCATATTTTTTTCAGCCTTTTCGAGTCTTTATCAAGTCATTTCAATTTTTAATCATAATGTAAATTGAAAAACATTTTGACAATCATTAAAAACTACCGAATGTCGAAAACGGTAGTTTTTTCTATATTTTTAGGAAAATTTTTAGAGGTAATTGAGAGGTAAATAAACTATCTCTATTCAATCAGTTAGCGATTTTCAAGTCAGCTATTAAGCAAAAACCACATTATGTTGGACCCTGTAGCTGACTAAAAAGAGCAAGGTTTCTGTAACCAATTTTGCCAGAACCAGGCCTAAACCAATGGCAACTAGACTACTAAGTAAGAAATAGTTACAGGCCAGGAGGACCAGGACCAACATAAAGTAACGAACACTCGATCTAAAGAGGGAGCTTGTCGGATTAAAGACCACATTAGCGTTCAGTAGACACTGGCTGGAAGCCGAAATCACACGAGCTAGCACGACCGAAAGAAGCAGATTTTTCGTCAAGGCAAATAGCACAAATAAGGCTGTTGCATCAATGACTGAGGCCAGGACGGCCGTGCCAGAGAACTTTAAAAAAGGGCTGTAAATACGGATGGAATCACGAATGGGGCGAAAGTGCGAACTTTTATTTTCCTCCAGATAAACGGTCTCAATAGGGACTTCAGAGATTTGATGGCCTGACTTTTTGGCTTCAAGCAACATATTAAACTCGTACTCAAAACGATTGCCATCCAGATTAAGAAGCCATGGAATCAGGTCAGTTGACATGCCTCGAAGCCCTGTCTGAGTATCTGTCACCTTTTGGCCAGTTACTAGACGGAAGAGTCCAGCAGTCACCTTATTTCCAAAGCGGCTACGTGCTGGCACCTTACCAACAAAGGCACGCGCACCCAAAACAAGATGACTGGGATTTTCCTCGATTGCCTTGGCCACACGGACAATATCTTTAATCAGATGTTGACCGTCACTGTCAACTGTGACAATAGGTTGAGCCGAAAGGTGCTGACTGACTACTTCTTCTTGAATGTGAGCAAAGGCAGTTTTGAGAGCAGCTCCTTTTCCTTTATTGATAGGATGGGTAAGGACAGTCGCTCCAATAAAAGCCGTTTCGTCGTAATAGTCGTTATAGCCTGGGCCACTCCCATCATTAACAACAATAATACGGGCTTTAGGGAGTTTTATTGTAATATCTTGAACCACCTGAATCAGGCGTTTGTCTGGTTCATAAGCTGGAATAATAATATACATAGGCACTTCCTTTCTGTTTCATCCTATGACTCTTTAGTGACCTCCGCCAAAGCCACCTGGTTGCCCACCACCTTGGGGACCACCGTCACCTTGAGGGCCACCGCCGCCAGGCATTGAGTTTTCAATCTTAGTTTGTTTCTCACCATTGATAGTAATGTCACCACCGGTATAGGTCGCTGAACCATCGAAGTCAAAGCCAGACTGACCAGTCAGATTGATCGTTCCACCCGATACAATAATATCGCCGTTAGAATCGATTGGGTCTGTATCGCCCTCGCCAACCTCAACATTTAGGGTTCCACCGGTCATCTTGAAGAAAATCTCACTTTGACTGGCATTAGCATTGGCCGCATTGACACCATCATCCGTTGCATAGACATCGACATTTCCACCATTGATGGTCACAGATTTACCTTCGATACCTTCGGTTGATTTTTCAACCTTGTAAGTACCACTATCAATAATCAGGTCCCCGGACGCATGAATACCGTCGTCACCAGCCTTAATGGTCATGGTATTGTCAGATAGATACATGGTACCTACTGAGGTGTCGTCATCATTATCGACCTTAACAGCATCTTCTTCAGCCTCAATGGTCATAGTTGTTCCTGTGATGTTGAGTTCATCATTGACATTGAAGGCATCACCGACTGAGGAAATCTTATAGGTACCGCCAGTCATATGAAGGCTGTCATTGGCTTTAATACCGTTATTTTTCTTGGCATCAATGTTTAGAGTACCTGAACCGTTAATGGTCAAATCTCCTTTAGAAAAAATCACAGCATCCGCATCTTCATCACTATTAGAACTTGAATCAGAAAGTGTGTTTGTAGTGCCATCTTTAAGTGTCAGATAGACATGACCAGCTTTTGTGGCGTTGATTGCTGCATTTGTATTTGTCATGGTAACGCCATCTAAAACAATATGGACATCGTCTGAATCACCAGCGTCTACCTTGAATTGCACACCGTCGGATTTTCCTGAAATGACGTAGGTCCCAGCTTTAGAGATGGTTACAGTTGAACCTGATAGGGCTGCACCATCACCTGAAACATCCGCAGATGAGCCTGATAACTTAATCTTAGTAGCTGAACTTTCATTAAAAGAGGTATCAGAATCTTTAGAAGTAAAGTAGTTGCTGTTGTTCTTATTTGTTTTCTTACTAGTCGTTGCTGTTACAGCACTTGTTTTGGAACTTGTAGTCGTCCCAGTTACTTGACTGTTTGATTGGCTACAAGCGGTCATGACTGTTAGAGCAGTCGCACAAGTTAATAAAGTCGTCCATTTTTTTAGTTTTTTTGATTTCATATTTTTTCCTCTCGTGTTCGTTTGGATGATTACAGTTTACGGGACTTACCTAAAACATTTCTAAAGGTTAACTGAAACTTATCTTAAGTTAAGTTTGGTGAAAGTTTGGCTTAGGACTTCTTTCAGAAAAGTTCCATAGACTAATAGGCGGGCAAGTAAGTGCTTTATAAAATAGTACATTTGCCCTTAACTTAATTTTCTACTATAAAAATAAAAGCCAAATCTTAAAGTGAAGGCTTTGAATCTTATCTAATTGAACACGCCTACAACTCGGGGGAAAAAGATGGGCCCTGCTTGGAGATAAACTCCTGCGTCTCGTCCCCCTATTTCCCTGAGAGTTGCTTTACGGCTTTGTATCTTATCTATAAAAGGAGTTTTTTCATGGTTAAACAATTGGAAACACGTTTTAAACGTATTGAAACGAAATATGTGGTCTCAAAGGAAAATCTTGAGGACCTGCTCACTGATCTTAAGGAGTATTTGGTAGAGGATGATTATCCGACATCTACCATTTCAAATATTTACTTTGATACGGATAATTTTGACGTCATCCAAGATGCCCTAGATGGTAATCACCGTCAAGAGAAAATCCGCATGCGTACCTACCTAGCCAATCCCAAAATTGATAGTAAGGTCTTTTTAGAGGTTAAAGCCAAA
>ERZ773021.690-NODE-690-length-13069-cov-20.407_pt1 | contig 13069 bp, 9 predicted proteins | sample MGYA00511668_ERZ773021 | MGnify/ENA primary metagenome ERZ773021 (study PRJEB29015, sample SAMEA2737961) | human oral metagenome | biome: human oral; feature: human-associated habitat; material: dental | place: China | collected 2032 ... | reverse complement strand
ACAGGTCAATCCGTGAAAATCCGCGATTCCGGACACACTTTTTGACCCTTAACCCCCCACGGGCACCGCAGCCTGGCCCTCCGGTCCCTCCGGCGTCTTCCACACCGGCGGCGCCTGGCTGCTGTGAGTAGCCTGGCCAGGCCCCGCCACCGCCCACCGGCACCGCAGCCAGGCCCTCCGGTCCCTCCGGGGCCCTCCACACCGGCGGCGTGTGCGGTGCTGTTCGTGGTGGCGCGTCGGCTCGAGGCCCGGCCGCACTGCTGTCGTTCACCGGTGCGGCCGGCGACTCACGTGAAACCGTCAACACCTTTGCTGGCGTGCGTTCCGCCTCCGGTGAAACCGACGATACCATTGCAAGCCAGATACACCCGTTTTTGGTGCTATTTCATCGCGCAAAGGCGTCGTGGGTTTCATACCGGTGTCTAGAGGTTCCCGCATTGGTGCTGACGGTTACATGTTGCGGCGTGGTAGACCGCATGGGCGCGACAAAGTTTGCCCGGCGTGGCCTGTTAATGAGGCTCTTCAGAGTTGGGTGTGGGTGGAGGCATCTAGGCCTCCTGCGATGAGGAGCATTCGGAGTTTGTAGTTGGTGGGGTTGCGGTAGCCTCTGGCGGTGCGTCTTCCTAGTTCGATGATTCCGTTGATGGCTTCGGTGGGGTGCGTTGCTGGCTCCGTCGGTGTCGAAGTAGGCCAAGAAGGCATCCTTCCACGTGCGTAGGGTCCGGCCCAGGCGAGCGATTTCGGGGATGGGACACGTTGGTAGGCGCTCGATGAGGTGTGTGGCCAGGCGTCGGCCTTGGGCGGGTGTGGCTTGGTGGAAGACCTCGCGTACTTGCTGGGCGCAGTGGTAGGCGACTTCGACACTGATGTGTGCTTCATCTGCCGTGAAGGCTGCGCGGAGTCGTTCTTGTTGACGCTTCGTGAGCCGATCACGACAGGCGCGCAAGAGATTGCGGATCTGATAGAGGGGCTCCCCTTTGCGTCCGCGGTGTCCCAGTGTTTCTTGCTGGACGCGGCGGCGTACCTCATCGAGAGCGTCCCCGGCGAGCTTGACGATGTGAAAGGCGTCCAGCACGCTGATTGTGTCTTGGAGTTGGCCAAGCGATGGCGTTCTTGCTGTCCCTGGAAGGGATCCAGCGTCGCGATCTGGATACCGGAGCGAAACTGTTCGCTGCGCTCGGCCAGCCAGTTCTTGTACACGGTGCCAGACCTTCTCGGGACCAGGTCCAACAAGCGGGCGGTGGGATGATCCTCCCCGCGTGTCAGGTCCACGATGCCGGTCAGCTCACGTGGGCCACGTCGGAGTCGGTCCTGGTGGTGCCACACGTGCTCGTCAACCCCAATACCTGAACCCCTGCGAAACGAGCGGGGTCATCAGAGGCGGCTTGCAGGCACGGCTTAATATGGGACCACACGGTATTCCACGTGGTTCCTAACTGGCGGGCCAGGCCAGCGATAGTGGCTCCCTCGAAGCGCAACTGCCGGATCACCCAGCGGATCGCCCGGGTCCCCAGACGCGCCCGGGGTGCACACACCCGCTCATCATGTTCCAGGAATGTCACCGTCTGGCAGGTGGTTTCGCGGCATATCCATCGGCGCTTAAACCATCGGATCCGCACCGGGACCCCGGCCCAGGGCGCGTCGATCACCTCCACCACCACACGCCCGTGGCCTTGAGCGATCACCCCACAACCCGGGCAGCCAGCACAGCGATCGCAGGACTCTATGTCGAGTACCAGAGCACGCTCACGCCGAGCGGCAGCAACCAGATGGAAACCCTTCAAGTCGACGAGCAGATCACACCGATCACAACGCCCAAGTGACACAGAACAGTAGCAGGTAGGGTGAGACACCGCCCGAGGTCCTTGACGACAGCGGGGGTTGAAGTCCGCTCATCACCTGGGACCTCGACCTCTACCCGCAACCCCCGACCAACACCCGGTCACCCACACTCAACTCGGAAGAGCCCTTCTACCACCAGGAGCGCGAGATCCCCTCGAACGGGTGCTGTCCATAGACTTCTTCTCCGCCTGCCCCGGGGCCTACTACGCCTGGTTCGCCGAGCAGACCGCCCGCGAGGGGGTCGCCCCGAACGCCGCCCACCGTTTCCTCGCCGGCCTCGAGCGCGCCGGGAAACTGAAGGCGGTGGTCACCCAAAACATCGACGGCCTCCACCAGGCCGCGGGCTCCAAGCGCGTGCTCGAGCTCCACGGGAACTGGACGAGGCTGGAGTGCACGGGGTGCGGCGCGCGCTCCACCATCGACGACTTCGACGAGGCCCGGGCCGGGCGCGTGCCCCACTGCCCGTCGTGCTCCGCCGTGGTGCGCCCGGACATCGTGTTCTACGGCGAGGCTCTGGACCCGGCGACGCTGGAGGGGGCCGTCCTGGCCATAGCGGGGGGGCGGACATGCTGATCGTGGGCGGCACGTCGTTGGCGGTCTACCCGGCGGCCGGGCTCATCGACTACTACCAGGGCGGGCGCCTCGTCCTCATGAACGCGACGCCCACCCCCTACGACGGGCGCGCCGACCTGATCATCCGCGAGCCCATCGGCCGCGTCTTCGCGCAGATCCAGGGGCACGTGTGAGCAGGCGCCACAGTGTGGCCAGAGTAAGTGGCGGCGTGAGGCAGTTTCGCACCCGGTGCCCACAGCGCTGACTCACGCAACAGCACCCGCTCGCCCCACTGCGCCGCCAGCGCCCATCGATAGGCCCTGGGCGGCGGGACATCACACGGATCAGCCCGCCGCCCTTGGGATTCTGGGACGCCCCGAGCCGCGGCCTACTGCTACCCCTCCTTCCCGTCGTCCATCTTGCCGTCGTCCATCTTGCCGTCGTCCATCTTGCCGTCGTCCATCCCCCCCTTCATGCCATCGCCCGACATCGAGTTCTCCATCTTCGTGTCCTGCGTCATCGACGGCGACGACGGGTTCTCCATCTTGTCGTTGGCGGAGTTCCCACAGGCCGCCAAACCAGCGGCGAAGACGACGGACAGGGCGGCTGCCAGAGCCGCGCGGCGAATACTCATTGCGTGATTCCTTCTGTTGACGGGCGCTCCGTTAGCGCCTTCACCCTCCTATTCGGCGCGAACAGCGCCACGGATCACCCAGTCATCAGTGACATACAACACATGACATCCGCTGATCCACGACTGCGACTGCGACGAATCAGGAGTAGCACCACACGAAAGGAGCATCATGACAACCCTGGTCCTCATCGGATTCCTCGGTGGCCTCATCACGGGCATCTCCCCGTGCATCCTCCCCGTCCTCCCCGTCATCTTCATGGCGGGTGGCGCCGCTTCGGCGCGCCCCTCCCTTTCCTTCGCTGTTGCTCCGGGCACCGGCATCTCCCTCGGGGGGACTTCCGGCGCACAGGAAGACCACCGCGCGACACGGCCAGTGCCCCGCGCCCCCTCGAAATGGCGGCCCTACCAGGTCGTCGCGGGACTGGTCCTCAGCTTCACAGCATTCACGCTGCTCGGCTCGACACTGCTCACGGCGCTCCACCTGCCCCAGGACTTCATCCGGTGGGCCGGGGTGGTCCTGCTGGTCCTCATCGGTGTGGGCATGATCGTCCCACGGTTCATGCACGTCCTGGAGAAGCCCTTCGCCGTGTTCTCCAAGGCCGGTAGGCGCACGGGGACCAACGGCTTCGGCCTGGGCATCGTCCTCGGCGCCGCCTACGTGCCCTGCGCGGGACCCGTACTGGCGGCGGTGATCGTCGCCGGCTCCACCGGCCGCATCGGGGCCGACACCGTGGCCCTGGCGCTCTCCTTCGCCGCGGGCACAGCGATCCCCCTCCTGGCCTTCGCCCTAGCGGGGCGCCGCCTCACCGAGCGCGTCTCCGCGTTCAGCCGCCACCAGCGGCGCGTGCGCATCGCCGCGGGCGCCACCGTCCTGGCGTTGGCCGCCGGGATCGTCACCGACTTGCCCGCCGTTCTCCAAAGGGCGCTGCCCGACTACACGTCAGCGCTGCAGCGCAGCGCCGATCCGGGTCTGAGCAGGGGCGAAGGCCAGCGCTCAGCCTGCGTCGACGGCGCGACGACCCTGGCGGACTGCGGCGCGCTCCCCTCCTTGAAACCCACCGCGTGGCTCAACACGGACGGCGGGGCGGCCCCCCAGGGCAGTGGAGCGACCCTGGTCGACTTCTGGGCGTACTCGTGCATCAACTGTCAGCGCTCCATTCCCGGGATCGAAAGGCTTTACGAGGCGTACCACCCCTACGGGCTCCAAGTCATCGGCGTCCACTCCCCCGAGTACGCCTTCGAGAAGGAGACCGCGAACGTCCAATCCGGGGGCGACAAGCTGGGCATCACCTACCCGATCGCCGTCGACTCCGACCTGGAGACCTGGACGGATTTCGACAACCACTACTGGCCCGCCCAGTACCTGGCGGACGCGCACGGGCAACTGCGCTACACGCACTTCGGAGAGGGCGGCGAGGCGACCCTGGAGTCACTGATCCGCCGGCTCCTGGCCGACCAGGGCAACGCGCTGCCCGACCCGCTCTTCACCGACGACGGCGTCGAAGGAGTGGCCTTTCACCGCACGCCCGAGACCTACTTGGGCCACGAACGTGCAGCAAGCTTCGCGGGGACGGAGGCCTACTCCGCCGGGACGCGCGACTACGAGGCCCCGGCCTCGTTAGGCGCGGACCGCTTCGCCCTGCAGGGACGGTGGACCATCGGCGCCCAGTCGATCAGCCCCGCCGACGACGAGGCGGAACTGCGCCTCATGTGGCGCGGACGCCGCGTGGACCTGGTGGTCTCGGGCGAGGGCGACCTCACCTGGGAGATGGACGGCCAGTCCCACACCCAGCATGTGAGCGGCACCCCGAACTCGATGACGCTGGTGAGCGGGGACACCGATTCCTCAGGGCTGCTCACCGTCACGGCCAGCAAGGGTTTGGCGCTCTACTCCTTCACCTTCGGGTGACGGCTTGGCCGCGGAGGAACAGGTGGCCTTCGCGGCGCCGCCCCGGCGGAGACCCCGCCCGGCACCGGGCGCCACGGCGTTCTATCATGAGCACCGTGAATGACACCGCTGCACGCGACCTGGGCCGCGAAGACCTGCAGTTGGTCGCCGAAGGGGACAAACGGGCGTTCGCGAGGCTCTACGACGCCTGGGCGCCCACGCTCTTCGCGCTCATCAGCTGCGTCCTCAAGGACCGCGCCCAAGCAGAAGAGGTCCTGCAGGACACGTTCCTCCACGTGTGGAGGCACGCCCCCTCCTACGACCCCGGCCGCGGCAGCGTCCGCGCCTGGCTCACCACCATCGCCCGCAGGCGGGCCATCGACCGGGTGCGCTCGGCCCAGGCGGCGCGCGACCGCGAAATCGCCTCGCCCCCGGACGTGGACTGGGACCAGACGGCGGAGGAGGCGGAGTCCCGCATCGCGGGCGGAGACGTCCGCCGCGCGCTCGGCTCCCTGGGGGAGCCGCACAAGACCGTCGTCCTCCTGTCGTACTTCGGGGGACTGAGCCATTCGAGGATCGCCGACGCGACGGGACTGCCGCTCGGCACCGTGAAAAGCACGATCCGCCAGGCCCTCGCCCGCCTGCGCACCATCTTGGAGGAACGATGAGCGACCACATCTTCGACGACGACGAGACCGCTGCCCGCCTCGGCGCCTCCCTCGCCCCCGTCGAGCCGTCGGCGCGCGTGCGCGACGCCCTCCTGGCCGCGATCGAGGAGGTCGAGCAGGAGCGGCGGACGGGGGCCCCTGAGGAGGCCGCAGCGGAGGACGGCCCCGGCGCAGGCCCGCGCCTCGTCCGCATGGCGGCGCCCACTGCGGCGGGGGCAGGATCAGAGGCGGGCTCCGGCTCCGGGGTGGCGGCCGAGACCGGGGCGGACTCCGGATCCGGAAGCCGCGGAGGTGCCCACGGGAAGGCCCCCGCGCGCGACCGCAGGGCCATCCCCATGTTCGCGCGCGTCCTCGCCGCGGCGGCTGCGGCGGTCGCGGTCTTCGCAGCGGGGATCGGCGTGGGCCGGTGGACCACGATGACCTCAATGGAGTCCACCAGTCACTACGCCGCCCTCAACCAGGCGCAAGACGTACGGCGCTCCACCGACACCATGCCCGACGGGCACGTTGTCACCCTCACCTGGTCGCCGGAAATGGGGATGACCGCGATCACCACGCCCTCGGCGCTGCGGGCACCCGAGGGACAGGTGATGCAGGTGTGGGCGCGCCACGGAAACACCGTCGAATCCTTGGGCGTTTACGAGCGGCGGGGCGGGGACTACTCCTTCGTGGACATCATGCCCCAGCCGGGCAGTGAGATCTTCTTGACCTTCGAGCCCCAGGGCGGGTCCGCCCAGCCGACGGGCGAGCCCCTGGTGGTCCTGCGCGTCGGGGCCCCGGACCCGGCCCCCACCCCGGGAGGGGCGCCCACACCGGACAGCGGACCGGCCCCGGGAGGGGCGCCCTCCCCCTCAACCGCGCCCACCTGGGACGGGGGACGATCATCTGACGGGCAATCGGGCGCAGTGTAGACGGCGCCGCGCAGCCGCGTTTTACGCACACAAGGATCGGAATTACGCAACATGCGACCGCGTACAAGGGCGGAATCAAGCCGTTGTATGCGCAGTGTGTTTCGGAAATCAGTCCCCTTACGTGCGTGCCCGACTAGGCCGTGTTGTCTGATTCCGGTCCTTTTGTGTGCGTGGTTGTGGGGAGGGGCTGCGTGTGCGGCTCGTTGTCGATGCTTTGGGCGGCTTCGTACGCTGTGCTGCGGGATTCGCTCGCGGTTGCGCGGCTTCGTGCGCCGCTTCACCACTTAGCCCGCCGTTGCACCACTTAGCGCACCGCTACACCACTTAGGGCTCCACTGCGCCACTTAGGCCCAAATGGGCCCTGGTTCTCCCGGCGTGTCGGGGGCCTAAGTGGTGCGTGCAATGCCCAAGTGGCGCAGACGCGGGCGCGCACCCGGACCCAGGCGCCCTTGGGCCAGGCGCAGCCGTGCCGCCGCACCACAGCCGCGCCCGGTCAAGTCCTGTGGAGTGGTGTAATCGTTTTGTGTCCTTCGGGTTGGGTTATGCGCTGAGTTGGAGTGGGGTGTCCTCCTGTTGGGTGGGTTGTGGTGTGAGTCGTGATGTGGTGAGGATGTCGAGGCTGAGGTAGCGTCGGCCTTCGGCCCATTCGTCGTTTTGTTCGGCGAGGACGGCTCCGACCAGGCGGATGATGGCCTGGCGGTTGGGGAAGATTCCCACGGTGTCGGTGCGTCGGCGGATTTCGTGGTTGAGGCGCTCATGGGGGTTGTTGGACCAGATCTGGGTCCATACCCCGGTGGGGAAGGACGCGAACGCGAGGGCGTCTTGCCTGGCTTGATCGAGGTGGTCACACACGGCGGGGAGCGTGTCGTGCACGTAGTCCAAGAGCCGGTCGTATTGAGCGTTGACCGAGGCGGCGTCGGGTTGGTCGTACACCGAGTGCGGCATCGCTGTGACGGCGGGCGATAGCGCTTTGGGGGTGACCGACATGAGATTCGCGGCGTAGTGGGTGCGGCATCGTTGCCAGGTGGCTCCGGGCAGGTTCGCTGCGATGGCCTCGACCAGGCCCAGATGGGCGTCACTGGTGACCAGGCGCACGCCGGTGAGGTCTCGGGCGACCAGGTCGGCGAAGAACTCATTCCACGCTGGGCCGGTTTCGCTGGTGGATACGCGCACCCCCAGCACTTCGCGGTGTCCGTCATTGTTGACTCCGGTGGCAACCAGGACCGCGCACGAGACGACGCGTCCGCCTTCGCGTACTTTCATGGTGAGCGCGTCAGCGGCGACGAAGGTGAAAGGCCCGGCATCGTTGAGGGGCCGGTTGCGGAACTGTTCGACGTGTTCGTCCAGGTCTGTTGCCATGCGTGAGACCTGGGACTTGGACAGTCCTGTGATCCCCAGGGTTGTGACGAGCTTGTCCATACGGCGCGTGGATACTCCTGCCAGGTAGCAGTCAGCGACCACTGTGATCGCAGCGGTTTCGGAGCGTGTGCGGCGTTGAAGCAGCCACTGTGGAAAGTAGGTGCCTGAGTGTAGCTTGGGGATTGCTGCGTCAATGGTGCCGACCCTGGTGTCCAGGGGCCGGTAGCGATACCCATTGCGCCTGGCGTGACGTTGCGGATCGTGTTGGCCCCACTGGGCCCCGCACACCGTGTCAGCGTCCGCTGATAACAACGCGTTCATCACGTGCTGGAGTAGGGAACGCATCAAATCCGGGGACGCCTGGGACAACGCCTCGCCAAGCAGGCCAGCAGGGTCGATAATATGAGGAGCGGTCATCGTTGTGCCTCCAAAATGTTTCGAGTCAGAAGTAGAGAGCTTTCTCGAAGGATCACACGGTGACCGCACCCATATCAAACGAGCCGACCACCCACGGTTACACCACTATGCGGGACACTACTGGCCGATAGCGCGAAAGTATTCGCCCAGCGTGGGCAAAATGGTCCAAAATGGGCGTTTTGTAGCCTGCCGGGCGAGTTTTTTCGCGGATGCGGGCGGGAGGGGTGTCTGTTGGGCGAATTTTGTCGCGCCCTCCGGCACTGTGGTAAGGCCTAGAAGTCCTCCACCGGCACTGAGGCAGGCCGTCCCGTGTGCCGCTGCCCTCCACCGGCCACGTACGCGGATAGGTTATTGCGATATGGATAGGTTACGAGCATGCGGATAGCTTATTTACCTATCCGCGTGCCGATCACCTATCCGCATCAGGACAACCTATCCGCATAGGTCCAGATCTGGTCCTCGCGCGCTCGAAGCGCTGACGGTGGTGGGGGTTTTGCGCCATGCGAAGCCCTCTGGAGGCGTTTCGCCGGCGTGTCGGAGCCTTGGATGGCGCAATTCCCCCGCTGGGTGGCGTAGGGCCGTGGGCTGGAGCGTTGTTGTTGCCAACGTGCATACCCGTTGGGCGACAAGCGCCCAAAGACGACGGTTTTGGCTGAATGGGTCTGCGCTTTGGCGGATTCATTGTCTCGTGTGGTGTGGTGTGTGCACGTGGACCCTTGAGTATGCGTGTTAACCCTTTGATGCGAACGTTAACCCTTGAGTATGCACGTGGGCGGCGCTGCCCGCGCGCAGATCATCGGGTTAACGTGCGAGTCATCGGGCCCACGTGCATACAAGCAGGTTTGAATGCTGACTCGCGTATTTCCTATAGCGGAGGACGGACCAGAACCCGACAATCTGCATGGCACAGACCGCATCTTCTATCTTCTGGGTCAAGCCATTGCCCGCTCGATAGGGAACTTGAGTCGTTAGCGATCCACTCTCGAGCGGACGACCTGCAACTTCTCTGAGCGTTGAAGGAGTCCCGGATGCCTCGCATAACCCTTGATATCGTGGACTCGTTGCGCGCTGAAGCGCCAAGAGACGAGGGAGCGCCGCAGCTTCCACGCAGACAGGAGGCCACACCGATGGACACCATCAGGAAAGCGGACAGTCGCCGCGGGCGGATCGCCTACGAGGTTGCGGGCCTTGCGTGGCTCGCCGAGGCCTCGGGCCCCGGCGCTGCCGTCGTGCCCATGCTCGATCACGGCGCGACGTGGCTCGAGGAGCCCCGCCTGGTCTCTGTCGCGCCAACCCTGCGAGCCGCCGAAGACCTTGGCCGCGCCCTCGCCCAGACGCACGCCGCCGGAGCCAGCCACCTGGGCGCGCCGCCACCCGGATTCGAGGGCGACGGCTGGATGGGGGAGGCCCACCTCTCGCTACCCGACCGCCCGAGCCCGGCCCCGACCTCGTCCCGAGGTGAGTCCTGGGGCGCCTTCTATGCGCGCGAGCGCATCGCCCCCTACGTCGACGACCGCACCTTCACGGCCGCCGAACGCACGCTCATCGAAAAACTCTGTGAGTGCCTCGAGTCCGGCGTGCTTGACCACGGCCAGCCGCGCCTCGTCGAAGACGTGAAGACACGCCACAACAACATTGGCGCGGCTCGCACCCACGGCGACCTGTGGAGCGGCAACGTCATGTGGACCCCGGACGGCGCCGTCCTCATCGACCCCGCCGCGCAGGGCGGCCATGCCGAGGAGGACCTCGCGGCCCTCGCGGTCTTCGGCTGCCCGCACTACGAGCGGATCCTCGCCGCCTACAACGAAGCCTCACCCCTGGAGGATGGCTGGCGGGAGCGCGTCGCCCTCCACCAGATGCACATCATCATGATCCACTGCGCCGTCTTCGGGCGCTCCTACGTGCCCGAGGCCATGGCGATCGCCCGCAGGTACGCCTGAGAGTACCGACCGTCCGAATGTCGGGGCGGCGGGTGGAGCGATACGAACCCAGTCGGGTAGGATGGCACCGCCCCAATAGCTCAGTCGGTCAGAGCAGCGGACTCATAATCCGTGGGTCGTCGGTTCAAGCCCGACTTGGGGCACCGCCACCCAAGCCCGGGTTCTACCAGCGTCGCCCCTGATGAACAGGCTGGCCACGGCCTCGTTCCCGTGAAACCGTGCACATATCACACGCAGCCTTGACTCGCGATGCGACTCACGGTAGGCTGAGTAGTTGCGCCTTATCATGCCCGAGGTGACCCGTATCCAGCCGTCGTAACAGGCGCTTGACGGACCAGGACGCGTCAGATAATGGGTGATAAGGCAGCGTGCGCACCGATCATGCAGGGAAGGATCCCCTTTGGCTGCCAACAGCACCGCCAAACAGCCCAAGCACCGCATCTCGTTCGCCAAGCTTCGTGAACCCCTCCAGGCCCCCAATCTGCTGGGCCTGCAGGTCGAGAGCTTCGACTGGCTGCTGGGCAACGACGCGTGGAAGGCCCGCGTCGAAGCCGCTCAGGCATCTGGCCACGGCGACGTCCCCGACGTCTCCGGCCTCGAAGAAATCTTCCACGAGATTTCCCCCATTGAGGACGTCGCAGGCACCATGAGCCTGTCGTTCCACGACCACCGCCTCGAATCCCCCAAGTACTCAATGGAGGAAGCCAAGGCGAAGGACTACACGTACTCCGCACCGATGTACGTGACCGCCGAGTTCATGAATTACGAAACCGGCGAAATCAAGTCCCAGACCGTGTTCATGGGCGACTTCCCGCTCATGACCCCCCGCGGTACCTTCATCATCAACGGCACCGAGCGTGTCGTCGTCTCCCAGCTCGTGCGTTCCCCCGGCGTGTACTTCGAGAAGCTCTCGGACCGCTCGTCGGACAAGGAGACCTTCGGCGCGAAGGTCATCCCATCCCGTGGCGCATGGCTCGAGTTCGAGATCGACAAGCGCGACGCCGTCGGCGTGCGCATCGACCGCAAGCGTAAGCAGTCGGTGACCCACTTCCTCAAGGCCGTCGGCATGACCGAATCCGAAATTCGCGAAACCTTCGCCGCCTACCCCGTCCTCCTCGAGACCCTCGAGAAGGACACGGTTGCCACGCAGGAAGAGGCCCTGCTCGACATCTACCGCAAGCTGCGCCCCGGCGAGCCCGCGAATGTCGACGCCGCCCAGACGCTGCTCAACAACTTCTACTTCGACTCTCGTCGCTACGACCTCGCTAAGGTCGGCCGCTACAAGATCAACAAGAAGCTGGCCATCGAAGCCGACCCCAAGGCCTCGACCCTGTCCCTCGAGGACATCGTCGCGACCGTCAAGTACCTCCTCGCCCTGCACCAGGGCGACAAGACCTTCGCCGGCACCCGCAATGGCGAGGCCGTCGAGGTCCGCGTTGAGGTCGACGACATCGACAACTTCGCCAACCGTCGCATCCGCGCCGTCGGCGAGCTCATCCAGGGTCAGGTCCGCACCGGCCTCGCCCGCATGGAGCGTACCGTGCGCGAGCGCATGACCACCCAGGAGACGGACTCGATCACGCCCCAGACGCTGATCAACATCCGTCCCGTCGTCGCCGCGATCAAGGAGTTCTTCGGAACCTCCCAGCTCTCGCAGTTCATGGACCAGAACAACCCCCTCGCCGGTCTGACCCACAAGCGTCGTCTGTCGGCCCTGGGCCCCGGCGGTCTATCGCGTGACCGCGCGGGCATGGAAGTTCGAGACGTCCACCCCTCGCACTACGGCCGTATGTGCCCGATCGAGTCCCCTGAAGGCCCGAACATCGGCCTCATCGGCTCGCTCGCGACCTTCGCGCGCATCAACCCCTTCGGCTTCATTGAGACGCCCTACCGCGTCGTCAAGGACGGTAAGGTCACCGACGAAATCCGCTACCTCACCGCGGACGACGAGAAGGGCCACTACATCGCCCAGGCCTCGTCGCCCCTCGAGGCCGACGGTTCCTTCGCCGAGCACGACGTCCTGTGCCGTGTTGCCGGCGACGACCCGACCCTGATCGCCCGCGATCGCGTGGACTACATGGACGTCTCCGCACGTCAGATGGTCTCCGTCGCCGCGGCGTTCATCCCCTTCCTCGAGCACGACGACGCTAACCGAGCCCTCATGGGCGCGAACATGCAGCGTCAGGCCGTGCCGCTGCTCACCACGGAAGCCCCGCTGGTCGGCACCGGCATGGAGATGCGCGCCGCGCATGACTCCGGAGAAATGATCCTCGCCGCGCACTCCGGCGTCGTCTCCGAGGTCTCCGCTGACCTGATCGTCGTCTCCACGGACGAGGGCGGCCGCGACTCCTACCGCCTCGAGAAGTTCGAGCGCTCCAACCCCGGTAACTGCACTAACCAGCGCGTTATCGTGGACGAGGGCGACCGCGTCGAGGCCGGCGACGTCCTGGCTGACGGCCCCGCCACCTCCAACGGTGAGGTCGCGCTCGGCAAGAACCTCCTCGTCGCCTACATGTCGTGGGAAGGCCTCAACTACGAGGACGCCATTATCCTGAGCCGTCGCGTCGTGGAAGAGGACATCCTCACCTCGATCCACATCGAGGAGTACGAGGTCGACGCCCGCGAGACCAAGCTCGGTGAGGAAGAGATCACCCGCGACATCCCCAACGTCTCCGAGGAATCCCTCGCTGACCTGGACGAGCGCGGCATCATCCGCATCGGCGCCGAGGTCACCGCCGGCGACATCCTCGTCGGTAAGGTCACCCCGAAGGGTGAGACCGAGCTGACCTCCGAAGAGCGCCTGCTGCGCGCCATCTTCGGTGAGAAGGCCCGCGAGGTGCGCGACACCTCCCTGCGCG
>ERZ773021.688-NODE-688-length-13122-cov-53.0194_pt1 | contig 13122 bp, 8 predicted proteins | sample MGYA00511668_ERZ773021 | MGnify/ENA primary metagenome ERZ773021 (study PRJEB29015, sample SAMEA2737961) | human oral metagenome | biome: human oral; feature: human-associated habitat; material: dental | place: China | collected 2032 ... | reverse complement strand
TTCAGGCTGAAGAGTTTGCAGCAATTGCGCGTTTTGATGCATAGCTAAGCAGCAATTCGTACTTAAAGGCGTCTAGCATACGTGTATTCGTGCGCTAGGCGCCTACCATTTTGTGTAATGTTACGAACATGAACAGAAATATTCTCATTCCATATTTAGAGAGGCTGATATTGATGCAGGTTGAGCTCACCAGATTTCGGGTGCGAAAAGGTCAAGAAGAGCGAGCTGTAGAATGCATGCATTTTCTTCGCCAGAATATGGATGCCGTTGAGCAGACTTTAGCGCCCGAGAAGATGTATGTCGAAACGATCTTTTCGGAGGGTCGTGATGGGCATATGTACTTGTACTGGTACAGCGTACAGGGGCAGGGAGCACAACCTGTAGAAGAATCAGAGCACTGGGTGGATAAGGAGCATTTAAGATTCTGGCGCGAGGTTATTGACCCTACATTTCCAGGAGAAGATCTAACGATGGAGGTTCTGATGATGCTGCCAGATGTTCGTAAAGTTGCCTCAGGGTAAGAGAATGTAGCTTTGGAGCACAATAGGCGGTACCTAAAATTTTTCTGTAAAAATGTGGAAAATAGCGATTTTCGGCATATATTTGCGGCTAAAATTATTATAATAATATCTAAAATATAACAAAATGATTAAGGATTTTGAGTTAGTTTGATGTAGTTAGTTGCATTTTATTTAAATCTAATTTAATTAAATATAATTCAAATGTTTTTTATATATTTAAAATGTGTGGTTTTGTGAAGTCTTCGAGATTTGTTACACTTATGCCTAAGCGTTTTAGGAGGGTGAGATATGAAATCACGCAAGTATACGTCTGTTTTTATTGGTTCATTAATTATTTCATTAATATTAGTGGCTCTGGGTTTTGTTCCGGGTTACGAGGCAGTTTCTAAAAACTGGAGGGCGCTGATCGGAACTGACTTCGGTTGGTTTTACCTCCTGCTTGTAACTCTTATAGTATTGGTCTGCGGGTTTTTTGTTTTAAGCCCCATGGGGCAAATTAAGCTTGGAGAGCCCGACTCAAAGCCCGAGTATTCCACTGGTTCGTGGATTGCCATGCTTTTCTCGGCTGGTATGGGTATCGGTCTAGTTTTCTATGGTGCTGCCGAGCCGCTTTCACACTTTGCTAACAAAACTCCGCATGCTGCACCGGAGTCACAGCAAGCAATGGCGGATTCCTTCCAATTTACGTTCTTCCACTGGGGTATACACGCCTGGGCTGTGTACGGTATTGTGGCTATGGCTTTGGCATATTTTGGCTTCCGTAAGGAAGAGAAATATCTTCTTTCTGTCACACTTAAGCCGCTTTTTGGTAAAAAAACTGATGGTTGGCTTGGCTATATTATCGACATTATTACTGTGGTAGCTACGGTTATTGGTGTGGCAACCACGCTTGGCTTCGGTGCTATTCAGATTAATGGTGGGCTGAGCTACCTCACTGATAATGCCATTCCTAATAGCATGGAGGTACGCACTGTTATTATCGTAGTAACCACTGCTCTCTTTATGCTCTCAGCTCTTTCGGGGCTGGGTAAAGGTATTAAAATCCTTTCAAATCTTAATATGATTCTGGCTATCGCACTTCTGGCGATTGCTATTGCGGTTGGCCCTACCGTCAAAATTTTTGACAATATGTCGGAATCCATCGGTCTATACATGCAGAACTTTTTCGAGATGAGTTTCCGAACCGCTGCATTTAACGGTGACGAACGCGCCTGGATTGATACCTGGACCATTTTCTACTGGGCATGGTGGATCTCTTGGTCGCCCTTCGTTGGCCTCTTCATCGCCCGCATCTCCAAAGGCCGTTCAATACGTGAGTTTATTACTGTAGTACTTCTGATACCTACCGTCTTAAGCTTCATCTGGTTCTCCGCTTTCGGTACGATGGCTAATACGGTACAGCAGAACGGTCTAGAGAATCTGACGAAACTAGAGGATGAACAACTGCTGTTCGGCACGTTCAAACACTACCCGCTGGGTATGTTAATGTCGATCATCGCAATCATCCTGATCTTTACCTTCTTCATTACCTCCGCAGACTCAGCAACTTATGTGCTCTCAATGCTTTCTGAAGATGGGCGTCTTATCCCCACTAACGGAAAGAAAGTTGTGTGGGGTGTTATCGTCGCGGGTATTGCAACCGTGCTGCTGTATGCTGGCGGGCTAGACGCTCTGCGGAATACGCTGATTATTATTGCGTTACCCTTCGCCGTTGTGATTGCGTTAATCGTGGTGGCGCTAATAGTTGAGGTGTATCACGAGAAGGTTCAGATGGGTCTGTCGATCTCGCCTAAACGGTATCCCGAAAAGGGACAGCCCTTCAAGTCTTATGAACCTTACGAGGTTGAAGACTCTGAAGACGATCAGGTAGCAGAAGAAAAACCTGAGGCAAAAGTGGTCCAAAAAGAATCATAAATTTTTAGCATCGTAATAAGATAAAAGATCTTCCCAGAAGCCGGTAACCGGCTTCTGGGAAGATCTTTTATCTATAGGGTAAGCGAACTGTAGCTGCTCGATAAGCTAAGTTCCTGTACCCTGTAAATTCAACCCGTTAGACTTTAACTATGTTTGCAATTGTATCCCTTGCCGTTGCAGGTATTTTGGCGGCTATAGTGGTCCTCATTATTCGAAGCCGACGAGTCTCTGCACCTACCGCGGAGACTCCGCAGATCGTGTATTTTGAAAATAAACGTGATAGCTTCCTGGAGTGGCTGTATCACCGCACAAGCTCCCCAGAAGTACCCGTTCAGGTAAAACTACGCGATTGGGTAGACCTGGGATTCTATGCCGAAGGCGGCAACTACTGGGGTATAGCCCAACAATTTACGTACTATCTTGTTCAGGGCGGTTATGTTTACGCCTACGATACTGAGGGAAATCCACTTGATGCGGGGCGAGCACTGCGAGACCGTCCAGATGCATTTCAGCTTACCCCCAGCGAATATCAGCGGCGTGTCACTCAGTTTAGGCAGTAATTTAGCCCTTCGCTCTACGCGTTATTACGTGTTAGAGAATGACCACAGAGTCTCTATACCGTATAGTTATTAAAGTCTGCCATGGGACAGGCTTTATTATCGACCTATTAGGAAGGTCCGCTGTGGACATCATTATGAATGTGCTTTTGGTAGTCATCGTGATTACCAGCATTATCACCGTGCTTCTGGTGCTCTTGAACCGCGGTCAGGGTGGTGGCTTGTCCGATATGTTTGGTGGCGGTATGACCAGCTCACTGAATTCTTCAGGTATGGCTTCTAAGAACCTAATCCGTCTGACCATTACAGTTACCGTTATTTGGGTTATTGCCGTGGTGCTTTACGGCCTAGCACTACGTTTTAACGGACAGTTCGTCATATAGACTTTATATATTTTTCCAAGAAGCCCCGGCAGGTACATCTGCCGGGGCTTCTTACATGTCCTACTGTAGTAATTATGGAGATTGTCGGTGCATAAGATGACGGAGGAGTAAGTCATGACGAGTGTCTGATATAGAGACAAGTAGATAATATTTTCCCTAGGATGACGGAAAAGAGGCCAAAACTTTCGGGGTTCAGGCATAGTAGTGATAAGGCGAAAACCTAGCATATCCAACCACTGAAGGGATCGCCATGGCACAGACTCTAACCTATACATATCTAAACCCTTCTTTACTGCATGAACAAGACGGCAGTCTTGGACTTGCTTTAGCAACTAGCGGTGGCAGCACACCGGAAGGCGCGGCGGCACACCCTTACTTCTTCTCAGGATTCATGGAGCACCCTGATGTAATCGCGGCGTCGCTATTGGTGGTTGCGCGCGTGGCCCGCACCCGCTACTACACCCCACCCGGCATGGTCGCCGCCATTTTGCGGGCTGCCGACCCGGTAGTGACCAGCACCAGCGAGGGACTCCGGTTTGAATCCTTTAGCGCCTGCTGCGGTGTCTACGCCCGACTTGACGTAGACTCCTCCGCCCTAGATGCCACCCACAGTGCTGTGGGCGTGACAAATGTGGACGTAAATCCGCCGCTTCGCGCTGCTTTAGCTTCTCTCCGGGCTGGCGAACCTCTCCACATGGATGTGGGGAACGAAGGGTTGCTGACCACCACCCTAGACGGTGAAGTGAAGGAAGATAAAGTGCCCCTGCCAGTACGCTGGCTCAAAGGGTTCGCCGAAACACAGATGCTCTCATCCCTGATGAAGCCCACTCATTCTCTGGATGCGGCGGCAGCCCGCATGTTCATCCAGGGGCTGCCGCGCCGATCCGCCACGAAAAGCGTCATGTGGGCAACCCGTGCGGTGCGTTCACTGAGGCTGGCTACCCGAGCCACCGTTGGGTCGGTGTGTGTGGCCGGACCGGAGCGGCTGCGGGCGCTTGAGCCGCTCATCCGATTCATGACCCGCCTAGAAGCATACAGCGAACCGGTCACCTCAGGTAACCCCCCGGTGTCAAGCGTGTGGGTGGCCCACTTGCCAGGCGCGCGCCTGAGCATTGGGCTGAGTCCCGAAAAATCACGCGGATTCTCAGGAGAAGGTTCTGTGTTGCAGGCGCTCTCCGATCCGTCAGTTGCTGAAAATGCAGATATGCTCAGTGTGCTTCTCTCCTTTGAGCCGCGTATTGAGGTGCCCGTCATGTCTGCACGCAGCGGGCTGAACGATACTCAAGTACGCGACGCCCTCGCATTACTGGCATCCTCCGGACAGGTCGGTTTTGATATGCAGGCAGGGGAGTACTTCCACCGGCCGCTGCCCGTGCAGGCGGATGCCCTGCAGGCTATGCATCCGCGGCTTGTGAGTGCCCAGAAGCTTATTGACTCCGGTGCGGTGTGGGATGACGGAGACGGCACCTATCGCGTACAGTCGCGGGATACGTTCTACACGGTAACCCCTGCCGAGAAAATCGAAGAATACCGGTGTACCTGCCCGTGGTGGGTGAAATACAGGGGCACCCGAGGCCCCTGCAAACATGTACTGGCGGTAAGTATTAAACGTCGTGGCGGGCTGAATTAGCCCGATACCGGGTTGCATCCGTAAAGAAGCATATTTTCCGTACACACCCAAATATACAAACAGGTAATGATGGACGAGAAGAACTATTCGCAGCACACGAGCCTTGGAGAGCGTCGCGCCCGCCTGCGGGAGCTCATGAAACGTAACGATGCTACCGTTGAGGACTATCACACAGTGATTAGCGGTGCGACAGAGAAAGAACGCGCGTCGTTGGCAAGGACGCTATCACCCACGAAACTTTCGAAAGCCCGAGGGGAGAAAGCAGCCCTGGCCGCATATGCAGTAGGGGCTTTAACCTCTTCGACTCCGCGTGCGGTAAGGATCATAAGCGAACTTTTTCATCCTCTTCGAGATGAGAATTTTAATATTATTCCTGAGCCGCCTATGCCTGCTACTGAGCAGCTCTGGGAATTCTTAACTCAAGGGGTAATAGAACGATCCGATGAGTGGGTTCTGCATTTTGTTGAAGAATGTTCAGACGATTGGTCCATACGTTCCTGGACACACCTCAATAAACTTATACGTGAACATTCGCTGACGAGCTTATCGCCAGGGTATCTTTGCATGATGATGAATGCCGTCCCACACGTGAGAGAAAAGTCTGCGGAAGAGTATCAGAATATAGAGCAGTTCTTCCGTCACGATCCTGTGCTGCTGGAACGAGAATTTTGGGATACTTTCACAGCTGAAGGGGTACTCGCACAGTCTAGGTGGGATCCCACCTTGCAGCCTGAATATCGAAGTTCGTCGTCATTTTCGGCTCTTGCTCAGGTCATGTGCGAAACTTTTCCAGATATTCGTCCCAGGTTCTTGGATGAAACGCTCAAAGGTCTCCTGCGCGACTACTCGGCCCACCATGTGCGGCATTTTTATCGGTCCCATGCTGCTCTGCAGCCAACACCTCAAGAAATTAAGGAGCGTTTTGCGCTGTACCTTTCGGTGCTGGGGACAGCGTATAGCCCAGCTATCGCCATGGCGCAAGATCTGCTGGAGCAGGCAGTCTACGAACTTTCCGACGCGCAAGCACGTGAGCTCATTGAGGTTTCAGCAACAGTGCTGACGCGCACCGAAAAGAAAATTCTGCATGCTCAGATACTGCTTCTTTCTCTACTGCTTAAAGTCCACCCCGAATGTACTGAACAAGTAAGCCAGACAGTACAGGATGCTTTCAAGTCTATGCCCTTGGACCTTCAAGACAAGGCCCAGAAGCTCATCAACGATTCGGTGCAGGAGCCACCCATACCTCAGAACGCAGCGGGGAGCATCACGGTACCGGATATCACCCCGAAGGATCGTGAACCGCAGGGGTGCTTGACGCCTCGACCGCCTATCACTACGGATCGGGAACTAATGGAATGCCTGGCAGCAACCTTCCAAGGAGGCGATGGCACCGATATTCCGCGTATCCTGGAGTACTTGGAACATGCCGAGAACCTGGAAATAAACGATGCAGAACAGAAGCTTCTCTGGGAAGCTCGCAACCTTCTCATAAAAGACTCATTCGGTATTTATACTCTCTCCAGTCCCAATATCCCATACCTTGCCATTGCGGCACTCATCAAAAGTGGACAGATACAACACGCTGATATTGCTAAGATACCGATCATCCCCACCTGGTATACAGAACGCCTCTACCTAAGCGATGAGCACGGGGACCCGGTGATAGTAGATGAACAGACGGCTAAGAAGTATCACCCTCGTCCCTTTAACGTAAAAGCTACAGGGACAGAACTTCGTCTCAATGAGCGCGGGCCTCACATGCTGCTGATGGAGCAGTTGTTCGCCCTGATTTTTGCGGGTCAAGACGCAGAAACCAACATAGTGGCTGCGCCTTTTGCGCACCAGCGTGTAGCCCTTGAACGCACTACGGGTACTGTCCTCACCCAGTATTGGGAATCGCTATATCTTGCTCGGGAGCACAGTTTCCCTCTGCAATTCCCGCTGTGGGTTGGAACAGATACGCCCGATGCTGCCGCGCTCTCCGTTGAAGCTGCCGCGTTTAACACCAATAGCACGCAAATCGAGTACGTGCACCGTATGGTGGAATCAAAATACTATCCTTCGTACCGCACGGTCATGGGGTGGTACGGCTGGCTGATGCAGAACAACCCAGATATTTTCAGCGCACAAACCATACCTATTCTTGTGGCCGCTATCCATGCTCATAATGCTTATGGTGCTGATGTCATCATGCGGATCCTAGGTGATATGCACCGAGTACTGGGTGCCGCCTCCTACAGTGCACTCGGGCTAGGGGCTAGCGCTAAAACTACCGAGGTGCGCGCCAATGCTGCGGAGGCGCTCGCCTCCCTGGTGGATCGGAGCATGTTCGATACTACTTTATTCGCCAAAGAACTGTATTGGTTGTTAGACCAGCACCACGTGATGGCTCAACGAATTGAGCAGACATTTAGGGATGCTGCGTCGATTAGCCCCTTGGCGGGCTGGCGGATTATGCAGGTACTAGAGGGCATATTGCCTGTCGTGGGCGAGGTCAACCGGGGCGGCGCACTGGTACAACTCTTGGTACAGCTGGCGGGGGAGTACGGCGTGAGCGTCGAGATTCCTGAGGTTTTACGACCTAAAATGAAAGGCTCAACCGTGCTGGCGAAAAGTCTGCGGGCGCTCGAAAGGTTAGAACCGCATTCAACCGAGCTTGCAGAGCAGGCCCGAGACCAAGCCCAAGAACTGCTGGACCAACACCGCTGCGCACAACCATAAGCGCAGAAACTGAGAGACTGCTATGACCCCGAAAATACCGCAACCTAGTCTTACGGAACGTCGCGCCCGCCTGCGGGAGCTACTGAAACGTGACGATGCCACCTTCTGGCAGTACCATGAAGTTCTCACCGGTGCCACCGAGGATGAGCGCAAGGGCCTTGCACGCACACTCTCCATTAAAAAGCTCATAGACCGCTACAGCCGTGAAGGAACGACCGAGCAGCGGCTTGTGTGCGTCTACACGGCGGCTGCACTGGGCGGAACCTTCAAACACGTGGGTGTTGAGCTCTTAAACCTTATCGACAGGGGATTACCCGGCGAGGCGAACTGGAAGTTTTCAACCGCTGAATCGGAAAAATACCTTAGCCAACGCACAGAAGCCATGATGCTTGGACTCAGCGAGCGTGATAACACCTGGATAACCGGGTTCGTTAATGAGCGCGGCTATGGCAGGTTTGGTTACGACTCACCCACACTCTGGGTGCAGATACATCAGCTTCTTCACGAACGCGGACTCACCAATACCACGCGCTCCTACCTCTGGGGGTTCGTGACGGCCGTTCCTGACATGCACATTGGATCATCCGAGAACCGGGAAGAGGTTATCTCCTTCTTCAAGAACAACCCCCAGACGTTAGAACACGAAATGTGGGCATGTTTCACAGATGAAGGGCTTCTTCGGAAAGACTGGTCAGGGCGTGAAAACGCAGACACGCTCGCTCTCTTCCACACGCTGCAGGAGAATTTTGACGGATTCCGTGACCGCCTGCTTACTGAATGTCTGAAGGCGATGCTCCGCGACTTTTCCGTCAAGAACACCAGTATCTTCCACCACATCTATCGGGGGATGAACCCCACCCCAGACGAGAACCTTGATAACACCACCCTGCTCACCTCGGTGCTCACCACCGTTCCCTCAACCTCCGTGGGGTTGGCTCAAGAAAAGCTGATGTCATGCGTCGACAAGCTGACCGAACCCCAGATTCATGACTTACTTAATGCCTCTCACACCGTGATGCTTCGTACCGAGAAGAAAATACTCCGGGCGCAGATCGCACTCCTTGGCGCTATTGTTAAAACGCACCCAGAGCATACTCAAAATGTGAGCGGTTTGATGAGGGAAACCGCAGAATCTCTCCCGCTTGATCTGCAGCCTGCAGCGCAAACACTCATGTCTCCTGCTGAAGCCGCGGCGGATAAAACTAGCGCGCCGTCTCACTCAGAGCAAGTAATGGGCAGCGTCATGATTCCTGAGAACCGGCCGCAGCTTCTAGAACAACACGTTTCAACCCCACAGGTGCATATTTATACGAGTGATGCTGAGTTTATGGATGATCTTATTCCCTGCCTCCAAGGCACAGGTGACGGTTCGCAGCTCCCGCAACTCATTGACTATTTAGCGCATAATCCTCGCATTACTCTTGATACGGCCCAGCAGGATTTTCTGGCTGAACAATGCGTGAATTCTGGTATTCGCTCGGGTACTCATGCGTTAGGTAACTATCTGATGTACCGGGTGATTGCCCCGCACCGAAAACTTTTTAAAAAGCCGCCGCAAGGTTTTACTGGGTACCGGTATGAATTCTATACCAACCCCCAAACTGGCGAAACCATCCAGCCCTACCAGGTTGAACACACTGGATCTCTGGGGCGTCAAAAACCCCGTATAGAGAAAACGACCACAAATTATCGTGGACCGGCGGGGCTCTGCCAAGAACAGCTTGACTGTTTAGAACATCCAGAAAACCTTGTATGTGAGCCTATACCTCACGCAGAAAAGGGCACCTGGACACGCCACGTTGAGCCTCTCACTTACCGCCCGCGTCCTCACAATATGTACCAAGCCTACGCGGAGGCTCCCAACGGCAGCCTAATGATGTGGCTCATTGAAGATCACGAACTGCCGACCGCACAGATGCCTTTCGCACAGGCAGCTCTAAACACCGCAGGCATTCCAGAAGAGTTTATACACCGTGGTACTCAGGCAACCGACGATTTTCACCGCACCCTCATGCAGTGGTATGCGTGGCTTCTGCGGGATAACCCCAATACATTGGCAGCGCAGAGCATGCCGTTCGTCACTACAACAGGATTCCAGAAACACGTCAAGGGGCTTGACGCCCTACTGGATACCATCACCCACACACATCAGGTTCTGCAAGACCCCGCCTATTCCGTGTTGGGCTGGCTAACTGGTGCAGCAGCAGCTGAGCACAGGGCTCTCACCGCCGAATCTATTGCCGCTCTTGCGGGTCGCGGAATGCTTGACACTTCTTTACTTGCGAATGAACTGGCCTACCTGCTCCGAGGGGGATGGGTTAAACCGACTCGGGCAGCTAGCCGTTTACAGGACGCTGCATCCGTTAGCCCGCTGGCGGGGTGGCGTATTGTGCAGGTGCTAGAGAACATGCTGCCTATGGTAGGTGAGATAAATCGGGGCGGTACCTTGGTGCAGCTCTTGGTGCAATTAGCAGGGGAGTACGGGGTGAGTATCAAGATTCCTGAGGTTTTGCGGCCCAAAATGAAGGGTTCAACTGTGCTCGCGAAGAATCTGCGGGCGCTCGAAAGGTTAGAACCGCATCCGACGGAGCTTGCAGAAAAGGCGCGGCAGCACGCTCAGAATCTTCTAGATAAGCGCCTCGGCAGGGATATTACCGTGAAAAAGGAGGAGAGGAATGCAAACTAACCCCGTTATTATGCTTAATAAGCGGCGAGAAGCACTTAAAAAGCTGGCTAAAAATCCGGAAGCACCTCTCAAAGAATTTCATGCTCTTTTAGAGGACGCTACAGAGGATGAACGTGCTGTGCTGGCTAAAACTCTGCCTCCAGCCAAGGTCTTAGGACGGGGGAACCGGGCTGTTTTGAGTCCTGTAGGCGGCTATCTTTTAGCAGCTTTGGGGACAAACCCCCGCAGGACACATAAGCGTTTCGTGGATTTATATACAGACAGTTCATGGGCGGCACGCCGAAGCGACACTGACTCTTTCGAAAACCCTCATGACGCTATCATGCGCGGTTTATACTTGGGGCTCTCCGGACGCAGCGATACGTGGATTCTGGATTATATAGCGGCGACCCCCGCTATGGAGGATAACGATGCCTACGGTATATGGCGCGTACTACACACGCTTGTACGGGAACGGGACCTCCACTGTGAAACCCCTTCTTATCTTTGGAGGGCCTTACGTACCATATTCCCAGAAGGAAACAGTGCTGAAGACCACCCGGAAATACCTGCCACCTACCAAGAGGCACTTGAGCATATCCGCCAGGATCCTCTCCTGATTGAACGGGAACTGTGGACCTGCTTCCGCGTCGGAACAGCACTAGGTGCGGCAGCAGATTTCAAGTTTTTAGATTATCTAGATTGTCACCTTGACGGGTTCCGCGGCCGTTTTCTCACCGAATGTTTGCGCTCAATGCTCAGGGATTTTACGCCCAGGAAAACACGGGTCTTCCATATGCTTTACCGCGGCATGAAACCAACTACCGCGGAGAACCTGGCACGCACTCCACTACTGACCGCTATTTTACAGACGCAGCTATCCACGTCGGTAGGCCTAGCACAAGAGATGCTTACCCCCATTGTGGAGCAACTTTCTACGGAACAGCTCGATGCCCTGTTAGACGCATCAGCAGCAGTACTCTTCCGTACTGAGAAGAAGCTGGTGAAGGCCCAGCTAAACATCCTACAACAGCTGATTAAACATCGCCCTGAATACACGAACCGGGTGCACAGCATGATTGCTGGGATTGAGCGAAATCTACCTTTGGAGCTTCAAAAGCTGGTGCAAAATGTAGAATCTAAAGATAGTACGAAGCCTACCCGACGCGGTGTAAAGAAGATACTGGAGTCCCAGGAAGTACAGTCGGCAGAAGCACTACAGGCGCAGGAACCTATTCTGATACCAGATGTCAACCCACGCCCACGGGCTCCGGGGGAACTCTTCATGGCGGATGCCCCTATTTCCAGTGACACGGAACTTTTTGATGCGCTGGTTGCCATGGTGACCGGTACGGCCCCCGAGACGGAACTGGTGCGTGCTCTCGCATATCTTAAACGGACAGAAAGTATCCGCTTTAACGAGGCACAGATAAAATACCTTGAGTCCGTCAACCTGAATTGGGGACGGCATATCCACGAGTTTGAGACCGCGGGAGAGGATATAGCTTTTCTGATCCTAGCGATATACGTACGATGTGCAGGTACGCAGCCAATAGAATTGCCACCGATTACGATGGGTTACCGCGACTTTCTGTGGCTCGATAGGAACGGCCAGCCTATTATCACAAACAGTATGGAGTACCGCCCTTTAGGGGCGAAAACCAAGCAGGATCTTGTGGTCAACACTCGCGGGTTGACGGGCCTTTTACAAGAGCAACTTCTCTCACTGATTCCCTCCAGCGGATATGCTGAAAAAATTTATACAGAACCTTTTGAAACACGAAATCATGCCATGCGACGCACCACATGGTCGACGGGATTAACACAGTACGCAAAACAAAGGATTATCAACAGCGATAGCGAGATACCCTATAACAGGAAACTCCTTTTGTGGGAAGACCCAAACGATACTTCTGCCCCCAGCGACCTAGGCTTTGAAGATGCCGCTTTTAATACTGGCGGTGTGCGAGAAGATTACGGTCACCGCATCCATACGTCAAAACGTTATACCTATACCTCGCAGAAATACGCTGTCGGTTGGTATGCCTGGCTCATGCAGAATAATCTGGATTATGCGGCAGCGCAGATGATGCCTGCCCTGGTGACAGCCCTCTACACGCGCACCGTTTTCGGGTTGAACGCGCTCCTCTATGCTCTTGGCAGTACCCCGTGCCCTCTGGGTGCGCCTTCGTATAGCGCCTTGGGAATTGCGGCATCTGCGCTGGCACAAGACACCCGGGCTTTAACAGCTGAGTCTCTTGCCCACTTGGCAGAGCGCGGAATGCTAGATCCCGCACAATTCGCTGAAGAAGTAACGTGGCTTCTGCTACACCAGGATGTTACGACAAACCGTGTACTCGGGACTCTTCAAGACGCCGCATCTGTCAGCCCGTTGGCGGGGTGGCGTATTGTGCAGGTGCTTGAGAACATGTTGCCAGCTGTAAGCGATGTTAATCGTGGTGGTTCCTTCGTGCAGCTTTTAGTGCAATTAGCGGGGGAGTACGGTGTCAGCATTGAGGTTCCTGAGGTTTTGCGGCCCAAAATGAAAGGTTCAACCGTGCTCGCGAAGAACCTGCGTGCGCTCGAAAAGCTGCAGCCGTATCCGACCGAGCTCGCGGAGAAGGCACGGCAAGAAGCAAGTCACCTCAATACTTTCAATAGGGTGAATGAGACTAGGGACGCGAAATAAAAGTGGGAGTCATAATCCTAAGACCGTAACCCCCACTAGAAA
>ERZ773021.687-NODE-687-length-13123-cov-10.2328_pt1 | contig 13123 bp, 10 predicted proteins | sample MGYA00511668_ERZ773021 | MGnify/ENA primary metagenome ERZ773021 (study PRJEB29015, sample SAMEA2737961) | human oral metagenome | biome: human oral; feature: human-associated habitat; material: dental | place: China | collected 2032 ... | reverse complement strand
TCTTGCTTGCGACTTGTTGACCATTGGCCAATAAGTTCACTGTGATTGAACTTGGACGGATTCCATCTTGATTGTTGTTATCGTTCCAAGTCTTTGTTCCTGAAACTGAGGTTTTCTCAATCTTATCGATAATTTTAATAACGGCACCTTTTGAATCAAAATTTGTAGAAGTTACGATTACCGTATCTGCTAATTGATATCCCTTAGGTGCACTGACCTCTTTCAATTGGTAACTATCACGTAACAACCCATAGATAGTGCCCTGTCCTGAGGAATCTGTTGTGATAGTTCCTACAACTTCTCCGGTTGACTGTCGAATTACATCAAAGATAGCGCCATGTAATGGATTGCCAGATTCATCCACCTTTTTTACTGTTAAACTATAGTTATATCCGTTTGCAGTACCATTTGCCTCTTGATAATATACTGTATTAGTGTACTCGTTCATCTTATGATTATTATATAGATAACTTGATGAGTTTTTAATTTGTTCTCCGTTAATCAACTTATGAGAAGGCTTTACCTTATATGTGATAAGGAAACCCTGATTGATATTACCAAGATTCACAGAAAAAGATGAGCCATTGAATTCAGGAGTATATTTTTCAGTTACTTCTTTATAGTTAGCCAATGACCAATAGTTATTTTTGTCCTTAAACCAGGTTCCAGTTGCAATTTTTATGCTTGACTGTTCATAATTAACTCCAGCAGAATTAAGAATATCCTTAATAATAACATTATTCCGTTCAGAATTAGTTGTGTTTATAATAATACGGTAGCTAAGTTCATTATTATCATAATCCATCCACCCATATTTATAAAAATCAATATTACTATCACCTTTATTAACTTTATAGCTTATACCCGTGCTATCGATAGTAACTACATTCCCGTTTATTTTAATTGTTGCAGGAAGTACAGTGTCTTTCTTCACCTTTTCTGTATCAGCCATTATTTGCATATTAATGTGGCCGGTAACATCATTATGTTTATCTACATAGTCTGTGTATGTTAAGACCAGCGTCTTTTTTTCTTTATTGATAATTGCACTAGCAACCGTAGTCACCCCATCAGGAGCGTAGACATTAAATGATTGATCTCTAGTAAAATCCAACTCATTAGGAAGTGATATTGTCGTATAATCTCCGGATCTTACTGAATTAGGAACAGAAAAGTCAAAAGAGAATTCTGTAGTTCCTCCACCTGAGATCTCCTTAGTTGATGATCTCTGATTGGTAATTGTAATATCAACGCTAGTTCCTTTATTATATGCAGATGGGGAACTATTATTCTTAGAAATACTATTAACTGATGGACCCTGATTAGTATTAGCCCCACTATTAGAAGTCGAGTATTGACTATTACTTATATAATTACGGTCCTCCTGAACTGGCTGATTATTGTCAGTTGGTGCTCTCGGTTGTGCTTCTGTATTAGTAACTTGTTTCTGAGACGTCTGATCGTCCGAAGAACTAGTATTATCTGTGGTATTACTATTAACGGTACTTATCTGCGGTTCTTCCTGTTGATTAATAACAGTTCCGGACCCCGTACCATTCTGAGTAATATTCGTCTTGCTATCAGCATATACGGTCATACCACTATTAGATGATATCCATATTGACCCTAATAACGAAAATAAGACTAGTCCCATCATAAATAAAAGTCGACGATGCCTAGATTTATTACTCATACTGTTGCCTCCTTCTTTGTTTTCTATGCGCAATACTAAAGATTATCACATACCTCTATATTACCATATTCTTATAGGAAATTTCACAATTCTTATAGGAAATTTCACACTAACTTCACTAACCGTCAATAGTGACATCACTAGTATTAGCATAGTTATCAAACATATGTTCCTAATGACATAACAAAGGCGCTGTATCGACAGTGAAAAAGCCGGCACAGCGCCTTTTGTTATATTCAAATTCTGGTCTCCTCTATAGGATTTCTCATTTTCATATTCATTGATATAGTGGGCGAGATACCAGTGGTTTTAACCACTGGAGGGATAGCCCTCACTTGTAAGCTCGTTAGAGCTTGCTTTTTTACCCTTGCCTCCTCTTTGGTATATTTCACTAACTATTTATGTTATAATAGTTAGTGAAGAAAGTGAGGTGAACCTAATGGAAATGCAAGTTACAATCAAGACTAAACTAAAGATTTCTAACTCTGAAATAGCTTGGAGTTTTTCTAAAACAATGGAACAATATCGTCAAGCATGTAATTATGTATCTGAATACATTTTTAATAATGATTTTGATATGAAACAAAGTAGATTAAATAAAGAACTATATACTAAGTTGCGCAATCTATTTAGTCTTAAATCGCAAATGGCTCAATCTGTAATTAGAACTGTTATTGCACGCTATAAAACTGTCAAAACTCAAATGGCACGTAGACCTTATAAATATCAAGAACCAAATACTGGTGAGTGGTACCGTGAAGTACGTGATCTAAATTGGTTACATAAACCAATTTCTTTTAATCACCCACAAGTAGACCTTCAACGTAATCGTGATTGGTCTCATTTAAGTAGTGGTCAATTATCTATTAACACCCTTGATGGTCGTATTAAAGTCGATCCTATTTATCATGGATTCAATCAGTACCTTAACGGTACTTGGAAATTTGGTTTAGCTAAGTTACTCAAATCCAGTGGTAAATGGTATTTACATATTTCAGCCACTAAAGAAGTCACTGATTTTGATAAACAAACCGTAAAACATGTTGTCGGTATCGACCGTGGTTTACGCTTTTTAGTTACCAGCTATGATGAACAAGGTAAGACTGTCTTTTTTGACGGTCAAGCAATTATGCGTAAGCGTGCTAAATATCAAAAACTTCGTGCTACCTTACAAGCTAAAGGAACTAAGTCAGCTAAAAGACGTTTGAAGAAATTATCTGGACGAGAGAACCGTTGGATAAGTGATGTTAATCATTGCTTGTCTAAGACACTTGTTCAAAAATATGGTACTAATACCTTGTTTGTCTTAGAAAACCTTAACGGTGTTTCTTTTGAACGTACTGATTTACCTAAAGCTTTGCGTAATCAAAATAAATCATGGGCCTTTTATCAATTAGAACAATTTCTAACTTATAAAGCACATCTAAATAATAGTGAAGTTGTTCAAGTTTCTGCCAAATATACATCTCAGCGTTGTCCTAAATGCGGAGTTATCAAAAAGGATAATCGTAATCATGCGAAACATGAATATCACTGTGATAATTGTGGTTATCGTTCTAATGATGACCGTATTGGATCTATGAATATCCAATTACTTGGAACTCAGTATATTAGTGGACAAGAACAACCTAAATTTGAATTAACAACTAATGCGTAAACGTGTTAGTTAAGTGGGTGCTGCCAACCACCCAATGATGTAGCCACGTATAGTGTGGGAGCAACGAAGTTGCGTTATTACCACTGACCGTAAGGTCGTGAGTTACAAGCCCCACGTCTTTAGACTGGGGCAGTTGACACCTAATCTAACAGTACGAACTACCAAGAGAACATATTATCTAAAATAGTATTATCTATACTTTATAAAACGAGGCTGGGAAAAAAGTCTCAAAACTTAAAAACCGTTAGAAATCACGTTACTAAAAACGTTGATTCCTAGCGGTTTTTAATATAACTATTTTCTAAAATTTATCTGAAAATATAGTTTTTTCCCAGCCTCTTACTTATAAGAGAATTGCTATACAAATTTGTTCAATTTTCTTTCATGAAAAATTAGTAAAAATATACCCCAAGAGCTTATATATCTCCCAATCTTAAATTATTAATATCTTGAGATTTGTGTATTTTAACATACTTTCTTAAGTCATGAATAGGGATAAACAGTTCATTTGCATCTATAGGATCATCTAAAGTCAATCCCATTCCTGTTTTTGGAATATTAGATTGAAAGGCTTATATGGCCGGGACCTGCTTCTCTTTGCACGTTTAGACTCGGTAGCCAGCTTACTCCAAAATATTCCGTATTAAACAAAACATAAGCTTCAAGAAGAAAAAAGACCAAATCACAACCGCAAAACTATTAAAGTCGACTTGACTTTTATCAAAACAGTCGTACAATGTTTTTAATTAGATTAAAGGTATAAATTACTTTTATTTAAAAGTGATTTATACCTTTATTTAAAATAATTAAGCAAATGAGGTGCGGATTTTGGGAGTCCAAAATATTAAGCGTTCAAGTATCTGGAAGATTCGGTTGTCAACAGCAACGATGACGTTGATTCCTGCAGCAGTCGGAATTAATTATGTTGCCAAGGCGTTTGCTGAAGGATTAAAATTACCGGTTTGGTTAGGAACGTTGGGAACTTTTCTGGCAAGTATGTTAGCTGGCCCGGTGGCTGGTGCAATTAGTGGCTTTATTAATAACGTCATTTATGGATTGACGCTATCACCGGTTTCAACGGTTTACGCAATTACTAGTATTGGAATTGGGATTACCGTTGGGGTCCTCCACGCCAAGGGATGGTTTTCATCCGCAAAGAAAGTATTCGTATCCGCTATTATTATTGCAATTGTATCTGCTGTCATTTCAACACCACTCAATGTCATTTTTTGGGGTGGCCAAACTGGGATTCCTTGGGGTGATTCAATTTTCGCTGCGATGATCGCTAATCACATTCCGGTTTGGATTTCATCATTTACTGATGAATTTATTTTGGACATTTTGGATAAAGTTGTTGTTGCCTACTTGGCATTCTTTATCTATCGGCAACTGCCACAGCGAATGATTCACTTTTTCAGGGATGATAAATAATGAATGAACTAAATTCAATTTTACAAGGTTCGGTAGCTCACCGTGGCTGGACGTCGGTAGTTGATCCGGTAACGAAATTATTGGTGGCCCTTGATCTGGCCTTACTAAGCTTTTGTTTCACCAATTTGTTAGTTGAAATTGCGCTTGTATTCGTTGCGCTAGTGATTCTACTGATTTCGAAAGCCGGCAAGTCGGCGGTTCACGCAATTGAATTCAGCTCATTCTTAATTTTTACAATGCTGATTATTCAGGGCCTCTTTTACAGTCACAATCAGACTCTGTTGGTTTCAGTGGTCGGGATTCGATTCTATCAAGAAGGGCTGTTGTATGCAGCAACGATGGGGTGTCGAATTTTTGTCATTATTTTAGCAACCAGCTTTTTTATGACAACGACTACAGTGTCAGAAAATTCTAAATATTTGGAGCAGGTCGGTCTCTCCTATAAAGCGGTCTATGTATTGATGTCGGTTTGCTATATTTTACCGGAAATGATGGCCAACATGAAAAAAATTCAAATGGCGCAACGGGCACGTGGCATTAATCAACAGAAAACCATTCTTGAAAAGATTAAATCAATTTTACCAGTGCTGGTTCCGTTAGTGATCAAAACGCTTGAGCAATCAATGGAACGGTCGATCGCCCTGCGATTACGTGGATTTAATAGTCCCCATCGGGTGGCACTAAAATCGGCAAATCTTTATCGGCACGAAATGGTTAATCATCGTGGCTTGAGTTTATTAGCAATTATATTGATTGGGTGGAAATTATGGATAATCGGCAGCAAATTCATTTAGAAAATTTAAGTCTACGTTACCGAGGGATTGAAACATCCGCGCTAAAACATATTTCGGTTGACGCCGAATTTGGGCACGTTATTGGCATCATTGGTAATCATCATGCAGGTAAAACATCGTTATGTCGGGCATTAGCCGGAATTGTACCAACAATTATTTCAGGTGATGTAACGGGAACCATTCAAGTTGGATCATTATCGCCAAATTTGGATTGGCAGAAGTATAATCAGCAGACCGGTGTTGTGCTGCAGAATCCGGCTGGTCAATTGAGTGGGCTTGCCGATACGGTTGCCGATGAAATTGCGTTTGACCTCATTAATCAAGGAGTTCCAGCCGATCAAATTAAACGGAGAGTCTTCAATGTTGCCGATCAGTTGGGGTTAGGCGACCAATTAAATCAATCACCGGGAACGCTGTCTGGCGGACAAAAACAACGGCTGGCAATTGCCACAGCAATCGTAACTGATCCGTCAATTTTGGTTTTAGATGATCCCACTAGTGAAATGGATCCACTTGGACGTCAGCATTTCTTCAGTTGGTTAGTCAGTGTTGAAAAAAAGACGATCTTCATTGTGTCAAATGAAGTCGACGATCTCTGTGAAATTGCTGACCAAATTTGGGTTCTGAAAGCTGGCGAGTTAGTTGCGGCAGGAAAACCGCTGACTGTTTTTAATCATCTGAAGCCGGACTGGCAGCTTGCTGAACCGACTGTGTTTCGATTGGCAAAATTAATGAAGTGGTCAATCCCTGGTGCAGCAGACGAATTTCCGGTTACCAATCAACAATTAAAGGAGGCTTATTATGCCGCAAATTGAAATTAGTGGGTTGCGTTATACTTATCCAGAACACTCATTTCAGGTGGAAATTGATCGACAATCTTTTGACAGTCCACTAACCGCAATTGTTGGTCAGAACGGCGCTGGTAAATCAACTTTGTTAAAGTTACTGATCGGATTGATAACACCGCAAGAAGGGACCATTATGATTAATGGCGTTTCAATAGATGAGTTGAAACCACAGGCAAAGTTGAAACAAATTGGAGTGACATTTCAAGATCCAGATGATCAATTATTTAACGCAACGGTTCAAAAAGAAGTGGCTTGGGGGCTTTCTCAAATTGAATCGGATCAATTGATGATTAAAAAAGCGGCTGATCAAGCTTTGGTTACGGTTGGATTAGCTGATAAAGCAGCCGAAAATCCATATGACCTTTCGTTATCTGAACGAAAGTTATTAACGTTTGCAACGGTTTTGGCCATTAATCCTGCAATTTATTTGTTTGACGAGCCGATGATGTCGTTAGACTGGCCCAGTCGAAAGCGAATGACTAACATTTTTCATCAACTTGTAAAAAGTGGTCATCAGGTGATCACGATTACTCATGATATGGATTGGGTAGCGGCTGAATTTTCGACAGTTCATGTGATGGCGCATGGTCAGATTGCCTTTTCCGGGACACCTTCAGCCTTATTTGGTAATTCAGGACTGGTTAAGCGGGTGGGATTGCTGCCACCAAGAATTATGACGATAACGAGTGCATTAGGTGATCACTCGGTTTATTTAACCCCAGAGGATTACTGCAGGAAGCATAAACAAGTTGTTAACAATTTAAATTGATAAAGATGATAATAGCAACATCTAATTAAAAGTAACAAACATTAAAGAGTGGGACGAAAGGCGGTTACGTGGCAGGAAGTTGCCTTTTGGCGCACATTTCCGCTCGGTAATAATGATGATAATAGTAGCATTTAATTAAAAGTAATAAACATTAAGGATTGGTCATTGTGGTGACCAATCCTTTTGCATATAATGAAAATACTAACCTTGAATTTACACTTTAAGTGCAACACTAATTAAATAAAGAATGGCCCATAGCCAAATTTCTGTAAAATGATGTTTGTGAAAACAATCATGAAAGGAATTCAGCCATGGACCACTACAAGCATATTACCATAGATGAACGGGAAACCATCTTTTTAATGAGGAATCATGGAAACTCACTTCTTGAGATTGCCAGCTATACCAAGAAAAGTTACTCAACCATTTCTCGAGAATTAAGTCGTAATTCTACTGGTAAATCCTATTCACCTTCGAAGGCTCAGGAGAAGTACAAACAGCGCAAAGAGAAGCAGGTCCCGACCATATAAGCCTTTCAATCTAATATTCCAAAAACAGAAATGGGATTGACTTTAGATGATCCTATAGATGCAAATGAACTGTTTATCCCTATTCATGACTGTTAAAGTACACAAACCTCAAGATATTAATAATTTAAGATTGGGAGATATATAAGCTCTTGGGGTATATTTTTACTAATTTTTCATGAAAGAAAATTGAACAAATTTGTATAGCAATTCTCTTATAAGTAAGGCCAATAGGGTATAGTCTTGAAGGCTAAACGAAATTAATGCTATAGCCTAATCTTAAGAGTAATTGCTATTAGAAAATACGCTTCAGGTAATATTACCGGTACACGAATACCATAAATCGTCACTGTTGTTGGTCCAAAGTTTGCATGAAGGACCAGTCTCACAAAATTCAATGGTCAATTGTGCCAAGATAGGTGGTCGTTCATCCGCCATTCGAGCGGTTTCCCGATTGTAGGGACTGGCTGACAATGCTCAAGGGCGAAGTTCTTCTTGTCCGGGTGGTCTTCCCGGGCTAGAAGAAGACTCGTATTTGAAATTGCGCAGTGGGGTTTCTGCGTGAGTTCAAATCGATGTCCGCCCTGTTCCAGCGTTGTCAGCCGGCCCCGGAAGTCGGACTAGGGCGCGCATCGGCTGACGAACAGGAATCCACCAACGACATGTTTCAACTCTATGTGAAACCACAAAAGTTACAATTAGTTACGGTTTTAGGTGCGTATTACTATGACTTTGGCCGGAGTATGCTATGATTAAATACATAGATAATCAGGAAGTTATCATGATTAAAGCTGGGCACTGGGAGGTACTTATGCAGACATTAATACAGACATTTATGGATCGGCGGAGTGATTTGCTCACTGCGTTGTGGCAACACTTGGGGATTTCTTTGGCCGCGCTAGTCATTGCAATGGTGATTGCGATTCCACTGGCGATTTGGGTCGTTCGCCGACCACGGTGGGCCGAGGGGTTATTGCAATTGACCAGTGTTTTGCAGACCATTCCGTCGCTGGCACTATTGGGATTGCTGATTCCGCTAGTCGGTATTGGCACGGTGCCCGCGGTGATTGCGCTAGTGATTTACGCGTTGTTGCCAATCTTTCAAAATACTTATTTAGGGATCTCGGAAATCGACGCGTCAATTGAAGAAGCGGCCGATGCGTTTGGAATGTCGCGGATGCGCAAGTTGTTCAAAGTTGAACTGCCGATTGCCTTGCCACAAATCATTGCCGGGATTCGGACCGCCCTAGTGCTCATTATCGGGACGGCGACGTTAGCGGCTTTGATTGGTGCTGGGGGTCTAGGGACGTTTATCATGCTTGGGATTGACCGTAATGATACGTCGTTGCTGTTGATTGGGGCCATTTCGTCAGCGCTATTGGCGATTCTGTTGAGTGCACTCGTGCGCTGGTTCCAGACGGCCAAACCCCACCACGCGTTGATCGTGTTCGTGGGTATTTTGGCGTTACTCGGTGGTGGCGCGTACAGCGTTTATGCCAATCGAGTTGAAACAATTACAATTGCAGGTAAACTCGGGTCCGAGCCTGACATCTTGATCAATATGTACAAACAATTGATTGAAGCTGAAGACGACCACATCCACGTGACCTTGAAACCGAACTTTGGTAAGACGACCTTCTTATTCAGCGCTCTGAAGAATAATCAGATCGACATTTACCCAGAATTCACTGGTTCCGTATTGGAAACTTTGGCGAAGGACAATAATCCGGCCAGTCAAACGGCTAATCAGACTTATCAGTTAGCCAAAAAGCGGCTAGCTAAGCAGGAACAGATGACTTACTTGAAGCCGATGCAGTACAACAATACGTACGCCCTGGCCGTCACTAAGAAGTTCCAACAAGAACACCATTTGAAGACCATCAGCGATTTAACACAAGTCGAATCGATCCTCAAACCAGGGATGACGCTCGAATTTATCGACCGCGATGATGGCTTGAAGGGAATCAAGAAGACGTATGGCTTGGATGTTACGGCCAAATCGATGGAACCGGCATTGCGCTATGAAGCGATTAGCAAGGGGAAAATCAATCTGGTGGACGCCTACGCAACGGATAGCGAATTACGACAATATAACTTGGCGCTGCTGAAGGATGATAAGCACTTCTTCCCGACGTATCAAGGGGCGCCACTCATGAAGACCAGCTTTGCTAACAAACACCCGAAAGTCGTCCAAGCATTGAATAAGTTAGCTGACAAGATTTCCGAAACCGATATGCAAGAGATGAACTATGAAGTCAATGTCAAAAAGAAATCGGCTTCCACAGTCGCACATAACTATCTCGTCAAACACGGCTTGTTAAAGGAGGAACGCTAATGACAACGGCAATTGAATTTCAGCACGTCCAAAAAGACTTTAATGGGCAAACCGTGATTCCCGATTTGAATCTAATGGTCGATCAGGGTGAACTGTTCGTCCTAGTGGGCACCTCTGGCAGTGGCAAGACGACGTCGCTTAAAATGATTAATCGTTTGGAACCCTTAACGGCCGGAAAAATCCTGGTCAACGGGGCCGACACCATCACGGTACCAGTACGGGATTTGCGGTGGCAGATGGGGTACGTCTTGCAACAAATCGCTCTATTTCCAACCATGACGGTAGCACAAAATATCGCGGTGATTTCCGAGATGAAGGGGACGGCGAAGAAGACTATCAATCAAACGATTGACGAGTTATTGACGGAAGTCGGCCTGGACCCCCAAGAATACCGCGACCGGATGCCATCAGAATTATCTGGTGGTGAACAACAACGAATCGGTATTTTGCGGGCAATCGCAGCGCAACCCGATATTGTGTTGATGGATGAACCGTTCAGTGCGCTGGACCCAATTTCGCGGCAACAATTACAAGATCTAGTCCTAGGGTTACACGCCCGCTATCATAATACGATCGTCTTTGTGACCCATGATATGAACGAGGCGCTCAAACTAGGCGACCGCATTGGGGTCATGCAACATGGACAGCTCGTCCAAGTCGACACACCAACGGCACTGGCCCAACATCCGGTCAATGACTTCGTGCGGGACTTCTTCGGTGCGAGTCGTGCGAAAAACGTGTATGACGTTTACGTGGGCCGCGTCGGGCTCGTCCAAGGCTATCTCAAAACTGCGCCGGACGTGGCGGATGGCCGTATTCAGTCACTAGATATTCAGGCGACGTTGCGGACGGCCTTTACCGCCTTGACCGACCATGATTACTTGGCGGTCAAGGAAGATGATCACGTGGTGGGTTACCTGGACCGACAACGGGTCGTCGCTTATCTGAGTCAGCATGAAGAAGTATCTTAGTCGTCAACTAGCCCGGATTACTTTAGACTAGGTGCTAGTTAGTGAACAATAATTTGATCATGAGAATTTAGGAGTCAATTGAGGAGGTCTCAGTAATGACGGAACAATATGATGTCGTTGTAATTGGTGGTGGTCCGGCTGGTAACGCGATAGCAAGTGGCTTACAGGCGCAAGGTAAGTCGGTGCTGATCGTTGAAGCTGACTTATGGGGTGGTACTTGTCCGAACCGCGGGTGTGACCCGAAAAAAATCTTGTTGAGCGCCGTTGAAGCCCAACAGGCAGCCCAACATCTCCAGCATCAAGGCTTAACAGGAACACCGACGATTGATTGGCCGGCCCTGATGGCGCATAAACGAGGCTATACCGATGGCATTAATGATGGCACGCTTAAGGGGCTGCAGCACCAAGGCATCGCGACCTTACATGGTCAGGCCCATTTTCAAAACGACGGCCAGCTAGCAGTCGGTGACCAAGTCGTAAGTGCGACGGATTACGTGATTGCGACCGGACAACGCCCAGCAATTTTGCCGATTACCGGACAAGAATATTTCAAGACTAGTACGGACTTTTTAGATTTGGATGAGATGCCTAAGCGCGTGACTTTCGTGGGTGGGGGCTATGTTGGCTTCGAGCTGGCAGTGATTGCGAATGCTGCCGGCGCCGATGTCCACGTGATTCATCATAATGACCGGCCACTCAAAGCCTTCGATGCGGGCCTCGTCCAAGATTTGATGGCGACCATGACTGCGGACGGTGTCACTTTTGACTTGAACACGGACCTCCAAGCCATCGAACAGACCGACGACGGCCTGCAATTGACGGCACCTGACTTTGAGCTGACGACGGACCTCGTGATTAGTTCAGCGGGGCGGATTCCGAATGCGGACCAGTTAGGACTCGAAAACGTCGGTGTCACGTTTAACCGTCACGGGATTCAAGTGAACGATCGACTACAGACGGCTAATCCGCATATTTACGCGATTGGTGACGTGAGCGATACGCCCGTACCTAAGTTAACGCCAGTAGCGGGTTACGAAGCGCGTTACTTGGTTCAACAACTGACCCAGCCGGGAGCGGCAATCACGTATCCCGTCATCCCGACCCAAGTCTTTGCTGTACCTAAGCTAGCACAAGTGGGCCTTAGTGCGACGGATGCGGCTGACCAGCCGGATAAATATCGCGTGAATACGCTGGATATGACCAAATGGTTCTCTTATTACCGTTTCGGCGCACGACAAGCACAGGCCAAGGTCATTATTGATCAGGCTAGCGGGCAAGTCGTCGGTGCGACACTGTTGAGTGATGTCGCGGATGAAATGATCAATTACCTGACGTTACTGATTGAAAAACACGTCACTTTAGCCCAATTACAACAACTCGTATTAGCCTACCCAACACCAGCCAGTGACCTGCAGTATCTGTACTAGCTAGCGAGAACTGGCAACTGGTTGAAACACGGTCATGAATCGTGATTGAAATGGGCTAGTTCTTAAGTTCAAAAGCGGCCAGCTGAAAACTGCTGGAAAAAGTGCGTGTTCGTGTAAACTTGCAGTAATAGATTCGTCCTATTCCGGCTTCCAGGCATTCTGGGCAATAGCCGTGACGTGGTGGACACAGATTTAAGCCGAAACCCACGTCTTAAATACTGGTCTTCCACGTTGCCCGCGATATTGCCGGAACGTGCTCGAGCCAGACTGGGACTTCCGGTTAGCTACGCCAGAACGCCAAGCAGAAATGCGCCGCTTAACGCTCTAGCTAGGCTAATCCTCAGTCCCAACCCGTCTGGACCTCACACTCTGAAAGTCACTTGGCCTTGCCCAGAATACCTTCCAGCCGGGATGGTATTCGAAAGGCGGACATGTGTGGACTCAACTTTTAAAGAGTTGTTCGTTCACGTTTAGTAAACAGTCATTTTGATACCTAGCTGTAAAACTAGCCGTCAATAAGCGCCATTCCGATATACTCGTATTGGCGAAAACTCAATATTACTGAAAGGGGCATGGATTTTCTTTAGTCGTCCAATAAGGTATACTCTATTGGCCTTTTTTATTTCTGTGCTATACTAGGAATTACAAATGTTCATTAGAACTGTCCAAAA
>ERZ773021.685-NODE-685-length-13152-cov-350.882_pt1 | contig 13152 bp, 10 predicted proteins | sample MGYA00511668_ERZ773021 | MGnify/ENA primary metagenome ERZ773021 (study PRJEB29015, sample SAMEA2737961) | human oral metagenome | biome: human oral; feature: human-associated habitat; material: dental | place: China | collected 2032 ... | reverse complement strand
CGTTCATCGTCGCGATCAGTGCCGTGCCCCTGGCCCTGCTCGGGTACTGGCTGGTGGTGCGCTTCGTCGGTGGCCGGCCGGTCATCGAGCTGGGCGGGCGCGGGGCGGCACTGCGCGAGCTCCTGGCCGGCCTGGCCGTGGGTGCGCTGCTCATGTGCACCGTCATCGCGGTTCTGGCCCTGCTCGGTTCCTATCACGTGGTGGACGTCGGCTGGAGCACTGGGATCCTCGTCGGCCTCCAAGCCGGCATCGTCGCTGGATTCACCGAGGAGATCCTCGTCAGAGGTGTCATGCTGCGCCTCATCGAGGGGTGGCTGGGGACCTGGTGGGCGCTGGCCATCACCGCGGTGTTCTTCGGCGCCGCTCACCTCGGCAACCCTCAAGCCACCATCTTCGGTGCGGCGGCGATCGCACTGGAGGCGGGCATCCTGCTGGGCGCCTGCTACCTGCTCACCCGGCGCCTGTGGCTGGCGATCGGGCTGCACGCCGCCTGGAACTTCGTCCAGGGCGGCATCTTCGGCTCCGACATCTCCGGCACCGGGTCAGGACGCGGACTCATCGAGGCCCGCTTCACCGGCCCCGACCTGCTCACCGGCGGAGTCATGGGAATCGAGGCGTCCGTCGTCGCGGTCATCGTGTGCACGGCGGCAGGCGTAGCCATGCTGCTGGCGGTCCGTCGGCGCGGGCTCGTTGTCCCGCCCTGCTGGCGCCGCCCGCCTCAGGCCGCACTGGACGGCACACAGCCGGCCTAGGATCCGTCACGAGTCTAGGACGGAGCGCTGTGTGTTCGTACCGTAGGGCGCGCGGTCGTACCCTCTACCCCTCGAACGCGAGGCTTAAGGTACGACCGCGACGTCGAGCACCGCGGGCGGTGACGGCGTGAGCCGGCCGCAACCGGATCAGCTGCGGTTCGGCACCAGGCGCACGGGGCGCCGCTCGGCCCGGAAGTCGTTGACGGGGGCCTCGGAGGCGTAGCCCAGGGCGAAGCCCGTGATGAGGCGGTAGTCCGACGGCGCCTCGAACTCGGCGTCGAAGGGGCGGCGCCAGGTGGCCAGGACCCCCAGGGGGCAGGAGTCGACGCCGTGGGCCTTGGCGGACAGGAACAGGGTCTGCAGCATGATCCCGGCGTCGAGCGCGGCGAAGGGCATGAGGCCCTCGTGGACCAGGACGAAACCGATGACCGGGGCGCCGAAGGCCTCACAGTTGCGGCGAGCGGCCGCGTCACGGGCCTCACGGTCCTTGCGGGAGATACCCATGTGCGCGTACAGCCGGCCACCGACCGCCTGGGAGTGGGGCAGCAGGTCCGCGGGGTAGGGCGCCCAGGTCGGGTAGTCGCCGTCGGGCGCCTTGCCGCTCAGGGCCAGACGGGCCATCGCCCCGGGCTCCTTGTGCTGGAGAGGGAGGGCAGCGTCGAACTCCTCGACGTAGGCCGCGCGCAGACGGTCCGCCTGCTCACCGGTCGCCAGCGCCACCATGAAGGGGCGCGTATTGGACCAGCTCGGTGCCTGGCGGGCATCCTCCAGGATCTCCTCGATAACCTCAGGCGGTACGGGATCAGCCCGGAAGTCCCGCACGGAGTGCCGGGAAGCGACCAGTTCGGAAAAGGCCTCGGGGTTCATTGCGGCGTCTCCTGAGGCGGGTGCTGATGGCGGGGGCCGAAGGTGGAGTCGTCCAGCTGGCGCAGGACCCGGGCCGGGTTGCCCACCGCCAGGCTGCTGGCAGGAATGTCCTTGGTGACCACTGAGCCCGCGCCGATGACGCAGTTGTCCCCGATGGTCACACCCGGGCAGACGATGACCCCGCCGCCCAGCCACACGTTGTCCCCGATCGTGATGGGGTCGGCCGCCTCCAGGGAGCAGGCGCGCGGCGTCGGCTCCAGGGGGTGGACCGGCGTGAGCAGCTGGACGTTCGGGCCGATCTGGCAGTGCGCGCCGATACTGATCCGGGCGACGTCGAGGGCCACGAGCCCGTAGTTGACGAAGGTCCCCTCACCTACGGCGATGTTGTCCCCGTAGTCCACGCGCACCGGCGGCAGCAGGTGTGCCTTGTCGCCCAGCCCCGGGATCGCTGAGCGCAGCAGGTCCCAGCAGTCCTCCTCGCCCTCGGCGAAGGCCCGCTCGAAGCGGTGGAGCATCTTGCGGGCGTGGGCGGCGATCCTGGCGTTGTCCGGGTCGTCGGCGACGTACCAGTCACCGGCGAGCATGCGCTCGCGGTTGGTGCGCTCGTCGCCCACGAAGTAGGGCTCGGCCTCTGGGAAGCGTGGGGTGGGGGTCTCACTCATACCTAGCAGCCTAGCGGTGGCCCGATGCGCCCGTTGGTCCGTTCGAGCCGACCCGCCGGAGTCGGTGTGCGGAGCCTGTTCAGGAGTGGGGGAGCACCTCGGCCACGGCCGCCCGCAGTGTCTCCGGCAGGCCCAGGGCCTCGAGCTCACCCAGCAGGGCGGTTCCGCTCAGGCCCCGCTGCACCGCGTCCCAGGCCAGGTCCTTGGCCATGTACTCCACGCGCGCGGCGTCCAGGATCGCGTGGACCTCATCGCGCCAGTCGGCAGGGGAGTGCTTCGTGCCACTAAGGACCAGCTGGACGCCGTCGATGAGCTCCTGGCGGCTCAGTTCCTCCAAGTGCACCAGCGTCCCAGCCCCCAGGGTGAAGCCGTCCCCACTGACCTCCTCAGTGGCCAGCCGGCGCGCCCGCTCACCCACACCCAGCCAGGCGCCGGCGACCTGGCCGGCCAGGAGCCGCACCGTCACCAGCCGCGAGGCCGGCACGACCTCGGCCGCCCCCTCCAGGCGGATACGCAGCACCACGTCGGCGCCGTCCTCCTCCTCGGCATCGGGCCAGGTCAGCGCCATGTGGGTGCGGGCGATCTGGTCCTCCCCGGGCTGGGCCGAGCCGTCGTCCTCCTCCAAGGTGAAGCTCCCCGAGCCCCCGGGCACGACGACGATCTCCAGCTCGTGCGGATTGTCCCCGGCCGCCTCCGTCAGGTTCCCGGCCAGGGGAATGACCGAGCCGGCCCGGGCCAGCACCCCGATCCGGTCCAGTGGGCGCGACAGGCTCAGCATGCGACCGCGCCCGCCGGTGGTGGCCTCATAGCGGCGCCCCGTGGGCAGGTCGTACCAGACGCCGTCGGGAAGCCAGGTCAGCTCCCGCCCCAGGCCCGTGGTCTCATCGAGCGGGGAGGTGAAGGGCACCACCAGCAGGTCCCCGAAGAAGAAGCTGCCCCGGTGCTCGTAGGCGGCCAGCTCGCGCGGGTGGTCGTGGTAGACCGGGCGCACCGGAGCGATGCCCTCACCCACCGAGCGGCGCGCCCACGTGTACAGGTAGGGCACCAGCCGGTGACGCAGCCGCAGGTGCGCCTCCATCGTGGCGCGGGCGTCACGCGAGTAGCGCCACGGCTCCTTGGAGGTGAAGCCCGAGTTCGACGAGTGCAGGCGGTTGATGGGGGAGAAGCAGCCCAGTTGGAACCAGCGCGCCGCCATCGTGTCGTCGCTGCCGCCCAGCATGTGCCCGCCGATGTCATTGGACCACCAGAAGTAGCCGATGTTGGCGGCCGTGGCCGTGAACCGGGGCTGAAAGCGCAGAGAGTCCCAGCTGATGATCGTGTCCCCGGAGAAGCCCACCGGGGTGCGGTGGCTCGAGGCGTCGGCGAAGCGAGAGAAGGTCACCGGGCGGCGACGCTCCACGCCACCGTCGGCCGCCGGGCGCTCGCGGCCCGAGTCGAGGTAGTGGACGTGGTTGAGCATCCACAGCGGATCCAGTCCGGGAACCGTCGTGGACCCGCCCTGCTGCCAGTCCAGCCACCAGAAGTCCACGCCCTCATCCTCCAGGGGATGGTGGAGGCGCGAGAGGTAGGAGCCCACGAAGTCTCGGTCGGCGATGTTGAAGGGCACGTCCTCGCCGGTGCTCGCATCCAGGCCCAGGTCGGCGCAGACCTCCTCATAGGCCTCCTCGTGGCGGCGCACCCCCTGGGCCGGGTGCACGTTGAGCGTGGTGAGCATGCCCCGCTCGTGCAGGTCGGCCAGGAAGGCCGCCGGGTCCGAGAACAGCTCCCGGTTCCAGGTGTAGCCGGTCCAACCCGTGCCGATCGCCGGGTCGATGTCGGTGACGTGCCAGTCCATGTCGATGACGGCCACGGAGAAGGGCAGCTCCTCGGCGGCGAAGCGGTCCATGAGCGCCAGGTACTCCTGGTCGCTGTAGGGGTGGTAGCGGCTCCACCAGTTGCCCAGCAGCGCCCGCGGGATGAGGGGGCTGGGCCCGGTGAGGCGGAAGAAGTCCCGCAGCGCCTCCTGGTAGTCCTGGCCGTAGCCGAAGACGTAGAGGTCCTGCGCCCCGTCGGCCAGGCGGTTGCCGGGCTCACGGGGCTGAACCCACTCGTCCTGGGTGAGCAGCAGCGAGGCCGAGTCGTCCAGGGCGGTGATGCCGCTGAGACTCAGCAGGCCAGGACCGAGGGCGACGGCGCCGTCGGCCTCATCAAGGGTGCGGGTGGTGCCGCCCAGGTTCGTCGGGAAGGTCTCGGCCGGGTCCCACACGTCGCCGTGGTGCCAGGTGCCGCCGTGGGCGTGCAGCGCCGTCGAACGCAGCCTGACACTGAGCCCGGCGGGGGAGAAGCCCAGGGATGGCACATGGGTCAGGTGCAGGTGCTCGGTGATGATCTCCACGCGGTCCTGGCCGTGCACCACCCGGAACGACGGCGTCTCACCCAGGTCGCGGTTGACGACCAGCTGGGTGGCGGCGTCAGTGAAGACGCCCGTGGGGGAGTGCTCCATGCGGATGAGCCGAGAGGTGAGCACCGTGAACCGGTAGCGGGACTCCTCCGACGAGGTCCCGGCGATGACCGCCTCAGGGCGGGCTGCGGCCGGGCGCGGAGTGTCAGGGGCATCGCGGAGAGGAGAAACCAACGGTTGGCCTTTCACAGCAGGAGTCGTCACGGGGAGCGGTGGGAGAGGCGGCGCCCCGAGTGAGGCGCGAGAACTCATCTTAATCGGGCCTCCTCCTGGGCGGCTTCTGACACAATCGGTACCGGCCCGCAAGACCCCGTCAGCACTGGCGGCGGAGCAGGGGTGGGCCCTCACGCACCCGGCCCGCCCCGTTCTCCTCGCATCCCCTGTCCGGTAGGAAGGAAGTCGCCCGTGACCTCTCCCGCACCCCTCGTTGTCTCTGCCCACCACGTCGGCGACGATCCGGACTGGTGGCGCCGCGCCGTCGTCTACCAGGTCTACCCCCGCTCCTTCGCCGACTCCGACGGCGACGGGATCGGTGACATCCCCGGCCTGACCAGCCGCCTGGACCACCTCGACGAGCTGGGTGTCGACGTCGTGTGGCTCAGCCCCGTCTACCGTTCCCCTCAGGACGACAACGGTTACGACATCTCCGACTACCAGGACATCGACCCCCTCTTCGGATCCCTGACCGACCTCGACGCCCTCATCGAGGGACTGCACTGTCGCGGTATGCGCCTGGTCATGGATCTCGTCGTCAACCACACCAGTGACGAGCACCCCTGGTTCGCCGCTAGTCGCTCCTCCAAGGACGACCCCAAGCGCGACTGGTACATCTGGCGGCCCGCCCGGCAGGTCGACGGGCTCGCCCCCGGGCAGCCGGGCACCGAGCCCACCAACTGGGGATCGGCCTTCTCCGGGTCGGCCTGGGCCTGGGACGAGGACACCCAGGAGTTCTACCTGCACCTCTTCTCACCCAAGCAGCCCGACCTCAACTGGGAGAACCCGCAGGTGCGCCGCGCCATCCACGAGATGATGACCTGGTGGCTGGACCGCGGCGTCGACGGCTTCCGCATGGACGTCATCAACCTCATCTCCAAGACCTACCCGCTCACTGACGCGCCCCAGGGCGAGGGCGACCTCTACGGCAACGCCTTCGCCGCCGTCGCCAACGGCCCCCGCATCCACGAGTTCCTGCACGAGATGAACCAGCAGGTCCTCGCGCCGCGGCCCGGCCACGTCCTGACCGTCGGAGAGATGCCCGGGGCCACGAGCGCCGAGGCCGCCCTCTACACCGACCCCGCCCGAGGCGAGCTCGACATGGTCTTCCAGTTCGAGCACGTCTGCCTCACCGACGGGCCCGGAGGCAAGTTCGACCCCCAGCCCCTCGAGCTCGTCACCCTCAAGCAGAACCTGGCCCACTGGCAGGCAGCCCTCGCCCCCGCCACGGACTCCTCCGGTGCCGTGAGCGCGGAGAAGGGCTGGAACTCCGCCTACTGGGACAACCACGACCAGCCCCGCGCCGTCTCCCGCTTCGGCGACGACGACCCCGCCTGGCGCGTCCGCTCGGCCAAGACCCTCGCCACGATCCTCCACACCCACCGCGGCACCCCCTACATCTACCAGGGTGAGGAGCTGGGCATGGCCAACACGGTCTTCCGCTCCATCGATGACTACCGGGACCTGGAGTCCGTCAACCACTTCCACGAGCGCGTGCGCGCCGGCGACGACCCGGCCGCCGTCCTGGCCGGCATCGCCCCCGTCTCCCGGGACAACGCCCGCACCCCCGTCCACTGGGACAGCAGCGAGAAGGCCGGGTTCACCACCGGCGAGCCCTGGATCGCCCTGGCCCCCGACCACGGCACCGTCAACGCCGCCGCCCAGGTGGGAGTACCCGGCAGCGTCTTCGAGCACTACCGCCAGCTCATCGCCCTGCGGCACGACGACGACGCCCTCGCCCTGGGCACCTTCCGGCTCCTGGCCGCCGACCACCCCACCGCCTGGGTCATCCTGCGCCAGTGGCGCGCCCCCGAGACGCAGGGCGGGGGCATCGAGCAGCTGCTGCTCATCGCCCAGTGCGCCCGCGAGGACCTGCCCCTGACCGGGCAGGGAGGCCTGATGGCGGCGCTCGCGGCCGAGGGCCTGGAGCCGGAGGAGTGGAGCGGGGCCGAGCAGGTGCTGCGCGCCGCCGACCCGGACGTCCATCCCGGCTCGGCCCACGCGGGCCTGCCAGAGGCGCTACCGGGATGGGACTCGATCATGCTGCGCCGTCGGGCCTGAGGAGGTGGTGCGCGCTGCGCCCGCCGGACGGCCCCAGCTGGAATAGTGCTGGCCGGCCGGTCGTTGGCCTGGGTGGACACACCCGCGGATTTCGGAAGTAGGGGAGCACCATGGAGTTCAGCCAGGTCGTCGCCGATCGTCACTCGGTACGAGACTTCACCGACCAGCCCGTCTCCCAGGAGGATCTGGTCGACATTGTCCGCACCGCCCAGCAGGCGCCGTCGTGGGTGAACTCCCAGCCCTGGCGGGTCTATGCGGCCACAGGGGCCACCCTGGCCGGGATCAAGAAGCGCCATGCTGCGGACGTCGCTGCCGGCAGGAAGGGAAACGCCGACCTCCCGGTGAAGCCTCGTACAGAGTGGTCTGCGACCACCCAGGAGAACATGGCCGCGCTCGGCGAGCAGATCGGTGCGTAGCTGGGCGAGGGCGTCCAGGAGTTCCAGGCATCGCAAGGACGGCTGTTCAACGCCCAGGCAGTCCTGTACGTGACGATCCCGGTCGAGTCCACCCTGTGGTCCTTCCACGACCTCGGGGCCTTCTCCGCCATGCTCGTCCTGGCGGCTGCCGACAAGGGCCTTGGCGCAATCAACGCCTACGCCCTGGTCATGTACCCGGACGAGGTGCGCGAAGCCATGGGGATCGGAGCCGATGAGACCGTCGCGATCGGGATCGCGCTGGGCCATCCCGCAGACTCGGCGCTGGCGGCCTTCGCCCCCAGCCGCGTCGACGTCAACGAGATCCTCACAATCAAGGACTGAGTGCAGAGGGCTGCTTGACTCGTCGGCCCAGGACGAGGATGAGGGAAGCAACCGCGGCCGCGCCAGTGAGCAGGATCGCCGCGTTGAGCCACGAGAGCTCGAAGTCGGGCAGGTTCTCGCTCTGGAGCTGACCGATGAACAAGCCCAGGGCGTTACCGCTGACGTGCAGGCCCAGGGCGAAGAACATCGACCGCAGCCGCACCACCGACCAGCCGGCGAGCAGCCCGAAGAGCACCTTGTGGAGGATCTGCCAGGCGTAGCCCTTGAGGCTGGTGTCGGAGGTCAGCCAGGTCGGCAGGTGCAGGGCGGTGAAGGACGCCGTCGTCATCAGCACAGCGGCCGCTGCCCCGAAGCGCTCGTGTATCGGCGAGAACAGGGTGCGCCTGAGCGTGATCTCCTCGGGGATCGCGTTGTAGGCGACGCCGACTGTCAGGGCGAAGACCAGCGCGTGAAGCACCGTGGAGGCGGTGATCCCCGGCTTCCACAACGGGCCGGTACCCGTCGGCCCCATCCAGGCGTGCAGGCCGCCGAAGGCGACCCCGCCCAGGGCGCCAGCAACGAACAGGACGGTTCTGCTGCGGACGCCGCCACCGATCAGCAGGCCGCGCCAGCCCCGGCCCGACAGCCCGAACCACAGGGCCAGCCCGCCCACGTGAAGGAGGACGAGCATGAGGATCCACGGCCCCTTCAGGAGCGCCAGGGCCGTACCCAGCGCCGGAGCGCCGGCCAGCAGGGCGACGGCGACAAGGGCGGTGCCCTCGGAGACAGCGGGGCGTCCGGTCTCGAAGGCATAGGCGTCAGCCGCGCTGGGCTGTAGCGCGTGACGAGGCGGTGCGGCGTCGTGGAGACGATCCATAGTGATTCCGATGGAGAAGTGGCTACCGGTTGCGATCCGCCCAGGAGTATATGTTCGCGCGGTCGAAACAATGACCCTGACACGTCGCAGGCGGGTCCGGCTACCGACTCCGTAAGGTCCGCAGCCGTGAGGCCACGGTGCGCCGCCAGGCGGGGGAGGCCAGCAGCGTGACCGCCACGACGACGGCGAACAGGGCCACCAGCGTCCAGGCCCCGGCACGGGCCAGCTCCCAGGTGAAGGCGATCCCGAAGACGGGGGCCCTCTGAGTGGTGGCGAGGACGGCACCCGCCCCCGCCAGTGCCAGGACCGCCACGCTGGCCTGCACCCCACAGGCGTGGAGCGCGATCGCCAGGGCGGCTCCGGCGCTCGAGCCCGCGGCCAGGGAGGGGGCCAGCCTGCCGCCGGTGGCGCCGGCTGCGAGCGTGAGACCGGTGAGGACCGGCTTGAGGGCCACGATGCCCACCAGCAGGATTAGGCCCGCTCCTGCAGCACGGTTAGAGGCCCCGGGAAGGCCAGTACCGAGAGCCATCTCCATGGCGTCGCGCCCATTGCCGACGATCGCCGGGACCCACAGGCTCGCCAGCCCGGTGACGAGTCCCGCCGTTCCGATTGCCACCGGCAGCCACTTCAGGACGTGTACCCGGTGCGCCAGCATCCACGACCACAGTTTCCTCGCCCCCACGCCGAGAACCGTGGTCACTGGAACGAGCAGGAGCAGCCCGAGGACGGTTCCCGACGACAGGCCTGGCGAGGTGACCTCGAAGGTGGGGCGCCCGTGGGAGTGCAGCCAGGAGACAAGTGTGGCGATGAGGCACACCGGTACCGCCACGAGGGCGCCGCGCCGTCGCATCCCGGCGACCATGACGAGCTCGACGGCGTAGGCGGCCCCTCCCAGCGGCGCGTTGTACATGGCCGCCAGGCCGGCCCCGGCGGCGGAGGCGATGAGGATCGCGCCCTCGCTGCTGCCGATCCCCAGGCGGGTGGCGAGCCTGGCCGCCACCGCCCCGGCGGCCAGACGTGGAGCGCCCTCGCGGCCCACCGAGTTGCCCGCACCGACCGTGAGGACCTGGGTGACGGCGTCGAGGAAGGGGCGCGCCAGCCCCATCCGGGGGGCCGCCTGACCGCTGCGGTCCGCGACCGCAGACTCCACATCGGCCACCCCGCCGGTGGCGCGCAGCCACCACCACAGGCCACCGGCGACAAGGCCGCCCAAGGCCGGGGCGAGCGCGCGCCGCCAGGGCGGGGCGGCGGCCAGGCGTTCCAGGAGCCCGCCGTGGGAGACGCCGTAGAACAGCGACTCGAAGAGCCCCAGGAGCAGCGCCATCGCGATCCCGATGAGACCCGCGGCCACTCCCGCCACGGCGGCGGCCAGAAGGAACCGGGGTCGTATCAGCACGCGCACGCCAGGCACCATACCCGGCCGCTCGGCTCCCGGAGCCGGTGGGTCAGCTGGCCGCGTCGTCGACCGCCTCACCGAAGTCGGGCACGTCCTGAAGCGTCAGGGTCCCGACGTCCTGGCTGACCAGGCCCACGGCGGGACGCAGACCCAGCCACCACTGGTGGCGGGGGCGACGGTGGTCGCGGTCGAGGTCGTCGTTCATGCGGTCCAACGGGTGGTCGGAGACCTTGCCCCTGATCAGACCCACGTAGAAGGCCGTCGGCTCGCCGCGCTTGAGGGCGCCGGCCAGCAGCTCCAGGGAGTGGGCGACGAGCTTGGTCGCCATGATCCGGTCGAAGGCCGTGGGGCTGCCGCCCTGCTGCTGGTGGCCCAGGATCGCCTCGCGCACGTCGTAGAGGCCCTTGCCCTCCTCGGCGAAGATGTGGGCCAGGACGTCGGTGGTGTAGTTGACACTGGCCCGCTCGTTGCGAATCACCAGGTAGAGGCTGCGTCCCGAGCGGAAGGACTCCACCATCCGCTCGGAGTCGGCGGCCAGGCCCTTGAGCGTGATGCCCTCCTCATTGAGGTACACCTTCTCCGCGCCGGTGGCCAGGCCCGACATCAGGGACAGGTAGCCGCACTTGCGGCCCATGACCTCGGCGACGAAGCAGCGGTGGGAGGCCGCCGCGGAGAGCTTGATGGAGTCCAGCGCCGCCACCGCGTTGTTGAGAGCCGTGTCGGTGCCGATGCTCAGCTCGGAGCCGGGCAGGTTGTTGTCGATGGAGGCCGGCACGCACACGATCGGGATCTGGAAGGCGGGGTAGCGGTCCCGCTCGGTGACCAGGCGGTAGGCGCTCAGGTAGGCGTTGTAGCCGCCGATGACCAGCAGGGCGTCGATCTCATGGAGCTCAATGGCCCGCCCCAGCGCGTAGAGCTGCTCAATGGTGGGCACCTCGCGGCGCGTGCCCAGCTGGGCGCCGCCGTCACCGACCCAGCCCTCGACGTCGGCCCACGTCAGCTCGCGGACGTCACCGTCCAGCAGGCCGGGGAAGCCGCCGTAGACGCCCAGCATCGTGAAGTCGTGGTCGATGCCCAGGCGCACGGCCGCACGCGCCGCCGTGTTCATCCCCGGGGCCAGGCCGCCGGCGTGGATGATGGCGACCCGCTTGGGGCGGACGGAGGCCGACGGCGTCGATCCCGCGTCAGTGGCCGGCTCGGCGGGAGGCGTGGACATGGTCTCGAACAGCTCGAGCATCCTGCCGAAGCTCGCCCCGCGGGCCTGGATCGCCCCGAGGTAGTCGTGGGCGGCCACGAGATCCTTGACGGCGCGGGTGGCCGCGATCTGCTCCATCATCGGCAGGCGGCGAATGCGGTTGTGGCGCTCGGCGATGATGACCGGCTCGCTGCCCGGATCCATGGACACCACCTCACGGGCGGCGGCGCAGCCCAGCAGCGTGGACATCCAGCGGTCGTAGGCGCTGGGGCGGCCACCGCGCTGGACGTGACCCAGGATGGTGACGCGGGCGGCCTCACCCAGCTTGTCGGCGATGACCTGGCGGACGTCGTCGGCGGTGATGCGGTTGCCCTCACGGTCGGTGGCGCCCTCGGCGACGATCACCATGGACTCGCGGCGCCCGGCCTCGCGGCCCGCCTTGAGCTTGGAGCACATGTCCTCCTCCCAGTCCTTGCCCGGGGGGAGCTCGGGGACCAGGACGTAGTCACAGCCCCCGGCCACGGCCGCCATGAGGGCCAGGTAGCCGCAGTGGCGGCCCATGACCTCCACGACGAAGGTGCGCTGGTGGGAGGCGGCCGTTGAGGAGATGTCGTCGATGGCCTCCAGGATGCGGTGGAGGGCCGAGTCGGTGCCGATGGTCATGTCGGCGCCCACCAGGTCGTTGTCGATGCTGCCCACCAGGCCGGTCACCATGAGGACGGGGTGGGCGGCGGCCGTCTGCGCACTGATGTCACCGGTCGCGACGAGCTCCTCGAGCAGGGAGGGCCAGTTCTTGCGGAACTCGTTGGTGCCGGTCAGGGAGCCGTCGCCCCCGATGACCACGAGCCGGTCGATGCCGTGCTCCAGCAGGTTGCGGGCGGCCGCCAACTGGCCTGCGCGCTCGCGGAACTCGGCCGAGCGGGCGGTGCCGATGATGGTGCCGCCGCGCTGGAGGATGGAGCCCACCGAGTCCCACTCCAGGGGGCGGATGCCGTCGCCTCCGGCCACGGCCCCGGCCCAGCCCTCCATGACCGCGTAGGGCCTGGCCCCTAGGCGGATGGCGGTGCGCACCACGGCCCGCACGGCCGCGTTCATGCCCTGGGCGTCACCGCCGGAGGTGAGGACCCCGATGCGCAGGGGCTCGCCGTCCAGGCCGAGCAGCGGGCCGGCCGACGAGCCGGTGGGGGAGGGGACGGTGTCTGAGGACATCGCGGCTGGCATGTGGGGTCCTTCCCTGGGGGGCGCCGGTGGGCCTGGCTCCCGGCGTCGGCCGGGAGGGCATCAGCCCTTATTGTTGCTGGTGAGCGCCGCCACGTCATCCGCCTGTGGTCCCAGAAGCGTTTCCTTGCCGCGACATCCGCGCATTCGCCGGTTCCTGGTGAACCCCAGGAGGAGGGGAGCGATGTGTCCCCCTGCTGTGGGAGCAGGGGGACAGTAGGTCCACGGGCTAAGGAGCTACCGGTCTCTGCGGGTGTGGAACCTGCGGGCCTCGGCGTCGAGGACGCGCTTGTGTCGTCGACCCCACCGCCTGCCGCTCCAGACGCCGAGCAGCACCGCGGCGCCGACCAGCGCGCTCGTTGCCGTCAGTGCGGGCATGACCGTCTCCCTTCTCGAGTCCCTCGTGTCAATACATGATAATTCGCGTGTGTGGCGAGCAGCTCAGGATCGGGAACGTACATCGCGGACGGGGACTGCGTTCTCCTCCAGACGGCTGGGGTCTGACCTCAGTCCTCTGGAGGACAACGCAGTCCTCGAGGGGAAAGTACGTTCTCGACGGCGCTCATGGGTAGAGACCGCGTGTCGCGATCCAGTAGTGGTTTGATCGGCGCTCTTACATGAGAGCCCTGGTGAGTGCCGCCGCGTTGGTCCTCAGATAGTGGATGTCGCGCAGATAGAGGGTGTCGTGGCCGTCGTCGAGATGGGACTGGAATGCAGTATCGCCCTGCGCCGCC
>ERZ773021.682-NODE-682-length-13218-cov-400.489_pt1 | contig 13218 bp, 10 predicted proteins | sample MGYA00511668_ERZ773021 | MGnify/ENA primary metagenome ERZ773021 (study PRJEB29015, sample SAMEA2737961) | human oral metagenome | biome: human oral; feature: human-associated habitat; material: dental | place: China | collected 2032 ... | reverse complement strand
TCTCCTTCCTGGGGGCCAACATCTCCTGGCAGGGGCACCTCGGTGGGCTTGTCGTCGGAGGGATCGTCTCGGCGATCTACGCCTGGGCGCCACGGGGGAAGCGGCAGGCCGTGGGGATCGCCGGAACCATCACGGTCGCGGTGGCCCTGGTGGGGCTCGATCTGCTTCGGACCCTCCTCTCCTGAGACGCGCCGCCCCTGTGTTGCCTCATGACTTCCGAGAGTTTCGGATGTCTTGACTTCTCAAGACGCCGCTTGGGTGCGTTTGCCAGGTGGGAGAGCTGCTGCTTCGGCCTGTTGGAGGGGGCAGGCCCGGTCGCTGTGGTGGCTGCCGTCGTCGTCTGGGTGCACTGCACGAGGGTTGGGGGTACTGGGGGTAGGTGGGGCCTTCGTGCAGTACGCACAACCCTTGGCCAGTAGATCCCGGCCCTCGTGGAGCAGGCCGACTCGAGGTAAGACTTGGGCCAACTCTGGGCGGGGCCGGAGTCGAACCATGGCCACCGGACCCCAGCGCAGGCGCCGGGCAGGAGTCGGTGGGGGCAGACCTGTGACGGAGGCGCCGGGCACTGCCGCAAGACCCACGGACTCGCTCCTGCGCGGCCCGGTGTCCACAGCGCTGACATTACCGAGCCTGCCGTCGAAGCGCCCAGCGGGAATCGTTGAAATCCTGCGGCTCTTCTTCGGTGTGCGGCTCCGATGCGCCTTTAATGTCAGCACCATGGACACCAACGACCTGCCAGGCCTCTTCCCTTCGGCTCATCGTCACCTCCAGGACCACCAGCCTGCCCCGGGGGCCCGTCCGAGCGAGTGTCTCAGAAGGCATGACACCCACATGTCTCAGAAGCGAGGAGACAACACATGAGATGCACCGCCCCTGAGATGCACCGCACAGCTCGTGCGGTCATGAATGACAAGCCTGAAAGAACACCTCTGTGGTTCATCCACATCTGTGGACACAGGTGTGGAAACACAAGCGTGTAGTTATCCACAGGCCTGTCCACACATGGGGAAAGTCGACGTGGGTTGTGGGGAGTCAGTTGTCCACGGATCCACAGATGGCCTGGGGAGGAAGGGGGATCGGGCCGAGGCCATGCGTGCCGGCCTCCGGGGATCCATCCCGGGCCCCTTTGTGGGGCGGCTCTCGGTGATGCGATCAAGCAGCCCCGTCGGCCTGCTCAACACGCTGTGCCGGGTGCCTGGGAACTAGGAGCTCACCGCTGACGACAAGGCCCCCGAGCCGATGCTCGGGGGCCTGTGCGGATGCCTGATCGCGTGAGTGTCTGAAACCTGCTACTTCCAGCGAAGCAGACCGAGGAAGCCCGACATCATGATGAGGAAGCCGATGTAGAGGTTGCCGTTGTACAGCCAGTCTCCGGCGTGGTGCTCGGCGAAGTAGGGCAGCGGGTACCTGCCCTGGAAGAGGTAGGTGGCGACAACCCACAGCAGCCCGATGACCAGGAGCGTCACCATGGTGGGGGCGTACCAGCGCGGAGACGCGGTGTCCTTGACCTTCTTGGGCGTGCGCGAGACCCGGTTCGCCGCGGCGCGTGACTCCTCCTCGAGAGCCTTGGCCGCCTTGGCCGGGTTGCCGGAGCGCTCAGGGTGCTTCTTCTTCGACGACGACGAGCTCTTCTTCGAGCCCTTGGCCGCCTTGCCCTTCGTCTCCGTCTTCTCAGAGGCGGCAGAGCCCTTCTTCGAGCCCGTGTCCTTCTCAGCGCCCTTCGCGCTGTTCTTCTCCGAGCTCTTCTTCGAGACCTTCTCCGAGCTCTTGTCGGCGTCGTCCGCTGTGGACTTCTTCTCCAAGGCCACCCTGGGTCTCCTCACTGTCTGGGGATGGTGGCATGAGACCACCGCAATACATCCGGGCCTAGCCTAGGACATGCTGTGAAGCTTCCTCACGGTGCATCCTGTGATGAGTCCACCACTCCAGGCTGGTCATATGGGGGGTGTACCCCCTTAGACTGGCCGCTAGCCTGATGATGCCCTAGTTCTGAGGAGGGGCAATGACTGGAGGAGGTCTTGTGCGACACCGAGCACCCGGCCAGAGTCGTGCTGTCCGAATCTTCAACGGCACCTTGACCGGAATCGGTGAGCTGCTCATCACCGCCGGCCTGGTCGTCGCCCTCTTCCTGTGCTGGCAGCTGTGGTGGACTGGCATCGACGCCAACGCCAGTGCGAAGGCGGTGGCCACGCAGTTCCACGAGAAGCAGGTCGAGTCCCCCAAGCGGGCAGGGGAGAAGCACTACGATGCTCCGCCCGTCATGGAGCAGGTCGGCTACGGCGAGACCATCGGGATGCTCGTCGTCCCCAAGTGGTACGGCGTCACCAACAACAACATGCCCATCATGGAGGGCACCGGATCCGACGTCCTGGACCAGGCCGCGGCGGGTCACTACACCAACACCCAGCAGCTCGGAGAGCTCGGGAACTTCGCGATCGCCGGCCACCGGCGCACCTACGGCAACTCCTTCCGCCGCATCGACCTGCTCAAGGAGGGCGATGAGATCGTCGTCTCCACCGCCAAGACCTGGTACGTGTTCAAGGTGACCGGCCACGAGCTCGTCCAGCCCGAGCAGGTCGAGGTCATCGCCCCGGTCCCCAACCAGCCGGACGCCCAGCCCAAGGATCGCTACATCACGCTGACCACCTGCCACGGATCGACCGCCGGCGAGTTCGGCAATGACCAGCGCTGGATCGTCCACGCGAAGTTCGCCTACTGGATGGATCGCTCCGAGGGCCGTCCGGAGTCCGTGCTCAACGATCCGGGGGTCAACTGATGTACGGCTTCATTTGGCGGCACCTGCCGGGTCCTGCGTGGCTCAAGGCCATTGAGTCGCTCATCCTCATCGCCGGAGTCGTCTACGTGCTCATGCAGTACGTCTTCCCCTGGGCCAACGCCACCTGGCACCTGTCCGGTAACGCCGACGTCGGTTGACCGGCGCCCCGCCAGGCCTCGTCCATCGGTACTGAGAGACAGTGTGAAGAACGAAGCGCGTGTGGGGAACAGGATTCCTGTTCCCCACACGCGCTTCGTCGTCAGCGAGAGGGCGGGTGCGCCACCGGGCCTGCGGGAGTGCGGTGCAGGCCCGGCGCGACGTCCGCTCAGGCCAGCGAGGGCTGGAGGCCGAGCGTGCCCACGAGGTGCTCGCGGTAGGCGGGAGAGCTGACCTTGTCCAGCCAGGCGCGGGCCTCGGCCAGGCGGCCCTCGATACCCAGGCGCTCGACGACCTCCTCGTTGTTCTCCGCGGTGTAGAAGCGGGTGAGGTCCTCGATGGCCTGCTGGGCCAGGCGGGTGTCGCGGGCGACCTTGGCGTCCAGGCGCTGCGCGTACCACGACGAGCTCAGGATGTTCTCCCGCTCGAACAGGGCGCGGAACTCCGGGCTCGTCAGGTCCCAGCCCTCGCGGGAGGTGCCGTCGATCATGATCTCCAGCAGGGCCCGCAGCGGCGGCACGGCCCACTCGATGGAGCCGTCGGCCCGGTAGTGCTCAGCCACCACCTTGTGGGTGGTGACGATGATGTCCACCGAGTCGGCGAAGACCGCCTCATCCTGCAGCTCGGGACGCAGCATCTCCTCGGTGAAGACGACGTCGGGGTGCAGGAAGATCCGGCCGAAGAAGGTCGAGGTGAAGGCCTGGTTCATGCGGTAGCCCAGGCGCGAGGCCTGGACGGTGCGACCCTCGTACTCGAAGTCCTCGATGCGCTCGAGGTAGCCGCCCTCGACGAGGCGGTGGGCGTCGCGCTCCTCAGCGCTCATGCGCGAGAAGATCTCCGGGATGAGCAGCGAGATGTCGTGGGCCACTTGCACCTTCGGGCCGATGTAGCCGGCCGAGGACAGCCAGCCGTCGTAGCCGCTGAGGGCGTAGGACAGCAGGGCCGCGTTGAGGTCGTAGATGGCCGGCAGGGCGTTGAACGGGGCCTTGGTGAGCGCACCCTCACTGCCGGCGCCCGTCGTCGAGGGGGACTTGCCGGTCATGGAGGAGATGAACTCCATGAACAGCTCGGGCAGTTCCATGTAGTGCAGCGGGTTGTAGGCGCACAGCGGCGGAACCCCGTCCTCGGGCGGGTTGTTGCGGCGCCCGGCGGCGACGACGTCGACGCTGTGGCGCAGCGCCTCGTCCAGGGGGACGTCCCGGAAGAGGTGGTTGGTCAGGTCCGCCAGCGCCACGTCCTTCGGGTTGGCGATGTCGGGACGCACCTGGAGGTAACGGGGGTTCTTGGTGGGGGCGCCGTTGACCAGGCGCGGATTGGCCGTGGAGACCCAGTAGGTCTGCTCGGTGGGGTCCTCGGCCTCGGGCAGGGCGGCGGCGCGGGCCACCAGGTCCTGCATGGGCTGGGTGAAGCGGGACAGACCGGGGGCGTCGGCGGCCATCGCCCGGGCGTCGGCGGGCGTCAGCGGCTGGAAGTTGGAGATGAACAGGTCCGCCTGCGGATCGGACATGTCCGACTCGGTCTGCTTGTCGTAGCCGCGCACGATCGCGTCGTCGGGCCGCTGGAAGAGCAGGGACTCGCAGTTGGTGACGAACTTGCGCGACAGCTCCGAGTCCGGGGTGGAGACCAGGCCACCGGGGGCCACGATCGAGGCGGTGATGTCGTCCTCGGTCTGGACCTTGGCCGCCGGCGAGAAGTCCGGGCGCAGGGACAGCAGGCGCCAGGCGCCGTCGTCCTCGAAGCCCACGCGCAGCATGTTGACCTTGATGACCTCACCGTCCAGGCGCAGAGAGTTGCCCTTGCGGCCGTTGATGATGCCCACGGAGAAGTGGCTGCGCCAGTCCTGGCCCCAGCTGGGCTGGTAGAAGCGCTTGACGGTGAAGACGAGCTCCTTGATGTGGGCCGGGATCGACTCCAGGAAGGCGTTGTACTCCTCGGTGTACATCGACGACGGCGTCAGCAGCTTGATGACGCTTCCCAGCGAGCGGCGCTCGGAGAGGATCGAGCGGTGGTTGTCACTCTTGTTGGCCGGGTCGACGAAGCGGTCGGCGTAGTTGCCGTCGAGGATCGCCTGGACGGCGTCGAAGTCCTCGTCGACGTCGCCGACGTAGGCCTCACCGAAGACGAAGGCGTCCAGGAGGGACTTGGAGATCTCCGACTTGCCGCCGCCGGAGACGGTGGCCGGCTTGTGGGCCTGCGTGGACCAGGGGGCGGTGCCCACCAGGTGCCACTGGGTGGCGTCGCCCTCGCGGTGCTTGGCGTGGACCCGGTAGCCGTTGGGGGCCACGTAGGTGTTGCCCACCAGCAGCGGGATCGAGGCCTCCTGGCCGTCGGGGCCGGTCCAGGTGATCGTCTGGCTGCGCATCGAGTAGTGGGCGCCGGCGGGCACCAGCACCACGGTGGGGTCGTCCACGACGACGGCGGACCCGTCCTCGCGCGCCTCGAAGCGGCCGGGGTTGCGCTCGATGACGTGCTCGAGGGTCAGGCCCTCAGGGGTGTGGACGTCGGTGTACTCCTGACCCAGGTTGTAGCGCGGGTAGGCGACGGCGCCGCCGGCGTGCTCCTCCTCCACGCAGCCGAAGAGGTTGGCCGAGTACCCGATCTGGGTCTTGACCTCCTTCTTGCAGTAGCCGAAGTAGTTGTCCGCGATGACGGTGACGATGACGCCGCGCTCATCGCGGGCCACGCACTTGAAGGCCTTGCCGCCGTTGTAGAGCTCGGCCTCGTCCTTCCAGCACTGGCCGTCGCGGCGCTGACGCTCGGTGGCCTCCTCCCAGGAAGGCAGGCCCAGCTCCTTCTTGGTCAGGGTGGTCAGGTGCGGGGCGAGGATGACGCAGCCGGTGTGGCCGGTCCAGGACTCCGGGGCCAGGGAGGAGTCGTTCTCCGGCAGGTAGGGGTCGCCGCCGTTGCCGAAGATGCCCTCGACGAAGTCCAGGTTGGAGACCAGGCCGCCGGGGGCGATGAAACGGATCTCCATGGAGCGCTCTGCGGAGAAGCCGGGGACCTCGGGCACGACGACGGGGCGCAGCAGCAGGGACACGAAGCAGCGGGCCGGGTCCTCCTGGTGGGAGGCCCAGGGCAGGGTCAGCAGGTCCTCGGGGGCGTCGACCGCATGGGCCAGCAGGCGGGCGAAGACATCGCGCGGAACGGCGATCTTGTCATCGGGGATCGGCAGGCCGCCCTCGGCGACGTGGAAGACGCCGGCAGTGGTGCGGCGGTCGTTGCGGGGGTTGTGCAGGACGCCGCCGAGCACTCGGTAGCTCTCGACGTAGTCGGAGGTGAAGCTGGTGGCGTCCTCAGGCAGCGACAGGGCCCGCGCCAGGCCAGGCTGGTCCAGGACGAAGGTGGAGCGGGGCAGCCTCGGGGTGACGGCCGCGCCCTCCAGGTAGGAGTCGAGGAAGGTCTGAATGCGCTGGTCGGCGGCACAGGGGCGGTGAGCCAGCCGACGGGAGAGCTCGCGCTGGCGAGCCAGGATCGGGGACATGAGACGGTCCGCCTCACTCTGCTTGACCGGTGCCGGAACGGGGAGTCCCAGCAGCTCCAAACGCAGGGCGATGGCGGAAGTGGTGGCCGCGTCTGTAGTTGTCATGGCACGAGCCTAGACGGACCAAACGACACGCTCCTGTTACGTTCTGCCCAGAAGGACCGCTTCTCCGGTGTGTTCGACGTCGCACTCGCCGGTCGGTCGCTGTTCGCGTTGACCGACCGGCGCGACGTCGAGCGCTTGGGACAGGGCGCTCAGGACAGGAGCATCTGGGACAGTGCGGTGCCCACGACGCAGGAGGTGAGCACTCCGATGAGCCCGGGCACCAGGAAGGAGTGGTTGATGACGTACTTGCCGATGTGGGTGGTGCCGGTGGGATCGAAGCCGATCGCCGCCAGGTCCGAGGGGTAGGTGGGCAGGATGAAGTACCCGTAGGAGGCGCCGATGAACCCGACGACGACCACCGGGCTCACCCCGAGTGACAGGGCCATGGGGGCCACGATGAGCAGGCCGGCGGCCTGGGAGTTCACCAGCTTGCCGATGATGAACAGGACGATGGCGTACATCCACACGTGGTGGGACAGGACCCCTGAGAGGCTGTGCTCCAGGCTCTCCAGGTGGGCGTGGACGACCGTCTCGGTCATCCAGGCGACCCCGAAGATGGAGAACATGGCGGTGGCCCCCGCCTTGAACACGGCGGTGGAGGCGATCTTGCCGGCCTGCACCTTGCAGGTCAGCAGGATCAGTGCCCCGGCGGCGAGCATGACCATCTGGATGACCAGGTTCATACTCAGGCGCTCCATGGCGCCGTTGTCGCCCGTGGGGAACTGGGGACGCAGTACCTCCAGGGCGCCCAGGACGACGACGACGGCGATGGCGCCCAGGAAGATCCAGGTGGCGCGGTAGGCCTGGGGCGGGAACACCTTGCCAATGAGGGTCTCGGAGCTGGAGTGGACGGTGGCTCGGAACTCCGGGTTCTCTAGGCGCTTCTGGTACTCCTCGTCCTCGTCCAGGTCCTTGCCCCGGTGCATCGACCACAGGGCGGCCAGAAGGACCCCACACAGCGACGCCGGGATGGAGATCGCCAGGATCTGGAGGACTGACCAGTGCCGATCGGTGTTCTTGGCGATGATGGAGACGATGGAGACCGTGGCCACCGAGACCGGTGAGGCGGTGATGCCCATCTGGGCGGCGACCGATGAGGCGGCCATGGGGCGTTCGGGGCGGATGTTCTTCTTGATGGCGATGTCCGCGATGATGGGCAGCATCGTGTAGACGACGTGGCCGGTCCCGCACAGGACGGTGAGGAACCAGGTGACGCAGGGACCCAGGATGGTGATCTGCTCGGGATGTCGACGCAGGATCCGTTCGGCCACCTGCATCATGACGTCCAGGCCGCCGGACTGCTGGAGGGTGGCGGCGCACCCGATGACGGCCAGGATGGTCAGGATGACGTCGACCGGGGCCTCACCAGGCTCCAGGCGGAATCCGAAGACGAGGACCAGCAGGCCGATCCCGGCGATGAGACCGAGGGCGATCCCGCCCTTCTTCGCCCCGATGATGAGGCAGGTGAGGATGATGACGACTTGAAGGATGATGCTGAGGGTCTGAAGGGCTGTGCTGGCATCCATGGTGGATCTCCCCGGTTGGGCGGAACGGGTGAGGACGGGTGAGGAGTGGCGCTCCTTGAGCAGGCGAGGAGCCCATACGCGAAACTGACCTAGCGGGAGGATTGAGGTCAGTGTCTCACCAGCAGCCGAGGACCATTGTCCTGGTGGATACCGGCCGTTCTCGGTGTGCTTCGTTGCCGGCTGGGCGCGAACTCACATTCTGGCTCCCGGTGCGCCGTCGTCGACCCTCAAAGCGCATGAGAGCGCTGTTCGGGGCGATTTAGGTGACAACGGGATAACGTGAGTCGGTCGCGTCATGGCTGGTTCCCAGGTCCGCATCGCTACCATCACGGCCCGGTGTTCCTTCATACTGGACGCATGTCGGCGCCCGATGCGGCTTGTCCGCAGCGATCACTCCCGATCGCCGTCGGCGGTCCTGCTGGACGGTGACCGGCCTTCGAGTCGGCGCCAGCAGCCAACATCGGTCATGATGAGGACCTCATGTCGCAACCGGAGCGTTATCCCCCGCGCCGTCGCGGCACCCAGTCACCTCCATGACATCAACCGAAACGAGGAGCGCGTGGCAGAAGGCACGAGTGGGAGCGGACCCAGCCGCCCCGTCGGCAACAAGCTGACCCAGGTGGCCAGCGCCGGTCGGCATACCCTGGGCAGGGTCTCGGGGGGCGGTAAGAAGCCCGGAAAGGGGCGCAAGCAGTCGAAGGCCGAGCGCTCCAAGGACGCCGCCTCGGGGCGCAAGCGCCGTTTCTTCAACTACCCCCGCGCCGGTAAGGGCAAGATCCACCGCTGGATCCCCAGCTGGCGGTTCGTCCTGGGCGTCTTCCTGCTGGGGGTGCTCAGCACTGTCGGCGCCTTCATGTGGGCCTACAACACCATCAAGGTGCCCAAGCCCAGCGAGTTCGCGCTGGCTCAGAGCAGTACGGTCTACTACGCAGACGGAACCACGGAGATGGGGAAGTTCGCGGAGATCAACCGGCAGTCGGTGGACGCCTCCACCCTGCCGGACTATGTGGGCAACGCGGTGGTGGCCTCCGAGGACCGCTCCTTCTACTCCAACAAGGGCGTCGACCCCAAGGGCATCGCGCGCGCCCTCATCAACAACCTGCGCGGAGGCGACACCCAGGGCGCCTCGACCCTGACGCAGCAGTACGTGAAGAACTACTACGTCGACACCACCAGCTCCTACTCCGGCAAGTTCAAGCAGGCCATCATGGCCATCAAGATCGACCGGGAGAAGCCCAAGAAGGAGATCCTGGGCGACTACCTCAACACGGTCTACTACGGCCGTGGCGCCTATGGCATCGAAGCCGCCTCGCAGGCCTTCTTCGGCCATCCCGCCAAGGACATGAGCCCCTCGGAGGCCGCGCTCCTGGCGGGGATCCTGCCGTCCCCCAGCGCCTGGGACCCGGCTGAGAACCCGAAGAAGGCCGAGGAGCGGTGGGGACGAGTCCTGCAGTTCATGCTCGACGACGGCTACATCACCCAGGCCCAGTACAACGAGGCCAAGCAGACGGGTATGCCGCACATCGAGGAGTCCCAGACCAAGCAGGTCTACTCCGGCACCAACGGCTACCTGCTGCAGATGGTGCGCTCTGAGCTTGAGAACAAGGCCAAGATCTCGCCGGAGCAGATCGACACCGGCGGTTTCAAGATCGTCACCACGATCAACCAGAAGGACCAGGAGGCCGCTGTCAATTCGGTCAAATCCCTGCCTCCTGGCGCCTCGCCGAACCTGCGCAAGGCGCTGGTGTCCATCGACCCCAAGACGGGCGGTCTGCTGGCGCTCTACGGGGGTGATGACTATCTGACCAGTCAGGTCAACACCTCGACCGATGCCATCGCCCAGGCCGGCTCCACCTTCAAGCCCTTCGCGCTGGTGGCCGCCCTGGAGAACGGGTGGTCCTTGAACAGCGGCTATCCGGCCACCTCGCCGATGACCATTGAGGGCCATCAGTTCCAGAACTTCAAGAATGTCTCCCTGAAGTGGGCCAGCCTCACCCAGGCCACGGAGCAGTCGCTCAACACCCCCTACCTCCAGCTCAATCAGGAGCTCATGAATGCCGAGGACCTGGAGGAGGGGATCACGGCCAAGGTGGCGAACCGCGCCGGCTACCCGGAGAACACCGAGGGTCTGAAGACCCCGGAGCAGCGGACTCTTGTCCAGAACGTGCTCGGCTCGGCCTCCCCGCACACGATCGACATCGCGACGGCCTACTCCACCTTCGCCTCGCAGGGCATCCGGCACGACACCCACATCGTGGCCTCCCTCAAGAACCCCGATGGCACGGACCGCTACACGGCGGACACCAAGGGGCATCGCGAGTTCGATGAGGACGTCATGGCGGACACGACCTACGCCCTCCAGCAGGTCGTCTCCGGACCGAACGGCAGTGCGGACAAGGTGGCCGCCAAGATGGATCGCCCGGTCGCCGCGAAGACCGGATCGTCGTCGGACAACAAGTCCGCCCAGTTCGTGGGCTTCACTCCGCAAGTGGTCACCGCGGTGACCCTCTACCAGACGGGAACGGACGGCTCGGAGGAGTCGATCGAGCCCTGGGGGGAGTACGACGAGATCACCGGCTCGACCTACCCGGCGGACATCTTCATCGACTACATGAATGTCGCACACGAGGGGCTGGAGGTTGAGGACTTCCCGCCGGCGGCCGAGCTGCTGGCAACCCGTGGTGGAACGGTTCCGCAGACCGCCAAGCCCACCGGCGAGCCGGAGGAGGAGGCGACTACGACCCCCACCGCTCCGCCCGAGGCGACTGCGACCCCCACCCCGCAGCCGACCACTGAGCCGACACCGCAGGGCACCCCGCAGCCTGACGGGAAGCAGACCGAGCAATCGGACTCCCAGAAGAAGCCTGGTGAAGATCAGGGCGGTCAAGGTGACGGTCAAGGTGGTGGCAACAATGGTGGCGACCAGGGCGGCGGCAACAATGGCGGTAACGGCGGCAACAATGGTGGCGACCAGGGCGGCGGCGGCAACCGCGGCAACCCCGGCGACCAGGGCGGCGGCAACAATGGCGGCAACGGTGGAAACAATGGCGGCGGTGGTAATAACGGCGGCAACCAGGGCGGTGTTCTCTAGCGCCTCGCTGTCCGCCGACTGACCCCGTCCGCCCGCGGACGCCTGACGGTGGGCCGATGACGTGTTGCATGGCACGTCGTCGGCCCACCGTCTCGGCTTTCAGGGCCACCCGGTTGTCCGGTAATGTGGCGAACTGGCTGCGCCGTCAGGCGGATGGACCTCTGTCCACCGGATGGTGCGCCGCACGCATCACCCTCCTGTCACGGAAGGACCGTGACCGCCACAGACCAGAGGAGGTGGGTACCAAGCATGCGTCACTACGAGATCATGATCATCCTCGACCCCGAGACGGACGAGCGCACCGCCAACGCGACGCTCGAGAAGCTGCTGCAGGTCGTTCCCAGCAACGGGGGCACCGTGGACAAGGTCGACATCTGGGGCAAGCGCCGGCTGGCCTACGACATCAAGAAGAAGTCCGAGGGCTTCTACGCCGTCGTGGACATGACCACCACGCCCGAGATCGCCCAGGAGCTCGACCGCCAGCTCGGCCTCAACGAGACCGTCCTGCGCACCAAGCTGCTGCGTCCCGAGGCCTGAGCCTCTACCGGGAACGGAGACAACGCCATGGCCGGAGACACCATCATCACCATCGTCGGGAACCTCACCGCGGACCCCGAGATGCGCTTCACGCCCTCCGGGGCAGCGGTGGCCTCCTTCACGGTCGCCTCCACGCCGCGTACCTTCGACCGCCAGGCCGGCGAGTGGAAGGACGGGGAGACCCTGTTCATGCGCTGCTCGATCTGGCGCGACGCCGCGGAGAACGTGGCCGAGTCGCTGACCAAGGGCACGCGCGTCATCGTCCAGGGCCGGCTGGTCCAGCGCTCCTACACCACCCGTGAGGGCGAGAACCGCACGGTCGTGGAGATGCAGGTCGATGAGATCGGCCCCTCCCTGCGCTACGCCAAGGCCCAGGTCACCCGCCAGCCGCGCGGCGGCGGCCAGGGTGGCTTCGGCGGCGGCCAGGGCGGCCCCCAGGGTGGTGGCTTCGGCGGCAACCAGGGCGGATACAACCAGGGCGGCCCCCAGCAGGGCGGCTACAACGGCGGTGGCGGCTTCGGCGGCCAGGGCCAGTCCGGGTACAACGCCCCCGCCGGCGGCGCCGCGGACGACCCGTGGGCCACGGGCGGCTCCACCTCCTTCGGTGACGAGCCCCCGTTCTAAAGCCGCGACGTCGTCGTCCCGTTCCCTCACACACAACACTTTTCATCTCGTAGAGCGCCCAGGCGCTCAGACCAAGGAGTACCACCATGGCGAAGCCCCAACTTCGCAAGCCGAAGAAGAAGGTCAGCCCCGTCAAGGCCATCAAGGTCGGCACCATTGACTACAAGGACACCGCCACGCTGCGGAAGTTCATCTCCGACCGCGGCAAGATCCGCGCCCGTCGCGTCACCGGCGTCTCCGTCCAGGAGCAGCGCAAGATCGCCAAGGCCGTGAAGAACGCCCGCGAGATGGCTCTGCTGCCCTACTCGAGCTCGGCTCGCTGATCGGAGGCACGCGCAATGACCACCAAGCTCATCCTCACGCACGACGTCTCCCACCTCGGCTCCGCCGGCGAGGTCGTGGAGGTCAAGGACGGCTACGCCCGTAACTACCTCCTGCCCCGCAAGCTGGCCACCCCGTGGACCAAGGGCGCCCAGCGCCAGATCGACCAGATGGCCGAGGCACGCCGCAAGCGCTCCATCGAGTCCCTCGAGCACGCCCAGACCGCTCGCGCCTGGCTGCAGGAGAACGTTGTGACCGTCTCCGCGACCGCGGGTGACAATGGTCGCCTCTTCGGCGCCATCACCACCGCGACCCTGGCCGACGCCGTTAAGGCCGCCGGCGGCCCCGCCGTCGACCGCCGCAAGATTCAGGTCGTGCCGCCGATCAAGTCGACCGGCCGTCACAGCGCCTCCGTGCGCCTGCACGCCGACGTCGTGGCCCCCCTCGAGGTCAACGTCGTCCCCGCGCGCTGAGCGCCGGGCATTCTTCCGCCGTCGGGCCGGGTCCTCCCCGTGGGGATTCCGGCCCGATGGCGTTGTCGTGGGTCTGTGTTGTCTCATGGCTTCTGAGAGTTTCGGATGTCATGACATCTGAGACATCG
>ERZ773021.680-NODE-680-length-13317-cov-273.53_pt1 | contig 13317 bp, 10 predicted proteins | sample MGYA00511668_ERZ773021 | MGnify/ENA primary metagenome ERZ773021 (study PRJEB29015, sample SAMEA2737961) | human oral metagenome | biome: human oral; feature: human-associated habitat; material: dental | place: China | collected 2032 ... | reverse complement strand
GATCGACATCCCCGACGGCGGCGTCGTCAACCACTACCCGATCGCCCAGACGGCCAAGCCCGAGAACCCTGCGGGCGCGCAGGTGTTCATCGATGCCGTCACCGGCAAGACCGGTCAGGAGATCCTGGCCAAGCACGGTTTCGGCAAGCCCGGCAGCGCCACTGCCGGGGCGAGTGCCGGGGCCTCCGCCGCGGGCAGTGCGGCGGCGAGCGCCGGGGCCAGTTCCGAGGCCAGCTCCGTAGCCAGCGCCGCCCCGTCCCAGGCCGCGACCGCTGAGGGGTCCTCCGCCCCGGAGGCGAACAAGCCCACCGCGCAGACCACTGCTCCGTGATGGCTTGCCGGTCTGAATCGGTGGCCTGGTAAACATGGGTCTGTGAACCAGATGTCCCCCACTGCGCGCTCCGAGCAGCAGTCGGTACGGCGGCCCGTCCGCGCCCTCCTGGGGCGTGGGCGGGCCGCTCGCTCACCTCTGCCCGTCCTCGTGACCGCGCTGGCCGTCTTGGGAGGCTGCGCAATCGTCCTGCCCCTGGTGGGTATGGGGACGCGCGTGTCCTGGGGGCAGCTCCCCCAGCTGCTGGCAACGCCGTCGGCGCAGGCCGCCCTGTGGCTCTCGATCCGCACCTGTCTGAGCTCCACGGTCGTCTGCGTGGTGCTGGGCGTGCCACTGGCGCTGCTGCTCGCCCGCAGCTGGCCGGGGGTGAGGATCGCGCGGATCCTCGCGGTGCTGCCGATGACGATGCCGCCGGTGGTGGCCGGTATCGCACTGCTGTCCACCTTGGGCAACCGCGGCCTGCTGGGGGCGCACCTGAAGGAGTGGGGGGTGCCCATCGCCTTCTCCACTACCGCGGTGGTCATCGCCCAGGTGTTCGTCTCCATGCCTTTCCTGGTGGTCACCCTGGAGGCGGCGCTGCGCAGCCGTGACAAGCGGGCCGAAGTCACCGCCCGGAGCCTCGGGGCCGGCCCGTGGCGGGTCCTGGCGCAGGTGACGCTGCCGCTGGCAACGCCCGCTCTGGCTCGGGGCACGGCCCTGGCCCTGGGCCGGAGCCTGGGTGAGTTCGGGGCGACCATCGCCTTCGCCGGCTCCAAGGAAGGCGTCACCCGCACGATGCCGCTGGCCATCTACCTGGAGCGGGAGAAGGACACGGCCACCTCCCTGGCCCTGGCCGCTGTGCTCATCGGCCTGTCCTTCGTCATCGTCGGGGCGACCAATATCGACTGGGGCAGGACCGCCTCTCACCTACTGCCCCGCAGCGGGCTCCAGGAGCACCAGGACCACGACGCCGCTGCGTCGGAGCCCCGAGGCGCGCAGGTCTCCACCCAAGGCAGGGGCGAGCGGACTTCCGAGTCACCTCGGGGCGGCGGGCGCGGCCAGGACCTGCAGGTGGCCTTTGAGCTGCCGCAGCGCGACGTCGTCGTCGACCTGGAGGTGGAGGCGGGGTGCACGACGGCGCTCATCGGCCCCAACGGCTCGGGCAAGTCGACGGTCTGCTCCGTGGTGGCCGGCCTGCTGGACGCCGAGAACGGCCAGGTCGTGCTCGGCGGACGAGTCCTGGACGGGCCCGGGGGCTTCGTGCGGGCGGGGCGGCGCCGGGTGGCGCTGCTCAGCCAGGAGCCGGGCGTCTTCACCCACATGTCCGTGCTGGGCAACGTGGTCTTCGCGCTGCGCTGCCAGGGGGTGAGCCGAGCGGAGGCAACGCGCCGGGCCCGCGCCGAACTGGCCGCCGTCGGGGCCGAACACCTGGCCTCCCGCCCGGGAGGAACGCTCTCGGGAGGGCAGGCGGCCCGGGTGGCGCTGGCCCGGGCGCTGGCGACGGGGCCCCGCCTGCTGGTCCTGGATGAGCCGATGGCCGCCCTGGACGTGACCGCCCGCCAGGAGATGCGCCGCCTGGTGGCGCGTCGATGCGCCGAGGAGGGACTGACGCTGCTGCTGGTGACCCATGACGTCCTGGACCTGACGGCGCTGGCCGAGGACGTCGTCGTCCTGGACCGGGGCCGAGTGGTGGAGCAGGGACCGACGGCGAGGATCCTGTCCGCGCCGCGTTCGGACTTCGTCGCCCACCTGACGGGGACAGCCGTACTCACCGGGGTCATCGACGGCGACGCCGAGGCACCGGGGCTGCGGCTGCCGTCCGGGCAGGTCGTTCATGGCCGTCCCCGGGAGGATGCCGCTGACGGGCACATCGGCGAGCAGGGTCACGGGGACAACCGCGACGAGGTGCTGCGCCCCGGAGCGCCGGGTATTGCGCTGGTGCCGCCCGACGCCGTCGCCCTCTACCGGCAGGCGCCGCACGGCAGTCCCCGCAACGTCCTGACCGGCCGGGTGACGGGGCTGGAGCGCTCGGGGGCGCTGGTGAGTGTGCGCCTGGAGCTCGAGGAGGGGCAGCGGCTGTCGGCGGCGGTCACCGCGGGTGCCGTCGCCGAGCTCGGCATCACCGAGGGCCGGGAAGTCTGCTGCGTCATCAAGGCGGTGCAGGTGCGTATCCTGGCCCGCCGGGGTTGAGGACCGCGGCACTGAGGCCTTGAGAGAACGACCGGATGAAGATGAGGGAGGGCGTTGTGAGCGCAGTTGAGGGAAGCGAGTGCGGTGACGTCTGGGGATCGGTGATCGCCGAAGAGCGTCTGCGACCGCTGAGCCGCGATGAGCTGGAGCGCTACCACCGCAATGCGCTTGTGCCGCAGGTAGGGCTCGTGGGGCAGCAGCGCATCCGCGCCTCCCGGATCCTGCTCATCGGTGCCGGCGGGCTCGGGGCGCCGGCGGCCCTGTATCTGGCGGCCGCCGGGGTGGGAACGATCGGGCTCATTGACGACGACGAGGTCGACGTGTCCAACCTGCAGCGACAGGTCATCCATGCCACGGCCGCCGTGGGACGTCCCAAGGTGGATTCGGCGGCCGAGGCGATCAGGGCGCTCAATCCCGATGTTGAGGTCGTTGCCCACCGGACTCGGTTGACGGCGGACAATGCCCGGGACCTGCTGGGCGGCTGGGACGTGGTCATTGACGGCACGGACAACTTCCCCACGCGGTACCTGGTCAATGACGCCGCCGTCATGCTGGGGCTGCCGCTGGTGCACGGGGCGGTGCTGGGGTTCAACGGGCAGGTGGGGGTCTTCGACGCGCGCCGGGGCCCGTGCTACCGGTGCCTGCATCCCGCCCCACCGCCCGCAGGATCGGTGCCCTCCTGCGCGGAGGCCGGGGTGCTGGGAGTGCTGCCCGGCATCATCGGGACGATGCAGGCCGCCGAGGCACTCAAGCTGGTGATCGGCGGCGGGCAGCCGCTGCTGGGGAGGCTGGCGTTGCTCGACGCCTGGGGGGCGCACCTGCGGGAGATTCCGGTGGCGAAGAACCCGGCCTGCCCGGTGTGCGGGGAGAACCCGAGTATCACCGCACTGGTCACGGAGGCTGATGCCTGCGTGATTCCCCGGACACATGGGACCGACGCGCAGCCGCAGGAGCCCGACTCCGGGGGTGAGGCCTTGGGGGCAGGAGTGGGGGGTGTCTCTGCAGCCGAGCTGAGGAGGCTCCTGGAGGGCGATGTGCCGCCGGCGCTGCTGGATGTGCGTGAGGACATCGAGGTGGCACTCGAGCCGATGGAAGGCGCTCTGCACATTCCGTTGCGTGAGGTCGTGGCACGGATGGACGAGCTCGACCCGGGCCGGCTGACGGTGGTGGTGTGCGCCGCTGGGGTGCGCTCGGCCCGCGCCATCGAGGCACTGAAGGCTGCGGGCTACCCCGGCCAGTTCCTCAACCTTGAGGGCGGCATGAGGGCCTGGGCGGCTCGTTGAAGAGGGGTCGTGCTGCCTTGTGCTCCTCGGGTGCGGCGGATCGACGGTTGTCTCACTTGATGACGTTTTCTTCATAAACGACGCGTGGCCGCGTGGTGGGGTCAGGTGGTGCATCCACCACCAGACCCCACCCTGGAACAAGGCACAGCTCTTGTTCTCTCAAGACCTTGTCGACTGGGCAGCCACGGAGGGATTAGAGATCGTGGGAGGTGGCGGCGGACTCCCTATGGCGGCAGTAAAGATGCCCAAAGGAGGCGGCGACGCGGACGTGATGGTACGAGAACTTCCACCGAGCGCCAAGTACTTCAGGCGTCAGGGAATCATTCGCTACTCGTACTCGAGCCTGGGGTGCAAGGATGATTCCTGGGTCGATGCTACTGAAGCCTTCTGCCGCGACCTGGAGGGACTGATCAGATGTCGGGAATGCTAGATAACCGATACGTCCGGGGCGCGGTGGTGGTGCTCGGCGGGGTCCTGGTCATGTCTTTTGATGCAGCCCTCATCCGCGCTGTAGACCAGCCGGCCGGGGTGTTGTCGTTGTGGCGCGGTGTGCTGATATGCGCTGCCATGGTGCTGGCGGCAGTGGTCTGCCACGTTGCTGGGGTAAAGCAACGCTGGGACAACGAGTGGGCTGCCTGGGGTAACGGGCTGATGTTCGGGATAGCATCAGTGGCATTCGTGTATTCCATCGAGAGCACTTCCGCCGCTAACACGCTCTTTATCATGGCGACCATGCCGGTATGGTCGGCAATTCTGGGACGAGTGTTTCTCCGGGCCAGCATCGACCGGCCGACGGTCCTGGCGATCCTGGCGTCGCTGGCCGGTATGACGATCATCTTCGCTTCACAGCTGTCCAGCGCCGCAGGCCGGGGGGAACTGCTGGCCCTGCTGGCTGCCGTGTCGATGAGCGGTGGTTTCGTATGCTCCTCCAAACGCCGCTCCAGCCCCTTCCTCACCACAGCGGTCGGCGGTGCGCTGTGCGCACTCACCGCTGCTGCCCTTCTGCACGGAGTCAAGGTTCCTGACGAGTCCTCCTCATGGCTGCCTCTGGTGGCCGAGGGCTTCGTGGTCATGCCGGTCGGTCTGGTCTGCTTATCCGTTGGACCGAAGCTCCTGCCCGTGCACCATGTAGCAATCTTCGTGTTGGCGGAGACAGTGCTGGGCCCGGTGTGGGTGTGGCTGTTCTTCCGTGAGAATCCCGGGGCGGCCTCACTCCTAGGTGGGTCGGTGGTCATCGGAGCGATCATCGGCCTCAACATGCACTACATTCGCCGTTCAAGGAGGGAGAGAGCGGGTGCGACTTGATAAGCGTGACATGGGGGAGAGTCCGCCAATTGTCAAGTGTGCTGCGGTCGTTCTCCGCGGGAATAGCATGCTGCTTGTCCGCAAGCGTGGTACGACCGACCTCATTTCTCCTGGAGGCAAGCTGGAGAGAGGGGAGTCGCATGTCGCCTGCCTCGGCCGCGAGCTTGATGAGGAGCTCGGGGTCTCGTTGGTGTCGGCCACTTACTTCGGTACCTATGAAGATGTCTCCATCTTCGACCGGAGCCGGATGATCACCCTATTCGTCTACATGTGCGATATTGTGGGCGACCCGGTCCCTCGCTCTGAGATCGAGGCCGTAGAATGGGTCCCCGTGACCTGCTCGCCAGGTGATGGGTCAACCTTTCAGAGCAGGGTGATTCCTGATATTGCAAGGATGCGTGGTCAATGCTGAACAGCCCGGTGGGCGTGGTGACAGACCTGGACGGGACCGTCGTCTTCGGCGGAGTCGCCGATCCCCGGCTGGCCCCCTTTCTCAGGCGGGCCGCGGGACGTGAGGACATATCGGTCATCGTGGCGACCTCACGTGCGCCCCGAGGAATGGCCGAGGTACTGGGAGATGCCGTGACCTGCCTGGAAGGCTCGGTCTGCCTCAACGGGGCTCTCTTGCGCCTAGGAGACAAGGAGAGGCGCTACCCCATGAGGGCGGATCACGTCCGCGCCGTCGTGGACGCCGCCTTCCGCGCGGGCATGCCCCTCTACGTGGACCAGGGCAGCTCTTTCACTGCACTGGCGGGCCATGACCCCGCCGCAGATCCGTGGTCGGGGGAAGTGTCTGAAGCGGTCTCAGATTTCGCTGAGTCCCCAGAGACAGGGGTGGAGAAGAAGTCCCGGCGAAGGGATAGCCAAGATTCCGGGACGGCACAGGGCCTCTGGGACGGCCTGGAGCACATGCGGGACTACCCGGATGGCACGTGGTGCACCGACCCGGCGCAGGTACCGACTGAGGATGTGCTCAAGGTGACGGTCGTCAGCAAAAGGTGCCGGGGCCGTGCGGAGCAGGACAGCATCAGGCAGAGCATTACTGATCCGCTACAAGGAGCGGCTGGTCCGGGTACGAGGGCTGCCGACGTGCAGGAGACGGGCGGCCCGGAGCCCGCGAGCACTCTCCAGGACTTGCTGGGGCTACGCCTCGACGGCGTCGTCGCCTACCCGCACGAGGACGGCGTGGTCGATATCTGCGCGGCAGGGGTGGACAAGAGCGCCTGCATGAGGCTGCCGGCCGCCTCGGGAGGTGCGGGTACCGTGGGAGGGACAGCCATCATGGGGCAGTCACCGGCCCTTCGCCATCGCCCCGTCTCCACGTGGGTCGCGGTAGGCAACGACGCCAACGACGTGGAGATGATCCGCGCGGCAGACATCGGTGTCATTGTCGGGGACGGGCTGAAAGAGGTCAGGGCAAGGAGGCAGACGGTCCGCGTCGCCTCACGCCCTGGCGCGGTGGTGTCCATTCTGGAGCAGCTGCTTGAGCTGCACCACTGACGTCACCACCAGCATGTGTGGAGTGCCTGGCGTTTCTCGGACTTGGGGAGATTCTCCTTTCATGAGTGGATATGGGAGGAGACCATGCGAGCAGCGAAGTACTTAGAGAAACTGCTGGACACAGATTGAGCGTGAAGCGGCCTGTGGAGGGCCACCACAGCGGAGGTGACCGAGTCCTACGATCTTGTGAGCCACAGACGTGGGCAACCGGGCCGCACGGTGCAGGAAGGAGCGCGCCACCGGCCTGGACAGTCAGAAGACCTCCGAGTCGGCTTGAAACTCACGAAGCTCAAGGCGGAGGTCCATCAGTTGCGTGGGAAACACGAGTTCCTAAAATGCAGCAGCCTGGCTTGCGAAGGAACAACGTCGGCGACCAAGGTGCTTGCGAGGGCACGGAACGCGAAGGCGTTGGTGTAGGTGATGCTCCTCTCGGTACGGGCCACGGTCGCAGACGCGCTGGCACTCACGCTGGCCTCAGCCGGCCCGCTCCGCACTCCCCAAAGGAGCCATGAGCAGCCAGACGAGGTAGAGCCCGCCCACCGCAGCGCTGACCAGGCCCACCGGAATCTGGAAGGGACTGAGAAGCCGCTGCGCCAGGAAATCAGCCCCGCCCAGCAGGAGCGCCCCCATGGCCGCCGAGGCGATCATCGTCATCCCTGCTGACCGGCTCAGCCAGCGTGCCAGCTGCGGTGCGGCCAGGGCGATGAAACCGATCGGGCCCGCCGTTGCCACGCAGATCGCCGCCAGCACGACGCCGTAGCCGAGCATCGCGCCGCGCACCCTGCCAACCCGCAGTCCCAGGCTGGTTGCGGCGTCGTCACCCATCTCCAGCAGACTCGCAGGCCGCACGAGCCACACCACCTGAATCAGCAGCACCGCGGCAGCCAGAGCCAGGGGCTTGACCTGCCCCCAGGAAATCGCGTTGAAGGAACCGTACTGCCAGGCCTTGGCCGTCTCGGCACTAGGCAGACTGGCTTGGGAGATGAGGTAGCTGTTGGCCGCCGAGAGCATCTCGGAGATGGCGACCCCGGTCAGGATCAGGTTGTCGCCGCCCACGCCACCGCGCCGCGACACAAGAGCAACCACCGCCGCGGTCGCAAAGCCTCCGAGGACTGCCCCCACCGAGATCTGGAAATCACTCGCCGACGCCGCCAGCAGAAGCATGAACAACCCACCACTGGAGGCACCGGTCGTGAACCCCACAATGTCGGGGCTGCCCAGGGGATTTCGTGACAGGCTCTGGAAGACCGCACCCGACAGCGCCAGCGTGGCCCCCACCAGCGCCGCAGCGACCGCGCGCGGAAGCCGCTGGTTGAGCACGAAGAAGCGATCCATCTTGCTTCCAGAGCCCGTCAGCAGTGTGTGCAGCGCGTCGGCCCCGGAGATGTTGTAGGCACCGAACAGCACCGAGACAGCCACCACGGCCAGCGCCGCAGCAAGCGCCAGCGCCGTCACCACAGCGGCCCGCCGGTGGACGAGGAAGGCCCTGCGACGTCCAACGGGGCATCGCAGCTGAGAGGCCGGGGCCCCGAGGCGGGGCCCTTCGGTCTCCGACGCCGGACTACTGGCCACGTCCCGAACCCGCTTCACCGCCCTTTCACCCCCATCCGCTGGATGACCATGAGCAGCAGCACCGGACCTCCGATGAATGCGGTCACGACCCCCGCCTCCATCTCACCGGAGTCCAGGATGACCCGCCCGACGACGTCGGCGGCCAGCAACAGGACCGGTCCGGCGACGAGGGAGACCGCCAGCAGCCTGCGCTGGTCAGCCCCCAGGGCCAGCCGCAGCACCTGCGGGACCACCAGCCCGACGAAGGAGATCGGCCCGACCGCCGCCGTCGACGCCCCACACAGCAGAGTGATCGAGGTCAGTGCCAGCGCCCGAGCGCGCCTCGGGCTGACACCCAGCGCCTTGGCCTGCTCCTCCCCCAGCGCCAGGGCGTTGAGCGTGAGCCCCGAGGCCAGGGCCAGCACCAGCCCGACGACGAGGAAGGGCGCCACCCACACCAGCAGCACCGCATCCCGGTCCGCCAGCGACCCCAGAACCCAGAAGCGATAGGAATCGAAGGTGACGGAGTCATACATCGTGATGGTCCCGGTGATCGACCGCAGACTCGCCCCCAGGGCCACCCCGGCCAGCACAAGTCTGGCGGGGCCGGCGTCGGCGCTGCGCACCGACATGAGATGGACGAGGAAGGCGGCCAGGGCGGCCCCCGCGAAGGCGAACCAGAGGAAGTCACTCACATCTGTCAGCCCCAGCAGAGACATCGACAGGACCACCGACAGCGACGCGCCGGCATTGATGCCGAGAATGCCCGGCTCGGCCAGGGGATTGCGGGTCAGCCCCTGCATGACGACTCCCGCCACGGCCAGCGAGGCCCCCACCATGACCGCCAGGACGGTCCGCGGCATCCGCAGCTGCCAGACAATGACCGAGGCGACCGTCGTCCTCCCCGGCACGAAGGCTCCGGCCACTTCCTCCAGCGTCAGACTGTGCGATCCAACGGCCAGGCTCACCAGGCACAGAAGCACCGACAGCACCCCGAGAACAAGGACAGTCCCACCCACCGGGACTCCCACTGACGTAGGGGCGGACGTCCCGGCAGACTCCTCACCACAGCCACGGCGGCGCTCCCACCACCGGGCGATCACGCCAGAGCTCCCGGCTGCGACTGACGAGCGGCCTCCGCCACGTCCCCACCTTTCCTCAGGATGATTCTTGATAAAAACGCTTTGACTTAGGTTAGCCTAAGACCATGACATCCCACTACAGCCGCCGCAGCGCTCTCGTCTTCGCAGGGTTGGCCACCGCCATCCCCGTCCTCGCCGCTTGCTCCGGTAAGAAGGCGGACTCCAGCGCCTCCTCGTCCGCCAAGGCCAAGCCCACCTCATCGGTGCCCACCGGCATGCCCGAGGGCAAGGGCTCGGGCAAGGCCGACGACGTCTTCCCCCGCAAGGTCGTCCACTTCAAGGGCACCACCGAGATCAAGAAGGCCCCCACCAAGGTCGTCATCCTGTCCACCGGTCAGCTCGACGTCGCCCTGACCCTGGGCATCGTGCCGATCGGCTCAACCAAGGGCGACGGCGCCGCAACGGTCCCGGAATACCTCAAGAAGGCCTTCCCCAAGCAGGCCGACAAGCTGGGCGCGATCAAGGACGTCGGCTCACGAAAGTCCCCCAGCGTCGAGGACATCGGCAACCTGTCCCCGGACCTCATCCTCGTCAACCAGGCGGGCAAGGACGACATCGACACCCTCTACAAGTCCCTGTCCGAGGTGGCGCCCACCGTCGTCACCCAGGGCAAGAGCGAGGCGTGGAAGCAGGACTTCCTCCTCGTGGCCGACGCCCTGGGCAAGCCGGAGACCGCCAAGAAGTGGATGGAGACCTACCAGGTCGACGCCGCGAAGGCCGGCTCCGCCGTCGACGGCAACCCCACCGTCTCCCTGCTGCGCAAGACCAGCGACAAGCTTCGTCTCTTCGGGGCGGTCTCGCTGGCCGGCTCGGTCCTGTCCGACATGGGCGTCGCCCGCCCCAGCACCCAGACCTTCACCGACAACGGCAACAAGGACATCAGCTCCGAGACCCTGGCTGAGGCCGAGGCCGACTGGATCCTCTACGGGGCGCAGAAGACCCCGAAGGACGAGAAGGACAAGGACAAGAACAACACCGAGCTGACCGCCATGCCCCTGTGGGCGGGACTCAAAGCCGTCAACGACAAGCACGCCGTGCGCGTTGACGACGACGCCTTCTTCCTCAACGCCGGCCCCACCGCGGCACGGCTCGTCATGACCACGGTGACGGACACGCTACCGAAGAAGAAGTAGTCCGTGCCCGCTCCGGTCTCATCGCAGGCTCGTTCCGACGCCCAGGTCCCCACCGCGGGCCTGGGCGTCCGGGGCCTCCGCCTGGCCTACCATCCCAGCCATCCGGTCATCGAGGACCTGAGCACGGCCATCACCCCGGGCGCGGTGACGATGATCGTGGGCCCCAACGCCTGCGGGAAGTCCACGCTGCTGCGCGCCATGAGCCGGGTCCTCTCCCCGGGCTCCGGGCAGGTGGTCCTCGACGGCCGCGACATCGCCACCCTGGCCCCCAAGAAGCTGGCCCGGCGAGTGGGCATGCTCGCCCAGTCCTCCATCGCCCCGCCCGGGATCACCGTCCACGAGCTGGTGACGCGCGGGCGCTACCCGTATCAGTCGCTCCTGCGTCAGTGGTCGGCTGACGATGACGCGGCCGTCACCGAGGCCATGGAGCGCACCGACGTCGTTGGCCTGGCCAACCGGCACGTGTCCGCACTCTCCGGCGGGCAGCGTCAGCGGGTGTGGGTGGCGATGGCCCTGGCCCAGCGCACCGACATCCTCCTGCTCGACGAGCCGACCACCTACCTGGACCTGGCCCACCAGGTGGACCTGCTCGAGCTGTGCCGGGACCTGAACGCCGAGCTGGGCACCACCATCGTGGCGGTGCTCCACGACCTCAACCAGGCCTGTCGTTACGGGGACGAGGTGATCGCCATGCGCGCCGGTAGCATCCTGGCCCATGGCCGCCCCGAGGAGGTCGTCACCGCTGAGATGGTTGAGGAGGTCTTCGGCCTGAAGGTCCAGGTCATTTCCGACCCACTCACCGGGACCCCGCTGGTTCTGCCTCTTCCGCGCAGGACCCGGGACACGGCGTCGGGCAGCAAGGCCGAGTAGGGAACGGCGCTGCCCGCGCCCCGGCTTCGGCCGAGCGCGATCACCCGCGACCACCTGCGAGCCTCACGGACCACTCACCGGCACCGGTCTTCGCCCACTCTGGGGCCGAAACTTGCCGCCCTCACCCCAGAGACCGGTCCCCCACGGCCCCACCGGCCGCCCCTGACAGAACCGGCCAGGCGGTGGACCCACGTCAAGGTCCGCGCTTAGTCTTCACATATCAACCAGAACTGATGTAAGGACATACCTGTGACCGCTTCTGCTCCCGCCCTGCCCACCACGATGCGGGGCGTCGTCATGCACGCCGCCGGCGACGTCCGTGTCGAGGACCGCGAGGTCCCCCACGTCATCGAGCCCACCGACGCTGTCGTCAAGCTCGAGGCTGCCTGCGTGTGCGGCTCGGACCTGTGGCCCTACCGGGGTATCTCCCCCGTGGAGGAGGCCCGCCCCATGGGCCACGAGTACGTGGGCACCGTCGTCGAGGTGGGCGACGAGGTCTCGAGCGTCAAGGTTGGCGACTTCGTCGTCGGCTCCTTCTGCATCAGCGACAACACCTGCGAGATCTGCGAGGACGGCTTCCAGTCCCGCTGCGCCAACGGTGGTTTCATGGGCGACACCCAGGCCGAGTACACCCGTGTCCCCCAGGCCGACGGCACCCTCGTCGTCGTTCCCGGCGGCAAGCCCGAGGACCCGGAGGTCATCGCCTCGCTGCTGGCCGCCTCCGACGTCCTGGGGACCGGCTGGTTCGGGGCCGTCGCTGCCCAGGCCGGCCCCGGCAAGACCATCGCGGTGGTCGGCGATGGCGCCGTGGGCCTGTCCGCCGTCCTGGCCGCCAAGGCCTTGGGGGCTGAGAAGGTCATCGCCTTCTCCCGTCACGAGGACCGGGCGGCGCTGGCCCGCGAGTTCGGCGCCGACGTCGTCATCGCCGAGCGCGGCGACGAGGGCGCCGCGAAGGTCAAGGAGCTCACCGGCGGCTACGGCGCGCACGGCGTCGTCGAGGCCGTGGGCAACCAGACCTCGATGATGCAGGCCATCGCCTCCTGCCGCCCCGGCGGGCACCTGGGCTACGTGGGCGTCGCGCACGGCGTCTCCCTGCCCGGCGACCAGCTCTTCTTCGCCGAGATCCACATGCTGGGCGGCCCCGCGCCCGTGCGCCGCTTCCTGCCCGACCTCATCGACCGCATCCTCAAGCGCGAGATCAACCCCGGCAAGGTCTTCACCCTGCGCCTGCCCCTGGAGGAGGCCCCCGAGGCCTACAAGGCCATGGACGAGCGCCGCGCCATCAAGGTGCTCCTGGAGCCCTGATCCGAGCCGCACGCCCCCACCATCACCGTCTGACAACAGGAGCATTCATGAAGACCCTCGTTCTCGTCTTCCACCCCGACATGTCCGCCTCACGCGCCAACCGACCCCTGGCGGCCAAGGCCGAGGCCCTCGGCGACAACGTCACCGTGCGCTACATGTACGACCTCTACCCCGACCAGAAGGTCGACGTCGCCGCCGAGCAGACCGCCCTGGAGGCCGCCGACCGGGTCGTCCTCCAGTTCCCCATGTACTGGTACTCCACCCCCACCCTGCTCAAGCAGTGGCTCGACGACGTGCTCCTCTACGGCTGGGCCTACGGATCGACCGGCAAGGCCCTGGCCGGCAAGGAGCTGCTGGTGGCTGTGAGCACCGGTGGCCCCGGCGACGCCTACAGCCACGAGTCCTCTTACGGCTACACGCTCACCGAGCTGCTGCGGCCCCTCCAGGCGACGGCGAACATGGTCCAGATGACCTATCTCGAGCCCTTTACCACCACGGGGACCCTCACCATCACCGATGAGGCCCTGGCCCAGCGGGCTGAGGACTACGCCGCCACCCTGCAGTCCACGGACCTGCCGGTTCTGGACCTCCGCGGCTGAGTCCGCCAGCAGGCAGCGTCCACATGCCCGAGGGCCCAGGCCGGTTCGCCGGTCTGGGCCCTCGGGGCGTCTCACGGGTGTCTCAGTCGCCGTCGGCCAGGTCCTTGAAGTAGCGCGCCACCGGCCAGC
>ERZ773021.662-NODE-662-length-13659-cov-7.11034_pt1 | contig 13659 bp, 13 predicted proteins | sample MGYA00511668_ERZ773021 | MGnify/ENA primary metagenome ERZ773021 (study PRJEB29015, sample SAMEA2737961) | human oral metagenome | biome: human oral; feature: human-associated habitat; material: dental | place: China | collected 2032 ... | reverse complement strand
AATGCTAAAAAAGACTATTATAATGTTTAACAATTTCATATTCAATTATTTTAATCGAGGTGTCTATTTAGCTACATACTAATTGACTTTGGGAAACGGGAGAACGCTCTACAATTCTTTTCATTAATTTGTTAAAGATAGTATCTTTATTTTGTGAACGATTAATTCTAAAACTGTATTCCGCTAAATAGCGGTCTATATTAAACTCTGAAAACCAAGAATATATACCTCGTATCCAAGACTTTACTTGATGTATTACCTTATGTAATGTAGGAAAATTCTTCCCATTATTACTAGGAATTTGAGTTATATCAAAGTCTTTTATAGGTTTATATCCTTTCCATTGGTCAGTAGTAACTTGTGCTGTTTTACTAATGTGTTTGTTGGGGCAGTCTCTGACAACTTTGATGAGCGCATAGACCAGAAGATATTCCACGCACAGATAGTTGTAGACAACGCCAAAGTAGCCGCTGAGACCAAAGCCTACCAGAAAATCCCTGAAGTCCTATCCTTTACCGATGCCAACGGCAACGACACTACCAAAGAACAGGTAGAAGCCAATTACCGTCAAATAAAGTTAGATGTCGTTGAAATCATTGAACGCGAAAAAGAACGCATCGCCAACGATCCTGAGCTGAGGTATTTGGTGGAGAAGGAGGGATAAATACTGTTACTTAGATATAATGATTTTCTCCACAAAATCTATACTACCAACCTCATCAGGAGAGCGGTAATCGATAGATCCTTCATTAGTCATACGATTAAAGGTAATATGAACTTCGTAAGATCTATTCCTCCTACTCCATTGTTTTGAATCACCAGGGTCATCATAGTATGCACCTTCAAGCCCCAATTGTTTTACCATTTTATCCCAATCAGTTGCTTTTAGTTGTGAGAAATCACAAGTATTTCCATTATAAGTGATTTTTCCTTTAAAAGCACCTTTGGGAAGACTTCTTGTGTAATCTTCATAGTCCTTTTTCTCTGCTGCTATGGCTTTTGGCTGGCTATTAGGTTTATTTTTGCTAAAAGGACTCCTTATGGTTCGCATAGGTAGAGGGAATATACAAATTCTTGCAATAGTATCGCTTGTACCTCGTGTAGAAATATTAAAGCCTAATTCATCCCATATATAAAAAGTAGATAGCACTTTCTCTGGGTATTCCTTCACATACAGGCTATCATACATTCCTTGTGCTCTTATCATCTCTTTTTCTGAGGAGTATTCGGTGGCGCTTATATCTACATTCTCGTAGTCTTCTTTACTCTTGAAAAAACGAATACCACCATCATCTTCACTATACCAATAAGCCAGAGCTCCTTTTTTCCAATACCAACGCTTTGAAATAGAGGTGTTTTCAATCATTTCTTCTTTTCTATAAGGTACATTGATGATTCCTATCAACTCCTGTATTGAGTTTGTTAAAAGGAACTGCTTCCCGTTGTAGTACAATATAGTATCTTCTTCCACACGGAAGTGATTTCCTGTATCAGAAGTGTAGTTTTTAGTACTGAGTGTATCAATATTAGGACTGTTAGATGAATATCCTGTAAATTGTTGGCAACTAACAGATAGAATAGAAAATAGGTATATAATATTTCTCATATTACAATATAATTTTAATGATTATGATGGACTTTTGTATTTAATAGATTAGAATCCATATTATTTTTTTTCCATAATACTTTAAGTTTGTTTCTTAAGAAAATTATTCCATCTGCATTATTTTTTATAGAAAAATACTCATCAGCATTTAGTTCCATATTTTTCAAAAATTTTATATTATTTACAATGTCATTTATCTTACTGATATTCACATTCTTTATACCTTTTGTCTCTATTATTTTATTTGAGAAAGATTCTATTTCATCTATAGAAGTTTTAATTCCCCATAAAAGAATACTAGGCTCATGTGTTAATGATAATTTAAACTCATTCTTTTCACACCATTTTAATACAATATCATCCATTTTGCCTGCGCCTGAATGAGCATCTGTAAAGTTCTTCACAATACGTGCAAAGGCTGTTACTGAAAGCAGTAATTTGCAAGGTGGGTTATAAGGCGACAGCAGTTCAAAACGATTGATTTCCTGTCCTAAAAACACTAACATACGCTCGTTTATCTTGTCTATCATTGTTGATAGCTCATTATTTTGCTTTTTGATATGGATTTTCTGTGAGATTTGTATAGCATAGTTCTCCATCTTTGCATAAAAGCTGCGAATGCGATGGTAGAGGTTTTGTAAGGAAGGATGTGCTATCACACAGCTGCAAGGTGGTATATAGGTATCGTCCAAACGCACTTGTCCATTGTCCATAATCACCCTACCTATCATAAGGTAACCATCACCCAAATCCTTATTCTTTAATTCTTCATCTGTATAGAGGTAAAGGGAGTAGGTAGGGCGCAAAAAAGGAATACGTGGCGGGTATTCTTGTGCTGCTGCCTCTCCGTAAGGGGTCGGTTTAAACAATTCATGTGGTGATAAAGACAGAGAAAGTGGCATTACCCTTCATCTCTGTCATATCCTTGCTTAGCGTTAAGGTCTGTGGTTTGCAGGGCTATGGCATCTCTAACACTATCAGTTACAAAGTCCTGCACAGCAATAAAATGGCTGCTGCTTAGCTTCATTCCGTCTATCCAATTTACAGGATAATGGGTGAGTAGGTTGTTCATTGTTCTATCTTGTTTGTTTGTTTTGCAAAGGTAAGGGTTTTATTTAAGGTTAATAGTCTTCCCAACCATATTTTCTATATTCAGGAGCAGGAGAAAATTCAGCTGCACCCCAATCTAAGTCTCCTGAGCAAGGGATGCGACAAATGCCCCAATTAGCTACTTTTTTAACTCCTGTCTTATAACTTGTCCAAGTCCCTACAAATTGGTTGTTTCTATAGTCATCTGAATATTCTTCAATATCATCAAATAAAAACACTCCTTTATTGTTAATATACCATTTTAACAAAACCTTTCCTTCAAAGATACCCGTAGCTGATAATTTTTTATCTTCTCTAAAATAATAATCAGCAATAATAATTCCTTGTGATTTTATTTTCCCCACCATATCATCCTCTAAACCTCTAGAATGCTCTGCAAAAAAATATACATGTTTGATTTTTATTTCTCCTTCAAACAATCTTACATTTTTACCAACTTTTGTTTCCCCTTTTGCTATATAAAGACTATCATTTGTTGTTGATTTTTCTATTTTTAGAAAATTAATCTCTAATCTTCTTTTAATCTTTATATCAATAAACCCAATATAAGGAATAACCCCATAAGGAAAAGATGGTTTAGAGAGCATTGAACTTATATTAATGTTCCCTAAATCAAGTCTTCCTTTGCTATTAAAAACGCCATTTGTATAGCCCATCTCTTCCTTAATAAAACTGTCAAAATCACAATGTTCTTGTGCATTAGATATTGTGAAACATAAAAAGATTAATAAGCTAATAATAGCAATTTTATTTCTTCTTTCTTTTTTCTTCTTTAGCTCTTTCTTTGTCTCCATCTTTTTTCCTAATTTGTTGTTTAATGTTGTATTCATCTTCGATTTCATTAGTTATTTTAATTTTAATATTTTCTAAACCCCAGCAGTAGGACTTTCCGTATCTCCAAAGATATTACAAGTACGTGAAAGATCTTTGCGAACTTGGTATTAAGTATTCTTCGCAATCTAAGTCTGTTTTAAAGTGTTCAGTAATTCTAAGATATTTTTTTCCTTGAATAATTCCATAACACATTCATTTTCAAAGTGCAAATATATGAAATTATTTTGATACCTCAATTTATTTTTTGTAAGCCCTGACCATCTCTCTTTTTCCCATGGCACCAGGGAGTTTTTCTACTTGGAATCCCACTTCTTGCATGGCTCTTCGGGCACTTCCCTTGGAGGCATAGGTGACCAAGATTCCTCCTTCTCTGAGGGCTTGATACATTTTCTCAAAGAGAGGCATTGTCCATAGTTCGGGCTGTACACGAGCTCCAAAAGCATCGAAATAAATAAGGTCAAACTGCTCCTTGTCGTCGATGTCCTGAAAGAATTGTTGTCGTTTCTTCAGAGAAAAGGTATCACTGAGCTTTTGGAATGTTCCCCAAGGAGACTGGTGTATCTTATAAAAAATATCCATTTTGTCAGGTACTTGTAGCCTCTCCACATAGTTGAGTTTTTGTACCTCTTCCTCCAAGAGAGGGTAGGCTTCGACTCCTTCATAAAAGAGGGTTTGTCCTAAGCGCTCATGCTCTAAGAAAGTGATAAAAGCATTGAGCCCAGTTCCTAATCCTATTTCCAAAAGGTGTATTTCCTTTCCCTCAAATAGAGCTAAGCCATTGTGGATGAATACATGATAGGCTTCGGTGATGGCTCCATGAGTGGAATGATAGTGTTCGTCCCATCCTTCTATCTCCAAGGTAGAGGAACCATCTTGGGTGAGTATGACTTTTCGGTTCATGAGTTTGCTAAGAGTTTTTCAAGGGCTGTTAGGTAATTTTTTATAGGCATATTGGCATGGATACGCATATAGAGGACACCTACCTTGCTGAGGATCTGTTCCTTGTGTATATCCTCCAAGTATCCCATTTCATTCTGATAGATTTCCTTGCTAAGACACTCTATAGCAATGGGTTGCCCCTTTTCTCTTTCTATAAAAACATCTATGGTATATCCTCCAAAAGGTTTGTCTTTGCTTAGGGAGAGGGAAGGGAATTTTTCTTGTAAATACAAGAATACTTCCTCTTTGAATAGGAGTTGTCCCAAGGTGGTCTTCTCTTTTTCTATATTCCCATATAGGGATAGGGAGTATAATATTTTCTGTCGCTCGGACTCATTGTTCTCACTAACGGCTTTGCAGTACGCCAAGTAAGCATATAGGACAGCACGGCGGTTATTGGACTGTTCTTGGGCTAAGGCTTCGGCATAGTTCATGAAAAACTCTTGAGGAATGGAGTTGCACACATATATTTTCTCCTTAGCTCGTGTGATGATTACATTGAGGAGTTTGTAACCTTTTTGATGGTTCAGAGGGCCGAAACTCTGTATGAACTTGCCATCTTTCTTCTTACCATAGGTTACCGAAAGAAGGATAATATCACGCTCATCCCCCTGTATATTCTCTAAGTTTTTGATAAAGAGTCCAGCTTCTTCCAAGAGGCTTAGCTTTTGAGCAAAGGCTTCTTCGCGAGGGTCATTGCGCAAGGAAAGGAGTCGCTTTCGGATAAAGTTGCGCTGGGTGATATTGAAGGTGGCAACTCCTACAGAAGGATAGGTACCATCGGGTTTTTCAGGGATATTTCGCAGAATATCAATGATTTTTTCAGCTTCCTGCTCATTGATATGTTCGTGGAAAGTACCGCCTACTTGGTAGAACTCAATAGGTGTGTATTGGGCTAGGGAGGGCATGGGGCGCAATTTTCCTCTGTAGAAAGCTACATTGGAGAAATCAATGAGGAAGGGGTGTCGGGAACGATAGTGAAAGTTTAGATAATGCTTATCATACTTGTATTCTTGGGCAAAATCGAGCAAAGACTCCACCGAGAGTAGGGAGTTCTTGACCAAGAGGTCATCTTCGTCTTCCATATCGTCCTCATCTTCGTAGTTGCCCTCGAAGATTTTACTGAAATAATTGCTTGGAGGCATCTGATGTTCATCGCCTGCTATGATTACAGTCTTTCCCTTGAGGATAGCCGGTAGATTGTCCTCCAATTTTAGCTGACTGGCTTCATCAAAGACAACATAATCAAAGTAAAAATAGGTTCCTTGGAAAAGGTTGCAACAGGTATCGGGAGTGGTGAGGATAATAGGGAAAAAACAGGTGAGTAGGTCTATATCTTTTTGGGCTATTTGCCTAAGAGGAAGCCGGTTGTGCTTTTCACTCTTGCGCTTGTTGTATAGATTGGCTACGCTGAGATCTTTGTGCAAGGTCTCAAAATTCTTGACCGCAAGCCGCTGGGCACTGTCCCAATATCTTTGGATTATCTCCGTCTGAGAAAGCGCGAAACCTCTCAATTTCTTCCTTAATTCGTCGTAAGTGCTTGGGTGAAAAACGGGGTTTTCTCCTGATTTCTTGAGTAAAAAAGCCTTGTAGTAAGCATGTAGGAAAGAAGCCTCCCAATGGTTGGCCTTGGCGCTCTCAAGCAGCCCTATACATTTTTTGTGTAAGTCACTTAGAGGCTCATAGAAAGAAAACCACTCATAACCTATCATGAAAGGATTGTTCTTGTCTTCTTGGTACTGAGCATGCTGGGTAAGGAGCGCTATGATCCTATCTCGAAATTCGAAAAAGGTCGTTCCTACATCGGTAAAGGAGGTATAATGCTCTTTTTTTATCTGTTCCTTTAGTGCATGAATCGCACTAAGAAGCCTTTCAAAGGTAGGGTTGGTGTATTTTTTCTCAAAAAAGTTCAATACATCCAATGCTTCGAAAGCTTGGGAGACATTTGCTTCAAAGTTTTGCTTTGCTTTTTCTATTTCTCCTCGGTAGGAAAGTATATTTTCTTTGTTCGAATACAAATTATCAGAGAGGAAAAGAAAAGAAAAGTTAGGGTGGACACTTATTTTCTTGATTTCCTGAAAGAGCCATAAAAGCCTTTTCTGCTCCTTAAGAATTTGTTTTTTTGAGGAAGAAAATAAAGCACCTATTCTGTAGAAGAAGCTATTGGTTCTTTCTCTATGGTACTGATCAGCATCGGGGGGGAGCATAGCAGTGAGAGTCTCTATCTCATTGATATATTCATTTAGTGTTTCTATCTGAGCAGAGAACTCTTCTTGGCGCAATCTCTTATATTCTTTTTCATAGTCCTGATATATAGAGAGAATCTGCTCCCATTGGCTGCTATAGGAGGCAAAGGCCTCTTCTATATAATGTTGGCTTTGGGAAATAGATTTCTCAATGAGTGTCTTGGCATTATACAGATAGCTTTCCTTATAAGGAGCAAAGGGCATATAGCGTTCTTGAGCTTTTTCAAGCATCTTTTTTATACCCTCATATTCTTCTCCCTGATAGGTTAATGGAAGAGAAGAGAGGTCTATAGGGGTTTTTATTCCTTCATACTCAAGGATTTTTCCAGCGAGGTCTGTCCAATTCTCTTGGGAAAGGATAGGGGAGAAGAGTAAGGAATGGTGTAGGTTGATCTGATTCTTTAGGGTGCTTATTTCTGCCACTTGTTCCTTTTGAAGGGACAGCGGATAAGGTTCTACAGGATTCTTGAAGGTATTGCTATCCAAGGTGTTTCTCAGGGCATCAACCACCAATTTTCGATCGGTGATGCTGTCTTTGATCAGGATAGTATATTTTTCTAATCCTTTTTCTTTCAGTGCATTATAGAGTACCTCCAAAGCGGTTTGTTTCTCACAAACGACCAGTGTTTTTTGTTGGTTTTCCAGAGCATTAACCAGTAGCGCCGTGAGGGTTTGGCTTTTTCCAGTTCCAGGAGGCCCTTGTATAAGGATACGCGATTGAGTACGGAGTCCTTCTAAAATTTCCTGTTGTGAGGGGTCTGTAGCTACAGAGGAAAAAGATTGGAAATCTTCCTTTAGCGTTATTTCCTTAGGTTCAAAACTCTCCTTCAGGGTCTGGTAATCATTGATAATATTTTGTTTCTGTACTTCGAAAAGAGAGAATAGTCCAGCTTTTTCTATAAGGGCTTGTCCTCTTTCAGGGAGTAGGTCTTCGTAATAAGCTTTGGAACGGATAGGAGAGATTTCGGCATAGTTATTCTCCAAGAAATCAAGATTTTGATTGACTTTGAGCTGAGCTAAGAGCTCGGTTAAGAGTTTGTGAAGTTCGCTTTTATCAATTTTGCCATCTTCGAGCATCTCCTCAGGGATAGGAGGGATGGTGATATGGGAGTCATTCTGTAGGTGATTGATCAGAACCTCATTGATATAGATAGGATCCTCTTCGGTTCGGCTGATCTCCCAAGTACTCATCTGAGAAGAGGGGCGTATTCTGACTGACCAGATAAGAACAGGTGCCACGGTGATCTGACCATCGGTGAGGTCTCTTCGTGCCAAGATAGGGAACCCAAATCCCAAGGCATTGATACCTCTCTCCTGTAAGATAGCCTCACTCTGAAAAATAAGGTTGTCCATACTTGTAGAGAGCTTTTCTAAGAGACTTTCTCTATCTTTCCCTTCATTGGAAGTACCTTTTTGCTCCTTGTTGTCCTCTCTCTCTAAGAGTTTTTTCCCCTGAGATTCTGTATTATAGGAACGATGATCCATATCGGTGGAAGGAGTATCATAGAGGGAGAAAGAAAACTTGAGATTTCTCAGGGTGAGCAGATCCAAGACAAAGCGCTCAGGAAGGCTCTTGAAAATAGCCGAGAGCCGCGATAGGTCGAACTTATAGCGGGAGTTATTGGCAATGGCATTGAGGTGGACACCACGCCGGTTGCCTACCTTTAACTTTTGTTGGAATAGATCAAAAACTTCTTTGCTGAAAGGCTCCATGGTAGTTTTTAGTTTTCAGTTTTTAATTTTTAGTTGTCAGGGTACAACGACTAAAAACTAAAAACTATCATTACGAACAATGATAGTTTTTAGTAGTATATCCTTTAGGGATTATTTGTTCATAGAAGCGATAACCTCTGGAGTTACTCCTACATTGGAGAAACCTCCGTCGTGGTATAGGTTCTGCATAGTGACCATGCGGGTAAGGTCGCTGAAGAGACTTACTGTATAGTTAGCACAATCCTCGGCAGTGGCATTGCCCAGAGGAGACATCAGATTGGCATAGGTGATGAAGCCATCAAAACCTTTCACCCCTTGACCAGCAGTAGTGGCGGTAGGCGATTGAGAGATAGTATTGATACGTACCTTTTTATCCTTTCCGTAGAAATATCCAAAGCTACGAGCTATGGACTCCAAGTAAGCCTTGTTGTCGGCCATGTCATTGTAGTCAGGGAAAGTACGCTGAGCTGCAATATAAGTAAGAGCGACAATACTACCCCACTGATTCATAGCGTCATTCTTGTGAAGGGTCTGACATACTTTGTGGAAGGAAAGAGCAGATACATCCCATCCTTTGGCATAATACTCATAGTTGGACTCAGTGTAAGGAATATTCTTACGAACATTCACAGACATCCCTATAGAGTGTAGCACGAAGTCCAATTTTCCACCCAATATTTCCATGGCTTTGACCACTAAGTTCTGTAGGTCTTCCATATTGGTGGCATCAGCGGGGATTATTTGAGCTCCCGTTTTTTCTGCTAAATCGTTTATTTTTCCCATACGCATAGCCACAGGAGCATTGGTAAGGACAAATTGTCCTCCCTCCTCATGTACGCGTTCGGCTGTTTTCCAAGCTATTGAGTTTTCGTCCAAGGCACCAAAGATGATACCTTTTTTCCCTTTTAATAAATTATACATATACTATTGTATTTAAATTATTAGTGTGCAAAAATAAGCATTTTATTTGAAATAACAATTTTTTTTAAAAACGTCTTTAAACTTTTTTGAGGAATTTATCTCAAAACAGCTCTCAATAGGAAGTTTTTTTAGAGCGCTATTTTTTAACCTGTTGATTGTCAGTAAGGATATTAAAGCTAAATAGCGTTTACTTTTAATAGTTTCTTTCCAGAGAATTTTGATAATACTTCAAGAATTTTTTTTGTAACTTTGCTCCAAGTTGTTCATTATATTTAATTGTTTGGAATTCAATCAAACATACGATTTTTTAATCAAATGAACAACTTTTTTTATTTTTTTAAATCAAAATGCACAACGAGTATATGTAAAATAATAACTCAAGTTCCGTAAGTTCTATAAGTTGCTGATTTTCAAAAACCTCCCTCTTCACATACTCGCTCTCGCGATTTTCTCCAAAGGGGGGATGAGATAGTTTATGATTCTCAATGAGTTATAGAGAGAAAATTTTACGTATTGACAAACAGTTTTTGCCTTTTCAACGCATCCCACATACCCAGCTGTGAGCACTCGCTGGCTTTCCCTTCTCGGAGGGGATAGTCCGTGAATACATGGAACGGAGTATGTGAGGGGGGATTTTTTTGCAATATATTGATTATTAACTAATTACAAATCTAATTATAACTTAAAAATGACCTGCGAAACTTAAATTATGTAATAAATGATAGACTTATTCGATTTAATAAAAAAACAATATTTTATAAGCAAAGAAGATTGTTATATAAGAAAAGAAGAGATGATTATTTTTCTTAATGAAAATAACATAAAATATGATATACAAAGCACTTATGACAAAGATTTGCAATGTATTTTTATCTATTTAACTAAAAAATCAAGAGTGCAGATCTTATTTTATGGCGATGTTATTTCAAATATTTTTCTTGAAATATATGATAATTTTTATTTGTTTAAAGATAATAAAATAAAAAACAAAGGGATAGATACTTTTATTAAGGAATTAGAAAAGTATAATATAAAATGGATTTTTAAAGAAATTATTGATGATAAAATTATAATATTAGAAGTCAGTAACTTATTATTTCATTTTAATTATAATGTATTTTCATATTTATATAAGGTTACTTATAAAGAATAGATAATGTATCAAATGTATTGTTAAAACTTTGTTGTTGAGTATGTAAGATAGTTATAGGAGTAGGCACGAGCTGAAAGCTCACACCAGCAGAGGGAAGGACTTGACTTAGGAATTATGTATAAAGAGTAAATGTATGACACAATATGATAATCTATTGATTGAAGATATTTTTCTATCGGGATTTGTAGAACGAGAGGGAGAAATATCTGTATTTAAACCTATGTTTTGGTGGTGTTTTCTTAAATTGGATAATGGAAAGATAATAGAAATATCTTCTAATGATGGTAACATCAAACTTGTAGAGACACCAAAGATAAATTGTAATTTTGATTTAGAAGAGGAAGATATTTTCTGCATAATGTCCCATTCTCCTATAGAAAACTATGGAAGAATAATTGATATGAGATATTTATTTGATGAAACTGGAAATGTGGTCGCATTAAAGATTGAAACTTCTTCTCATCGTATACAAATAAATGCTACAACATCATTTGAAGGATTAGATATTTTCATCATAAGATAAATTAATTTTAAGGATAATGTTTCAGCTGTGTTATAAAAATTGCAAAAACCAGTTAATCAATGTAATCAATAGATAAATCTTACAGACTTTATAATTGTTTCCAATTCGAAGAGTAAGTCTCGCTTGGAGGTGCCTGGGGCGGCAATAAAGCCTTCGATAACGACACATCGATCTCTCTTAGGGTCTTCTATAATATAATTGGAGAAAGGGCCTCCTAAGATAAAATCTTTTACTTCCCAGAGTCCTTTGCTTACGATAGTAGGATAGCCATTGAGTTGGGTTTTGGTATAGGTAGGTGCAAAGGCGGGGCTGGTAATCATATACATACCTTCCTGAGGGCCTGGTACATAGCGCTTTCCTATGGAGTCACGCATCTGGATAATATCCTCGGAACAGAGGTTGCTGTGTGTACAGATTTTTCCTTTAGGGACTTCATAAATAAGGATATCAGCAGTACCATTCTTGACTTTTCTTTCTAACCAAAAGAAGTTATTTTCCTGTTTGACAATATTGTACAGGGAAGGGAAAGAGAGTTGTATTCCTAAAGTATTCTCTATTAGCTTGGTATTATTTAGCGTATTTTGGAAACGGTTTCTGACCTCTTGCATTTCATTTTCCTTGAAGGTACGGATAATCTTAGGGGCATATTTTTGTATTTCACTGATGAGGTCGTCGGTGGTTTGTCCAATGATAAAAGCGACTTTCTGAGGCTTGGCATATAGAGAGTCGCGGATATCGAATCCATTGCGTGTATCGGTGGAGACAATCAAGATATTTCTACCGGCACGGGTCATACCATCGAACACCTCCAAGGGAATCTGTTGGATGTCAAAGAGAGGTTCTCGCGCACCCGCAATCTCCTCGACTGGAGAGGCAAAATATTCCCTGAGGCTATCCCCTACGACTCCACCCCAGAGTTGCGGATCCATAACGATAGTCAGAGAGTTGATACTTCCCACAGAATCAGGCAAATACTGTTCTTTTTTCTTTTTATGACAGCTTATCAGTAATAGAGAGGTCAAAAGGCATACCAAGAAATGTCTCATAAGGGTAATAGATTTTCCCATCAGATAGCTAATATTGTTCCAAAAATGAGGAAAATGAATAATTTAACAAAAAAATAACACCTTAATAATCAATGATTAATGATAATTAAAAAAGTTTTTGTTTTCAATAAAAAAGTAATATATTTGCACCCTGAATTTACAATATAGTAATTATGGCTAAATCAACAAGAAGAGAGACTGTTCTTAACGCAAAAGTAGTAGCGTTGTTACAGGAACAAGTAGGAATGGAAGCACATGCGAGTGCTACTTATTTGGCAATGTCCTCATGGTGTGAAGCGAATGGCTTTCCTAAGAGTGCTGCCTTTTTCTTAGAACATGCTGAAGAGGAGCGTGGTCACATGCTAAAGATATTTCACTTTTTAAATGACAATGGAGCACGTGCTTTCTCTCCAGAGGTGAAGGATATCCCCCAAGAGTTCAAAGGCTTGAGAGATGTGTATGAGAAGACCTTCGATCATGAGATCGCAGTTACCGATTCTATCAATGCGATTGTGAAATTGGCTAGAAAAGAGGAAGACTATGCTAGTGAACACTTCCTACAATGGTTTGTGGAAGAACAGTTGGAAGAAGAGCGTTTGGTACGAGATATTCTTTCTTGGTTTGACTTTGTCAATGAGAAAGAAAGCAAGTTTGCTCTTCGCCTGATAGACGAGCGTATTCCAGTAGGAGCATAAGTGCTTGAGAGAAAAGAAAAACAAAGGGAGTCCTGAAGAAGGCTCCCTTTGTTGTTTAGAAAATAGTAAGCTGTTTGATACGATACTCTACACCGAAGGAGAAATAAGAATGTCTGAAGTTGTTATTATTTCCAAAGTTAGCAGCCTCAAGTGCGGGATGTTTTTTATCAAAGAGATTGGTCAGGGAGTTGGTATAGCGTAGTTCCCCAGCAATATTGTCAGTAAAGCGTATTTTGAAACCCAAGACAACAGCGAAGTCGAAGGTACGATAGATCCCTTTGTCCAAGTAGTTTTCTCCACCGAAGATAGGTTCTTCAGATCCTATTTCGGGTTTTACCACAAGGAATCCGAACTGAGGGCCGGCTTGTAGGGAGAATTTTTCATGGAGCTTGACATTGGCCAAGATAGGGACATTGACATAATCCGTATTGAGAGAAGCCTTATAGGTATCTCCAGAAGGCAGAAGCCCTTCACGCTGCCAACGAGCCCCCTCTCTGGAGAAGAGCACTTCGGGTTGTAGGGAGAAGATACGCCCAAGGAAGAGTTCGCCATAAGCTCCTACATATACTCCGAGTTTGCTTTTGAAAGTAGATACCTCGGAAGTGGTTCCTCTGAGAGAAACATAATTGATTCCTCCCTTGACCCCTACATCAAACTCTTGAGCATGGGTGTACAGATGGAGAGAAAAGATACTTAGCAGTAAAAAAATCTTGCGCATAAAAGTATCGAAATGTTATTGGTGATAAAGATTTCGCAAAAGTAATAAAAAAATAAAGACAAAAAATAAAAAGATATTCACAAGGGTAGAGAAGAGAACCAAGAGGCTGTCCGAAAAGTCTTATTCATGAAGGGCGATTTGCAAATCGCCCCTAC
>ERZ773021.659-NODE-659-length-13738-cov-11.9118_pt1 | contig 13738 bp, 8 predicted proteins | sample MGYA00511668_ERZ773021 | MGnify/ENA primary metagenome ERZ773021 (study PRJEB29015, sample SAMEA2737961) | human oral metagenome | biome: human oral; feature: human-associated habitat; material: dental | place: China | collected 2032 ... | reverse complement strand
GATGGACCGACGGATGCGTTCGGCCTGGAGGCTAGGGAGGAGGAGCGTCATAGCTTGAGCGTGGTGGTGATGGGCGGTGGGGCGGATGGTGGCGAATGGTGTACGGGAGTGGTGTCTGCCGGGGCCGGCACCACCTCGTGCGGATCGTCGTTGTTCCGGGAGTGATCCCGCAGTTCAGAGGCTACCGCAGCGAGGGGAAGGCAGAGGAGGAGGCCCGAGTCGCTTCTTGGTGACGAGGCCGCCGACGCCGCCTGTGCTGAGATCGCCGAGCATGGCTCCATCTCCTGGGATGGCGTCAAGGCAGGCCTCGGGATAGAGAGCGCGCGGTTCAACGTGAAGTTCCGAGCCTCGTTTGCGGAGATCCTCAGTGGGCCTCGTCGCGCTGTGGACAGGGCTGAGCGGGGCCAGCCATAATGGTGGGGAGCCACCCGGGTCGCATCCGGGCGACTCCCCTAGCAAGGGGATGGTCTAGCCGATCCACTTGCTGAGGGCATCCACAAGGACACCGACGGCCCGGACAAGGCGAGCGATCGAGTTCAGTATGTCGCTCACCTTCCGGGCCGTTACCTTGCCCTTGCGGACGTGAACGCGTCGGCCTTGCGGCTTGGACACGGCCCTCACCTCTTTCCCAAGCCCTCCCTCCCCGGCAAGGACACATGGACGTTCCGGGAGGAGGTGCCGAAGGGAGGCACGTCCCATGATGTCAGCCTGCACTGACATTCTGAACTCACCCCTGGCTACTATGAGTGCTATGGAGACCGCGGAAACCCTCGCCCAGGTCCTGGCTATCACCCGCATCAAGAAGCGCGGCCTGTCTCAGCCTGATCGCGTTCAGGTTCTCCTGGACAGTGCCGACCCCCGCGAAGCCCTTGCCGACATTGCTGGTCCTTCCCTGCTCGACGACCCGGCTTTGAGCCAAGCCCGCGAGGACGTCGACAACTGGCTCTCGCAGGGCATGGGACTCGTCTCTGTACTGGCTGACCAGTACCCCGCACGTCTGCGTGATGTTCGCGAGGCGCCGGCTCTTCTCTACTACCAGGGTGACCTGACCCCGGCAGACCAGGGAGTGTGCATTGTCGGCTCACGCGATGCTGACGACGATGCTCTCCGTGTTGCCGACTACGTCGCCAGAGCGGCAGTCGAGGCAGGTCTGACTGTCGTATCGGGTTTGGCCGCTGGCATTGACACTGCCGCCCACACCGCTGCTCTGGATGCCGGAGGACGCACTGTCGCCGTCATGGGCACGGGGCTTGAGCGCACCTACCCGGCGACAAACAAGAACCTGCGTGAGCGCATCGTTGCCAACCGTGGGCTGGTCATGACTCAGTTCGAACCGAATGCTCCAGTGAAGCCTGCAAACTTTCCGATGCGCAACGCCGTCATGAGCGGCTACGGCATCACCACCTTCGTTGTTACAGCCTCCGAGCACTCAGGCACTCGCTCCCAGACGAAGAACGCAGTCAAACACGGACGCGGAATTGTTCTCGCTCGCCGCGTAGCCGAGACCACCTCCTGGGGACGGGATCTTGCTCGCACCGGCCAGGCGCGCGTTGCTGACTCCACGAGCGACGTCTTGGACCAGGTACGCGCCCTCCAGGCTGAGCGTGCTCAAGCGGAGGAATTACTGCGTGAGCTCGTCGCATGACCGTGATCCTGCCTAGCTACTTTCGGGCGACCGCCGTCCCCGATCAGCTGCGCGGAAAGCAGTGCCAACTGTGTCGAACTCCGATCGATGAGGCTTACGACTTCTGCTTCCGGTGTAACAGTCAGCCATTCGCCCGTCCAGATGCGGCGGGGTTCGTGACGTACGCCGTCAAGGGTGGACAGTCCGGTGCGGAGATGTATCGCTACAAGAACCATCGGCCCTCTCCTCAGGCTCTCAAGAACGTCCTGCTGCTTCTGCAGTACGGATCACACCATCTCCCTTGTGCAGGACGACTGATGGGAACACCCAGCGAAGCCGTCGCAGTTGTCCCCAGCCGCAGCCATTACCAGCCTGATACGTTGAGCAAGCTTCAGCAACTCTGCCATCGCGTACTCTTGGAATGCATGCCTTTGGTGAGTCTGCGTCCAGCGCCAGGGTCGACATCCGACCGCCGAATACATGGCAGCGCATTCGAGGTCGTTGACTGCCCATATGCATCGCACGTTACGATCATTGACGACACCTGGGTGAGTGGCGGAACCACGCTGTCGGCGGTTGCAGCGCTGCGAGACTCTGGAGTTCAGAAGGTCTCCGTGCTGGCGCTCGCTCGCTGGCTCGACCCTGGGTACGGTCTCACGCGAGACTTTCTCGCTACAGGAAGACAACACCTCGCCGAGTGGCCTGGCCCGCAACATGTATGTCCCTTCACGCTCGATGGGATCTGTCCATAGACGTGTCCTCATCAATCGTGCGAGGCTCTGCGTCACCCATGAACCTTCTTCCTCACCTGCCACGGTCGCCGCATGGTGACGGCTACATCGTTGGTCTCTCTCGGGCCGGTCGTCCTGTCTAGGCCGGCGTCAATGATGAAAATTTCGTATTTCATGTTATGTCAACGCGCGAGAAGTTCTTGAGGAGGAAGGGAGCATGAAGACCACCGAAGAGATGCTTGACGAGATCGAAAACGCCAACAACGGGGATGGCCCGGATCCTGTGGCTACGGTTGACGATCCCGCTCTCGCGAGAATTGCGGTCGCGCAGATGCGCCTCCGTGCCGCCGAGTGTGTGCTCGATGAGGCTGTGACGGACGCACGTGATGCCGATCTGTCATAGCAAGTGATCGGGGATGTATCGGGTATGACCTGTCAAGGTGCGAATAAATGTTTCCATGCCGCCTGAAGTGGTCTGCGGATTTTGCAGGTAGTTCGACCTGAGGTATCGAGCGTCGTTGGTGGGCATCCTTAACAGGTCGTGTCCTTGTAAACATGCGATCGTCGATCCTTTGATTTGGACGAGGCTCCGATCTTCTCACAATCTCTCTTTCCTGAACAAAATACATCAGCGTTCCAGGGGGAAATGCCGAAGGGAGACAGGCTCCATCATGCCAGCAGGCACTGACGTCCTGCGCTTGGCTCAATCGTGGTTGTATTTCGTGACTACCTAAATGAGCGTGGCTGAGATTCCCTGGACCTGACTCGTGACAGCTTGGTGGGTTTTTGGTGGCTCGGCGTGAGTTTTCGTTGGTATTGCGGTGTTGGGGGTCTGGTAGTGGGGCACTAAGAGCCCGTATGGTGGGCTGGTGTGAGCCCGTTTGTGCGCAAGGTCAGGACCTCCTCTGGGGCGACGGCGGTGCAGATCGTGTCCAAGTCCGGTGGTGTGCGTCGGATTGTGGAGCACCTGGGGTCGGCCCACGACGAGACGGAGCTGGCGGCCCTGCTGGAGGCCGGTCGGCAGAAGATCGCCGCCTGGCAGGGCCAGGGGCTGCTGGACCTGGAGTCCCTGGAACCGGCACCGGGACGCACCGGCCTGGCTACTACCACGGTGGAGTCCAAGCACTCCAGGTTGTTGTGGGAGGTCCTGCACGGCGCCTACCAGCGTCTGGGGCTGGGGGACGCCACTGGGGGTGATCGGGCCTTTGAGCAGATGGTTCTGGCGCGTCTGATCGAGCCGACCTCTAAGGCCCAGGTGCCCCGTGTCCTGGGTGATCTGGGGCTGGAGCCGGTCAGCGTGCGGACCTTGTTCCGCTCCCTGGCCCGAGCCCAGGAGCGGGGCTACCGCGAGAGCCTGTCTGGGGCCCTGTTCGAGCACGTCACCGCCAGTGGGGGCCTGGCCCTGTGCCTGTATGACGTCACCACGCTCTACTTCGAGGCCGAGCGTGAGGACGACCTGCGCAAGGTCGGTTACTCCAAGGAGCGTAGGGTCGACCCCCAGGTCATCGTGGGCCTGCTGGTCGACCGCCGTGGTTTTCCTCTCCAGGTCGGCTGCTGGGAGGGCAACAAGGCTGAGACCACCACGATCATCCCGGTGGTGGAGGCCTTCCAGGCCGCTCACGGCATTGAGGAGCTTGTGATCGTCGCTGATGCCGGCATGCTCTCGGCCACCAACCTGACGGCCCTGGATGACGCTCGGCTGCGGTTCATTGTCGGGGCACGCACCACCCGGGCCCCAGGGGATCTGGAGGCCCACTTCCACTGGGCCGGGGACGCCTTCACTGATGGGCAGGTCATTGACACCATCACCCCCAGGAGGGGGTCGCGGAGCGAGCGGGACGTCAGCAAGCGTCGTGAGCCCGTCTGGGACCCGGACACTCACCCGGGGTCGTGGCGGGCGGTGTGGGCCTACTCCAAGAAGCGCGCCGCCAGGGACACTCGGACCCTGACCGCTCAGGCCAACCGGGCCCGGGCCGTCGTCGCCGGCGAGAGACGTCCCAAGGGCACCAGGTTCGTCACCACCCACGCCGGTGACGCCACCCTGGATGAGGCGTCCCTGGCCCGGGCCAGGTCGCTGGTGGGGCTCAAGGGCTATGTCACCAACATCCCCGCGCATCTGATGGATGCCGGTGAGGTCGTCTCCTCGTATCACGAGCTGTGGCACGTCGAGCAGCCATTTCGGATGAGTAAGCACGACCTGAGAGCCCGACCGGTCTTCCACCACCAGCGCGATGCCATCGAGGCGCACCTGACCGTGGTCATGGCCGCCCTGGCCGTCGCCCGGCACCTCCAGGAGACCACCGGGATCAGCATCAAACGCATCATCCGTACCCTCAAGCCCCTCCAGGACGTCACCATCAACCTCAACGGCATAACATCACTGCCCAACCCCAAATCACCCCAACCGCAGCCAGCATCCTCAAATCCCTACAGTCCCCAGGGCACTAAGGTGTCACGAGTCAGGAGGCTCCGATCTTCTCACAATCTCTCTTTCCTGAACAAAATACATCAGCGTTCCAGGGGGAAATGCCGAAGGGAGACAGGCTCCATCATGCCAGCAGGCACTGACGTCCTGCGCTTGGCTCAATCGTGGTTGTATTTCGTGACTACCTAAATGAGCGTGGCTGAGATTCCCTGGAACTCGAGGTCAAGCGAGAAAAGCGGAATGAATCTACATGTCGATTTGGAGTTGATCGAGTTCGAGCTCCGATGTGCTAGAAAGTAGGCCGCAGAAACGTTTGGCTCGGGTGATGGCCACGTAAATGATGCAGTGTTCCTCTTCAAGTTCCCGAAGCCCTGACTTAAGTGCGTCGATTTGGTTGCGGTAGAGTGCAACTCCGACACGTTCCCACTCCCGACCCTTCGCTTGGAATACGGTGAGACCGGGAATTACCGTCGTCTGCCTGAGTCTTGCTGCCAATTGAGCGAGCTGCAGCCGCACATCATTTTCTTTCTTCTCGGATAGCTTGCTTGGTTTACGCGCTCCGAGACTTTTGATGGTTTCGCGGAGGTCGTCAAGTACTTGAGCCTTGTCCTTGCCAGTGCGTAAACTTTCGACAATCGGCATAAATGCCTGGTCTTGCCTTGCTTGGAAGATTTCGCGATCGAGTCCAAGTTTCATAATCGCCCCCTCGCGTCCGTATGATCTTGTGCCGAGGCGGGTGCGCGTAACAACATCGAGCAGCAGATTCATGGCCGCATCTGTGGCGTTGTTCACCGTTCGGAAGGCAAGCGGAAGAACATTGTCGCCGACGGTCCACAGTTGGGTCCAGTTGCGGGCGAGTGCGACGTCAACGTCGCTGCTATCGATGGGAGGCAGATCTACACCAATACCAGCACGTAGGTTAGCTGCAAGGAGGGGCATCTGCTCGCCGACGAACCTGAAGGACTCTGGTTGTTCGTATGCAATAAACTGATCTGATGTGTTGTCCAGTAATGTATTCACAACTTCTGGTTTCGCCCCCCGCCACTTATAGAGTGTTTGCCAAGGATCACCAATGAGAGTAATTGACAGTCCTGCCTCGGCAGCCAGGTAAGCAGCGTAAAGGTCAAGGTCGTCCGCGTCATACACCTCGTCGATGATCGCCGCGCGGTAATTCGTGGACAGCCATTCTGTTGAGACATCCCGTATTTCTTCAATATGCATAGCCGTGCGGAGAATTGCACGAACATCCTCGTGGCTGACGATACCCGAGTTTAGGGCGGATTGGTGGTCTCTTTTGCTGCCGATTCCCATGCAGGGCATTCCTACGCTTTGGCTGCGCGACACCACAAAACGATTGTCGTCTATGGAAGCAAACCGCTTGTAACCGCCATCCTTCAGGAACCGGAAGCCTGCCAGGCCTCGGTAATCGTCGCGTACCTCGAGAGTTGTGATGCCACCCGGCCACGTGAGCTGACCCTCGCTGAGGAGATGGGTAAGGATATCGACGTGGAGATGATCGAAGGTGATAACGCGATGGGCTGGCCTGATGCAGTTTGCGCCCCATCGGCGGTTGATTCGCTCGCGCAACTCGGTGGCTGCAGCCCGGTTGAAGGTTAGGCCGAGCACGCCACGAAGATCGCTCGCCTGGTATCGCAGGTAGCCGTAGCGCTCTGCTGCGATGGTCGTCTTACCGCTGCCGGGTGCCGAGATGATGTTAACAAGTCGGTCAGGCGCGGCTGCGGCAAGCACCTGGGCATCGGTTAACTGAATCATTGCTGCGCTCAGGCGATGTCATCTATGGGAGCGGAACCGGGCTCTGTGCCATCGTAGAGCCAGGCGAACATGGTATTTACGTGAGTCGGCAATACGACCGAACTTAGGTTTTGGTCGATTAGCAGTGCCAGCATAAGGGAGAATTCTCCTTTGTGTCTTGGATGCTGCTTAAAGAACTGGTCGACGGCGTCTGCCGTTATTGGGTTGGGGGCATTGAGGTTGCATTCCGTAAATGCTGTGTTGATGAGTGTTTCGTTCCCATCGACAAGTGAGGGTTCCAGTGTTGGTCTCGACCAGAAGAAGCGCGCCGATTCAGGATCAAGTATTCCATGCCAAGCAGGTGGTTTCGGGGCGGGGAGCGGCGTGCCTCGTAGATCGGTGTCAGCTAGGGCGGCAACACGGGTAACGAGTTCGTGGTCAGGTGTTGCGAGAAGGCGGATCGGCCATTGCCCAACTTTGTGTCCGATTGGAAGGATTGCCAAGGAGTCGATGAATCCGGTTCGTTGAGGATCGCCGCCAGCCCATGCGCGCCCGAGCGACCTGAGGATACTTGCCTCTGTGACTCCCTCGACAATGAGAACTCGGTCAGCAAATAATGCGGCTGAGCGCGTTGCGTCGAGGTGCAGGCGAGTCTGTTGAAACAATGAAGTTCTGAGGTTGTTGTCCTTTATTGGGAGATCCGTGAGTCGACGTGAGAGTGTGCGATTGTCGGCGTCCTTTCTTACGACGACAAGTTCCTCGGGATCGCATGCCGCAGCGAGGTCAGCGGAGTGCGTTGTCACAATGATCTGAATATCCGGGCGTTCTTTGACCAAACTGCGCAAATATCGAATGAGGCCGTACTGAAGTTGTGGGTGGAGGTGAGCCTCTAGCTCCTCGATCAAAACCGTTGCGTGGAAGAGCTCAGGGTAGAACGAGTCTGCATCTGCATCCGCAGCTTCTGCTGTCCGGGCGAGTCTCTCCCGCGCAGCATCGGCACGTTTGCCCTCCTCTGCTGCCGACTCTGACCCTGCATCGCCGTCTGTCTCTTCGCGGTTAATCGGAGGTTCGTGAGGGGGTGGTGTGCGTCCTGCATCCGGAATGCCGGCGAGAGTGACAGCTATGTGAAGTAGATTCACATAGCCCAAACTCGACACCTGCAACCGTCGGGCGGTCGCACGGTCTGGGAGTAGTGCGACGAGCATTTCGAACACTCGGGCGAGGTAGGTGTCATCGACCGTTTGGGTTCCGACGAAGGCGTGATGTTCCTGGACTCCACCGCTGATGATTCTGAGGTTTTCGGCAATACGGTCTTCGACGTTCCCTACGAGAGGGTGGTTGGTGAGTGACTTGAGCATCCCTTCGGCTTGGGCCCGTAGGGAGTGAAGTCCGCCGGTTTCGGGGTGCTTCCGCTCGTCGGCGCGGAGCAGCTCAAGGAGAATTCTAGCGTCGCGCCGTGAGAGGTCGTCGACCGGATTCCGCAACGCCGGGAGATGTACGAGCCGAATGCTATCGTACTCCTCGGAGGGCTCAAGAGGTTGTCCGGCGCGAACACGTCCCAGCGAGCGTTCGAGAGGACGACACCACTGCGGAGCACCGAAACCGCGCCGTCTTCGATATACCCCCAGGGCGCCTTCGCATGACGTATCTGCTTCGAACTCGTACGCAACGCGTACCATGCGCGGGGTCGGCCCCAATGCCGTTGCATCAATCGGTGCGAGCCGAGGGAAGCTACGTGGATGAGCCAGGGCGATCGCCTCGTTGATCGTCGTCTTCCCGGAGCCATTAGCGCCGAGTATTAGAGAGAATCGGCCGGGTAGGTCGCAGACAATCGGCGAGTTTGCGGAGGCGCGATATCCTTCAACTTCGATGCGTTTCAGATACATGCGTCACCTTCCTGGGTATTTTTCGGGTCGGAGTTGAAGTTACATGAGAGGGTGTGTGTGTTGTGATTGTGGTTAATCGTTGTTGATTTGAGGTGCTGGAAGGTCACGTCCTCCAACTTCTGTCTCATGTCGTGACGTTTCTGGGTCGTCTGTGGGTAATCGCATTCCATGCTAAGTAATCCGGCGGGTGTTCGTGTCTGTAATTTATGTTGATTTAGGGGTAGCCGCCTTCTGGGGGGGCGCATGAATGAGGGTGGTGGGTTTGGTGCTGAACTCACTTTTCCCGGGTGAGAGCAGTGTGGATGTGGCGGAAGTCGGATTCGCGGTCGCGGATGCGGAAGGGGAGGTCGTAGACGTAGGAGACACCAGAGCCAGGATGGGTGTGAGTACGCTCAGATAGTGGCATGTCCTCGTTGGAGGACGGGCGGTGGCGCTTCTCCCAGGCCTGGCGGACCGGAGTCGGCAGCTGACGACCATTCGCGTCATAGACATAGGCGCCCTGGCCGCGGCCATGGTCGTAGTCGTACAGCACTGCGAACTGGGTGCGGTAAATAGTGCACAGATCCTCGATCGGCACGCTCAGCATCATCGCCACCATGACATCGATCTCGGCCTGTGCGTTACGGCGATCCTCCGCCCGACGCAACGGTGTGTCCGCCGTCCACTCCGGGCCAATCGGACGCTCATCATAACGCTCCAGAATCGGTGAATCAGTCACAAACGAATCATTCCAACACTCTGTCCACAGGTCCGCGTAGGCGTCGGTAACGCAGTTGAGTCGAAGGGCGCGCAGGACGACGCGTGTGGTGAGAGGGTTGTTGTGGGGTAGAGCGGGTAGCCGAGAGAAGTCTGGGAAGTAGATGCCGGACTTGGGGAGTGCTCGAAGAGTGAAGTCGGTGAGAAGCGAGGAAACACCTGCTTGGAGGGTTACGAGACTTGATGTAGAGAAGCGTGGAGCCCCTGCGGAGAAGACGCCGTTTGGGTGGGCGGCTCCAGGTGGAATGATGGCCGGGATGAGTGTTCTCTCGCCAGTGTTAGCTGCCATGGCGCGCCAGGCGATGCGGTAGTGATCGCGAGCGGGAGAGCCATCCCAGTGGGTGTAGAGGTGATCGTAGGTGGCGCGGTCGCCGGCAGGCTTGTACTGGGTGACGGGCTGCGCGCTCGTGGGGAGCGCTTCCAGGTCGGTGGAGGTCCAGTCCAGATTGTGCTTCATGGACTTGTTGGGCTGCTTGTACAGCGGAGTTGAGACGTGAAGGTGAGGTCCTTGAAGGATGGCGTCTTCCCAGGGTGACGTACCCCATTCCTTTGTGAAGATTCCTTTTTGGAAGTCTGTTGTCTCGTTCCAACCCGTGGAGAAATGGAGGTTAAGGCTTCCGATGCGAGGTTGGGATGCTAATGTTGCAAGTGTACTTGCTGTTGCTGAGTTGACGGTGGAAACCATCGGAGTCGAGCGCCAGTCATCCGCTCCAGTGACTAGTTGCCAGATCTTCAGTGCTGACTCGTCGATCTGTTCTATACGTGACGAGTGTGGACGAAGGTCCCACGTGCCGGTGTGGGGGTCCTTGAATCCTGGCTCTTCTCCACTGCCGTCATGCATGAGGGAACGCAGTACCGTTTCCGGGTGATAGAGCGAAGTTGCATGGAGAAAATGCGGAGCCCGTTCGGTTCCATAGATATGGATGCCGTAGGCGTTGTGGTGGTCGACATCGTAGAGTTGAAGTTCGTTAATGAACTGCCAGTGGCGTCGCAAGCGCCGGTACGTGCAGGCTCGGAGTTCAGGGGTTTTCGCATCGGTGAAGTGGGTCTCCATATGAACGAGCGCTGCAGTCCCCGTTCTGCTCTGGTGTTCCCAGACCTGGCACATGAAGGCTCGATAGAGATCTGGCCGCCCCTCCATCACGGGATATAACGCCTGATCGCTGATGAACTCGGCGAGGACCTCGGTCTCGGCGGCGCCGTCTAGCACGGTACTGAGCACGCAAGGGCGTGCGAGAGTGCGTGGCATCCGCTCGTTCCTTGCCGCCACTGACGGCTTTTTCGTCAGCATCCACCATGGATCGCCGTCGGCCAGAAGCGTCTCAACCGCTACTTCAGGCCTCACCCACGGTGGGTTCCCCACCTGGAGGTCGAAGCCGCCGCGGGCGAAGGCAGTGGCGAAGTCCAGTTCCCAGTGGAAGAAACCCTGAGCCTCGGCTACCTCCCGCACAACCTCCAGCCACTCGTGCTCGGTGACTACAGCCTCCACCCGGCGGGCGCCGGCAAGACCGAGCTCCACCTCCTCCATGAAGTCCAGCTCCGCCCAGGAGGAACCCTCGACCAGAGTCCCATCGGTACCCTTGGCGTCCTTCACCTGATTGCCCAGCAGGCCCTCCAGAGCACCCAGCCACTCATCCAGGTTCGGCGGTGTCACATCCGTGGTCAGCGGCCAGAACCACAGGGCGCACCACGCATCCATGACCAGCCGCAGCCGCCGGTACGCCGAGCCCCGGTTGCCCAGATAGTCTTCGATCTCCTCGCGGGACACCGTCGAACCGGCGTCGGCCCGCGCCTCGCGGCCCCACAGATCGATGCGCCGCGAGGCCTCCGCCTCCGCCACCCGCAGGCGCCGCAGGGTCATCTCCCACAGGACCTCCACACGCCGGGCCAAGGCCGTCAGCCGCAAGGCATGCGTGGTACTCAGCGCCTTCGTGATCTCCTTGCGCCAGGTCTTGAGGGCCTTGAGCCTGCCGGCATCGACCAGGTCCCGCACCTGCTTGGGGACCTCCACCGCGCTGCCCCAGCCCTTGGCCGGCAGCAGGAAGTGATGGATGCTTCCGGAGACGTCCAGCGCCCCGCCGATCCGGTGCCGGGAGGCGGCATCGGCGTCGTCGAGCACGGCCGCCACCTGGCTCAGCGGCTCGGCCACCGGAGCGGCCGACAACCACGCCCGCTTCTTCAGCTGGGAGGTGGAGTACAGTGCCCGGCGCGCCCCCACCAGGGAGTTACCGCGCCGCAGCCGCAGCCCGAACCACGGGGCCGCCAGCCCCTCCACCATCGTGTCCAGCCACAGGGACACCTCCGCCAGCTCCACCGCCGTCGCATTGAGGTCCACCCCGTAGACCTGGTGCAGGGCGAGATACGCCTTCACCTTCGCCAGCTCCCGGGGCCGCTCCTCCGGGTCCACGCGCCGTCCCAGCTCGCGCTCGCGCCGCGAGAGATACTGCTCCGCCAGCTGGCGCACCGCCTCAATCGCGAAGGCCCCCGACCCCAGCGCCGGCTCACACACCGTCAGGTGCAGGATCTCCTCCGCGCTCGTCGTCCGCCCATCCTGATCCAGCAGCTCGGCCAGCGCCTGCTGCACCGTGAAACGCGTCAGCACCTCCGGGGTGTAGAAGGAAGCCGAACGCTGCCGGTCCCGGCCAGAGAGCCGGTAAACGAACTGACCCTTCTCATAGGTGACGTTGCGGCGCTCACCCGTCACCTCATCCTCCACCGTCACGAAGTCCTTGCCCTCCAGGCCCTTCATGACGTCCTCGGGCACCACCCACGAGCCCTTCGAGGCGTCCCCGCCCGGCGCCACCTCCCACAGGCGCTCGGTGGCGAAGGACCCCGAGTAGCTCATGAGCCCCTCGTAGACGGCGCCCAGCTGGTTGATGCCCAGCTCCACATAGGAGATGAAGCCGCGGCCGCTCTTGCTGTTCTCCTTAGTCAGCAGCAGGTGGCGCAGCACCCGCAGCAGCGCCCCGTTACCCAGACCCACCTCGTCAATGAGGGCGGTCGCCACCGGGCGGAAGAGGTCGGCGCGCATCGGCCGGAAGACCAGGCCATCAAAGCTGCCCTCGTCGGCGGCAGGCACCTGCTCGTTGTGGCCCTCATCGACCAGGCGGAACAGGCGGTCCAAGGACTCATAGATGTGCGTGCCCGCCTGGGACGACTCCTCATGCAGCTCCCTCAAGGCCAGCTCGCGCAGACGATCCAGGCCGTAGCCGGCGTCGTACTCGGCGGCGCCCACCGGCAGGACCCCCAGCTCGGGGCTCGCCTCCGCATACAGCAGGAAGATGATCCGGTAGATGTAGCGCAGCGACTGTAGGGCCAGGTCCTGCGCCCGCTCCTGGGGCAGCGGCTCCAGCCCCCGCGCGGCGCGACGGCGCACCACCTCATTAGCGATGATCTCAATCGAAGAGCGCACGCCCTCACGCAGATCCTTCGAGACCCCCACCGTGTGGGCCGCCGAGTCCTCCAAGGTGGCCGCCCACCACGTCTCGCCCTCCGCCGTCGGCAGCAGAGAACGGGCCTCCAAGCAGGTCAGGGCCCGCTCCACCTCGCCGCCGCGCGCCGTCTCATAGCGTTCGACGACGAGCTGCACGTTGACCGCCAGCCAGCGGCCCTCCGGCCACCGCTCCCGCTCCGCCACCAGCGCCCACTGGCCCGCCAGGACCAGGGCGAAGGCCGGACCGTGCTCATCAGTCATGAGCGTCGACAGGGCCCGGGACACCGACTCGATAGGCTCCGCCCCCTCCAGCACCGGGGCGTCGGGGTCCCCCAGGTCCACGGGCTGCCACTCCTCAGCGAGCGTGGGGGCGTCCTTGACCAGCAGGTCCTCCACCGTGGTCACCGGGCGGGCGCGCAGCAGCGCCAGTGGCGCTGGGCCCTCATCACCCACCGGACGGACCAGCGTCACCGGGCCCCGCTCGGTCAGGCGGTACTCCGACGACGTGAAGCCCAGAATCTCGCGCAGGAGCGCATCGAGCTCGCCGGCCGCCTCCAGGGCCGCGCCGGTCAGGGAGCCGGCGTCGTCGGCGGGAAGGGCCGCCAGCAGCTCCTCCAAGCGGGAGCGCTCGGAACGGAACCGGGAGCGAGGCGTCGGCGTCGGAGCGGTACCGGGATCGGCCGGCTTCTCCAGGGCCTCCCACTCCTTGCGACGCTCCAGCACGCGCGCCAGGAAGGACTCCTTGGTGGCGTCCGTGGTGAAGTAGTGCTCGCTGATCCAGTCCTCGCCGACGACCAGCGCATCCGACACCGCCATCAGAGATCCCCTTCCATCCCGAAGTCCTGCGGCACCACCACCAGCAGTGGGCGCACCAGCGTGTGCGCGGGCAGGTGCTGTTTCCTGAGCTCGCGCTCCTGAGCCACCGTGATCCGCTGCTCGCGCAGGTGGCGGTTCTGGATGAGGCGACCGGCCTCGTCATCCCAGGTATTCGCACGTTCCGCCCAGGCCTCAACCCGAGCCGTCGCCTGTTCCTCCGCTGCGTCGAGGGTCAGTCTCATGTGGTCCTTAGCCGTATCCACCGCCGGAGGGATGAGCGCCTCCAGCAGGCTGGTCTGCGTCACCGGCCCGGAG
>ERZ773021.657-NODE-657-length-13764-cov-365.604_pt1 | contig 13764 bp, 10 predicted proteins | sample MGYA00511668_ERZ773021 | MGnify/ENA primary metagenome ERZ773021 (study PRJEB29015, sample SAMEA2737961) | human oral metagenome | biome: human oral; feature: human-associated habitat; material: dental | place: China | collected 2032 ... | reverse complement strand
CCAGCGTCTACGCCGTCGTCCTCACCGGGGAGACCGCCCTGTACGGCAACCTCATCCTCAAGAAGGGCGTGCTGTGATGACTGCGATCCGTGAGTCCGTGGCTGAGGAGGCCCCCGTCCGGGAGGGGACGGCCAAGCGGGGGTTCCTGTATCCCGGCATGGTGCTGCCCTTCTGTCTGCTGGTCTCCTGCTTCGCGGCGTGGGGAATGGCTGGAGACATGACCGCACCGCTCGTCAAGGTCTTCCGTTCGGTCTTCTCCATGAACAATGCCCAGTCCTCCTTGGTGCAGTCGGCCTACTACGGAGCCTATTTCTGCCTGGCGATCCCGGCGGCCTTCATCAACAGTCGTCTGGGATACAAGGGAGGGGTCCTCATCGGACTCGGCCTGGCCGCTGCGGGGGGACTTTTGTTCATTCCTGCGTCCCACGTCATGACCTACTCGATGTTCCTGGCCGCGTTATTCACCCTGGCCTCAGGGCTGTCCATTCTGGAGACGAGTGCCAACCCCTTCGTCATGTCGATGGGGCCGGAGCACAATGCCACGCGGCGCCTCAACTTCGCGCAGGCCTTCAACCCTATTGGATCCAACCTTGGGGTGCTGATTGCGACGACACTCATCCTGCCCTACGTCAATCCCGCGACGGCGGAGCAGCGAGCGTCTATGAGTGAGGCCGAACTGCTGTCCACCCGCTCCTCCGAGCTGCAGGCCGTCATGGGGCCCTTCGTGGCACTCAGCCTGTTCTACATCGCTCTGGCGGTATCGATCGCCTTCGTCAAGGTGACTGAAGCGCCTGTGGCCACCTCGGGGAAAACGGCTTCATCGGGTGGGCGGCTCACGCGACTGCTGGGCAATAAGCGCTACAGCTTCGGGGTCGTTGCCCAGTTCTTCAACATTGCGGCTCAGACTTGCATCTGGACCTTCACCCTTCACTACGTCACAGATGCTCTGGGGGTGTCGGACAAGGTCGCCGGATACTGGTTGCAGGCGAGTCTCATTGTCTTCCTGGTCTTCCGTTTTCTCATGGTGGGGCTCATGGGACGATTCGATGCCCGCAAGCTCATGATCGTCATGTGCCTGTTCGGTGTCGGGCTGTCACTGTTCGCGATGGTGAGTGTCAATATTGCCGGAGCCGTCGCAGTGGCGATGATGTCAGCCAGCATCTCGCTGCTGTTCCCCACCATCTACGGTGAGGCCCTCAAGGGGTTGGGAGAGGACACTAAGTTCGGGGCCGCCGGCCTGGTCATGGCCATTATTGGTGGCGCTACGATGCCTCTGGTTCAAGGGTGGATCATGGACCGCACCTCAGCGTCATTCTCCTATGTGACGGTGGGTGTCTGCCTGAGTATCGTCGCCGCCTACGGGTTCTACACGCTGCGCGTGGACTGCGAGGACACCGCGACGGCCACCGTGTCTGGAACCTGAGCGTTCGGTCTCTGCAGGGGGGTGCCGAAGACAACCGCGCCGTAAGAACCTGCTCATGCGGATGGGGGCTGCCTGGAGCACAGGGAGCCCCCACCCGCACTTATGACGATGTCACCCGGACGACCGACCGGGCGAGGAGTCTCGAATCACCAGCTGTGGGGTCAGGGTGACCTTGCGAGGGGCGCCTCCCTCCATGAGCTCATCGGACAGGCTCAGTGCGGCCCTTCCCAGGGCGTCGAAGTCCTGCGTGACGCTGGACAGGGACGGGGTCGCCCAACGTGCCAGGGGGATGTCATCGAAGCCGACGACGGCGACGTCATCGGGAATCCTCACGCCGGCGGCGAGCAGCTCGTGGCACAGTCCCAGGGCGATGTCATCGTTGGCGGCGAAGACGGCGTCGGGCAGACCGCTGTCGAGCAGGCGCTGAGCAACTCTGGCCCCGGCCTCTCCCGTCCAGGCGTCCGTACCCACCCAGCGGCCGGGAACCCCGGCCTGCGCACACACCGACTGGTAGGCGGCCAGGCGCTCCGAGGCGTCCTGCCAGGACAGGTCCCCGGTGACGTGCAGCAGGCGGCTGCGCCCCTGATCCAGAAGATGCTCCGTGGCCAGCCTGGCGCCCCGGGCCTGGTCGATGGAGACGGTGGCCAGCTCGGAGAACTCGTGCTGCCCCGAGATGATGGCCACGACCGGACCGCGGTGGCGCTGGGACGAGAGGATGGTCAGGACGTCGGCGCGCTGGGCCAGGACCACGATGGTCGCCACGCGGTGACCGTGCAGGTGAGCCAGCGCCTGTCGCACGGACTCCGGGTCGCCGCCCTCGGCAGTGGCCAGGACGAAGGTGTCCCCCCGCTCGCGCACCGCCCTGGCGATCGCGGAGAAGGTGGAGGCCATCCCGTGTGCCAGCCCGGCCGTCAGCAGGATGCCCACGGCCCCGGAGGAGCCCGAGGCCAGTGACCGGGCGGCGAGGTTCGGCTCGTAACCCAGCGCTTGAACGGCCGCCAGAACCTTCTGACGTGTCTCGGGGCGGACCGACGGGTGGTTGTTGAGTACGCGGGAGACGGTCTGCGCTGAGACTCCGACGGCCTCGGCCACGTCACTGAGGGTCACGCGTGTGGACACAAGGGAAATATAGCAGCGCCGCGCCAGGATCCCGGGGTGGCGCGTTGGCGTGCTGGCGCGGGTGGTGCGGCGCGCGTCCCGCACCGCGGCGGGCCCAGCCAGTAGCGTGACCGTATGAGCCTGGCCGTCTACCCCGGAAGCTTCGATCCCCTCACCCTGGGGCACGTCGACATCGCCGCCCGCGCGACCACGCTCTTCGACGTCGTCGTCATCGGGATCGCCCACAACGCCGCCAAGGCCGGACGCCACCTGCTCGACGTCCACGAACGCCTCCGCCTGGCCAAGGAGGCCACCTCCCACCTGCCCGGCGTCGAGGTGGACATCGTCCCCGGGCTCCTGGCCGACTACTGCAGCCGGCGCGGCGCCAGCGCCATCATCAAGGGTCTGCGCAGCGGCAGTGACCTGGACGCCGAGCTGCCCATGGCCCTGCTCAACCGCGACCTGGGGGCGCCCGAGACGGTCTTCCTGCCCGCCTCCGCCGCCTACGCGCACATCTCCTCCTCCCTCGTCAAGGACGTCGCCGGCTATGGCCGGGACGTCTCCGCCCTCGTCCCGCCCGCTGTGGCCCACGCCCTGGAGGTCCGGCCGGTCCAGGCCCCCGGGTCTGCAGCCCACGACGGCGTCGCCCCAGGACTCGTCCCGCCCGGGACCCCGCCAAGCCGCTTCGTCGGCGCCGACCACACTCGAGAGGACCTACCGTGACGACTAGCCGCGATGCCGGAGAAGACCTGCTGCGCATCCTCGATGAGCTCGACGAGCTCATCAGCAACGCCCGATCCATGCCGATGAGCGCCTCGGCGATCGTCAACCGGGAGAACGCCCTGCACCTCATCGACAGGGCTCGTGACGCGGTCCCGAGCGCCGTTCGTCGCGCCGAGAAGATCGTCGCCGATGCCGACGCCGTCCTGGCTGAGGGACGGGCCGAGTCCGAACGGCTCGTCCAGTACGCCCAGGAGGAGTCCGAGCGGCTCGTGGCCGGGGAGAACATCGTGCGCATGGCCAATGACCGGGCCGACAGCATCGTGGCCGCGGCGGAGGACAAGGCCGCCTCCCTGCGTCACGGGGCCGATGAGTACTCCGACCGCACCCTGGCCTCCCTGGAGGCCGAGGTCGCCAAGGTTGCCGAGCAGATCCGCGCCGGCCGCGAGGTCCTGGCCGGCCGCCTGGGGGACGGCGCGGGCCAGCCGGTGGAGATCCAGGAGCCCGTGCGCCGTCGCTCGGGCTGGTCCGTGGACCCCTCCGCCCACTGAACCAGAGGCGCCGCAGCCCACCGGGTACGCTCGCACCAGAAACCTCGTCCATCACCCCGCCCACCAGCCGCCCAGCACCTGGTGCATCACCTGGGCATCACGCGGACATCATGCCGTTGGGCCCCTCGGTCATCGCTGGATGCGGCGCGGTCAACCCGCTGTGGAGGAACCCCATGTCAGGACTCGTCGTCGATATCGTCGATCTGCCCCGTGCCACCGGCTCGGTCAAGAACCTGCAGATCCGCACCCCCGCTCCCGCCGACCTGGGCACCGAGGTCATCGGCGTGCCCGAGGGCAGCGACCTCGCCCTCGACGTCACCCTGACCTCCATGGACGACGGCGTCCTGGCGCAGGCCGACGCCGACCTGCACGTCCACGGCGAGTGCGTGCGCTGCCTGCGCGACCTCGATGAGGACCGCAGCGTGAGGATCGACGAGCTCTACCTCTTCCCCCAGGTCATCGAGGCCCAGCGGGCCGAAGGAGATGAGGAGGCAGAGGACCTCCTGGCGGTGGGGGAGACCACCCTGGACCTCGAACCGGCACTGCGCGACGCCCTGGTGCCCACGCTGCCCTTCCAGCCCCTGTGCCGCCCCGACTGCCCCGGACTGTGCGCTGACTGCGGCAAGCGGCTCGAGGACCTGCCCGCCGACCACCACCACGAGGTCCTCGACCCGCGCTGGTCCGCCCTGGCCGGCCTGCTGGAGACCGAGACCGGTCAGGAGGGCGAGCAGGACGCGGCCACGAGCGGGGAGGAACAGGCCTGATGGCCAAGCGCCGCAGCGCCCCGCCCGCGCGCACCGACACCGAGGCCCTCGTCTACCGCTGGGGGCCGAGCATCGATGCCGACCTGCTCGACTTGGCCCTGACCCACCGCTCCTACGCCCACGAGAACGGCGGCCTGCCCACCAACGAGCGCCTGGAGTTCCTGGGCGACTCCGTCCTGGGCATCATCGTCACCGAGTACCTCTACCGCACCCACCCGGAGGTCCCCGAGGGCCAGCTCGCCAAGATGCGCGCCGCCACCGTCTCCGAGCCGGCCCTGGCCGCCGTCGCCCGCGACCTGGGACTGGGGGAGTTCATCAAGCTCGGCAAGGGCGAGGCGCTCTCGGGCGGGCGGGACAAAGACTCCATCCTGTCCGACACGGTCGAGGCCCTCATTGGCGCCACCTACCTCACCCACGGTCTGGAGGAGACCCGCACGGTCGTCACCCGGCTCGTCTCCCGCTTCCTGGACTCGGCCCGCACCCGCGGCGCGGGCCTGGACTGGAAGACGAGCCTCCAGGAGCTCACTGCTGTCCACCAGCTCGGCAACCCCGCCTACGAGGTCACCGGAACCGGTCCCGATCACCAGCGGGTCTTCACCGCCAGCGCCATCGTTGACGGCCGGGTTCTGGGACAGGGCACCGGCAGCTCGAAGAAGGTCGCCGAGCACGACGCCGCTGAGGCCGCCTACGCCGCCATCCTGGCCGCCCGGGGCGATGGCGGTCTCAACCTCCCCGGTGTCAATGAGGCCCTGCGCGCCGACCTGCTCACCGGGCAGACCCTCCAGACGAGCTGATGCCAGAGCTGCCCGAGGTCGAGGTGGTGCGTGCCGGTCTCGCCCGGCATGTGGCCGGTCGCACCGTCACCCGCGTCGAGATCCTCGACCCGCGTCCGCTGCGCCGCCAGGACGGGGGAGCGCAGGCCTTCGTCGACCAGCTCACCGGGCGCACCCTGACCGCGGCCGTCCGCCGCGGGAAGTTCCTGTGGCTGACCCTGGACGACGGACGTGCTCTGTCGGCCCACCTGGGCATGAGCGGCCAGCTGCTCGTGCGCAGCACCACCGCCGCGACCGATCCTGACGCTGCCCCGGAGTCCAACCGTGCCGCGGCCTTCCTGGCCGACCCGGACACCCTGCCCGGCGGGCGCCCCGTGGACCTGAGCGCCAGTGAGCAGCCCCGCTACGTGCGGGACATCTCCACCTCCGCCCGTCACCTGCGAGTGCGCCTCCACCTCAGTACCGACCGCGATGACGACAGCGGCAACGGCGACGACAGCGCTGGCGCGGCGGTCCTCGACCTGGTCGACCAGCGCATGCTCGGTGGCCTGCACGTCGTCGACCTGACCCCCACGGTCGACGGCGCTCCCGGGGGGATGGGTGACCCGCGGCCGCTGCTGCCCGCCGACGCCACCCATATCGCCCGTGACCTGCTCGACCCCGCCCTGGAACTGACCGGCCCCACCGGCGTCGTCGCCCGGGTGCGTGCCTCAAGGCGCGCCATCAAGACTCAGCTGCTCGACCAGGGACTCATCTCGGGCATCGGCAACATCTACGCCGACGAGGGCCTGTGGGAGGCCGGGGTGCACGGCCTGCGCCCGGGAACCGGTCTTGGTCCGCGGGTGGTGGCCCGGATCCTTGAGTCCACCGCTGAGGTCATGCGCCGGGCCCTTCAGGTCGGTGGCACGAGCTTCGACGCCCTCTACGTCGATGTCGAGGGCGCCGCCGGGTTCTTCGCCCGCGAGCTGGGCGCCTACGGGCGCCAGGGACTGGAGTGCCGCCGCTGCAAGACCACCATGGTGCGCGAGGCCCTGGGAGGGCGTTCTCACACCTACTGTCCCCGTTGCCAAACCCGTCCGCGCCGGCGCCGGTAGGTGCCGCCAGTGCTCGCAGGGAGCCTCCGCAACAGCATCACCGCAGCATCGCCACAGCGCTGCCAGGGTTGTGACGTAGGTTTCCATACCCTGGTAATGTCACGAGTATGGCACACACCCCATCGTCGGAGATCGTCCGCGTCATGATCGTGGACGACCACGAGATCGTCCGTCGCGGCATCGCCGAGATCATTGACCGCGCCGATGGGCTCGACGTCGTCGCCGAGGCGGGATCTCGGGCCGAGGCGGTGCGTCGGGCCGAGCTGGTCCGTCCCGATGTCATCCTCGTCGACCTCCAGCTGCCCGACGGCACTGGCATCGAGCTCATGCAGGAGCTGAGGGACTCCGTGCCCCAGGCCCTGCCGATCGTGCTGACCTCCTTCGACGACGACGAGGCCCTGGCCGAGGCCCTGTCGGCAGGCGCCCGGGCCTACCTGCTCAAGACGGTCCACGGCGCCGAGATCAGTGACGTCGTGCGGGCCGTCGCCTCCGGGCGCGTCCTGCTCGACGAGCGCACCGTGACGCGCCGCCGGGCGGACCACGACGACCCCACCGCCGACCTGACCAACGCCGAGCGCAAGGTCCTCGACCTCATCGGTGACGGCCTGTCCAACCGGGAGATTGGTGAGCGGCTCGGAGTCGCCGAGAAGACGGTCAAGAACCACATCACCTCCCTACTGGCCAAGATGGGTCTGCAGCGACGCACCCAGGTCGCCGCCTGGGTCGCCGGCCAGCGGGCCTCGGGCTGGCGCAACAGCTGACGGTTCCTCCGACGCGCTGAGCCCGCCACCGAGGGGCGCACGTGGACTCAGCGCACCCGGCCGCCCCCGTCCAGGGGCACTCGCCAGGTGAAGCAGGTGCCGCGCCGCTCGCCGTCGGAACGGGCCCGCGGACCGATGACGAAGCTGCCGCCGTGGCGGCGGGCCCGCTCGGCCATGTTGGCCGTCCCCGAACGGCGCGTCACGGAGGGATTCACCCCGACGCCGTCGTCACGGCAGACGATCTCCACTACCGGGCTGCCCCGGAAGGGCTCGGCGTCTCCCGAGGCGTGACCTTCGTCGTCGCCGGGGCCGCAGCACTGCTCCGAGCCCGGCTGCACCCCTTCGATCTTGACGTCCACCGTCACCGAGGAGGCGTGGGCGTGACGGGCCACGTTGCTCAGTCCCTCGCGCACGACGGCGACCATGTCGTCGGCGATGTCCGGTGGCACGGCGGCGTCGACCGAGGCGATGAGCCGGTCCTCCTCGTCGCGGTCCACCTGGGCCAGGCCCCGGCCGTCGACGCTCAGCAGCAGCGAGGGGGCGTAGCCCAGGGCGTTTCGGGCCAGGGATGCCTCGCGCCTCAGCCGCTCGATCACTCCGACCTCCTCATCGCGGTCGCGCAGGGAACGCACGATGGAGCGGATCTGGCCCACGGAGTCGTCCACCGCCTCCAGGGCGGTGCTCAGCACGGAGCACACAGCGTCCAGGTCCGCATGCTCGCTGGAGGCCAGCCGTTCCCGGGCCGCCGAGATTTGCATGCCGGTGGCGAAGAGCTGCTGGATGGCCAGGTCGTGCAGATCCCGGCCGATCCGGGCCCGCTCATCGAGCAGCGTGGCCATCTCCTCAGCGTGCTGGGCGTCGGCCAGCTCGAAGGCCATGGTGGCCTGCCCCGCCACGAGCTCGGCGATCTCCAGGTCCTGGGCGGTGAAGGGTGCCGCGCCGGGGGAGCGCAGCAGCAGCATTACCCCCACGCCCCGCCCCCGGTGGATCATGGGGGCGTAGAGGGCCGGCCCGAACTGGGCCAGCTGGGGAACCATCAGGTCGCCGTCGCCCCAGGCGTCCTCCAGGGAGTCCACGACCAGGCCGGTCTGATGGGCCAGGGTGGTCAGGGCCCGACCCTCGGGCGGGAAGAAGGTGCCGATCAGCTCCCGGGCGTGCTCGCCGTCGGCGATCTCGCAGATCCAGCGCTCCCCGATACTGGGCAGGATGAGGGCGGCCGTGTCGGCGTGAGCGACCTGGCGGACGCGGTGGGCGATGAGCGTCAGCGCGTCATCCTCCTCGGCGCCCGAGAGCAGCAGCGTCGTCAGCTCCTGGGAGACGACCATCCACTGCTCGCGGTCACGGGCCTCGCGGTACAGGCGGGCGTTCTCCACGGCGACGGCTGCGGCCTGGGCCAGGGTCAGGACGGCGTCGGCGTCCGAGCGGGTGAAGCCCCCCGGCTTGTCGCACAGGTAGAGGTGTCCGTAGACCTGGTCGTGAAGGCGCAGCGGGGCTGAGAGCAGGCTGCCGGTCTCCTCACCCTCGATGGCTCCGGTGAAGGCCGATGTCCTGCCCAGGTCGTTGTCGATGACCATCCCGGTGTTCTCGAGTCCGCTGAGCAGGGACTCAGAGGAGGTGCGCGAAGCGCCGGTGGTATCGGGGGCGCCGGCCATCTGGGCGAGCTCATCGAGGGTCGCCGTGGGCACCCCGCTGCACAGACCGGTGCCCGAGCTCGCGTCGGAGGGATCGGGCGAGAGTATGCCGGCCGGGTCAACATCCATGTCCGCGTGGTTGAGCACGGCGATGGTTCCCCACGAGGCACCCGTGATGGAGCAGGCCGACTCCACCAGACGGCGCAGCGCGTCGGGGACCCGCAGAGAGCTGGTCAGGCTCAGGGCCGCCTGAATGAGGGCGACAGTCGCCTCGTCCAGGCTCGGCTGAAGGGCCGACGCCCGGCGGCCACGGGTGGAGACCAGCTGGTCGGCGTGGACGGCGTAGGCCAGACGCCCCGCCGCGGCGTTGTCCTCCGAAGAGGTCGCCAGCGCCTCCTCACGTGGCGCCGGGGGGCCGTCGAGCTCCTCCGGGACGTCCTCAGGCACACCGGGGAAGCCAAGACCGTCGCCGAGAGTGTCTGCTGCGTGCTGCGGGTGGGGTGTCGTCATCGTGCTCAGCTCGTTCAGCTCGTACCGGATACGTGGTCCTGCTGCCTGTCCTGATCCTCCTGGGAGAGCGACCACCGGTAGGTCTCGGAGACGTCCTGGAGGTCGCGGTGGCTGCCTCGGTGCAGGATAGTCGCTGGGGCCTGCTCGCCGGCGGCCTGCGGCCGGTGTCCCATGACGAGGACCTCGTCGGCGTGCTCCAGGGCGCTGAGGCGATGGGTGACCAGGAGAGTGCCGCGGCCCTGGTCGCCCGCTGTCAGCAGGTCGGTCACGAGCCGGTCCGCGGTGACGGCATCGAGATGCTCACCGGGCTCGTCCAGCAGCATCAGGGGAGCTGGAGCCGCCAGGGCCCGGGCCAGCAGGAGCCGACGCCGCTCCCCACCTGACAGCGTGGTGGCATCGGTGCCGATGATGGTCTCAACTCCCTCGGGAAGAGCCTCGAGCCACCTCCCCAGGCCGGCCCGCCTCAGTAGCTCGCCGGCCTCGGTGGGGGTGACGTCCCCGCGTGCCACGCGCAGGTTCTCCAGGACGCTGGTGTGGAAGACGTGTGCGTCCTCCGCGGTCAGGCACTCCCTGGCCGCCACCTCTGAGCGGGCCGCCTGCCACGGGGGGACGCCGTCGAGCGTCAGCGTGCCGCCCCGAGGCTCCAGCAGTCCCGCCAGCGTGGCCAGCAGTGTTGACTTGCCGATCCCCGACGGCCCCACGATGGCCACTCGGCGACCGACCCGCAGATCCAGGTCGATGCCCTCGGCCACCACCGGGCCGCCCGGCCAGCCCACCGCCAGGCCCCGTGCCTTGAGGTACGGGCCCTGGGCGGAGGGCTTGGGCAGCTGCAGAGGCGCGCAGGACGTCGCGCCGCCGCTGGCGGCACTGGCCTCAGCGGCCTCGATGAGCTCCACAATGCGGCAGGCGGCGCCGGCCGACCTCACCAGCTGCACGCTGGCCGGGCCGAGCGCGGAGGTGGCCTCGAAGGCCGCCAGCGGAACCAGGACGATCACTGCCAGCCAGACCGGGGCCAGCTGCCCGGCGGACACGGCGCTCACCCCCACCACCAGGTTGCCCAGGACCGCCAGGCCCATGGCGGCCATGTCCACGGCCGCAGCGATCGCGGCCGGTACCGCGGCCCGGTCCCGTAGACGGGTCAGGCTCTCCTCCCGGGAGGCGACCTGGCGCATCGCGCCGGCCAGACGCCCGGAGACGGACAGCTCGGGCGCCCCCTCCAGGACTGCCAACACCTCCGCGGACAACTCAGTGGCCTGCCTCTGACGGGCCTGCTCGGCGATTCTCGCCGAACGGATGGTGGCCAACGGGCCCACCAGTCCCGACAGCAGCAGACAGGCCAGCAGGATGAGGCCCGCCGGCCAGTAGACCGCGCCGACGCCGAGACATGTGGCCGCGCCCAGGACAGCGGCGACAGCCGCCGGCAGATAGGCGCGCACCACGAGATCCCCGACCGCGTCGATGTCGGCGCCCACTCGCGCCAGGACGTCGCCGCGGCGCAGGCCCGCCACCGTGTCCGTGCGGGCTGAGGCCAGGGACTCATAGAGGCGGGTGCGCAGCGCGCCCATGCCTCTCAGGGCGGTGTCATGGGAGACGAGGCGCTCGCAGTAGCGCAGCACGGAGCGTGAGATGCCGAAGAGCCGCACCGCTACCGGCGCCACCCCCAGCGCGACGACGTCGGGCATCTGGGAGGCCCGCGCAATGAGCCAGGCCGCCACCCCGGACAGGGCTACCGCCGAGGCCATACCCGATGTCCCGGCGACTACGGCCAGGATGAAGCGTGAGCGGTCCAGGTTCAGCAGGCCCATCGCCCGGCGCAGGGAGCGTCGCTCATCGGCGGACAGCGCGGGGGAGAGGGCGGAGGCAGTCGGATGTGCGGGGTTCACGGGGTTCTCTGGGGTCTCAGGGGGCTCAGGGGTCAATGTGCGTGCCGTGCTCACCGGGCCTCCTCCTGCGCCGTCGCCGCCTCATGGGCAGATGCCCGGTCAGGTGCGATGTCCTCTGGCGGTACTGGTTGGCTCGTCACGGCGATGGTCTGCTCGGCCAGGGCCATGAGCGCGGGACGGTGCGCAATGACCACCACCGTGCGCCCCGAGGCGTGCAGCGCACGGACTGCGTCCAGGACGTGGGCCTCACTGGCAGCGTCCAGGTGCGCGGTCGGCTCGTCCATGACCACCAGGGGCGCCGTCGAGCACAGGGCCCGGGTCAGGGCCAGACGCTGGCGCTGCCCCACGGACAGTCCCACACCTGCAGTGCCCACCGGGGTCCGCCACCCCTGCGGCAGGCCGTCCACGACCTCATCGAAGCCCGTGGCCCGGGCCGCCTCAATCAGTACCTCGGGGACCCGCTCCGCCGTGGAGGCTCCCGGCTCGGCATGATTCAGGACGTTGTCCAGCACCGTGCCCGGGGTGATGGTGGGGCGCTGGGGCACCCAGGCGATCTGCTCCCACCAGGTGGCCGGATCGATCTGGGAGAGGTCGACGGCGCTGCCGGGATCACCGCCGTCGGGCACGATCCTCACCCGCCCCCGGTCAGGGGGCAGCAGGCCAAGGAGGACCTGCGTCGTCGTCGTCTTACCCGCACCTGACGGGCCGGTCAGCGCCACCAGGCTGCCCGGTCGGATCGAGGCGCTGAGCCCGGCGGGGGCCCACGCGCCCCGGGAGGCGACGGACACCGCATCGATCTCAATCGTCGATGAGCGCAGGTCGGGGGCCGGCAGGTCGCCATGCTCGGGCACCGGGGTCTGAAGAACCTCGAAGACCGCGTTCGCCGCCGCCACCCCGTTGGCCGAGGCGTGGAACTGGAAGCCCACCTGCCGCAGCGGCTGATAGACCTCAGGGGCCACCATGAGGACGAGCAGGCCGGTGAACAGATCCATGCGTCCGGCCACGAGCCGGAACCCGATCTGGACGGCGATGATCGCCACCGACAGCGTCGTGATGAACTCCAGGACCGCCCCCGACAGGAAGGCGACCCGCAAGGTGGACATGGTGGTGCGCCGGTAGGAGCGGCTCAAGGAGCGCACCTGCTCAACCGGTCCCTGTTCGCGCCCGAGGGCCTTGAGCGTGGGCAGGCCCGAGATGAGATCGAGCACCTGATCGCCCAGGACCTGCATGGTCTTGAGACGCTCCTGGGAGACGGACTGGGTCATCCTGCCGATGAGGATCATGAAGATCGGAATGAGGGGCAAGGTGCACACCACGGCCACCGCGGCCGACCAGTCCTGGGTGAGGAGCACCAGCACCGTGGCCGGTGTCACCGTCGAGGCCAGCACCAGCTGGGGAAGGTAGCGGGTGAAGTAGGGCTCGAGGTCGTCCAGCGCGCGAGTCAGAAGAGTGGCCGTCTGCGTCCCGTGAATCGCCTGCCAGCGGGGGCCCAGTTGGGCCGCGTGCTCCAGAACCAGCCGGCGCAGCTCAACGATGGTCTCCGTGGCGGACCGGTGGGCGTGAACCTCCTGGAGCAGGACCACCAGGGCCCTGGCCGCTAGGACCCCGCCCAGAGCCACCGCCAGTGCCCTGACGGCAGACGGTGCGGCCCCCTCGGAGATGACCGAGGAGACCGCACCGGAGATGAGGAAGGCCTGAACCACCACCAGCACGGCGGTCACCATTCCGGTGACGGCGGTGGCGGCGATGTATCGGCGGGCGGAGCGTGCGTAACGCATCAGCCGGGGATCGAGGGGCTTCACCTGCTCAAGGATAGGGGAGTAGGTCCAAGGGCCCGGAGACCCCGGCCGATGCGTCGCGCCGTCTGTCAGTACCCGAAGTGCGCCTCGGGCTGGGTCGAGTCGCGCACCAGCGTGGGGTGCAGCCCGCCCTGGTCGGGGTTGATGCTCTCAACGCTGATGCGCGAGGCGAAGACCTTGTAGCTCCAGATCGTGTAGGCCAGGACCCCGGGGACGAACACCGCCGCGGCGACGCTCATGATGAGCAGCGTCGTGTCGGCGCTCGCGGCCTGCTGGATCGTCAGCGAGTAGGCCGGGTCCACCGAGGAGCGCATGACGTTGGGGGCCATCGCGGCGAAGATGAAGACGACGGCGAAGGCGATCCCCACGAAGTGCAGGGCGAAGGCCCGTCCCTCGTTCCCGGAGCGTCCCATGAGCAGGGAGCCGATGAGTCCGGCAGCGGCGACGACCAGCGGAATCCAGGACAGGGCGCTGCCCGAGTAGGCCAGCTGCGCCCACAGGGCCCAGGCGGCGGTGACCACGGTGGCCACCGGGGCGAGGCGGCGTGACATCCCCAGCGCGCGCTGCGACAGGTCTCCGGTGGTCTTGAGGGCCACGAAGAGCGCACCGTGGTTGAGGAAGAGCAGGCAGGTGACGACGCCTCCCAGCAGGGTGAAGGGAGTGACCATGGTGAGCAGGCCCCCGGTGATCTGGTGGGCGGCACCGGGCACCAGGGAGTCGGCCGGCACCTGGGCGGCCGGGACGACGGCGCCGTTGG
>ERZ773021.649-NODE-649-length-13988-cov-372.944_pt1 | contig 13988 bp, 10 predicted proteins | sample MGYA00511668_ERZ773021 | MGnify/ENA primary metagenome ERZ773021 (study PRJEB29015, sample SAMEA2737961) | human oral metagenome | biome: human oral; feature: human-associated habitat; material: dental | place: China | collected 2032 ... | reverse complement strand
GTCAGGGCGATGCGGTCGGAGACCTCACGCAGCACCATGGACAGAGGGGCGTCAAGCGCCTGGCAGATGGAGGCGAGCAGCTCGGAGGAGGCCTCCTTCTGGCCACGCTCGACCTCGGAGAGGTACCCCAGGGAGACACGGGCCTGCGAGGAGACCTCGCGCAGCGTGCGTCCCTGGTGCTGTCGGACGCCGCGCAGGACTTCTCCGATCTCGCGGCGCAGGACGACATTCTCGTGCTTCGGGGTGTCCACGGACACACCGTACCCTGCCCCGGGTCCCTGGCGCATCGGCATCCGGTTGTTGATCGGGCGAGTGGTGCGGGGGTGAGTCGTGTTGTTCATCGTCTAGCACAACCATTCACGTCGTGGATTCATTCCCGCCACGTGGGGCCAGTTCTCCGGCTCCGGTGACGTTGAGAACCACTCTACCGGCATTCCTGAGAGAAATCTGAAATACGTCTTAGTCTGCGGTCTGTAGTTGGTCAGTCGTCGATGTGAGGCAATCAGGGCTGCAGCCCACACTCGTCTTTCCGCAGGAAACCGATGGCCAGCTCACACACCTCCATCACGGTGGCGCGCCGGATCTGCGAGCGGTCACCGCTCAGGTGCAGCTCGCGGTGCCTCTGCCCCCATGGAGCGGCGACGGCGACATGGACCGTTCCGGCCGGATGGCCGTCAGCCGGCCCCGGCCCGGCCACCCCGGTGGTCGCCAGTCCCAGATCGGCCCCGAGGAGCCGGCGCACTCCGTGCGCCATCTGCAGGGCGACATCGCGGTCCACCGGCCCGGTTAGCTTTAGGTGCGCAGCATCGACCCCGAGGACCTGCGCCTTGATCCGGGTGGCGTAGGCCACGACCGCCCCCACGAGCACACGGGAGGCGCCGGGAACCTCCACCAGGCTGGAGGCGACCTGCCCACCCGTCAAGGACTCGGCGATCGCCAGGGTCACTCCGCGATGCGCGGCGGCCCGCAGGAGAGCCCTCGCCGCGCGGATGCGGTCCTCAGTGCCGGCCGCATCCTCGATCACCACGGCTTCCACCCCGGGGCGGTCACTGGCCGTTCCCTCCGTTCTCACGGCTCAGCAGCATCGCCTGGCGGACGTAGTCCAGGCCGGTCACCACCGTGACAACAAGCGCCGCAGCCACAATGACATAGGCCGCCTTGGTCAGGAACACGGCCGGCCCCGCGGGCAGCATGAGCATGGACCACGGCGTGAGCAGCCCGACCAGCCCCACCATCTGCAGCGTCGTCTTGATCTTGCCGCCGCGTGAGGCCGCCATGACGGCGCGGCGCAGCATGAAGAAGCGCATGACCGTGATGCCGAGCTCGCGCACGACGATGAGGATGGTGACCCACCACCACAGTCGTTGGTTGACGCTCAGCAGGACGAAGGCGGACAGGGTCAGAGCCTTGTCCGCGATCGGGTCGGCGATCTTGCCGAAGGAGGTCACCAGACCCCATGAGCGCGCCAGCTGGCCGTCCAGGCGGTCCGTGAAGGCCGCGACGACGAAGACCACGACTGCGGCGAGCCTGGCCCGGTCCCCGGGCAGCAGGGCGAGCCAGATGAAGACGGGCACGAGCAGCAGGCGCAGCACCGTCAGAACATTGGCGATGTTGAGCAGCGGCGCCTGCTCTGACTGCGTGGCGCCATCCGGGGCGGTCGGGGCGTTCATCAGGTCCAGCCTAGTCGCGGACGGCCTCCCACCGACACAGAAACCTCGATCCGTCTTGTCAACGGCCTCGTATCCGAGCGGCTGCACCGTACGCACCATGGCCCATCGCAGACGACACTCGGCATAAGATCCGTTCTCGCCCACGGTTCACACCGACATCCGGGGGCCTCCCCGCACCACTGGAACGAGCACGAACCGCGCACGCACTCTTAAGGTTCACTTCTTACGTTCATCATCATGCACCCCTCCACTCTTCCACCATCATCTTCACCGGGTTCCGCCCGTCTTGCCCGCGGGCGGCGAGGACCGGGCCTGCTGACCGCCGTCGTTCTTACCGCATCGGTCGCGGTGAGCGGCTGCTCGACGAGCTCCGATCAGGCCGTACCGGCTCGCTCGCCATCTCCGTCCGCCTCCGCCGGCGCCAGCACCTCGCAGGACGTGCACTTCACCGTGGGTTACGCCGGGGATGTTCTCATGCATATGCCGGTGATGGAGTCCACTCCGGCAGGCTCAGGGGACATCACCGCCAACATTGCCGCTGAGACCCCCTGGGTCGAGGGCCTGGATCTGGCCCTGTGCGGGATGGAGGTGCCTGTCGCTCCGGACGGGGTCTACTCGGGCTACCCAGCCTTCGGCACCTCTGCCGAGGTCGTGGCCGCCTTGGCGAGATCCGGCTGGGACGGCTGCGCGACCGCCTCCAACCACGCTGCGGATCGGGGGGAGGCCGGCATCGTGGCCACCTTGGACGCACTGGACTCTCACGGGCTGGGCCACGCGGGCACCTACCGGAGCCAGCAGGACGCCTCGGTGCCCTTCGCGCTCTACGAGCTGGAGCGGGGCGGGCGCACCGTGACCGTCGCCCAGATCTCCACGACCATGGACCTCAACGGCCTGGAGGATCCCACCGGATACTCCGTGTCGCTCAATGACGTCGGCGCCATCACGAAGGCGGCGAAGTCGGCCCGTGCGGCGGGCGCCGACCTCGTCGTCGTCCATTCCCAGCTCGGCGAGGAGTACGAGACCACCCCCAACGACAAGCAGGTCTCCTACGCCCAGTCCCTGGCCGACACCGGGCAGGTCGACATCCTCTTCGGCGCCCACCCCCATGTGCCTCAGCCCGCCGAGAAGCTCTCCGGAGGAGTCGGGGGCAAGGGGATGTGGGTGTCGTACTCGGCAGGCAACTACATCTCCAACCAGGACGAGGAGTGCTGCGCCCCACTGTCCGACGTCGGTCAGCTCGTCTGGGCCGACGTCACGTCCCACGCCGACGGCTCAGTGAGCGTGGACAAGCTGAACTGGCACCCGTTCACCATGGATCTCGCCGGCGGCTACAAGATCAGGGACCTGGCGGCGCTTCACAACGGCGAGCGCCCTGCCGGCCTGGGTCTGAGCACGGAGGAGATCGACCGGCGCTGGAGCCTGCTCACCTCTCGGGTCAAGGACGCCTCGACCATGGCCACCACACCGCCCAAGCCCGCCGGACCGGCTCCGACGATTCCCAGTCGAGAAGAGGTCATCAAACGAGCCGGAGCCCACCCGGCCCCGCAGGGCGCGACGTCGGCCTCCCCATCACCACGATGAGCCGCGGCCTGTGAGCGACCAGGCGTCCTCAGAATCCTCCTCGGCGGAGGTGTCGTCCCAGGACTCCGACTCCGGCAGGCTGGAGGCGACCTCCAAGGGGTCCGTGCTGTAGCGGTTCGACGGCATGACCGCGGTACGGGGCTCGTTCGCGGTAGGAGCCGAGGGGGCCTCGGAGTCGGGCTCGCTCTGAGAGGCATCAGGGGCCTCGGGACTCTCCGCGCTTCCCGGCGCACCGCCCTCGCCCTTGATCCAGGCCAGGGTCTCCTCGAGCTGCTCGGGCTGGACAAGGACGTCGCGGGCCTTGGACCCCTCCGAGGGGCCGACGACCTCACGGGACTCGAGCAGGTCCATGAGGCGTCCGGCCTTGGCGAAGCCGACGCGCAGCTTGCGCTGGAGCATGGAGGTGGAGCCGAACTGACTGGAGATGATGAGCTCGGCGGCCTGCAGGAGCAGGTCCATGTCGTCGCCGATCTCCTCGTCAATCTGCTTCTTGACCTCCGGGACGACGACGTCCTCGCGGTACTCGGGCGTCAGCTGAGACTTGACGTGCTCGACGACGGAGCGGATCTCGGACTCGGTGACCCACGAGCCCTGGATACGCACTGGTGTGGAGGCGCCCGGGCCCAGGTAGAGGGCGTCACCCTGGCCGGTGAGCGTCTCGGCCCCGTTCTGGTCGAGGATGACCCGGGAGTCCAGCTGCGAGGCCGTGGCGAAGGCCAGACGCGAGGGGACGTTGGACTTGATGAGGCCGGTGACCACCTGGGCGACGGGCCGCTGGGTGGCCAGCACCAGGTGGATCCCGGCGGCGCGGGCCAGCTGGGTGATGCGCTGGATGGAGGCCTCCACGTCCTTAGGGGCGGTCATCATGAGGTCGGCGAGCTCGTCGACGACGACCAGGAGGTAGGGGTAGGGGCTCAGCTCTCGCTGGGATCCCGGCAAGGGCTGGACCTCGCCTGCGCGCACCGCCTTGTTGAAGTCGTCGATGTGCTTGAAGCCGAAGGAGGCCAGGTCGTCGTAGCGGGCGTCCATCTCGCGCACCACCCACTCCAGGGCCTCGGCCGCCTTCTTCGGGGAGGTGATGATCGGGGTGATGAGGTGGGGGATGCCCTCGTAGATGGTCAGCTCCACCCGCTTGGGGTCCACCAGCACCATGCGCACCTCCTCAGGGGTGGCACGCATCATGATCGAGGTAATCATCGAGTTGACGAAGGAGGACTTACCCGAACCGGTCTGCCCGGCCACCAGCAGGTGCGGGGTCTTGGCCAGGTTGGTGACGACGTAGTCGCCCTCGACGTTCTTGCCCAGCCCGACCACCAGCGGGTGCGCCTGCTTGCGCGCGGCCTGGGAGCGCAGGACGTCACCGAGCTTGACCATCTCCCGGTCGCTGTTGGGAATCTCGATGCCGATGGCGCTCTTACCCGGAATGGGGGTGAGCAGGCGGAGCTCGTCGGAGGCCACCGCGTAGGCGATGTTCTTCTCCAGCCCCGTGATCCGGGAGACGTTGACCCCCCGGCCCCGGTGGACCTCGTAGCGGGTGACCTGGGGGCCGCGCGTGTAGCCGGTGACCGTGGCGTCCACGTTGAACTCGGCGAAGACGTTCTGCAGGGACTCCACGATGGCGTCGTTGGCGGGGGTGCGGGTGGAGTGACCCGGCCCAGGACCGAGCAGCGCGTCATCGGGCAGGGTGTAGGTCGAGCCGTCGGGCAGAGCCATGTCGCTCATGGCGATCTGGTCGGCGAGGTCGGGCTCCTCGAGCGGAACCTCGGGGGTCTCCTCGGTGACGGCGTCGAAACCGGAGGGCGACTGCGGGGGCGGCTGCGGTGTGCTGCGCTTGGCCGATGAGGGCTTGCGCTGCCCCCCTGCGGCCGGCCCGGAGGCCACGGAGCCACCTGCCGGGCCAGCGGGCCTGCTTCTGGTGGCGGAGGCGGCCGAGGACGCCGGGGAGGCGATGACGTCGGTTTCCTCGCCCACGTCCGGGATGACGAAGTCCTCGCTCCCGGAGTGAGCGCCGTGATCGCCGCCCGGCTCGAAGAGCTCGGTGATCGTCGTCTGCTGGGCCTGCCGGTCGGCCGAGCGCTTACGCCGGCCACTGCCCCGTTTACGTGAGGTCGACTCCTCAACCTCCAGGGCGGAGCGGAAGGGCTCGTCGCCGTCGTAGGAGTCCAGGAGCGCTGTCTGATCCGGGTCCGCGCCCGAGGCGCCGGCCCGCTCAGAGCCTCCGCGGACCCGCCCCAGCAGGCGCCGGGCCAGGGAGTCACCCGATCCATCGGCGCCCTGGGCGGCGCCGTCACCGTCCGCCGCCCGGTACTGCTCCAGAAGCTCGCGGATCTCGGCAACGGTCTTGCCGGACATGACCAGGGCGGAGAACGCGGTCAGGAGGAGGAACAGGATGAAGGCCCCCACGGAGGAGAACAGTGCCGCCAACGGGTAGCCCACCAGCCATCCCAGCAGCCCCCCAGCTGCTTCCAGCCCGCCGAGGTTGTTCTTGAGGACCGGGTTGCCGCTGCCGACCTGGATCATTCCGGTCAGAGCGGTCAGCAGCCCCAGGCAGCCCACGGAGACCCGTGCGTGCACCGCCCCCAGGCTGTGGACCCGCAGCATGGCAATGCCCAGCGCCGCCAGGAGCGGGGGCACGAAGACACCCAGGACGCCGACGGGGCCCGCGGCGATGTGGTGCAGGAGATCGCCTGCGGCACCGGAGATCCCGAACCACTCGCGCAGTGCCAGCACCGCTGCGAGGGCCAGGATGAGGAAGGCCCAGCCGGTACGGCGGTAGCGTCCGCCCGAGGGCCCGGTTCCGGGCGCGGAGAAGGGAGCGGTTCCTGGGGCGGAACCGCCTCGATTACGTCCTCTGCCGGTTCCCGGTGAAGGCGCAGCTGTTCTCGTGGTGCGACGATTGGCCATGATGCCCTAGAAACTATCGGATTCTCGGTGTCATTGACCTTGCCACGCCGCCCGCCCCGGCCGGAGACACGTCACCTTCTCGGTGCCGCGGCCCGGTGCGGGGGCTCGTCCCCCTGAGGGCAGAGGCAGGCGCGCCCCGGACCCCCGTCAGGGCCTCTCGTCGTCGGCGCGGAGGAACTCATCGATCTCCTCGCACAGCGGTGCCTGGGCCGGGCCACTGCGGGCGACGGCGTGGGCGGCGGCCGCGTTGGCTCGCCTGGCCGCCTCGACGACGTCGAGCCCGCCCAGGAGGCCGGCGACCAGGACGCCGGTATGCGTGTCTCCCGCTCCCGTCGTGTCCACGACCTCACGCACGAAACCGGGTACCTCGATCGGCTCGCCGCCCACCGGGTGGAGAACACAGCCGTTCACGCCGGTACGGTGGACGATCAGTGCTTCAGGGCAGGCCTGCCGGATGGCACCGGTGCCGCCCAGTCGCTCCTCGAGGCGCCCCATCTCCAGGTCGTTCCCGGTCAGTATCGTTGCCCTTCTCAGCAGCGGAAGGAGCACCTGGTCGGGGATGTCGGGCTGGACCGGGCCGAGGTCGATCACCAGCCCGACGCCGTCGGGGATCGACAGGAGCCAGTCGGTCAGGATGCCGCGGCTCGTGTAGTGGGCCAGGTCGTAACCCGTGGCGTAGACCCAGTCCCCGGCCCTTAGGTCGATGCTTTCGAGATCCTCACGCTGAGGCTCGCCCTCAACGCCCGCGGTGGTGATGAAGGTGCGTCGGCCGGAGGGCTCGATGAGCGTGGTGCAGGTGCCAATGTCCCCGACGAGCTCCTCGACGAGTAGCTCCACCCGGTCCAGCCGCATCGACTCACGCACCCGCGCGGAGTTGGGGCCGGTTCCCAGGGTGGCGGCCAGGGCCGTGGGAACGCCCTGCCGGGCTGCGGCCGAGACCACGGTGTACCCGCCACCGACGACCGGACCCGACGACGCCCCGGTGATCGCCCCTCCCGGCGTCGGCACGCTGCTGACGTGGAGGGGGATGTCAATGAGGATGGATCCGGTAGATATGAAGCACGCGGGCCGGAAGAGAGTCATGCAGTAAGCGCCCTCCCGCTATGCCTCGATGACGACCGGGACGATCATGGGACGGCGCCTGAGGCGGCGCCCGATCCAGCGCCCCAGGGTGCGGCGCATGACCTGCTGGAGGGAGTAGGCGTCCGCCTTCCCGGTCTCCAGCGCAGCCGACAGGGCCTCGGTCACATCGGGAAGGATCTCCTCGAAAACCGAGTCGTCCTCCGCCACGCCCCGCGCCTGGATGTGAGGGCCGGCCAGGATCGTGCCAGTCGTGGTCTCCACCACGGCGTAGACCGAGACGAAGCCCTCCTCCGCCAGGATGCGGCGGTCCTTGAGCTCGGCCTCGTCGATCTCCCCCACCGAGGAGCCGTCGACGTAGATGTAGCCGCAGGGCACCTGGCCGGCGATACGGGCCACTCCCCCCTCCAGGTCGACGGCCACACCGTCCTCGCACAGCATGACCCGTTCCGGGGCGATGCCCGTCTTGACGGCGAGCCCACCATTGGCCACCAGATGACGAATCTCACCGTGAATGGGCATGACGTTGCGGGGCTGGACGATGTTGTAGACGTGGAGCAGCTCCTCGGAGGAGGCGTGCCCGGAGACGTGGACCTTGGCGTTGCCCTGGTGGACCACGCGTGCCCCCAGCCTCATGAGCTGGTTGATGACCCGGAAGACGGAGTTCTCGTTGCCGGGGATGAGGGAGGAGGCGAAGATGACGGTGTCGCCGGGCTCGATGGTGACGCTGCGGTGCTCGGAGTGGGCCATCCGGGACAGGGCCGCCATGGGCTCTCCCTGAGAGCCGGTGACCATGAGGACTCTCTCGTGCGGGGGCAGCGAGGTGATGTCCCGGGCATCGATGAGGACGCCGGCGGGGACCTTGAGGTAGCCGCGCTCGGCGGCGATCCCCATGTTGCGCACCATGGAGCGCCCCACGAGGGCGACCCGTCTGTCGTGCAGGGCGGCGGCGTCGAGGACCTGCTGGACGCGGTGAACGTGGCTGGCGAAGGAGGCCACGACGATCTGCCCGTCGGAGTCGGCGAAGACGTTGTCCAGGACCTGGCCGATCTCGCCCTCATGGCCCACCATGCCCGGGACCTCGGCGTTGGTGGAGTCCACGCAGAACAGGTCCACGCCCTCCTCACCGAAACGGGCGAAGGAACGCAGGTCCGTGATGCGCCCGTCGATGGGCAGGGAGTCCATCTTGAAGTCGCCGGTGGCCAGCACGTTGCCGGCATCGGTACGGATCATGACGGCCATGGCGTCGGGGATGGAGTGGTTGACGGCCACGAACTCCAGGTCGAAGGGGCCGTAGGAGACTTCCTCGTGCTCGATGACCTGGCGCAGCACCGGGCGGATACGGTGCTCCTTGAGCTTGGCCTCCACGAAGGCCAGCGTGAGCTCGCTTCCTACCAGGGGGATGTCGTCACGCAGGCGCAGCAGGTAGGGCACGCCCCCGATGTGGTCCTCGTGCCCGTGAGTCAGGACCAGGGCGACGACGTCGTCGATGCGGTGCTCGATGGAGGAGAAGTCAGGAAGGATGAGGTCGACGCCCGGCTGGTCCTCCTCGGGGAAGAGCACACCGCAGTCAACGATGAGCAGCTTGCCGTCCAGCTCGAAGACGGTCATGTTGCGGCCGACCTCGCCCAGGCCTCCCAGGGGAGTGATGCGCATGGCGCCATCAGCGAGGGGGCCGGGGGTCTTCAGCGCGGGAAAGTTCGTCACGCGGGCATCCTACCGAGGATGTCTCGGATATCGATTGATACGGCGCGAGCCAGTTCGACGCCGTCGTGGTTCTGCAACGTTCCGACGGCGAGTTCAGGGGCTTGCCGGGTTCGCTCTACGATATGCCGGTGACGACCACGAGCCTGCCGGATGACGGAGCCAAGGACACCGAGCCCTCTTCGTCAACCGAGTCACAGCTAAGTCCCGCTCCTCGTGAGAGCCGGCGAGGCCTCCTGGGAAGAGCCGCCCTGGCGACGACGGCGGGCGTGCTCGGCGCGGGCGGCGGCGCAGGAGCCACTCACTGGCGGGAGACCCACCTCTCCCCCACGGCCAGAACCGCCCCTCGCCCGGCGGGCCCCGGCAGCGCGCTCGGTACGCGAGTGGTCTTCCAGACCGACGGGAAGTCCGGAAAGCTGGCGTTGACCTTCGACGACGGGCCGGATCCCCGTTGGACTCCACGGGTGCTCGACATGCTGGCGAGGTTGCGCGTGCGGGCCACCTTCTTCGTGCTGGGCTCCGCGGTGCAGGCCCACCCTGAGCTGATCGCACGACAGGTCGCCGAAGGACACGAGGTCGGGGTCCATAACTGGGTGCACACGGATGTCTACGGCGTGAGCTTCTCCGAGCTGAGCGACTCGGTGGACCGCACGTGCGAGGCGATCGTGGCGGCAGGCGCCCCGTCTCCGCACCTGTGGCGGCCTCCCTACGGCCGGGTTGACGCACCTGCCATGATGGTTGCTTCGCTCAAGAGGATGGACCTGCTGCTGTGGAGCGTTCACACGCCAACGGCGGCGGCGGCCGCCGCTGTCAAGGACGTTGCCGGCGCCGGATCGGTGGTGCTGTGCCACGACGGGCGCACGCAGCCCTCCGAGGACCTGTTTTCCGCCCTGGAAGGAGGCCTGCACTCGCTGCTGGAGCGAGGGCTCACCGTCACGACGGGCAGCGACCTGCTGGCCTCCGCCTAATGGACGACTGAGGAACCCTCACCCGCATGAGCGCGGTTCACCGCGGCAGCATGGGGCGAACAGATGGGGAATACACGAGGCACCCGCTTCACCATGTGGTGGAGCGGGCGCCTGTTCCTCGTACCCCCAGCCGGATTCGAACCGGCGCCGCCGCCGTGAGAGGGCGGTGTCCTAGGCCACTAAACGATGGGGGCATATGACAGTCCGAGCACCGAAATCGGCAACCGGACCCTCGTACCCCCAGCCGGATTCGAACCGGCGCCGCCGCCGTGAGAGGGCGGTGTCCTAGGCCACTAAACGATGGGGGCATATGACAGTCCGAGCACCGAAATCGGCAACCGGACCCTCGTACCCCCAGCCGGATTCGAACCGGCGCCGCCGCCGTGAGAGGGCGGTGTCCTAGGCCACTAAACGATGGGGGCCACAGATCATCAGATCCGCTGGGGTACCAGGACTCGAACCTAGAATAACTGAACCAGAATCAGTCGTGTTGCCAATTACACCATACCCCAAAGGGCTTGACCTCGGAACGGATCACGTCCGAGGCAGCGGGCAGTAATCTACACGCCCACCCCCACCCCATCAAATCGCCAGGGGGTGAAGACCGACACACAACGGACGTCTCGAGGTCTTCCCTCTCCATCCTCGCACTCGCGGCCTCACAGGACTTTTGCAACCGGCACCGCAGCCCCTCCTGAGCGCTCACAACCAAGCGGAGCTCCAGAGGCATCCCCTACACTCCCGTCTAGTTCCTGCTCACCCCACCCTCCTGGGAGGCAATATGCCCACCCGCCTGCGGCACCGTCACCGCCTAGGTCACGGCCCCTGCAGCACTCACCTCCTCACCCTTGGACTGACCCCGATCGCAGCCCTCCCACTGGGCGCCTGCGACCCCGCACACGAAGGACAGCTGGGCGCCGAGCCCACCGGCGTCTCCACCAGGACCGATCCCTCAGGCTCACCAGCGCTGTCCACAACACCGCCCCCGATACCGTCGGCAACACCTTCCGCGACAACCCGGACGGTCCTGAACGTCACGATCTCCAACAACAAGACCGGCACGTGGCACCGGCAGTACGACATACTCAAAGAACCGGTCGCGACGTCGACAAAAATCAGCCAGGCCTACAACTTCCACACAGGAGGATATCCAGCCATCATTTTCTCCAACACAGATCAGTCGATCAACAGCAAAAGAAAAAGGGGTGGAGACAACACAATCTCCTCCGTCAAGGTACGGCAGACGATGCCCAACCACACTTCTTTCGTGGTGACCTCAGGGTCGACTCCCGTCGAAGCCATACCGGACGCGCTCGCCTCCACCGATGCATGGCATCAGTTCCTGTCCTCGACACGAGTGGCGGGACTCGATGCTGGGGCCATGGATTAGATGAGTTCCAGCACCGATCCACAGCACCTCCCTTCCTCCTTCCTCACCACCAGGAGAGCCGCATTGCCTCATCCAGCACCGCACCATCGCCAGATGTTCCTCGCCCGCACCCCCACCAGAGCTCGTCGCCTCGCCCTGGGGATGTGCCTCGCAGCCAGTCTGGCGCTGAGCGCCTGCGGCCCCGCCCACAAGGGACAGCTGAAGGTCGAGCCAGCCGACGCCTCCGCCGAGGCCAGTGCCGAGGCCAGCGAATCCAGCTCGCCCGCACCGTCCAAGTCACCGAGCCCGACCGCCTCAGCGTCGACGCCCTCCCCTTCAGCAACGACATGGACGGCACCGAGTGTCACGGTCTCCAGTGAGGACTCGTCGGTCTGGACGCATGACGACGAACGCATCAAGAAGGACTCGGCCGGCCCTAACGGAACTATTGACGGATACACGGTTAACGCCAACCCCGCCTGCTTCGGCTATATTTCTACAACCGCCGAGGAGAGGTACTACAGCCTCCGAGGAGTCGGGGACGACATTCAGTCCAAGGCGGCTCTCAAGAGTCAGCAGACGATCTTTTCCGGATATCAGACGACACAGGGTCCAAACCAGGTGGACGCCGTCCGGGACGACAGCGGGACCTTGCCGGGCTATGAGGAGACCTTCTCCGTGACCGTCAACTTCTCGGACGCACCCAATACGCCCATGGATGGATATCGCTTCGACAGGCGAGTGGGAGAGAAGGGGTTTGCGCTCGAGGTCATGCTGCTGTGCCCCCAGGGCTCCCTCATCGGGCTGGATCAGTGGCACACGATTCTGGGAGGCATCCGGCTCCAGGGAATCGACGCCGGAGCCATGTAATCGGCCAGCACGGCCCGCAGAAGAGCGGGACGGCTGGTGCGGTCCTGTACTCAGCTCTGCACTCACTGGACGGTGGGGCCGGGACGCGCGCACTCAACGCCGCGTCCCGGCCCCACCGGCTCAGTTCATCGTGCAGTCACCTCACCCGAGCCGGGCCCGAAGAGCCTTCAGCCTGGCCAGGGTGGAGCTGCTTCCGAGGATCTCCATGGACTCGAACAGGGGCGGGGAGACCTGTCGCCCGGTCACCGCGACACGCAACGGGCCGTAGGCCAGACGCGGTTTGATCCCCTCGCCGTCGGGCATGCCCCGCCCCTCGACGATGGCGGTCTTGAGGGCCTCCTCCAGATGGTCCTTGTCCCACTGCTCAGGGCTGAGCCCCTCCAGGGCGCTGATGCCCGCATCCAGCACGTCTCCGGCCGACGCCTTGAGCTTGGCCAGGGCCTTGTCGTCGACGACGAGATCGTCGTCGGACACGAAGAGGAAGCCGAGCATGTCGCGGCTCTCGCGCAGCAGCTGGATCCGCGTCTGAATGAGGGGGGCCGCCGCGTTGAGGATCTCCTGCTCGCGCGCCGTGAGCTTGTCAAAAACCTCCGCTGAGACCAGTGGCACCTGAGCGGCCTCACCGGTCGGGTCGGGGTAGGCGTCGGCGAGGTAGGGCACCAGCCGGTCCCGGAAGTCGGTCTCTGCCAGTGCACGCACCTGCTCGGCGTTGATGGCCTCGCACTTCTTGGGGTCGAAGCGGGCCGGGTTGGGGTTGACGTCATGGACGTCGAAGGCCTCAATCATCTCTGCGGCCGAGAAGACGTCGCGGTCCGCGCTCAGTGACCACCCCAGGAGGGCCAGGTAGTTGAGGAGGCCCTCGGGGATCATGCCGCGGTAGCGATGGATGAGGAGATTGGACTGGGGGTCCCGCTTGGACAGCTTCCGGTTGCCCTCCCCCATGACGTAGGGCAGGTGCCCGAACTCGGGAATGACCTGAGCCCGACCGATGTCCATGAGGGCCCGGTAGAGGACCACCTGCCGCGGGGTGGAGGACAGCAGGTCCTCACCGCGCAGAACGTGGGTGATGCCCATCGCGGCGTCGTCAACGGGGTTGACCAGGGTGTAGAGCGGCTCACCGCCCGCGCGCACGACGACGTAGTCCGGCACGCTGCCGGCCTTGAAGGTGATGGGGCCGCGGACCAGGTCGGTGAAGGTGATGTCCTCGTCCGGCATCCGCATCCGCAGGACGGGCAGGCGACCCTCGGCGCGGAAGGCGTCCTTCTGCTCCTGGGTCAGATCGCGGTCGAAGCCGTCGTAACCGAGCTTGGGGTCCTCACCACGCTCACGGTGGCGCGCCTCGATCTCCTCAGGGGTGGAGAAGGACTCGTACAGGTAGCCCGCTGCCAGCAGCTCGGCGGCCACCTCCTTGTACAGGTCCATGCGCTGGGACTGACGGTAGGGCTCATGAGGGCCCCCCTTACCCACTCCCTCATCCCAGTCCAGGCCCAACCAGGTCAGGGAGTCCAGGATGGCGTCGAAGGACTCCTCGGAGTCACGGGCAGCGTCGGTGTCCTCGATCCTGAAGACGAAGGTGCCGCCGGTGTGGCGGGCGTAAGCCCAGTTGAACAGGCAGGTGCGCACCATGCCCACGTGAGGGGTTCCCGTGGGTGAGGGGCAGAAACGTACGCGCACGGACGATGAGCCCTGCTCCGGGATACCGGAGACGGTGGGGGGCTCAGGACGGACAGCGGATGAGTGATCACTGAGTTCAGGCATGATGGGGCCAGGATAGTCCCCTCTGACGCCACCTAGGGAACAGGTCGGGAACCCCCTCGGGCGGGGCCCGGCCACACCGGCCAC
>ERZ773021.637-NODE-637-length-14100-cov-55.0174_pt1 | contig 14100 bp, 8 predicted proteins | sample MGYA00511668_ERZ773021 | MGnify/ENA primary metagenome ERZ773021 (study PRJEB29015, sample SAMEA2737961) | human oral metagenome | biome: human oral; feature: human-associated habitat; material: dental | place: China | collected 2032 ... | reverse complement strand
TCGTGTCTCGACTGGTGGGGCGCGGTACTGAATCAGAGCAGGAACAGCAGCGGCGTCTTGAGACCGCAAAAATCGAGCTTGAGGCTGAAAGCGAGTTCGACGTAACCGTGATCAATGATTCGGTAGAGCGCGCGGCGCAGGAGATTGCGCACATCGTGGGTGCTGAATCTGCTGAAGCATAGGGTACGTATTTTGACGGCGTGCCGGGTATTACTGTGCTTTCTCGTTAGGGTACGTGATTTTTACCGAGTTTAGCGGTAAAATATTGCTTTAGTTTTGGCTGAGTTCGTGTACATGAATGTCAGCAGTGTACAAAGACAACATATTGGAGTTTCTGTGGTAAACGAAATCAAAGAGCACGAAGACTACAACTTCGTTGATGGCGTAGCTCCCGAGGGGATTGTGAACCCTAGCGCGGATGCGCTGATTCAGAAGGCTGAGTCTAAGTACGGGCTGGTGATTTTCGGTGCTCGTCGTGCTCGCCAGATTAACGCTTATTACGCGAATCTGCAGGAGAGTGCGGGCGACCACGTTGGTCCTCTGGTTGAGTCTGAGGCTAATGACAAGGCTCTTTCGGTTGCAATGCGTGAAATTATGGCAGATCAGATTGTTGCCGATCACGTGCCGGATGGGCACTTCAACGAAGATGGTTACCTGGTTCCTGAGGAATTCGCATCCTTGGGTCTGGGTGACGCCGATTTCGGTGCTATTGAGGAGGAGTACATTCCTGCCGGTACCGAAGAGGTTATTGCTCTTGAAGAGGTTGTTATTGACGACTCCGCTGAGTAAGGAACGTTTGTAAATACCATGCGCATTATCGTTGGTATTGGAGGGGGCATTGCCGCGTATAAAGCGGTAATGCTCCTTCGTCTTTTCGCAAAAGATGGGCATGAGGTTATTGCCATGCCCACCGAAGCTGCCTTGGAGTTTGTGGGTAAAGCTACCTTCGAGGCCCTGAGCAGTAACCCGGTTTCCACGAGCGTTTTTGAGCGTGTTCCTGAGGTTAACCATGTTCGCCAGGCCGAGCTAGCGGATGCGATTGTTATAGCACCGGCGACCGCCGATTTGATGTCTCGGTTGGCGGCGGGGCGCTGCGATGATTTGCTCTCTGCTACGGTACTGACTACTCACGCTCCGGTGATTATGGTTCCCGCTATGCATACTCAGATGTGGGAACATCCGGCAATGCAAACGAATGTGCAGACTTTACGCGAACTTGGGTATCACGTGATTGAACCGGCGGTTGGGCGTCTAACGGGTCCCGATTCGGGTGTGGGCCGCATGCCGGAGCCGGAAGATATTTTTGAGGCGGCGCAGCGCGTAATTGCCGAGTTCCCGAAGGGGGAGCAGCACCCTTCGCAGATTCCGGGATATGCGCCCACACGTCCGGTTCACACTGGCTCGGCGGAAGAGCCTAGCAGCTCATTTGCATTAGGTGTTGAGCCCGGGCCTGGAATTTTGGCGGGGAAACGCATCGTGATTACGGCGGGAGGCACCCGTGAGGCCTTGGATCCGGTGCGTTTTTTGGGTAACCGCTCAACAGGTAAACAGGGTGTAACTTTAGCCCAGGCTGCGCGTGATCTGGGAGCATCGGTACATCTAATTGGTGCTAATCTTGAAGTCCCCGCGCCCAAGGGCGTACAGGTAACCCGAGTGGTGAGCGCCCGTGAACTACGCGATGCCGTGCTGGAAGCTCAGAACAACGCCGATATGCTTATTATGTCTGCAGCGGTTGCAGATTTTCGGCCTGCCGAATACGCCGAGTACAAGATTAAGAAGACCGCAGATTCTTCGGACGCTCCCACGATTCAGCTGGTACGCAACCCGGATATTCTGCGTGAAGTCGTGGAGCTTCGACAGAAGACAGGTGCCGGTGCGCACTTGATTGTGGGTTTTGCCGCAGAGACTGGGTCAGCTGAGCGAAGCCCGCTTGAGCTTGGGCGCGAGAAGCTGGCGCGTAAGGGCTGTGATTTTCTGGCTCTCAACACGGTGGGCGTAAATCAGGGTTTCGGAACCGATGATAATACGATTACGTTGCTCTCTTCGCTCACAGATCGGGAACCTGTTTTTTCAGGCTCTAAACAGGTCGTTTCCGATCAGATATTGCGCACTCTTGCACAGTATGTAAAGCCCTGAGAAAAGCACAAATACGAGCCGATTGAGTTTATGGCTGCCTCCCTCCAAACCCGTGTAACGTTCTGTCATAATTGATACACGAGTTCACATCCTTGGGTACTGTATCCCGCGTGCCCCAAACCTAGTAGAGTAGAAACCGTGAGTAATAACCATCTACGCCTTTTCACCAGCGAGTCGGTGACTGAAGGGCATCCCGATAAAATTTGTGACCAGATTTCTGATGCGATTCTTGACGGCATTATCGCGCAGGATTCCACCGCGAACGTTGCTGTCGAAACAATGGTAACAACCGGACAGGTTCATGTTGCTGGCGAGGTGACAACCTCAAGCTATGTTGAGATTCCATCGATCGTTCGTGAAACTATTCTAGGTATTGGCTACGATTCATCGACCCGCGGTTTCGATGGTGAATTCTGCGGCGTATCGGTATCAATTGGCGAGCAGTCACCCGATATTAATGCTGGTGTGTATGAGTCTTTAGAGGCTCGCAGCGGTATCGCAGTTGATGATTATGACCGCCAGGGTGCGGGCGACCAGGGCATTATGTTCGGGTACGCTTCGAACGAGACGAACGTATTGATGCCCGCACCGATTTGGCTGGCGCATCGTCTCTCAGAGCGTCTGACGAATGTTCGTAAAAACGGTACGCTGGTGAACCTGCGCCCGGACGGCAAAACTCAGGTCACTTTGGGGTATGACGCCGATAATAAGCCTGTTTCGGTTGATACCGTGGTGGTTTCTAGCCAGCACACCGCCGATTACGATTTAGCGGATTTGCGTGCGGATATTATCAAACACGTGATTACTCCGGTGCTGGATGCCGCCGAGTTTGATAGCTCGAACACGAAGTTTATTGTGAACCCTGCCGGTCGTTTTGTGCAGGGCGGTCCCGTAGGCGATGCCGGTTTGACCGGTCGCAAGATTATTGTTGATACCTATGGCGGTTCGGCTCGTCACGGCGGCGGCGCGTTCTCGGGCAAAGATCCCTCGAAGGTTGATCGTTCTGCGGCATACGCCATGCGTTGGGTCGCCAAGAATATTGTGGGCGCTGGTCTTGCCGACCGTGCCGAGGTTCAGGTCGCTTACGCTATTGGGCAGGCGGCACCTGTGGGCCTGTACGTCGAGACTTTCGGAACCGAAAAGGTTGATCCTCTCAAGATTGAAAAGGCTGTGCGTGAGGTCTTTGACCTGCGCCCGTTAGCGATTATCAATGACCTTGATTTGCGCCGACCCGTCTATAAAAAGACCGCGGCTCACGGTCACTTCGGCCGCAATGAACCCGAGTTTACGTGGGAGCGCTTGGACCGTGTTGAGGCTCTGCGTTCGGCGGTTTCAGCATCCTAATGCGTGAACCTGCGAGTATGCAGCCCAATGACGCGGATGCTCAGAACCCTACCGATACTTCGTCGATGAACGTTTCGGCTTCTGAGCCCGCTCAGCAGGAATCCCTGCAACAGCCTGATCTGTTGCAGGGATTTCCTGCTCTCCGCGATGCCCTGATTCCTCCCGAGCCTGAGCCGGTTGATGTGCGCCAGCGGCTTGCCCAGAGCGGAGTTCCCTACCCGGTGGCGCGGGTTCGGTTAGATAACACCCTGCCGCATCTTGACCGTACCTTTGACTACCAGGTTCCCGCTGAGCTGAGCGAAGACGCGGTTCCCGGCGCTCGGGTGCGTGTGCGGTTCGGCTCGCAGCGGGTTACGGGTTTTATTGCGGAGCGCGCCGAAACAACCGATGTTGCTAAGGGCCTGCAGCCGCTTTTATCGGTTCTGTCTCGGATCCCTGCGGTTTCTGCCGAAATCTTTGACCTTGCAGAGGCACTTGCCGATCGGTATGCCTCAACGGTGGCAAATGTTTTGCGGCTTGCGGTGACGCCGCGCGTGGCATCTCTTGATAAACAGTACGCGCAGTTTTTGCCCACATTCTCCGAGCTTATGGGTCTGCCGCAAGGATCTGATGAAACCTCCGATAAGGCGGAAGACAGCACTTCTGAATCGGTCGCCGAAGATGGCTTAGATACCGACCACGAGCCGCAGGAGGAAGTTTCCGAGGAATTACCGACCAGTGGTTCGCCCTCTTTAACCGATGATATTCGCGGTTTCCTCTTGGGCGGTTTCGCGCCCTACCAGCTTCACCCGCCTGCCGCTCAGGTTTCGGCGGAAGACTCCCGTGCCTTTAGCGATTATGAGAATGGCGCTGAGTTTTTAGAGGATCTGGCGGCTGGGTCTCCGGCGCGTGCGGTCATGAATGTGCTGCCCGCGCATCCTGAGTTCGATTGGGCTGAGCTGCTGGCTATTGCCGTGGTGACGGCGGCTGCGAATGGTCGTGGCGCTTTGGCGGTGGCTCCCGATCAGAAGACTCTTGACAGGCTTGAGTCCGCGCTGAAACGTCGGGTGCCGGTGGGTGCTTATGTTCGGTTGAGTTCGAGCGATAAACCGCATAGCCGGTATCACGCCTATTTGAAAGCGTGCCTGGGACTGGTGCCTATTGTGATCGGCACTCGTGCGGCAGCCTACGCGCCTGTTGCCAACTTGGGGCTGGTGGTGTGCTGGGATGACGGCGATTCTTCGCTTGTGGAGCGCCGTTCGCCCTATTGTCATGCGCGCGATGTGCTGTTATTGCGTGCCCAAGCAACGGATGCGGCGGCACTGTTTGCCGGGTACGCGATGAGCAGCGAGTCGGCACGATTGGTACGCACCCGGTGGGCTTCGCATGTGCGGGCACCTCGGGCGACGGTGCACGAGTTTTCGCCGCGCATTTTTTCGACGGGTAATGACTACCAGTTGGCGCGTGACCCGTTGGCGGCTGTGGCACGTATTCCTCGGTTGGCGTTTGAGCGTGCGCGTGTGGCTCTGCAGCATGGCCCGGTGTTGGTGCAGGTTGCGCGCAGTGGCTATGTTCCGTCGTTTTCGTGCCAGCGGTGCCGCATGCCTGCGCGCTGTAATACGTGTCGGGGGCCGCTCTCGTTGGCGGCGGGCGCTTCGGTGCCGAGTTGCTCTTGGTGCGGGCGTTTGGCACAGCAGTGGCGGTGCGCCGAATGCGGGTACGATCAGTGGCGTTCGGGTACCGTGGGTGCGCTACGTACGGCGGAGGAGCTGGGGCGCGCCTTCCGGGGTGTCCCGGTAATTTCTTCGGCGGGGGACCATGTGCGTGCTTCGGTGGGGGCCGAACCTGCGCTAGTGGTGGCGACCCCGGGGGCTGAGCCGGTAGCGTTCGGCGGGTATGCGGCGGCGTTGCTTTTGGATGCGGATGCGATGCTTCGTTTTGATTCTTTGCGCGCCCCGGAGGCCGCGTTGCGGCGCTGGTTCAATGCTGCGGCGCTCGTGCGTTCTGCGGCTCAGGGTGGGGTTGTAGTGACGACCGCGTCGCCATCGCCGGTGGAGCAGGCGTTGGTCCGGTGGGATCCCACATGGTTTGCCCTGTACGAGCTGGATGAGCGGTCACAGATCGGTTTGCCCCCGGCGGTGCGCACAGCGGCCATTACGGGTACCGAGGATGATGTTCAGGCGTTCTTAGCGGAGTTGAACCTGCCGGAAAATGTTCGGGTAACCGGGCCTGTGCCGTTGGACGAAGATTACTTTGCACACCAGTCTGTGCATACCGGTGTCGAGAGCAGGGGAGAGGGGGATATACCCTCAGGGGCCGAGGATGCGGTGCCCGGCGATTGGCGCGCTATTCTCTTCTTCTCTTATGCCCAAGCACCGCAGGTCACCCACGAACTGCGCTCCGTGCGGGCGGCACTCTCGGCACTTAAGCGTGTCGGAGCGGTGCAGGTTCGATGCGATGGGTTGGATGTCGTCTAATCACTAAGCTTTATACAAGATGGCATTTACTTTACTCTAAAAGTTATAGAAATATTTCATGCATGTATGAATGTTTTCTTGATTCTTACGTGAACTTTCGATAGTCTACCTATGTAATTTCTTCTTTGACGGTGTGGTGTTGGAGAGTATATATAGAAACTCACTACTACAGTAAACTGGAGGATTCGTGAGAATTCAACATGTAAAAATTCGTAATTTTCGGGCTGTCAAAGAGTTTGACGGGGAATTTGGAAATATTACATCGTTCATCGGATATAACGGTAGCGGAAAATCTTCGATTATTCGTGCAATAAATTGGTTTTTTGAAGGACATGATCTTAAAGAAGATGATTTTTTTATAAATTCTTCTGGGGAGCGTAGCTCCGAAATATCTGTTGAAATAAAATTCACAGATATTGATGAGCGAGCAAAATCTGAGTTTAAAAAGTACATTAATACAAAGGTAAATATAGAATATAATTATGGAAAAAAGATTGAGATAGAGGAAAGTTTTTTAGTTTTCCGTAGAGTTCAAGAAATTAAAAATGACATTTCAAAGCTTTATGGGACGCCGTATGTTATTCCAGAAATATATGCAATAAAAGATAAGAATTCAAGAGATAAAAGTGATGGATTAAAAAATATTCTCAATAATAATATCTTATATATTAATGATGACGATGCTAAACTGATACTAAATGGTAAACTGAAAGTAGGTGATATGAATGATATCATAACAAGAATTGGAGCTGATTCAAAAAATTCTCATAAGTACAAATCTCTAGACTGGGAAGATGCAAATAATGCGAAAGGATTCGCAGGAACATCTGCCTTAAAAAAATTAACAGGATTTGTATTTTTGCCTGCAGGGGATGATATATCTTGTGAGTTTGATTCCACAACCCGAGGAAGTGCTCTGAACACTCTTGTAGGTTCGCTATTAAAATCCACTTTAACTGATTCTATTAAAATTTGGCAAGAAAAAAATCAAAAAGTACTCGACGAGTTAGATAAGCAAATTACTAAAGGAACAGAAGATGAAATTCTAAGAAAACAAAATCTAGTTAACTCTAGACTCAAAAAATTTCTTCCAGGAGTAAACTTTAAACTTGATCCAAGATTAGAGGATTGGGAACCTAAACCGTCTGCATTTATTGCTTCAACAATTGAAAATAATGGTTACCCATTTCCAATTGAAAAGCATGGTCATGGTGTTCAACGAGCTACTTTATTGGCACTCCTTCAAGCCGTAGCAGATAATCGATTTACTGACTTCGATGATAATTCTAATAATGACTATACAGGAAGTTCCTTGGTTATTTGTATAGAAGAACCAGAAGTTTATCAGCACCCTCAGCAGTCTCGGGTTATTGCTAGATCATTTCATGAAGCCGCTAATGTGCGTGAAGCAAATATACAGTTTATTTATGCTACGCATAGCCAATATTTTGTAGATTATGATAATCTAAACTCAACCTATAGAGTGGTTGGGAGTAGAGAAGGTGCATATTTTTACCAGGCTTCCAGTTATGTTAAACCTAATATTTCACACGATGATAGATTAAACATGTCGAAGAGTGAGTTTAAGAAAAAATCTAAAGGATATAAACTGTCTGCGAATTTGGATGATATTTTAAAATATTCTCGTAAAGACATTATTGAAGGACTTTTTGCGAAAGCATGTTTAATTGTTGAAGGAGATACCGACCAATTTATATTTGAGAATATTCCAGTTGACTCTAATGGAAGAACTTTGGAAAGTTACGGAGTTAGTGTAATTAATGCAAATGGATGTAGTAATCTATGGAAAGTAGCATCTATTTTTCATACATTTGGAATACCAACATATATTCTGCGTGATGGCGATTCCAATTCAGAACGAGCAGAGTATAATTCAGAAACCTTAGAAAGTTGGAAAAGTAATGTAGATGATTTTATTAGAATAGGTAGAAAAGATGATAATATTTCTCCTGTAACAAAAGAGCCAATGTGTACAGACTTTACTCCCCTAGCGTGGAAGCAAGACAGGAAAGATGGATGTTTTGGAAAATATATCGGACTACTACAAGATGATTTAGAAAATGAGCTTGAAAAATGGAATAGTTTTATGCTAGAGGCATCTAATATTGGTATTAACGATCTACGATCCTGTAAAGAAGCTGGAAAATATTTACGTACTCTAAATGGCGCAAAATTCTCAGACATTCCAGCCTCTTTACTGGAAATATCAAATAAAGTTATCAATATGTGTCAGTGATAAGTCTTGATGTATCTTAGGGTTATACTTTACGAGAAAATATATTAGGATTCTTCCTCAAGCTGAGTGAAGCAATTCTCCACTCAAAGGCATTGATACTTAATTAGTTGTTACTGCCCCATGATCTATAGTCCCCTCACAACCCTCACTAGCTTCAATGCCGAGTCGCGCCACGAGTAGTGTGAAGCATCCTGCAAGCCTTCGAGGATGATGCGGTCGCGTAGTGCATCGTCTTCGAGGGAGCGGATTGCCTCAACCCAGGCAGACGCATCTGCCTGTGGATCCTCGGTGACAGGAGCAAAAACAGCGTGCGGGGCGATCTCGCGGAAAATATCGATATCGCTAATCACGGCGGGGCAACCCGCCGCCTGAGCCTCCACCACAGGCAGGCCGTATCCTTCGGCTCGTGAAGCCGTCACCAGTGCGTGCGCAGACTCCAGCAGCTCCGCATACTCTTCATCGAAAACCCCGTTGTGCACCACCACGTTCGAGCCTGCCGCCAGGGGAGAGAGCAGCCCCTGTTCTTCGAGCTCGGCGCGGCGCGCATCCGGCATCTTTGACAATAAATGCAGCGTGTACCCCGGCAGCTCACGCATGGCGTACAGCAGTGTCTCCACATTCTTATACGGCATGAACGAGCCCATATATACCAAGTGCCTGCTCGCGCCCTCTGCCCGTGACTTTGCGCGGCGCAGAGCCTCATCCTTGCTCACCACCGACCCCGGCTGCGGTGCGTTCGGTACCACGTGCAGCGGTTTCTCCGTCAATCGGTGCTCACGAATCAACCGCGCTGTAGACTCCGAAACCGTCACCACGGCATCTGCCCGGTTCAGCAGCATGCGCTGCGGTGTATAGCTCTTATGGAACAACCGCCACCCCGCACGTACCGGTGCAGGCAAAAACCCCGGAGGGGTCGGGTGCGCATAATAAATCAGGTCGTGCAAAGTCAGCACCAGCTTGAACTTACGCCCTACCGAACCGATCGTCTGCATAGGGGAAAACACCACATCCGGCTTGTACTTATTGAGCTGAAGGGCCGCAGTCGGTTCTAAGGGACCGGTCGGCGAACAAATCTTCACATGCGGCAAATCCGGGAGCATCTGCAGCTGGCGTTCATCACTAATCACCATCACCAACTGCAGATCGGCAACCTCGGGAGCACCGGAATCCATCAAATCCTTCAACGCGCTCAAAAGTGAAGCGGTATACCGGCTAATGCCGTCGTGAAAGCCAATGCGTGTATAACGGGCGTCAACCATAAGTTTCATAGGATTCTCCTCGGGATTACACCGTAAAATCTTCGTGCGTAAATTCTGTAATCAAACGTGCCGCCACTGTAGGCGTCTCATAATGAATCAAATGCCCAACCTCAGGAATCATCTCAAAACGTTCACCAGGGGAGTGCGGGCGCCCCTCAAGCGCGGCAAACATGGCGCGCGCCGTCTGCGGGGTACCCAAATCATCGTCTTCGGCAACAAGCATTTGTACGGGAACCTGAATCTGCGGGGCAAATTCGGCGGCGGTTGCCGAAATCGAAACCTCATACGCCTGCAAAACACCCTTACGCGAGCCGAAAGACCCAAAATATGCGGCGTGCTGGTTATTGATAAAGCGGCGCATGGCGGGTTCGCGGGTGCGCATCATCAGCTCGCTCGTTACGCGGGTAATCAGCTGCGAACGCAGCAGCGGGTACCCCAACCGTTCGGGAAGAGCCGCACCCACGCGATAGTAAAACGATGCCGCCCGCGAGGCAATCTTCTGTGACCCTTCAAGTGCGGGCTCGCTAATGGGGTTAATGAGCGTTAGGCGGTCAAGTCCATGTGGATATTCGGCGGCATAAGCGGCGGTTACGATAGATCCAAACGAGTGTCCTACCACGTGAATATCAGAGCCATCAGGGCATGCAGGGTTTATCTGCTCAATAAGCGCGTGCAGCCATGCGGTATAGCCCTGCAAAGAAACAGTCATGGGCAGGTCTTCTGAACGCCCAAAACCCGGTAAGTCAGGGCTGATAATACTAGCTTCGGGTAAAAGCTTCAGAAGCCTGTTCGCAATAATCTCAAGCCCGTGATGATCGCCGCGGAACCCGTGAATCAGCAGGATCTTTGGAGAGCTTTCGACAGGAAAAACGCCGGTGTTCATGCCCGCACCGTACTGCCAATACCGTGTAGTTGCCCCAAGAAGCTCTATTTCAAATCTGGTGCCCGGGATGAGTGCCCCCGGCACACCTTCAAGAACGGTACTGGGTGATGTCACGGCGGGTGCCTTTCGTGTGTTGCGGGCTCGGTCGCTGTAAATCCCTGCGGGAGATTCACGGAGGGCGTGCGTAAACCGGCTTACACACGCAATGATTTCTCTCAGTGTACGTGGAATTTCTGTGTAGGTGCTGGAGATTTAGATGAAAAGTCAAACAATATTCAGAGTTTTTCGTCGTATACGGCTAAAAATGGTTTATACGCGCGGGGGTAATCGGGCGGAAACGAAGGCGAAGCGGGCGCGGACGGTGGGCATCCACGATATGAAACGGGAACTCGTGAGTTTATGAATACATCAAGAAACCTTTGTGGGTACACGCTAGAATAGGTTGGTTAGCGAAAATCAAACGTCAAAGGAATCGTAGTGTCTGCTGAGGTAGAGACCGAACGCACCGAGAATGCGTATGACTTCCGTGCACAGGAAGCGAAATGGCGCCCCTACTGGGAAGAAACGGGTGTCTTCAAACCAACCGGCAACGCCGCGAAAGGTCGCCGCTATGTGCTAGACATGTTTCCGTACCCCTCAGGTGACCTGCATATGGGCCACGCAGAAGCGTTTGCTATTGGAGACATGAATGCCCGCTACTACAAGCAGTGCGGCTACGATGTTCTGCACCCTATCGGCTGGGATTCCTTCGGTTTGCCCGCAGAAAACGCTGCTATCAAGAACGGTACCCACCCAAAAGAGTGGACCTACAAAAATATTGACACGCAGGCAGAATCTTTCAAACGCTACGCTATCGCCGTGGACTGGGATCGACGCCTGCACACCTCAGACCCCGAATACTATAAGTGGACCCAGTGGCTTTTCGAGCAGTTCTATAAGAAGGGCTTGGCCTACCGCAAAGACTCGATGGTGAACTGGTGCCCCAAAGATCAGACCGTGCTCGCGAACGAGCAGGTGGTTAACGGTGCCTGTGAACGATGCGGCACCACGGTTACTAAGAAGTCGCTGAATCAGTGGTACTTCAAGATTACTGACTACGCCCAGCAGCTTCTTGACGATATGGAGCAGCTTGAGGGCAAATGGCCCGAACGTGTTCTGCTGATGCAGCGGAACTGGATTGGGCGTTCCGAAGGTGCTGAGGTTCGCTTCGAGATTGAGGCTACCGAGGCACAGCCTGCCGAATCCTTCACGGTCTTCACCACCCGCCCAGATACCCTCTACGGTTCAACCTTTATTGTTGTTGCCGCTGACTCGACCTTTGCCGAGCAGATTGTGGCACCCGAACAGGCACAGGCGCTAGAGGACTACCGCGAGCAGATTAAGGCGCTCAGCGATATTGACCGCCAGTCTTCCGAGCGTGAAAAGACCGGTGTGTTTACTGGGCGTTACGCAATCAACCCGCTGAACGGCGCAAAGTTGCCGGTGTGGGCTTCCGATTACGTGCTTGCCGATTATGGTACCGGCGCTATTATGGCGGTGCCCGCGCACGATCAGCGCGACCTTGACTTCGCCAAGAAATTCGACCTGCCGATCGTGACGGTGCTCGATGTTGAGGGCGAGGAAGACCCAGCCGAGTCGGGTATCGCCACTGCGGGCGATGGGGTGCTCATTAACTCCGGTGAGCTAACCGGACTTCCTAAGGCAGAGGCTATTGCGAAGGCTACCGAGCTGGTTGAGGCTGCCGGCACCGGCGAAGGTAAGGTTATTTACCGCCTGCGCGACTGGTTGCTCTCGCGCCAGCGTTTCTGGGGCACGCCTATTCCCGTGATTCACTGTGAAGACTGCGGCGAAGTACTGGTTCCTGAAGAACAGTTGCCGGTTCTGCTCCCAGATAATCTGCGCGGTGAACAGTTAGCCCCCAAGGGACAGTCACCCCTTGCTGCCGCCGATGATTGGGCTATAGTTCCTTGCCCACAGTGCGGTAAGAGCGCCCGCCGCGATTCTGACACGATGGATACCTTCGTGGATTCCTCCTGGTACTTCCTGCGCTATGTTTCGCCCCGTTACGCCGAAGGCCCCTTCGACCCGCAAGCGATCAGGGAATGGGGCGCGGTCGATATGTACGTGGGCGGTGTGGAACATGCGATTCTGCACCTGCTGTATGCGCGTTTCTTCACCAAAGTTATCCGTGATTTGGGGCTGATTGAGCACGGCGAGCCGTTCAAAGCCCTCATGAATCAGGGGCAGGTTCTCAACGGCGGTAAGGCCATGTCGAAATCGCTCGGCAACGGCGTAAACCTAGGTGAGCAACTTGATAAGTTCGGTGTGGATGCGGTGCGCACCACCATGATCTTTGCTTCGCCGCCCGAAGATGATGTGGACTGGGCGGATGTTTCGCCCGCCGGTTCGCAGAAGTTCTTGGCGCGCGCATGGCGTATTGCTCAGGACGTTACCTCCGAACCTGGCGTGGATGCGGCATCCGGCGATGCGAACCTGCACAAGCTGGTGGCGCGTACCGTACACGATGTGAAACAGCTTCTTGACACTGGTAAGTTCAACGTGGTGGTCGCCAAGACTATGGAGCTGGTGAATGCTACCCGTAAGGCTATCGATTCGGGCCCTGGGGGAGCGGACCCTGCGGTGCGCGAAGCCGCCGAAACTATTGCGATCTTGTTGTCACTCTACGCGCCGTATACTGCCGAGGACATGTGGCACGCGCTGGGATACAATAACCCGGTGCTGACCGCAGGTTTCCCGCAGGTAGACGAATCCCTGCTCGTGGATGATACCGTCACCGCAATCGTGCAGATCAAGGGCAAAGTGAAGACGCGCCTTGAGGTATCAAAGGATATTTCTGAAGCTGAGCTTGAAAAACAGGCCCTGGAGGATGAGACTATCGCGAAGCTGGTGGAAGGCTCGGAAATCCGTAAGGTGATTGTGCGAGCCCCCAAACTGGTGAATATCGTCATCTAGTGTTTTCAGAACGTTGATGCGGTGCCGCCGGAAGAAAACTTTTCGGGTTTTTCTTCCGGCGGCACCATTCTTTTTAGCTATGATGAGAAAGTCGGTATAGCAAATCGCCATATTTTTAAGATTCAGGAGGGTGCCTTATGGGACGCATCGCCGTCGTGACAGACTCAGCCGCTGCTATTACCCCTGAAATTCTTAAAGAGCGGCAAGAACGCGGTGGGTTTGCTGTGGTACCCATGCCGGTATCCGTTCAAGAGACGCCCTCACGTGCAGGAATCAGGGGCACCCGAGCCGAGACGAATACCCGCGATTTAACCGGTCTTAGCCCTGAGGAAATTGACGAAGCCATTTTGATGGCGCATGTCCTCGGAAATACGATCCATACCTCCGGTCCTGCCCCTGGTGTCTTTGCCGATACCTACGATACTCTTGTTGATGAAGGGTACGAGCATATTCTGTCGATACATCTCTCGGGAGAACTCTCTGGAACCGTTGAGTCAGCGCGAGTGGGTGCGCAGCTTTCTAAAGCGCGAGTGACCGTACTTGATTCCCGCACCGTCGCCGGAGCCTATGGGCACGCGGCGTTGCATGCCCATGATGTAGCCGATATTTGCGATAGTCCTGAGGAGCTTGCCGAGGTAGTTACCGGTATATGCGCCGAGACCGACATTTATTTCTACATTCCTACTCTCGATGCGCTTCGTCGCGGAGGCCGTGTCTCGCCCGCGTTGGCGATGGTTGGGCAGATGTTCCAGATCAAGCCTATCGGCACGGTCGCGGATGGAAAACTGACCT
>ERZ773021.633-NODE-633-length-14185-cov-72.3371_pt1 | contig 14185 bp, 11 predicted proteins | sample MGYA00511668_ERZ773021 | MGnify/ENA primary metagenome ERZ773021 (study PRJEB29015, sample SAMEA2737961) | human oral metagenome | biome: human oral; feature: human-associated habitat; material: dental | place: China | collected 2032 ... | reverse complement strand
CACCTTCACGCAAGAACCACCAACCGGCAACGGCCCCGGCGCCCAGCGAAACCGCCAGGCCCGCATACCCTATCCAGCCCAGGCTCTCAGGGATAGCACCCAGTACCGGAAAGAGCGGAAGATCGCCCATCGTCGTCTGCGACCAGCCCACATGCGTGTCAACGCCGAACGCGAACCCGGCGCCGGTAGTCCACGACATCGCGTAGATCACCAAGTTCGGAAGGTAACCCAGCTGCAGCAGGGTCACGGCGAGCGCCCCCACCGGCCCGGCGTGAAGTTCTTGGTAGATTGTTGCGATTTGCGACCAGCGCATCATCATGGCAACCACCAGCACCAGAGCACCGCCCATAATGAGCGAGAAAATCGCCACCATGGAGGCACGCACAATCGACCACACATAGGAGCTCGCCCACCGCGAGTACTGGCTCATCTGCGAAATCTGTTCAGCGGTGTTCACGCCCACCATACGGGCAAGCGAACGCGATTCATAGTAGCCGCCCCAGATCAGCCCGACCAGCACCACGATCTGCGGAATCAACGCCGCACCAACAATACCCAGCAGGTGCCGTTCGGTACTCGCCCAAGCAAAAGCGACGGCAGCAAAAATACCGTAGGCAGCGCACCCTAATAATACGGGTTTGAAGAATTCCCCCTCATAGGATGCGCGCGCCAGTTTCCGCCCAGACCTAAAGCATAAGAGCACCGGAATAATGCTCAGCCCCATGGGCACCAGTGTGAGCATGCCATGCGGCAAGATAATACCGAAAGCATTCGGAATATTCAGCGGCACACCGTGCATGAGCAGCCACAGGTGGGAGGCAAGAGTTGCGAGTGCGGGAAAATCCATACGGTTAAAACCGTTGGTAAACCACACCGCCATGAGCAGAACGAGCACAAGCCCGAAAGAAAGCGCGGCGGTAAAAACTAATTCAACGATGCCCTGCAGCCAGAGTGGCATAGGGGCAGAATACCGGGATGTAGAAGAGCTACTTTTCATCGTTCTTCCATCATGCCATGAAACCTGCCAGCGCGTGTGAGCCTGCTGGGCTTTCGGGGAAATAGTTCCGGTTAAATGGCGGCTAACCTTCGTTAACCGCTCACCGTGAACATAGGGGTTACACGAACGTTACTGATGCGCTCTCACCGATGCGGCAGCGCGTACAGCTAACTGTGCCGAGCATTTCTCACGGCTTTCTCGAACACGCAGGTACTCCCCCGGCGCTTACGGTGAAAATACTGTGCGGAAGATTAGTCTTCAATCCACGGATTCACCGCAGGCACGCCCCAGGACCGGTACACCTCAGCCTTTGAAGAAACAATTTCGAGGTCGTGAGCTTGGGCGCTCGCCGCCATCAGACCTTCGAGGGCGGCGGTGGGCAGGGGCTCGGCATCTTTACGTCCGTGACTGTGGGTGCCGCGCGGGGCGCTGCGTCCCGCCCATTCGAGGCTTACGCGCGCATCCACGTTGATGATGTGGTCGGCGAATCTGTCGAGAAGTTCGGCAATCCAGCGGTCGGTCTCTGGGTAGGGGTAGAGTCCTTTGAGCTCGCCCACGCTCAGCACCGAAATGTAGAGGTGTTTATAGGCGCGGCGGCGCAGAAAGGCAACAACTTTGGGATCTGGTGTGGCTTTGCGGATCTCGGCGAGAACATCCGAGTCGAGAAGCAGTCCTGAGGCGCTCATACCCCTATGCTACGCGCAGACCGGCATATTCGACGGCGGGAATACCCTCGGGGTTGGGAAGAAGCAGAAAATTGAGGAATTCGTCGCGCTTAGAAGAAATACGTGCGTAATCCTGAATGCTTACTGCCTGGTAACCGCCGCGTGCGGGCACGGATGCGGCACGCAGATTTTCCTGATAAGAGCGTGCAGGAGTAAGGGGGGATGCTGGAGATGAAGAGCTGTTGTACATTGACAACCATGCGCCGAATGCGCGTTCCTTTCGCGTTGCTCTTGCCTGTACCAAGTGCCACCTGAGGCGGCGAATACAAACCGCTTCGTCATCCGAGCCACCCGTGAACATGGGGTTGGCGTTCGACCATAGTCGGAGCTTATCAGTCGAAACTCTTGAAGCTGAATCCAGGTTACAACAGCTTTCAGGAATCTGTAAACGTGCGAACCCGTCAAATTCTTGTGATTTACATGACATTTGATGCGCTATGCTGTGTATACCAACGGGTTACCTGAAAACTCTCCTCACAACACGAGCAGTTGTAGACATATGGGGACATATAGCTGACGACCAAAAAATCTTGACCAGATCTAGGGTGACAGGATTCACCTGCACTACTTCGCCTTTATTCCGCACCCAAGTACAGTTTTAAGCATTTTCAGAATCCTAAGAATACATATTTCATAATCAGTTTACTATTTACTCAGGGTTACACTCATCAAAAGGATTTAATTGCAAAGCCCAATGCTTCGAAGGACGCCACGATTCCAAATTATAGTCATGTGGTTCAAACATATTACCGGCAACGTGACACAGGAACTGTTCTCGTATAGTCCCGTCATGGTCGTCTACACGCCATGCATCCCCACCGAGTTTATCTTTAAGCTCATCCACATGAGCCGAATGGGTTGCCAAACCTTGAAAAGAACGTCCCCAACTTGTAGGTTTAACATTCACAACATATCCCTTAGGAACATCATCAACCCAGACACGCTCAATAAGATCAACACCCAGCCAAGGATCAGCAACAATGGGATACGTATAGTTTTGTGACGTATGACTAATAACTTGAATAAGCTCATTCCCCTGAACGACGTATGCGGTCTCTACAGGGGTACCCTGAGCATCAACAGCCCACGGCTTACTTACCGCACTAATTATCTTGCCGTTATTATCAAGAATAAGAACGCTACCATCTTCCTGATGGACTAATTTTGCCCCCTGAGGCACCCCCATAACGTATTTATACTCGGTCGGAGCATCACGATTATCAATCTTAGTAACCATTTGCAGACTGCCATCATTCTTAGCAACGGGAATGGTCGAAGATCCGTTCTTATTATCATAAGAGACAATCCCCTGAGACACAGATGAGGCATCGCTAGCCCCATCAGCATACGGGAGACCTACATGAACCGATGCACCCCCGAGTTTTTTATTGCTAACAGAAACACCATCCTTCGGGTTCTTCTGGACTGACACAGTAGAGCTAGAAGCATCATGTTCCATTTTCTGATTTTCATCAGATAACTGCGCAGGCGCTACATCCTGAAGGGGTGCAACAGAACTAAATTCAGTATGCTGGATTTTCTCAAGCTCGGTCATCGTATACTGTTGCTGTTTGTTGTCTTCCTGAGACTGTTGCCATACATTCCCATAAGAAGGTGCAATCACTCCATTCGCTAGCACAAAAGCACTTATTACCACCAGCAAAGATCGCGATTTCATAAAATCCCCTTCCAAGATCACTATATCTACATCATTCCAAACGAAATCTAGGTGTATTTAACACCGTATATATCCAATTCATCTAAAGCAAGCGGGTCGTCCGATTTTTATTAAAAATATATTTATTTTTAAAAATTTAAATGATATTCAATTAAATCATTAAAGGATAGTTTAAATGTCAGCACTCACCCTCGCCAAGGTTGCACTTATTAGGGTTTGCGGGCTAGAGTATTGAAAACATACCCGAGATAGATAAAGTAATTTTATGGGAGACTATAAAATATTTTAAATTTAAAGGAGAGATTTATGAAATTAGTACGCGTGGTTGGCATATTAGCTGCCATCTTTCTGGTTCTTGGTGCTGCACTATTTATTCTAGGAAGCTGGGGTTCACTCGTGGAGTATCATGCCCTCGAGTGGAGGGGTGTACAGCATGAAGGAGCGAGTCCTCTCACTCGATCAACTCTCACGATAAGTCTCTGGATTCTCGGTACTGGTCTTTTCGCTGGGCTTATCGTCCTGATTCCGCTCTTCACCACGGCGATCAGGAACTCCCGCAAGACGCACAAAAAGTATCCTGAACAGGCTCAAGACCTCTTGGAAGAAGGTCAGAACCAGATTGATTCATAGAGTCGACACCTCAGGAGCACCATGAAAAAGACTTTCTACATCATCGGAGGTACAGCCGTCGGGCTTCTTGTTGTCGGCGTCATTCTCTTCATCCTGGCAGGCTGGGGTTCGCTTGTGGAATACCACGCCTTCGAATGGAGGGGCGTTGGTTCTGCCGGTGGTGCAAGCCCACTCGTGCTGGCGACTGCTCGCCTGGGTCATCGATACATAGTTATCGGTCTCATTCTCAGCATTGTTGCCATAGTTTTTAATGTTTTCAGGGGTTTCTGGGAAGCTCGACAAGCTCGAAAATCCAAGCGAGAACACCTTAAACAGACCACGACCTCACGAGAGGAAGACCAAGACCAGAATGATTCATAGAGTCAGCATCTAAGGAGCGCCCATGAAAAAAGCTATCTACATAGTTGGAGCAACAGCTGCGATGGTCTTCTTTTGTGGCATAGTCCTGTTTATTTTAGGAGAATGGGGCGCTCTCGTGGAGTATCACGCCTCTGAATGGAGGGGCATCCAGCCCAAGGGGTCGAGTCCTCTCACACAAGCAGCCGCGACCCTCGCCATGAGTGTCTTATGCGTTGGCTTCCTGACCACCATCATCACTTTTATTATGTTCTTCATAATAGTCATCAAAAATGTACGTAAGAAACGTACAGCCCATCTTGGGTAGATCTCATAACGAATTACCGTGCGATTCTTTGACACCCTTGAGATAATAGAACGGTGAGCATGCCAAACCCTTTCCCCGATATCCCCGTCACCGTTGCGCAGATTATTCGGCAGGCGGGGCATAAGGCATACCAGCGCGGGCTTGCTTATGCCCGTCAACGTGAAGTGGTGCGCTACACCTACGATGAAGACGAAAACACACTAGAAGGTCTGGTGAACGGGAGTACCCTTATTCCCTATGAGGTAGATATTCGCTTCTTCCCGGGTTCGGACGCCGATTCCAATCTTTTCAACGCACGATGCACATGCCCGGTCGCCGTCGACTGCAAGCACGCCGTCGCCCTCATGCTCACCGCACTCGACCGTGCCAAGACCGCGCGGAAAGCCCTGGACAATGCGCCCGGTGGCCGCATCCGCCAGTCTATGAATCAAGAGAGCCCAGAAGATACCGCGCGACAGGTTGCGGCGACAGCCGACGATCCCCTGGCGGCGTTACGCGCATCGGGGGCGATTCGTGCAGCAAGCTCGCTCACCACCGAACCCGAATCTCTCCCCCTGAACAACCACGAGAATACGCATTCTTCGCCCTCGAAAATTTCGGTGTGGCGGCGCGATATGGCGCAGGTTCTCGCTGCCCGGGGCGAAGCATCCGGTATTGATTCGGCACGGGTTCCGGGGGCGCTCGACCTTTCCTTCAGTATCTCGGGTTCGTATGCGCGCGGGCGCAATATTCCCGGTGCAACTCCGCCCATCAACCTGCTGGCGCGGCCACTGATGCAGTCCAAAACCGGGCGCTGGATCAAGGGCGGGCTCAGCTGGGAGACCTTCGCCTCCAGCGTGGGTGGGCCGGTCGGTCGTCACGAGGTATACCCCGAGCACGAACGGTTCTTCGCCGAAATATACGCCATCGCGCGCCCGTGGCAGAATATGTACTCTTCGCATCGGGACTGGATTTCGCTCACCGCCACGAACTCCACGCTGCTGTGGGATGTTCTGGCGCGCGCAGAGCAGATTGGCCTGCCGATTCTTCTCGAAGGGTTTGAGGTGACTACTGCGGTTTTACCACCCGCCCGGGTGAGGGTACATGCCGGAGCCGTTGAGGCCGAATCCCGACAGAACGCAGAGGCTGCCGTGAGTGAAGATTCCGCTCCTGACCTGGCTCTTCATGCCGCCTTGGGATGGGAAACCCACGAAGATAACCGGGTGCGGCAGCTCTGGTTTGATGCCGCGCACTGCCACCCCATCGGCTCGCCACGCTCAGGATTTTTCGCGCTCGGTTCTCTTGTGCAGCGTATTTACGAGGAACAGGCGCATCGGGTGCATTGGAAGAGCACGCGCAAGGGCGCCTTAGACGCGCCGCATCGCGATGTTTTTCAGGCTCAATCTTCGCAGGAACAGGCAGAGGAGAGCTCGGACGAAAACGAAAATCCTGAAACGCAGACGGTCGGGCTCATTCCCGAACTTTCATCCGAAAACACAGCGACACCGACTATTCCGGACTTGCCGGAGGGTCTTAACCTAGCGTTTATTCCGCTTGCCGAGCCTTTGGACGCAGCCGCAGAATCCTTGGTATCTCGCGGCGAAATGCGTATTCCGGCAGACGAACGCGAAGCTTTTCACCGCGAGTTCTTGCCTACCCTCACGCGGGCCGTCCCATTCCTTACCCCAGACCCGGCTTTGGCGCTGCCGAAGGTTCGTTCACCCTATTTGGTGTTTGAGGCGCATTTTGATGATGAGATTTCGCATGATGCGCTCCTGAATTGGTATTGGGAATACCCGAAGAACCCACTCGATGAAGAAGGCACGGACTCGGGGGTTCGCCGCCTGCCGGCGCTGGGCTTGGGCACAGAACGCGACGAACGTTTTGAGGCGCGGGTGCTGCGCGCAGTACGGTCGGCAACCGCATCCAACCCGGTGTTGGCAGGCGGGTTCGGTGAACGCCGCTCTCAGGGATGGGAAACCCGCGATATTCTCGCCCATGTGCTACCCACCCTGCGACGCATTCCCGGGGTTCGCGTGCGGCTGCTCGGTCCCGTGCCCGAGTTTACCGAAGCAACCGACGCCATGATTGAGGTCAAGGTAACCGAGGGTAATTCGCGTGACTGGTTCGGGCTGGGTATCGCTATTAAGGTCAATAACTGGACTGTGCCTTTCGCCCAGGTTTTTGAGGCGCTCGATCGGAATCAAGACCGTATTCTGCTGGGTAACGGCACCTATTTTTCTCTCAATCGCCCGGAGTTTTCGGCGCTGAGAACCCTCATTGAGGAGGCCCGCACGCTCAACGAGACCGGCGGTGAGCTGCGCATTAACCGGCATCAGGCGGGATTATTCTCTGAGTTGGAATCGCTCGCTTCGAGTGTGGAAACCGTGGCTTCTTGGGATGCGCAGGTCAAGAGTCTTCTCGCCCTTGTGGAGGCCGCCGACCGTGTGGGTGAGACCGCCGGTTCCGAAGAAGTTTTAGAGAACGAACATTCCGATTCTTTATCTGTTTCTTCCGGCGTATTTTCAGCGAATCACCTGCCCTCTCCCCCGGGTCTTACCGCAGTTCTGCGACCTTATCAGCTTGAGGGTTTCCGCTGGCTCGCGTTCTTGAGACAGCACCGGCTGGGCGGGATTCTTGCCGACGATATGGGCTTGGGCAAAACCGTGCAGGTGCTCGCTCTGCTTGCCCAAGCGATCGCCGAGCATGAGCAACGCGCCGATCACACCGAGTTTGCACCTTTCCTCGTGGTTGCGCCAACATCCGTGGTGGGTAACTGGGCGCAAGAGGCTGCACGATTCGTGCCGGGTGCGAAGGTGGTGACTATCACCGAGTCTACGAGCAAAAGCGGCACGAGCATCGCGGAGCTGGTACAGGGTGCGCATCTGGTGCTCACGAGCTATGCGCTGTTCCGTCTCGACGAGGATGGATACACCGAATTCGGTAACCACGTTCCCGAAAACGCTGAGAAGAGTACTTCCCCGCGTGTAGGGTGGGGTGCGTTGATTTTGGACGAGGCGCAGTTCGTGAAGAACACGAAAACTCGCGCGTGGAAGGTGGCGCGTGCCCTGAACGCGCAGGTAAAACTCGCCATCACGGGCACCCCAATGGAGAACAACCTCATGGAGCTTTGGGCGCTCTTGGCGATTGTGGCGGATGGGTTGTTCCCGTCGGCGCGCATGTTCCGTGACCTGTATGCGCGCCCCGCCGAGTCCGGTGAAGACCCGCAGGTTATTGAGAAGTTACGCCGCCGGGTTCGCCCTCTGATGCTGCGCCGCACGAAGGATGTGGTCGCCGCCGATCTTCCTGAAAAGAACGATGTGCGGGTAAACGTGCCGCTCACAGCGGCGCATCGGCATATTTACGATATGCATCTGCAGCGTGAGCGGCAGAAGGTGCTCGGGCTTTTAGAAGATATGGATAAGAACCGGTTCACGATTTTTCAGTCGCTCACGCTTCTGCGGCGGCTGGCGCTTGATGCCACGCTTATCGACCCGGACGAATACGCCGGGGTGGCTTCCGCCAAGCTCGAATATTTGGTGGAGCATCTGCCCTCGCTCTTAGGCGACGGGCACCGGGTGCTGGTGTTCAGCCAGTTCACGGGGTATCTGCGCACAATTGCTGAACGGCTGCAGGCTGAAGGCATCGACTACCTGTACTTGGACGGCACGACCCGCAACCGCCCACAGGTTCTGAAGGATTTTGCTGAGGGTGCGGCGCCGGTGTTCCTGATTTCGCTCAAGGCGGGCGGGTTCGGGCTGAACCTGACGGAGGCAGATCACTGTTTCATTATGGATCCGTGGTGGAACCCGGCGGCTGAACAGCAGGCGGTGGACCGCATCCACAGGCTGGGGCAGGAACGCGATGTGCGCGTGTACCGGCTGGTGGCTGAGGGCACCATTGAAGAGAAGGTCATGGATTTGAAGGCATCGAAAGCGGCGCTGTTTGATGCGGTCGTCAACGATGGCTCCTTCGCCTCGTCCCGGGTGGATGCGGAACAGATTCGTGAGCTTTTCACCCCGACTGATTCCTAACTTTCCCTGCTGAAAAGGCTCTTGATGGCGAATAAAGCGGGATTTTTCAATATAAATAAAGGCTCTTTTCTGCGCCTGGGAGGGGCTTACCGGTTTCGCGCTGGGCTGGATGCGCCCGTCACCCTAGCGTGCGAGCGCATCCAGGGGTACCGTTGAAAACGTCAGTCCCCATCAAATTTCAGGAGAAGTAATGGTCAAAAACATCACGTTCAACGACGGCAACAGCATCCCTCAGCTCGGGTATGGCGTGTGGCAGATTGAGGATAATGGTGCCGCCGATGCTGTCGGTACGGCTCTCGAAGCAGGGTACCGCCACATCGATACCGCATCCATCTACGGGAACGAGGTTGGGGTAGGTCGCGGTATTGCCGCCAGCTCCGTGCCGCGCGAGGATATTTTTCTCACTACCAAGCTGTGGAACTCGGATCAGGGTTTTGAGAAGGCTATTGCCGCGCTTGATGCATCGCTAGAGCGGCTCGGCACCGATTACGTGGATTTGTATCTGATTCACTGGGCTATGCCGCAGCAGGGCACCTATCTCGACTCGTGGCGGGCACTCATCGAACTGAAAAAGCAGGGTAAGGTGCGTTCGATTGGTGTCTCTAACTTTCCGCAGGCTCAGCTGCGCGAAATTATCGCCGATACCAGCGTGACCCCGGCGATTCACCAGATTGAGCTGCACCCGTATTTCTCGCAGGAAGATATGCGCGCGGTGCACAGTGAGTTTGGTATTGTGACTGAGGCTTGGTCGCCGCTCGGTCAGGGTGGCGAGATTCTGAAGGACCCGGTGATCGTTGAGATTGCGGGTAAGCACGGTATCTCTCCGGCGCAGGTTGTGCTCGCCTGGCATCTGGCGAAGGGGATTGTGGCGATTCCGAAGTCGGTTACTCCTGCGCGCATTGCCGAGAACTTTGCGGCCGCTAATGTCACCCTGGATGCGGCAGACATTGCGGCGATTGATGGGCTTACGCGGAAGGATGGTCGCATAGGTCCGGACCCTGAGAATCCTAAATTTTAGGCGCAACGTACCGCGAAGCTCTGCCGTGAGTTGTTGCGGAAGCGCAGTGAGGAGCGAACGAGCATATCCGCAACAACTCGCGCTGGGTAAGTACACGAGATCTAAGAAGATGGATGTGGTTCCAGACGCACCGAAAGCGCATTAAAAGAGGACTGAGGTCGCCCCACGACTGAAGGACGGACACGCGCTAAGGTGTCGTCGGGTGCCGCATCCGAAATACTCTCTTAGTCATACGCGCTACCGGATGCCCGTTCCTGCGACGCGCATTCGAGGTTCAACCCTATCAAGAACGTTTATTTGTTTTCTTATGCCCCGCATCCGAGCGACCCGAGCCGCCCTCATCTACCAGCAGCGAGAGCGAAATACGGCGGCGAGACGCATCCACCTCAACAACTCTCACGGTCACGATATCGCCGCTTCGCACAATATCGTGCGGGTTCGCAACATACTCGCGACTCATCTGCGAGATATGAATTAGCCCGTCTTGATGCACCCCGATATCGACGAAGGCGCCGAAGGCCGCCACATTCGAGACGGTTCCTTCAAGCACCATCCCCACGGTTACGTCCTCAAAGCGAGAGATATCCTCAGAGAAATGTGCGGTACGAAATTCGGGGCGCGGGTCACGCCCGGGGCGGCGCAATTCCTCAAAAATATCGCGCACGGTGTATTTACCGATGCTCTCGTTCACATAGTCGGCGGGGTCAAGCGCGGTGAGCGGATCTTCCCCGTCACTGCCGATAAGCCGCCCAGATTGCCAGAGTGCCCCGTGATTCCGCTGCGCATCAGCGATAATACGCCGCGCCACAGGGTACGATTCGGGGTGCACAGCAGAGGCATCCAGCGGTTCGGTACCGTGCAGAATCCGCACGAACCCCGCCGCCTGTTCATAGGCTTTAGCCCCTAACCGAGACACGTTCAGAAGCTCTTCCCGAGTGGTGAAAGCTCCGTGTTCGCTACGGTACGCCACGATATTTTCGGCAATCGTGCGGTTAAAACCGGCAACACGCGCAAGCAGAGCGGCGGATGCGCTGTTCAGGTGAACCCCCACCGCGTTTACGCAGTCCTCAACCGTATTATCGAGGGCGCGTCTTAAAGCGGTCACGCTGACATCATGTTGGTACTGCCCCACGCCTAAAGACTGGGGATCAATTTTGACGAGTTCGGCAAGCGGGTCTTGCAACCGCCGGGCGATCGAGACCGCACCGCGTACCGTTACGTCAAGATCAGGCAACTCTTCACTGGCGAGTTCGGATGCTGAATATACGGATGCCCCCGCCTCTGAGACTGTAACCTTCTGCGCCGCCTTATACCCCTGAGAACGCAGGTTCGCCAGCAGCTCGGCGGCGAGTTTATCGGTCTCACGTGAGGCGGTGCCGTTGCCGATAGCGATAAGTTCCACGCCGTGGGTGAGAACCGCATCCTCAAGGGCAGCGAGCGCACCGGCACGGTCGTATCGAGGCGCGTGCGGGTACACCGTGAAGGTTTTCAGCACGTGCCCGGTGCCGTCAATAACCGCGCATTTCACACCGTTACGCAGCCCCGGGTCAAGCCCGAGGGTGACTTTTTGCCCGGCGGGCGCGGCAAGCAGAAGGTCGCGCAGGTTCGAGGCGAAAACGGTGATGGCTTCGCGTTCTGCCATCTCGAAGAGGGCATTGCGTATGCGGTCTGCCAGGCGGGGGTGCAGCCGTTTGCGCCATGCGGTGCGCACAGTTGCGGCGAGCCAGCCGAGCACACGGTCTTCACTGTCGACGGTGTTGAGAACCTGCACGGGTATGCGCAGCGCGGAGGCGACTTCACGCTCGTATCCCGAACGAACGTTCTCGTAATTTTCGGCGAGGGCAAGCGCAGCAGCACGCGCTTCTCCGCGGAGTTTGCTCAGGGGCGGAGCTGGTGTGGCACCGTCAATACTGAGCCGCACGATTCCAGCCTCTTTGGCGCGAAGCAGGGCGAGAACCCGGTGCGGGCGGATATGCCTGATACTATCGGAGAAGTCGAAATAGTCGGCAAATTTTGCCCCTTCGGCTTCTCTCCCGGCGATAACTCGACTAGAGATCATTCCGGTGGCAACCATTCTTTCGTGAAGACGTTCGGCGAGCGTTGGGTCGGTCAGCGCCCGGTCGATCAGGATAGCGCGGGCGCCGTCGAGGGCTTCTTCCACCGTTGTAATTCCGGTGCCTTCGGATTTTCCGGCATCGGCCGCCTGTTTATCGTCGGTTTCATCCGGTTCGTCCACATAGGCTGCGGCAATATCGTAGACCCCGGCAAGGGGAACTTCGAGCAGGTCTTCAACGAGCGCCTCCAGACCTGCCGCGCGGGCACGCTGCGCCTTGGTGATGCGCTCACTCCGGTAGGGCGCGTAGAGCGCTTCGAGGTCTTGTTTACTGGATGCCGCCCCCACCCCCGTGATGAGTTGTTCGTAGGTAAGCGGATCGATCAGCCCATCTTCGCGGCGTTGAGCAAGCGAGCTGAGAATATTCTCGCGGCGAGTTTCGAGCGCACGCAGGGCATCGAGCCGGGTGCTGATAGCACGCAGGTGGGTGTCGGTGAGCGCGCCCGTAGCTTCTTTGCGGTATCGAGCGATAAACGGAACCGAAGACCCGGAGTCGAGCAAGTTTACGGCGGCACGAACACGCGTGGGTTTGAGGTCTAGTTCGTTAGAGAGCATCGTCAGGATGCGGGTGTTCGTAGCTTCGGTGCGCTCGTGTTTTTCGCTCATTCTCTCAGTTTCGCATTCTCGGGGGTGCTGTGCCAGTCTTGCGGGGCGTGCGGCGCGGGGTATGTTGCGCATCGGAGCGTAATAAATTTTACAGCTATGGTCCCGCATCTAGAATAGGTAATAACATCACATCGCTATTTTTCAGATAGTCCGGCGATTGTGCAGAAGTTATGCGCCGGGGCATAGAAGATGACATGACGGTAGCCGGTTCACGGTGGACTGGCTGGAATAGCCGCCCGAAAGAAGGTTTCGCATGTATGGTCGTGCTGACGATCGCGCACAGGCGCCTTCACGTTCGTCTTTGCCACCGGGGTACGCCGAATTTCATCAGCAGTTTGGCACGCTGATTACCGCCTTGGCTGCGCAGGGCTGGACTCCGAGCGAAACGCACCGGCGTATTCGTGTTCTTTTTCCGCAGGTTAACCGGGAACATCTTGATTTTGCTTTAGATTCTGGCATGTGGGAGTTTGGTTCGCATGGCGAGCAGACTCCCACCCATGTTTTGCTGGCGACCGCCGTCTGGTATGCGGTGGCGGAGGCTTACGGTCTGGCGCCGGATGGTTCCTACGCCGCAACAACTCTGGATGCAACGGTCATGGCGGATATGCTGCGCTTATTGGAGAGCGCACGGGTTTCACCGCAGAATATCGCCCTAATTCTAGGGAAGGTGGGCGCTGGGCTCAAGTACCTGGCGCTGCATCCATATACTCAGCTTGATGAGCTTACCTACCGCGATGTATGCCAGCATCTTCCGACTGAGTCCCAAGACGTGGCACACGGTTCGTTTGTATGGCCGCCCTCCTGCGAGAGCATTCGTGATCAGCTGGGTGATGGCGGATGGTCAACCGCCATGCTGCGCACCGGTGTGTGTCCGCCCGATTATGCGGAATACAACTGGCGGCTGGGCGGTACTTCGCTCACGGATATGGAGTTCCGTAACCAACTGGGCAGTTTCATGAGTTACTGTATTCGGTATGATCGGCAGCCGACGGTGCTTGCCTACGGAACATGGTCTACCATGCGCAGTAATCTGGGCCGGGTGCCGTTTCTAGCGGCGGTGCGCGCGAAATATGGATCGTGGCATACCGCCTTGCAGATGGGCCGCACAATGGTGACCGATGCCCTGCAGATGACGAAGAGAGAGGTCGCACCGGTGCGGGTGCCGCCGCATCCGCCGAGTATTTCGCCCGAGCAGCTTGCGGTGCAGGGTATTGGGGTTGTGAAGTCTGAGCAGACGGTTTCTGTCCGCGACCGTTGGGACGAGGTGACGAACTCACTCGGTCAGCGTTTGGCGAGCCTGCCCTGGAGCAGGCATCTGCGCACCTACTATGTGCTCACGAGCGCCGCGCATGCTAACGCGATGCCGCTTGTATGTATCTACCGCTCCCCCGCCGGGTTTCTGTGCGAAATCGCAATGGAGGCTGAGGTTTTGCCCAAGTTCAGTACCGATTACCTGCGTTCGCACGGGTGGGTGGCGCCGACCCCCATGCAGCCTATGTGGAATCGGAATGTTTTTGACCCGCATGAGGCCGCGCAGGATGTAGTACAGGCGATGCGCTGGGGTATGGGCTGTTCCCGCTGGGACTACTACCGCACGGATGACCTGGTCTTGGATGCCGAGGATACCTCGGGTACCGAAGCCGGTTAATCCGGGGCGCGGATTCTTCTGTTTATCCTCCCCTATCACGCTAAAAGGCTCTTGATGTGAAAAAGCGCTAGTAACGCCGCCCTATTCACATCA
>ERZ773021.631-NODE-631-length-14240-cov-6.27226_pt1 | contig 14240 bp, 9 predicted proteins | sample MGYA00511668_ERZ773021 | MGnify/ENA primary metagenome ERZ773021 (study PRJEB29015, sample SAMEA2737961) | human oral metagenome | biome: human oral; feature: human-associated habitat; material: dental | place: China | collected 2032 ... | reverse complement strand
ATTATGCAGTAGGTTATCTTTCCTATGAAGCTGCCCCTGCCTTCGAGACAAAATTTCAGGTTATTGATGGTCCATTAATGTCAGAGTATCTCCTCTACTTCACTATTCATGAAACTGTTCAAACAGAGCCTATTCCACTTACTTATGAGCCAATTTCCCTACCAGAATCTTGGCAAGAGCTAACTTCTGCAGAGGAATACAAGGCTGCTATTGAGCAAATACACCACCATATTCGACAAGGTGATACTTATCAGGTTAATTATACTGTTCAACTTCAACAGAAGCTGACAGCTGATCCCTTTGCCATCTATAACCGATTGGTTGTTGAGCAAAATGCACATTACAATGCCTTTATTCAGCACGATGATGTTTCTATCATTTCCATAAGTCCAGAACTCTTCTTTAAAAAAGATGGTGATAGACTGACCACTCGTCCAATGAAAGGTACCACCAATCGTGGTTTAACAACTGAAACTGACCTCAAACAAGCCCATTGGCTAGCTCAGGATCAGAAAAATCGCTCTGAAAATATGATGATTGTCGATCTACTTAGAAATGACATGAATCGTATTTCAAAAATAGGAAGTGAAGATGTCAAGAGCCTTTGCCAAGTTGAACAATACTCTACGGTTTGGCAAATGACTTCAACTATTGAGACGCAACTCCTACCAAATAGTCGTTTAAATGATGTCTTCCAAGCCCTTTTTCCATGCGGATCGATTACAGGTGCCCCAAAAATAGCAACCATGGAGATTATTAAGAAGGTTGAAAAACAGCCTCGAGGTGTTTATTGTGGAGCTATTGGTATCTTGGTGCCACAGGGACCTAGTATTTTTAACGTGGCCATTCGGACACTACAAATGGAAGGAACCAAGGCTATCTATGGTGTCGGAGGAGGTATTACCTGGGACAGCAACTGGGAAGCTGAATATGAAGAAACAAAGCAAAAAGCTGCTGTTCTATACCGTCAGAACCCCAAATTCGATCTCATTTCAACTGGTCGTGTCCATCAAGGAAAACTGTTATTTCTTGAGGAGCATATGAAACGCTTGCAAGAGAGTAGTCGCTACTTTGACTATCCTTTCAATGTGGAAAAAGCACACTATCAAGTCGAAATTCTGTGCCAATCACTAGACTTTGACAAAGATTACCGTCTTAAAATGTCACTTGCAAAAGATGGTGAACTGCAGTTTGAACATACCCAATTAACAAACTTATCCAATGACTTCTGCCAAGCAAGGTTAGTTGAGCAAAGGCATCCGTTGGATAGCCCCTATACCTTCTTCAAAACAAGTTACCGTCCTCACCTTAGTATCGAACCTCACGAACAAATCTATTATAATCATGAGGGGCAACTCCTAGAAACCTCTATCGGTAACATTGTGCTTAAAATCGAGGACCAACTCTACACACCACCCGTTCACCTCGGCCTCTTAAATGGCATCTACAGACAAAGCCTAATTGCTGATAATAAGCTTAAAGAAAAAGTCTTGACCGTAAAAGATATGGAACAGGCTCAGGCCATCTACGGATGCAATGCGGTGAGAGGCTTGTATGAATTGAAGGTGGAAGGATAGAATTATATTTAACGAAAAAATACAAGTTTTTTGTTCTCCCCTACTCTTGCTAAAGACAAAAGAAACTTCAATATTCTATTGGTAAAAAATCAACAATTTAATAGTAAAATAAAGTATAATACTTACTGATAGTTATTCAGTTATCGTGACTGTAATGATAAGCTTTTTGGCTTATAATTTACTAGCCTTAAAATTCAGTAATAATTTAGAAAGGATACAAACCTTAAATGAAAAAATTTAAAGGCTTGACTTCTGCTGAAGTTCAAGCAAGTAAAAACGCCCATGGCGATAATAGGCTCTCTAGTAAAGAGGCTAACTCGCTCCTCTCAATCTTTATCGAAGCCTTCCAAGATCAATGGATTCTTATCCTCTTGGCTGCCTTAGGATTAAAAATCATCTTCAACTTTGTTGGAATGATTTTCCCTGCTATTGGTGAAGCCAACTGGTATGAGGCTATCTCACTAATTTTCGCCATTTTGATGTCTACAGGATTCTCAGCAGTCTCACAATACCGAAATGAGCAAAAATTCAACACTCTTCAAGAAGAGGCTTCAAAAACTAATGCTAAGGTTTATCGTGATGGTAAACTTAAAGAAGTTCTTGTTGATGATATTGTAAAAGGTGATCAAATTCTCCTTCAATCAGGGGACAAGATTCCAGTTGACGGTATCATACTGGAAGGTGAGTTAAAAGTAAACCAAGCTGTCCTTAATGGTGAAAGTGAAGATGCTAAGAAACTTCCTCTTGGTGATCAAGCAGAACCAGACTCTTCCGACCTCTTTACAGAGCTCAAAGTCTTCCGTGGTACAGTTGTTACTTCAGGTGAAGCCGTTATGGAAGCTACACAAATTGGTGATAATACCGTTCTAGGAAGCATCAATACTTCTCTTCAAGAAGATAGTAAAGATTCACCATCCAAAGAAAAACTCAACAAGCTTGCTGGAAACATCGGTGTCCTCGGTTATAGTGCGGGTGCTGCATATTCAGTAATCAACCTTGTTTTAGGCTTTATTGCACTTAATAAGGCTAATAACCTCAATAGTGGTTCAATCTTCCTTCTTATCATTGAAACGATTCTCTTTGCGGTTACAATCATCATCATGGCCGTTCCAGAAGGTCTTCCAATGATGTTGGCACTCGTTTCTTCAATGAACTCAGGACGACTTTTAGCTCAAAATATCCTGGTTCGCCATCCTGATACCATTGAAACAGCCGGATACATGAATATCCTCTTCAGTGATAAGACTGGTACTATCACTGAAGGTAAACTATCTGTAGTTGACTTCTTCCTTGCTGATGGAACACTTTATGCAGCTACTGGTGAAACTGACGCTCCTGATTTTGACACAATGTCAGATAGCCTTAAAGCTGAAATGATTAATGGTATCGGTCTTAATAACGACGCCATGGTAGCTGATGGCAGTGCTGTTGGTAGTAACGCCACTGACCGTGCACTTCTTGATTTCCTTATTGGTCGTTCTCAACTTGATTTTGATACAAATACAATTACTGAGAAGCAACAATTCAACTCAGCAACAAAATTCGCAAGTGTAACGACCAACGATGGAAAAACCTACATCAAAGGTGCTCCAGAATTCATCCTAAATGACTGCTACTACTATCTTGATAAAGATGGTAATAAACAAAACTTTACAGATGATATTAAAGCTCGTTTCCAAGAATTATCATTGGAACAAGCTAACCGTTCAATGCGTTTGCTTGCTATCCTCAATACAGATGGTAATGATAAAGTCTTGATTGGTATCGTATGTATCCGTGATAACGTTCGTTCTTCAATCAAACAAACTGTTGAAACAATGAACCGTGCAGGTGTTCAAGTAGTTATGGTAACTGGTGACCGTAAAGAAACCGCTGTTGCTATCGCTAAAGAAGCCGGTATCGTTACTGGTCAAAATGACCTTGTTCTTACTCACGATGAACTTTCTGCCCTTTCAGATCAAGAACTTAAACAACAATTGCCTCACTTAAAAGTGGTCAGTCGTGCCCTTCCAATGGATAAAAAACGTCTTATTGAGGCAGCTCAAGACCTCGATATGGTCGCTGGTATGACGGGTGATGGGGTCAATGACTCACCTGCCCTCAAATCAGCTGATGTCGGATTCTCAATGGGTGATGGTACTGAAGTCGCACGTGAAGCCTCAGATATCGTTATCTTGAATAACTCATTGACTTCTATTGAGAAAGCTGTCCTCTATGGACGTACTATGAGTAAGTCAGTAAGTAAATTCATTATCTTCCAATTAACCGTTAACGTGACTACAATTGCTATGTCACTTCTCTCACCACTTTTGGGCCTCAAAGAACCATTTACAATTATCCAAATTCTCTGGATTAACCTTATCATGGACACACTTGCTGCCCTTGCCTTTGGTGAAGAGCCTACCCTAGATCGTTACATGAATGAAAAGCCAGTTGCTAAGAAGGCAAATATTCTTACTGGCTATATGAAATCTGCTATTGGTGTAGCTAGCGTCTTCATTACTCTTGTATGTTTAGCTATTCTTAAAAATGTTGGTGGTATCCAAGGCTTTATCACAAATGGAACTGGCAACTTTGAAATGGTAACAACATTCACCTTTACAGTATTTATCTATGCTGTCATTTTCAACTCACTTAATACACGTAGTAATGGATTCAATGTTTTTGAACATATCGGCGAAAACAAGAAATTCTCAATTGTAATGATTTCTATTGCTGTCGTTCAAACCTTGATCATTCAATTCGGTGGTAAAGTATTTAGTACCGTTCCAATGGACGTTCAACACTATATTGTTGCACTTCTTATCGCGGTTTTGATCATCCCTGCAGATTTAATTCGAAAAGCTCTAACTAAAAACAAATAACTATCTGTATAACGTATTATAAAACTTAAAAGGATAAAAAGGATTGGGAGTTATCCCAATCCTTTTTAATAATTTCCGAAGGTAATACCGTGGAAAGATCATAACATAAAAAGGCTTTAACAAGCCTTTTTGATTGATTTATTAAGTAATGCTACTTAAACTGACTAGGAGCCCCTGTATAACCTGCCCAATCCTTACTATAAAAGCGGTCGTTCAAGTTATAGCTAGGTGCGGGTGTTGGATTACTTACAAATGGATCAACAGCCTTGTCAAAGGCCACCCAACCTTTCCATCCCATATGAATGGTATCTTGCATGAAGTAAGGTTGATCTCCATCTTTTGAGAAGTCAGCAATATTGGTGAAGCCTTGATTTTCCAATTGATAACGGATTTTAGAAACCGTAGCGTCATACATTTCTTGACTTAGTCCCGTATAAGCCATCCACTTGCTATTAACAGGTGGGATGACAAAGATAACGTTAGTATTTGACTTCGCAAATTGATTTAAGACTAACTGTAGGTCACCGTATTCTTGTGAAACTTCATACGAAAGATTCTTTTGGAAACCTTTAAGTTTACCAATCTTTTTAGCCAAACGTTTCTTATAGAAACGGTCATCGATACCAAAGTCGTTTGACTTGGTATGAGCTTCTGCATCTCTTACGGCAACCTGGTCAAGTGCCTCGTAAGAGAACTTGTCTGGCAACTCTTTAAGATAAGGAAGAACCTTCTTGTCGTAATTTGCATTATTTGATGCTGCAAAAGGACTGAACAAGGCATCTTCTCGCTTATTAAGCTCTGCCATAAATTGAATATAAGTCTTATCAAGAGAATTTAAATCTTGTCCATTAGCCACTTTAAAAAGTTGAGATTTCATAGTAATCTCAGGTTTCATCTCTAAGATACGCTGAGCAGCATATTGAGAATTTGCATCCGTCTGATTTTGACTTAAGAAACTACTAAGTTGGTCGTTATTGTAGAACTGCTGGAAAGCCGCAGAATTGTAACCTTTTTTAGTAAACCACTGTGGTGACAAGACGTAGACTGCTGTCCCATTTTTCAATTCAGGAATCATTTGTTGCATTCCCAAATATTGGTTTAGAGAGGCAGCCCCACGTTGTCCAATAAAATATGGGCGATAGTTACGGTCGTATTTTTCAGCTAAAACAGCTGGATGAAGGGCATCAAAACGCAACCACTCACTAGACCCAAAGAAAGGGACAAATCGATGATTCTTATCAGAAAGAGCTGTCGTCTTATTAATACGGCTCTTAAAGTTCTCAGTTGTCAAGGTTACTGCGTTACGTTTTTCAACCTCATAATTATGTTTTCTGCCTTGAGGGTAGGAAAAAATAACTACTACTACCAAGACTAAGGCACAGATTATAGGGCCAAAAATTTGCCATAAACGCTTAAGCATTGCGAAGCTCCGTTACCCCTTCAACAATCTTATTAGCTGTGTTCCAGTCATCACGACCAAATTCTGAAACTGGCACACGAATATCGAAACGTGATTCCAATTCAACGATAAGCTCAACTGTTCCCATAGAGTCGAGAACACCAGCATCGAAAAGGTCTTCATCCATCATGTCTGAAACATCTTCCATGAAGAGTTCATCAATAATTTCAATAACTTCTGATTTTACATCCATTTTTATAATTCCTTTACTTATTTTTTAGTGAACCAAAGGTCATTCAAGAATCCAGAGAAAATCAAGAATGACAACATAACAGTGTTAAATGTAATAAAGATTCCCAAAGCCTTCGTCCATTTATTTTCAGGAAGTGGCTCAAGACCAGCTTTCTTACGTTCTTTATTAATGGTCTTCTTCTTACGTAACCAGGCATCATTAATTCCTAGACCAATACCATGGAAAATACCATAAGCAATGTAGTACCAGGTAACTCCATGCCAGAATCCCATAACCATCATATTAATGACATAGGCAACATTTGATGTCGTGTTACGATTTTTAAAAACTTTGTTACGCATCAAAACCATAACCAAACGCATAAAGACAAAGTCACGGAACCAGAAAGACAAACTCATATGCCAACGATTCCAAAATTCTTTCAAGTCTCGTGAGATGAAAGGTTTGTCAAAGTTGATTGGGCTCTTGATCCCCATAAGGTTTGATGCTGCCAAGGCAAACATCGAGTAACCTGCAAAGTCAAAGAAGAGATCAAAACCGAAAACATACATGACACCAAGTGTTGGTAAATTAAAGATACCACCCTGAGCCAAAGCTTGCGCTTTCAGTGAAGGCAAGAGCATACTTCCGAAAATCTGAGCCAAAACAAACTTATAGAGGAAACCAAGCATGATATATTTTACAGCTTGCTCCAACATATTCATCAGCTCGTCTCGCTCAGGAATCGCTTGGTAATCTTCGTTAAAGCGTTTGAAGCGATCAATAGGACCACTCGTAAAGGTTGGCATAAAGAGCATGAATCGGAGGAATTCTCCAAGTGTAAACTCTTTTAAGACGCCATCCCGCATCTCGATAATCATACCAACTGACCGGAAGGTCAAGTAAGAAATACCAAGAAAGTTTAAGAGTGACTGAGTACCATTTATCGCAGGCTCTACCTTAACAAAAATCAAGGGAAGGACTACAAGAAATGAGTGTAAATAGAAAACCCATTTATTGTCCTTTTTACTGCGGTAATGTTTGTAGGAATAAACCCAGATGATTTGCCAAACAATATAGAAGAGTAAGGCTAGTAATTGGCTAGCATGTGTTCCTGTCAGAGCGAGAACAATAAAGGCTAGACTGACCAAACATTCATAAATCGCAAAACGCTTTTTATAGAAGAGACCCACAAAGATTGGCAATAGAGCTAATCCAAGATAGATAAAATAGAAGGGGTTACCGTAGGCTTCTAAATGGGGGAGCTGTTTCAAGAAGTCAATCATCGGTTGTTAACCTCACTGATAAGACCCTTGATATCAATTTTCCCATTTGGTGTTAAAGGCAAGCTCTCACGATAGAGGAACTTAGTAGGCATCATGTAAGACATCATGATATCTTCTAAGTCAGCCTTAATCGCCTTGGTGATATCAATTTCACGTTCAAACTGCTCACGAACACCATCCTTAAGAATAACATAAGCCAAGAGGTTCTGAACCTTATGGTCTTTATTGTAACGTGGCACAGCTACTGCTGAATCAATATACTTAGACTTATTAAGGTTTTGTGAAACATCCTCTAACTCAATACGGAAACCATTAAATTTAATCTGGAAGTCCATACGACCACCGTAAAGAAGGAGACCTTCATCAGTCATCGTTCCTACATCACCAGTATGGTAAGCAGGAAGGCCATTAAACTCGAAGAAGGCTTCCGCAGTCTTTTCAGGATTGTTCATATATCCTTTTGAAACTGCTGGTCCTGATACGATGATTTCACCCTGTTGACCATTTGGAAGGATATTGCCATCCTCATCGATAATATAAGTCGGTGAATCTTCCTTGGTATAACCAATCGGCAAACGCTTAAGGTTAGCCAGCATCTCATCAGTTACTGCTACTGCTGATAAGGCTACAGTTGCTTCAGTTGGTCCGTAAGCATTGATAATACGTGCTTCTGGGAAACGTTGGCGAAGCTTTTGAGCAGTCTTGACAGTCAACTCTTCTCCGTCAAAATAAAAATGCGTAATTTCTGGCATCTTCTCTGCATTGAAGTCTTCAGACAACATTGCCATATCTGCAAAAGATGGTGTTGATGTCCAAATGGCAATTGGAAGTGAGAAGATCGTTTCAAAGAGCTTCTTGAAGTCCTGTGTAATAGCTGAAGGAAGAGCATAAAGTGTTCCTCCAAGTGCCAATGTAGGTGCCCAGTACATTACCGATAGGTCAAATGAATAAGGCGGTTGAGCCAGCATTTGTGGACGTTTTGGAGTCGCAAATTCCTTATCCGTAATCATCCAGTTGGTGAAACTAAGGAGATTATTGTGTGAAATTTGGACCCCTTTAGGCTTACCTGTAGTTCCTGATGTGAAGATGATGTAATAAGTATCATCCCCCTTAACAGGATGAGTCACTTCGTAGCTAGTCTTGCTTTCAAAAGCTGTTGTCACTTGATCCAATGTTAGAATTGGAGCTTGGACTTCCTCAAGTGGGAAGTCATTGATAGCAATAATCAGACTAGGCTCTGCTACTTCAACGATAGCCGTCACGCGCTCAAGAGCTGAGTGACTATCAATTGGAATATAAGCGTGACCAGATTTAGTCAAAGCGACAAAAGTTGCCAACATTTCATACTCTTGACCGCCATAAACCACAACAGGTGATTTTTCTGGAATATCAAGACTATCAATCTTGGCAGCTAGGCTATCCGAGTCAGCTTTTAAGTCACCGTAAGTGTGAACTTCCCCTAAAATATTGTAAACAGGAAAGTCAGGTTGTGATTGAGCAAACTGCTCAATCGTTTCGATCATATCTTTAATTTTTGTATTCGTCATTATTCTTCCTAAAATTCGTTATAGATAAAATTACCTTGACCTTGTCCTAGGTAATTGTAGAGATAAATTAGGGCCATAAAAATGGCGAAATAAAGCAAGGTTTGTCCTAAAAACACTAGGACGTTTTTATGTTTTAACATTCTAATTTTCGATACCTTTTTTTATATAATATCCTCTTTAGTTTACCATCTTATCAGTATTTTTTCCAATAAAAAAGAAAAAATAACTAAATTTCATTTCTTTTTCATTAATAAGCTTCCGTGATAAATGATTGGCTAAAATCATAAAAAACAGAGCTTAAAAGCTCTGTCGGATTTAACTATTTTGTGTCTTTTGGGCCGTCTGCATACGATAGTACATTCCCTTAGCTTGCATCAGTTGTTCATGGGTTCCGTGTTCAACGATATCTCCATTATTCATGACCAAAATAAGGTCCGCATTCTCGATGGTAGATAATCGATGGGCAATGATGAAACTTGTTCGACCTTTCATTAATTTAGCGAAGGCTTCTTGAATGAGGAGCTCTGTACGGGTATCGATACTAGAAGTGGCTTCATCCAAGATTAAGATTTTAGGCACATTGACAAATATGCGAGCAATGGTCAAAAGCTGACGTTGTCCCTGAGAAAGGGATTGCCCCGCATCATTCAAGTAGGTGTCGTAGCCTTGAGGCAACTGCTGAATAAAGAAATCTGCATTGGCAGCCTTGGCCGCTGCTATGACTTCTTCACGACTGGCATCTGGATTACCATAGGCAATATTATCATGAATAGTGCCGACCTCAAGCCAAGTTTCCTGCAAGACCATCCCAATCTGTTTCCGAAGACTCTCACGGGTATAATCTGTAATAGGTCTACCGTCCAGTAGAATGTTCCCCTTATCCAAATCATAGAAACGCATAAGTAGGTTAATCAAGGTAGATTTCCCCGCTCCTGTTGGACCAACAATGGCAACAGTACTTGCGGCAGGGATATCAATGCTCAAATCCTTGATAAGAGGTTTATTAGGCAAATAGCCAAATTGGACATGGTCAAATTGAAAACGTCCCTGCACATCTGCTTCTTCCAAGACCGCCTTACCTGTTTCTGTTATTTCCTCTTCATCCAATATCATATAAAGGCGATCAGCACAGGCCAAAGCACTTTGAAGTTCAGATAGAACAGATGAGATATCATTAAAAGGTTTGGTATACTGGGTGACATAATTTAGGAAGGTAGTCAATTGTCCCACTGTAAAAGCGCCACCCGACATGATTCGATAAGCACCAACACCTGCAATGAGAGCATAGATCAGACTATTGACAAAACGTGTAGCTGGGTTAACTGCTGACGAATAAAAGATAGCACCCTGTGAATAATCAGCATACTTACCATTGACGTCTTTAAAACTCCTAACCATCTGGTCTTGAGCATTTAGACTCTGTACTAAAGCTTCTTGAGTCAGACTTTCCTCAATCAACTGAGTCTGCATGCCTCGCCATTTAGTTTGATTGCGATAGAGTTGATAGCTCTTCTTTGCGATAAAACGTGCCACAAGCATTGACAGAGGCGTCATCACTAGAACTAAGAGCATCATGAACCAGTCTAAGCGAGCCATGGTAATGATTATGACAAAGATAGTCAAAAGCCCAACGAAAAATTGGTTAAAGACCATGAGAAGTCCGTTGTTTAACTGATCGCTATCTGTAGTCACACGGCTAACCATGTCTCCAGTTCCTTGACGATCAAGATAACTAAGTGGCATAGCATGAATTTTCATCATGACTCGTTCACGTAAACTTTCGCTATATGAATAAATTAATCGATTATAAATCAAAGGGTTAAGCCACTGGATTGCACTATTAGCTAAGATAACTACAAGCATCTGCCAAATTAAACGTGACATCAATAGAACGGCGTTCATCTTAAGAACAGCGTCCACTGCATCACCAATTAAGATAGGTAAGTAAACCGTTAAGGCAACTTGAATAATGGTCCCAACAGTTGCTAAGGCAAAGAGGTAACGCTGACTTAAGATATCTCTACTTAAACGTTTAAGCGTTGATTTATTATTTCTAGCCTTCATCAGCGACCTCCTTTTGATGTTGAGAATAATGAATGTCTTGATAGAGTTTATTTGTGGCAAGCAATTCTTCATGATTACCTAAGCCAACTTGATGTCCCTTATCAAGCACCAAAATTTGATCAACAGCTTTTAGACTATTTGTTCTTTGCGAAATAATAATCAAACTCGTTGATTTAAGATTGTCTCTGATAGCCGCTAGTAGACGACTTTCAGTCAAGTAATCTAGGGCTGAAGTGGAGTCGTCCAAAATCAAGAATGGTGCTGGTCTCATCAGCGCACGCGCAATAGTCAAACGTTGACGTTGACCCCCCGAAAAATTACGGCCAAATGACTCAACTGGCTCATCTAAACCAAGATCTTTGTCTTTAACAAAATCAGCAGCCTGAGCCATGTCAAGAGCATGCCAGAGTTCTTGCTCACTCGGTTCGTGGTCAAGTCCTAATGACAAGTTTGAACGAATAGTTCCTCTAAATAGCTCAGCTTTTTGCGGGACGTAGGCAACCCAAGAACGCCACTCTTTAAGGTTTTTTGGTGATTTTTGATCTTTGAAAATAGCTAATGAACCAATCTGAGGCTGATATAAGTTCATGATTAAGTTCACCAATGTCGATTTACCCGAACCTGTACCACCAATAATACCTAGTGACTGACCTTGAGTAAGACTTACATGAATCTCTTGGAGTGATGGCGAACTAGCTGTAGGATAGGTAAAGGTCATCTGATCAATAGCTAGCACTGTGGAAGCCTGACTAGAAGTTCGGACTTCTAAAGGTGCTTCAATATCCTCATCTTGGAGTTCAAAAATAGCTTGTACCCGTTTCGCTGAAATAAAACTTTGATTCAGATTAGTCAACATCATGGCCAATTTAAGGAGCTCCGTCAAAATTTGCAAGAGATAATTGACCAGAGCAATCAGCATACCTTGGGACAAAAGACCAACTTGAATTTGCAGATTTCCTTGCCAAAGGATAGCAATCAAGGTCATATTAACAACCAAGAAAGTCAAAGGACTAATGAGACTTGCTATCACTCCTGTTTTGAGCTGCCACTTCTTCAAGTCTTTGTTGACGGCAGTAAAGTTATCTAATTCACGCTCACTTTGATCAAAAGCCCGAATAACCCTCATACCTTCAAGTTGTTGACGCGTATTGGTAACAATCGATTCATTAATCACTCGAATCTTGGCATATAAAGGATTGACGATGCGACTGGCTAGTACAATAATAAGAGTCAATACCAAGACCATGCCAAGAAACCATAGGGTCAAGCGTGGACTGATTCGGAATGCCATAATAATGGCTCCTGTCACGATAATTGGTGCCCTCAAAAAGAGCCTCAAAAATTGATTGATGCCCGTTTGGATTTGAAAGGTATCACCAGTCAAACGTGTCACCAAACTTGACGTTCCAATCTCATCCCGCTTTTCCTTTGATAAACGCATGATTTTCGCATACAAATCATTGGTTAAACCTCGGGCATAGCCAACGGCTGCTCTGGATGAAAAATACTGTGCTGAAATAGCAACAACAACCCCAATAACGGCAAGTCCGAACAAGAGAAAAATCATCATAAACAGATGATTTTGGTCTTTATTTGGAATAGTTGTGTCGACAATTCCAGCAATCACTAGAGGGACCAAGAGTTCGAAACTGGCTTCGATTAATTTAAAAACGGGTCCCAGGATACTGTCTTTGATGTATCCTCTAAAATACACTAATAATGCTTTCATTTGTCTTTCCTAAGTTTAACGTCCTTACTCTTAGAGGCGAGAGAACATACGCATCAAAAAGAGATTAAACTGTACTTCCTTAGCGTAGTAAATATTTCCGCCATTTGTATAAAGTTTTCCGCCACCATAGTACATGGCAACCGGTTGGTAATAGGTGTATGTTTGCCCACTGGTGTTTCCTAGACTCGGAGCAACGACATTTTTAGAGTAAGCCTTTGCGAGTTCGACGGTGTTCACTCCACCATTATCAGCCACATAATCAATATAGGCCTTACCAAAATTATAGGCTTGTACTGCTGTCCAAGGATCCACCTTATGGTGGGCAGCTTCTTCCAGATTTTCCGACAGCACCGTCACCCCTTGACGAATACTTTCTTTTCGATCTGTTATGGAGTTGGTCACCCCTGTAGAACTTTCACTGGACTGCATCACGTCATCTGTCTTCCCCTTGGTTTCTGTGTAGATCATAGCCAGAACTAAATCGACATTGGTTGTATTTTCAATGTCGTCCTCAGCCAAAACCTCCTTAACCATGGATTCATAGGTTAAGACATGTTGAATATTGGCATGGATTCGATAGCATTGGATACCTATGATGAGGACTACGACAAAAACCGCCAGACGTCTTATCCATTTAAACATATTATTTATTGATGATATCCTCGATATTTTTGATGAGAATAGAGTAGGTACCATCAGGATTTTGAATAAACTCAACACTATCAGCATCCTGATACACATTATTAGGCACGATTAACTCAATTCCGTTCGATAACGATAATTTTTGATTCTCCAATTTCTTAATTTGACGTGAATGGTCAATATCTGATACCGAGATAGGCTCAGGTATGGCCTCTTTGAGCTCATCAACAAAGGTCAAACGAGCTGTCAAATTATTATCAAAGAGCTGGTCTGCCAATTTTTCAGGTGATAACTCTTGATCTTCTTCCAAATTATTGAAAATAGCAGATTTCATTTTTCCTTGGAAGTTAAAATCATCCTGATTAAAATTCTCAGCAATCTTCTGGGCAGTATCTTCAACCATCTTAATCGATTTTTTGACAGATTGTTCAGGCTGGACCTGCAACAGATTTTCAGAGAAATAATTGGCAAAGCTTCCATTATGCTTGATTCGCTTTTCAATCAAATAATACTGCTTACTACTACGATTGATTACCAAAGCTTCATCGGGTGTTTGGGCCGCAGAAGGCAAATTATTTTGTGACAATTGAATAGGATGTTGGCTATCTCCCAAAGAATGAATCAAACTATCCTTGAGTGCAATACGCAAGAAAGCAAAATATTCTTGCCCTTCTTTGTCAAACTGAATAAAGACCAAATCATTGGTCTTTTGATCTTCAGAAATGACAAATTCTTCCTTCCAAAGTTGGGCAATCTTGACTGAGCTTTCCATCAAGTCATCTCCTAGATGACTGATGAAAACATTCTCTGCATCGAAATAGCCACGTTTAGCCTCATCTGAGAAAACTTTAGAGAGTTTCTTTAGAAAATACTCATCTAAGCGTGGCGTTATTTCAAGAG
>ERZ773021.627-NODE-627-length-14315-cov-176.601_pt1 | contig 14315 bp, 12 predicted proteins | sample MGYA00511668_ERZ773021 | MGnify/ENA primary metagenome ERZ773021 (study PRJEB29015, sample SAMEA2737961) | human oral metagenome | biome: human oral; feature: human-associated habitat; material: dental | place: China | collected 2032 ... | reverse complement strand
TACGGTTGTAGCGAGCGGGAGCAAATTCAGACAACCCATCGGCGTCGGTGAAGGTGATCTCACCGAAGTAGACACGTCCCCGCACCTGGTAGAAGTCAACGCGCGCGCAGGCGAACCCCCTCCCGAGCCTGCTGGCGAGCCGGAGCATGGTCTCCAGGCCGCTCGGCGGGGGAACGTCCGGGGCACGGACAGCCTCGCAGGTGTACTCGAAGGGGGCTCGGGTCCAGTCCGGCAGGTAGGTCCCCCGCATCGCGCGCCCCGCACGCCTGTCCACGGCGAAGGCGAACTGGACGACGCCGTCGAACACCATGAACTTGTAGTCCCGCAGCCCTCCTGTGCCGTCACGCAGGAAGCGCTCACACACGATGCGCGGCTCGCAGTACTCGTAGTGCAGCTCGAAGCCGCCCTTCATCGCCTGACGCAGGCCGAGCCACTCCCTGAGGCGTCCACGGGCCCACTCCTCATCAAGAGCACTCTTGTTCGCTACGAGGATGTTCCACCCCGAGCCGTGCGTGGCTTTGAGGGCGAAGCTGCTCGGCAGGGAGGCGAAGTCGATCTCATCAGGCGAGTCCCACACACCCAGCAGAGGTACGAGGTACTCCTCCCCCACCGTGTCGGCGACCCACTCACGCACCAGGAACTTGTCCGCCAGACGCCCTTTGAGGGGTGTGGAGTCATAGAGCTTGAGCCAGTGGATCTTCTCAGTCATGGTGCGCGGCGCCTCCAAGTGGCAGGGCCGGCCCTTGAAGAGCCAGTACCAGTGCTTGAGGGCTGCACGGTACTGGGGCGGCGACAGGTGACAGTTGCGATGGTAGATCGCCTGCTTCAACCACCCCTGAGCCGGCGGGGGAAGAACTGCTTCTGCAGCACCCTTGATACTCATCGTCCGCACCTCTCACAACCAAGGCCACCAGCGAGCCTGCTCCAGGGAGAAGGCTGCGCACGACGCTTCCCCTACCGCCATCATGGCGGTAGAAGGCAAGCTGACCGGGAGATGGGAGAGGCGAACCGCGGGAGGAGGAGCACCATCGCTCAACCAGGTCCTGGTGGCCGAGCAACGGGATTATTCTGCCTCACACCTCAGGTAATAGGAAAGTTAACCTACCGGCGTGTCGGATCGGCTCCGCGTCGCCGTGCGCAGCGCCCCTCCCGGCAGCTCATCGCCACGATGACATCACTGGACTGGGGCGGGAGAACCCCAACTCGTCTCTCGGACCTGGATGCAGGAGTGGGGCCGGCCAGACCGAGCTCATCGGTATGGCCGGCCCCACGACGCGGCCCGTTCGGCGGCTAGGTCAGCTCTCCCTCGCCTCGGCGACCTTCTCAACCGTGGCGGTGGGCTCCTTCGCGGCCGGGTCGGCCACAACGGAGGCGTCCACGCAGCCGACCTCCCGCTTGATGAGGTCCAGGTGGGCACCGGTCCAGGCGTCCCGGACTCATGACCCGGTCACGCCACCTCAAGCACACAGGCCGTTCTCCCGCTCGCGCGGGGTTCACTTGGTGATGTTGTCACGCTCCATCAGCTCGGCCGGATCATCCCCGCTCGCGCGGGGTTTACCCAGGGTGACCACGGGGTAATGATCAATGGGTGGGATCATCCCCGCTCGCGCGGGGTTTACGGGGCCTTCGTCTCAACAGCGGTGTAGGTCTCCGGATCATCCCCGCTCGCGCGGGGTTTACCAGATGCTGGGACGCGGGGACACCGCGAGCGTCGGATCATCCCCGCTCGCGCGGGGTTTACTGGGCGCGCACCTGCCCGTCCTTGCGGAAGACCGGATCATCCCCGCTCGCGCGGGGTTTACAGCGTCGCGGGTGCCTTAGGCAGGCTCAGGCTCGGATCATCCCCGCTCGCGCGGGGTTTACTGTCAGTAACAACGATAATGCTTCGTGACGTAGGGATCATCCCCGCTCGCGCGGGGTTTACCGGCGGTGGTCGGTGGTGGTCATGTGGTGTTCCGGATCATCCCCGCTCGCGCGGGGTTTACGTCGTGCTGCTGTGCACGTGCGGCCCGCGTCGCGGATCATCCCCGCTCGCGCGGGGTTTACGGCATCGACGCCACCGCACACCAGCTGCGCCACGGATCATCCCCGCTCGCGCGGGGTTTACCTCACCATCGGGACAGCGCAGGGAGAATGCGTAGGATCATCCCCGCTCGCGCGGGGTTTACTTTACATGTTTACGTTTCGGCCAGATGCCGCCGGGATCATCCCCACTCGCGCGGGGTTTACGTCAGTCCGTCACGGTAAGTAAACGGGGTGATGGGATCATCCCCGCTCGCGCGGGGTTTACCCGCCTGGACGCCTCGTCAACGTCCCATGAGCCGGATCATCCCCGCTCGCGCGGGGTTTACAGGGACTGCCCGTGCCCGTTACCGTTTCCGTGCGGATCATCCCCGCTCGCGCGGGGTTTACTCGGACGTATTGAACTCGTCCGCGATCTCCTGGGGATCATCCCCGCTCGCGCGGGGTTTACCGTGGACGGCTGGGCTCTGACACTTTGCCTATGGGATCATCCCCGCTCGCGCGGGGTTTACGGGGCTCCGGGGTGGGGCGCGGCTGCCAAGACCGGATCATCCCCGCTCGCGCGGGGTTTACGCGGCAACGTCGAAATCTGTCATGATCGATTCCGGATCATCCCCGCTCGCGCGGGGTTTACTTCGGTGCCAGCGGCGTGCCCTACTGCGACATGGGATCATCCCCGCTCGCGCGGGGTTTACAGGACGACCCGCTTCCCACCGTCTGACTGAGACGGATCATCCCCGCTCGCGCGGGGTTTACAACACCACCACAACCTCAACATCATGGTTGCCCGGATCATCCCCGCTCGCGCGGGGTTTACGATTTTTGGTGTTTGTGCTGGTCGGGGCTTTGGGGATCATCCCCGCTCGCGCGGGGTTTACATGTGTCTGCAATGGTCTCTAACGGTCTTGTGAGGATCATCCCCGCTCGCGCGGGGTTTACTTGGTACAACCCGCCGTCGGCCCCGCTGCATCCGGATCATCCCCGCTCGCGCGGGGTTTACGTTCAGATGGCACGGTCCTGTGTCTCGCGCACAGGATCATCCCCGCTCGCGCGGGGTTTACGGGACTGGGGGCTCCCAGTCCGGCGAGCCCCCCGGATCATCCCCGCTCGCGCGGGGTTTACACGGCCCTCGTGGACGTCCCCGAGGACGCCAGGGGATCATCCCCGCTCGCGCGGGGTTTACTCCAGGTCCCCGTACGGTTCTTCTGAGAGCTTCGGATCATCCCCGCTCGCGCGGGGTTTACGTCATCACAACTGACCCCAACAGGGCGAAGACAGGATCATCCCCGCTCGCGCGGGGTTTACGCCCCCTTCCACCACAGGATCGCAGACCCGCCGGGATCATCCCCGCTCGCGCGGGGTTTACTTGCCGGAGATGATCGGGAAGGACTTGCGCCCGGGATCATCCCCGCTCGCGCGGGGTTTACCCTGAAGATCGACCTGTTCCCGGTGGACGGCTGGGATCATCCCCGCTCGCGCGGGGTTTACACGGCGTCCTCCACCGTAGCGTCGAGCTCCGGCGGATCATCCCCGCTCGCGCGGGGTTTACAACGGCGAGCGCCGCGTGGCTACCTTCAAGCACGGATCATCCCCGCTCGCGCGGGGTTTACCGGGCCAAGGCGTGGGCGCGGGACTCCCCCGGCGGATCATCCCCGCTCGCGCGGGGTTTACACGGCGCCGGTCCTCCAGGTCTCGCGGGCCGACGGATCATCCCCGCTCGCGCGGGGTTTACGCGACGCCCCAGGGGAATTCTCGTCCACCCCAGGGATCATCCCCGCTCGCGCGGGGTTTACTTCTTGGTAATATTGATCGGGCGTTGTGGCGCGGGATCATCCCCGCTCGCGCGGGGTTTACGCGGCCCGAGCCAGCTTCGCGTCCCGGCGGGCCGGATCATCCCCGCTCGCGCGGGGTTTACGGGGCACTGGATGGGGCTCATGGTTATTGCTACGGATCATCCCCGCTCGCGCGGGGTTTACGACGGTTCCGCGATTCTGACGGCTTGCATCTCCGGATCATCCCCGCTCGCGCGGGGTTTACCAGCAGATCAGCCAGGGCGTCCGGTCCATCACCGGATCATCCCCGCTCGCGCGGGGTTTACCCGTATGCTGCGGCGCGAAGCATCATCCTCGGCGGATCATCCCCGCTCGCGCGGGGTTTACTTCTTCACCTTGATGTGGGAGGGCCTGGTCAACGGATCATCCCCGCTCGCGCGGGGTTTACTTCCAGATCGCGTTCCACACGCCGGGGATGGCGGGATCATCCCCGCTCGCGCGGGGTTTACTTGTAGGCCGCGGCGCGAAGCATCATCCTCGGCGGATCATCCCCGCTCGCGCGGGGTTTACGGCCGTGGTTTTCTGCCGTTTCCTTTGCGTTGGGGATCATCCCCGCTCGCGCGGGGTTTACGCCGGAAAGCCGTCCGCAGCAGGCGTCGAGGCGGGATCATCCCCGCTCGCGCGGGGTTTACACTTGCGGATCCTTGGAATCCCAACGACGAGGCACCCTACCAGACTGCGTTTGCCTTCACTGCCGACCTAGCGCTCGCTCCGCAGAGTTCCGATAGCGTCGTCGTCTTGCAGCAATCGACCAGGACTCCTTCGGAGCCTTGACGGCGCCGGGGATCGCCTGCGATCCCTCGATCTGCCGGTACGGGGTGCGCATGACAAGGCACCCTTCGATATCGACCGGTTCACGCTCGTGCGCCAGGGAGGCGATCTCGAACCGTTGCTCGGATCGCACCGACCAGATCAGTAGAGCCCGCCCCTCCCCGATGTATGCGCGCACCAACTCCCACAACTGCTCTCGCACTCGAGCGGAGAGATGCCCGACGAAGACCCCAGGAGATACCTCTAACAACCAGCGAGTCATGGAGCCCCGCAACGAGGCAGGGGCAGCAGAGAGAACCAGAACTACCATCCCCCTGCGTCCTCTCCAGCGTAGTTCTCCCCACCAGCTACAGCACGCTGCTGGTAGTCCCACAAAGAGACGACGTTGATGTTCATATCCTCCAGATCATCAACCTCAAGCAGACGGTAGATATCTTTGACCGTCCGTTCGATGATCTTGAGCTCGAAGACCTTGTCCCGAACTCGCCGTCGAGTGGTCCCAGTGAGGTCATCCATCCCCTCGGAGACGACGTCGAAGGCGATGGGGATCGTTGTCTCCGCTTTGTACAGGTCGGCGACATCGTAGACGAAGGAGCGCTCGTGGCCCGTGTGAACGAAGCCGAGTCCTGGAGAGCACCCCAGGGAGACAATCACTCCGTGAACGACGCCGTACAGGGCTGCGTGCGCGGCTGAAAGCGCCTGGTTGATCGGATCCGACGCCTCGAAGTCATCAGGCCGGTAGTCGCGTCGGGTCCAGGGAACCCCAGTGCGCCTAGAATTCTCGCGGTAAACTTCGCGAACCCGAGCTCCTTCCCGGCCTCTGAGCTGCTGCATGGTGAGCCCGTCAACATCTTCACCGCTGAAGCGCATGCAGTACATCTCGCGCGCCACCCGCAGTCGCTTCTGGGGAGAGGAGACCCTGGCCGCTTGCTCCACCAGCAGGCGGGTGGATGTCGCCAGCGATCGGCCGTGCGCGTAGTAGCGCACGCCGTGTTCACCGACCCAGACCGCCGTCGTCCCGCACTCGCCCAGCAGACTCATCGCCTGGTGACTGACCGACGTTCCCGGACCGAGGAAGACCGCCACCAGAGAGGCGGCAGGGACATGGATAGTGCCCTGATCGTTACGCGCGGTCAGGGCACCATCCTCCCGGTGCACTACGCAGTGCTCCAAGTAAAGAAAGGACATCCGGTCCTGGACACGGGGCAGCGCCGTCACCGGAACCGGCAGCATTCTGACCATCGTCAGTCCTGTCTCACCCGGGCGAGCGTCATGAGCCCACAACCGTAGGCCTTGGACCGGCCGATCCCGGCGATGAGCGCACGGCGCAGGGGCTCAGGATCAGTGACACGCAGGACGCCTTCGTAAACGGTGCGGTTGATGGTCACGCGGTCGTATCCTTCACCTCCTGGTCGTCGCCGGTTGAAAACGGGACGCTCCCGGTACGCGACCAAGACGGCCTCGTCAGTCCCCTCACCATCAGTATGGTCCACAGGCATGAACTCGAAGCCGAACCGTGGGACGCGGTCAATGAGCCACTGTCGCTGCTGTTCAACGGTAACGTGTCCGTAGCGTTGCCCGCGCACTCCTGGGCCCCGAGAAGCCGAGTAGGACGGGTTCGCCGCGAGGCGGAAGGCCCACAGCTGCCCAGCATCCAGCGAGGCGAGGAATGGGGAGTAATCCAGGGTTCGCGCCTGGGTGCCTGCCGCCCCCGCCTCCGTGACGAGCTGAGAGCAGTCAGGCTCTACCGGTGAGAGTATGTACAGGGCCGTTGTCATGCCTCGGTCGACCCGCCACAAGACTCGTCCCGGGCCGTCACCGACATGACCTCCGGTGGCACTCATGACGACGGCATGCATGGCCTGAGGCGAACCCAGGTACTTGCGCGCGAGGCGGCGCTCCGGGGCCAGATCGATCTTCGTCAGAAACACTGGTTCGCCTCCTCCAACGCAAGCATGGGATCATGTGCGTCCACTTTAGGCACACCGACCTGCACCATGACCCGTTCAACCTGGCGGAAGTCATAGTCACGACGTCGCGGATCGAAGGAAACCGGTACATCGCGACTGCCACGGGCCGCGCCCCGCTCCCCTATGGGTACGGCCTCCTGGTCGAGAAGCAGCTCCGCGTCAAAGACATGGCTGCGGTGCCGCCTCTGGAACCACAGTGAGGCAAGCCAGGGCTCAGCCCGAAGCGCATCGAGCAGCGCCGCCTCCCGAAGGCCCAAAGACACGGGTGGCGTCGGCGGGCATGAGCGCCTGCCGAGATACAGAGGGAAGGCCGGATGGTGAAGCGCCTCGTCAATGCCCTCCAGGAGGGGGCGATCACCTTCGATACCTGCGAGGAAGACGGCATCGGCGAGGTAGTACCGGTTCGACAGAGGCATGGAGTCCTTGCCGTCGAGGGTGCTTGCCGTGTGGAAGTCCCTGATGACTCGACCGGGCTGATCCTTGCGCACCCCGAACCGCAAGGACAGGAGATCCTCGATTGGGTCCGTCCGGCGTCGGCCGACAGCGGCCGCCAGCATGCCAATGATGCCGCTCTTGGACGGCTCAAGCTCGGTGGAGCGGACGGTGAAGCGAGATTTCACCCCCCAGGCCTGCAAAGGTCCTGCGAGTCGCAGGAGGAGGACGGTCATCAGGCTCGCTCCTCACGGCTCGCTCGGGGAGCCACAACCTGACGGACCCGGTCGGGCAGGTCGGCGAAGGACACGCGCTCACCAAACGAGGAGACGGCATCTGAGTCCTTGAGAGCGACGACGAAGCTGCTCAGCGGCCTCAACCCATAGTTCTTCTCGATCGTCTCGGTGTACTGAGCAAGCGCCCCCACCGAACGTTCGACGTAACCGAGGTCGGAGGACTCCGGTACCGGCTCCTCGAAGGCACCGACGAGGGAAACAGGTTGGTCGTCACGGATAGAAACAACGATGGCTTCCGGAAGGGTCCGGTTGGCGAACGTGTTCTGCTTGCCGGTGGGCATGGATAGGCAGAAACCCTTGATGAAGATCTCCAGCGCTCGCAGTGCCGCGTCGCCGTCCCCGAGGTTCTCGACCAGCATGTCGAGATTGACGGTGGCATAGCGGTACATGGTGGCCGAGGAGAACTCGACCGTGCCCATCATGCCAGCGCCGGCATCTTCCTCCTCTGATCGGTTCTTCTCATCGTCGACGGCGGTGAAGAAGTCGTACTCGTTCTCAGCGGCGTGTGTGGAGATGGCGTGGGCCACTTGGCAGGCGGCATCGACATTGAGATCGGTGTCTTCAGCAACCATTCGTCCGAAGAGCGCGATGTCGACGGCGTGCTCCTCCTTGAAGATTTTCTTGACCATCTTGGCATCGAGTACCTCACCGCTGCGGGCCGAGGCGATGGCCAGCTCGGCCAGGCGCGCGATCTGGCTGGTGGACAGGAACAAGAGGTATCCGGATTCAGGAGCCCCGTCTTTCTTACCGCGCGGAGGTGAGACCTTGATCTTGGCCGCCTTGAACACTCCCTCGGCGAGCACAGCGGCGTTCTCCGCGAGCTCAGGTGCATCCTTCGCAATTGCCTCGGCCAACACCTCGACGACTCGCTTCGTGCGTACGCCGACGTCATCGGCGTCCAGCAGATCATTGAAGTACAGACGCGTTGCTCGTTTCCAGGACTGGCTGGAGACCCGCAGACGGCGAACGCCGCCGTATACAGCAGATTTGGGTGAGCCCGAGTCGTCTCGGTTGACGCAGGAGGGCGGAAGGTTCTGGATGATGTGAATATCGATGTAGGTGCTCATTGTCAGTTCTCCGGGGTTGGCGCGGTTGTCGTTGAGTTGGTCGCAGATGCTGGGGTGGCATCGTCGGAAGAGGCTGGGGATTCGGCAGATAGGAACTGGTACTCCCGTGACCAGGTCAGGCGAACCCTTCTGGCTCCGCCCGGTTGCTGGAAGTGGAGGATGTCGTCTGCGAGCATGGCGTGATCCAAGGTGATGCTCCGGGCTCGGAGCAGCGAGACGAAACCCCGCAGGTGGTGGCGCAGCTCGGTGACGGTCGTCGAGGTGACCAATGCGTTGAAGCGCGCCCGGGCCGAGGGGTTCTCGTCGTCCGGTGGACCGATCAGGCTGCGGGCGGCATGGCCGAGCCCTTTTCCGGGCGCGAACATGGGGTCGGTCCGTGATTGCTGGTGCACGGCATAGAGCGTCATGGCGGTATGGACGGCGGTCTCCTCCCACGTGGGGGCGTCTCCCGCGTAGCCGGGAACGTGGACGCTGGTGAGATCCCAGATCTCGGGGAGCTCACCGGGCGGCCTGTTTACGCCCTTTCGTAGAGCGGCCAACTCACCGCGTGCTCGAGCCTCATTGCGCCGATAGCGGGCCTGCAGGCCTTCCTGCCCTTTCGTTCCACCAATGCGCTGGTCGACGAGGCGGCCGACATTCTCCTCCAGCCGCGGACGGTAGGGCCGCTGGCGGGCTCCTGGCAGTGCTGAATCTGCGAGGTTGGCGTGTGTACTGGTATCCGACACAGTCATGCCGGTGTCCTTTCTTCATTCTTATTGTTCTCAGCGCTACTGTCTTGCTGCGCAGGTGCTGGTACGGCCACGTTTAGAGCACGGCGGAAAAAGAACAACGCCTTGCCGACGTCCATCCGTCCCTTTCCCTCTCCACGTCCGGCGAAGGCGGTATCAGGCACGGCGGAGGCCAGCGCCTCCTGCTGCCCCCATGCCTCGGAGCGCAGCAGCCTGCGCCATTGGTCGCGAGCCCTGGCCGGGTCAGCTTCGTCGAGGGAGGCGAGCCAGCGAGGGAAGCGCTCATCAATGATCTGGTAGAAGGCGGCACTGGCATGCTCGCGCGCAGCCGACGCCGTATCCGGGCTCCCACCGCGAGCACGGTCCAGGTTCCCTGCCAGGTTCCGTAGTGCGGAGGCGACCTGCTCCGTCTCCTCCATGGCGTCGTGCACAACGGCGAGCAGTCGCGTGTTCTCGGGGTCGAGTAGGCCAGCGGGCAGGGGAAGGACGTCATCAACGAGCTCGGAGACAGTTGACTCGTTATTTCCGTACTCGATGCCGACGGCACGTAAAGGAATGAGACCACCTGCAGGCACGATTCTGCGGCGCATGAGCTCCTGATAGAAGGAGACGACACCGGGGGAACGGTACTGCGTCACTGTCCCTGCACCTTTAACCGTGACCTTCGGGCTCAACTGAGCCACAACGGTCGACAGCCCCCGCCAGAATGCCCGGTCTGTCGGCAACTTGCGCGGCATATAGACGGGCGTTTTGAACTTCTTGGTCTGAGGTTCGGAGAAGCGCCATGCGGTCATCGGTTCCACCAGATACCGGTTCTGAGGTGTTGCCTTATCTCCATTTCCGAGGAAAAGACTGGTGACTCCCGCATCTTCACCGTGCAGCAGCACGCGGCGCGTCTGCCACGTATAGCAGCAAACAGGTCCTGTAGGTTCCAGGTCGTGGGAACCCGCCGGACCGTCATTCTCGCGCTCCCACGGAGCAAGATCCTGCTCCGGATCGACGTCGACCAGATCAGGGAGGTTCTCGCAGACGGCAGTGTTGAGGAGCAGCGTCCGTTCCAGGCTTTCGCCCGTCACGGTCACGGTGCCGATCTGCCCTGTCCACCCAGGGCCGATTGGGTACCCCTTTCCTCCCTTGACCGAAGGGTCTCCGACGGCTCCGGTGCGGATACCGGATGGGTCGAAGGCATGAACGTGCACCAGCCATCTGGCCGCCTCCGCCCAGCCGATGGACTCCAGTCCTTGAGCCATACGAGTCGTGAAGAAGGGATTTCCGTTGGGCACGTCTACGATGAGAGACTCCAACCCCGAAGTTTTGCCTGATGCTGCGTGGATACCCGCAACCTGGAAGAAGGGACGGTCCGGGTGGCGCAGGTCGAAGCGCTCCCGATAACGCTCCAGGTAGGCACTGGCGTCCCGTCCCAGGCGCTCAGGCGCCTCCCAGTACTCTCTCCAGGTGTCCAGGTCCTCCGGCCCATCCATGGCGCGGTGGCAGATGGCCAGCAGCAGGCGCAGGATGGCCACGTCCTGGCTGGCGATCTCGCCGTGGATCCCGGTGATGCCCGTCGCCTCCCGGAACAGGGTGAGGAGGGAGACCTCATCGGGGGTGCCATCGAGCCTGGTTATCCGGATCCAGGGCTCGTCAAGAAGATTGAAACTGTGCGTCATTCTGATTGGACCTCCTTGAGCCCGGTGGATGGGGAGTACTCGAGTACCGTGTCGGCCAGTTGCGCCCGGCCCTTATCCAGCAGAAGGAACAGCTGTCCGCGGAGCTCCGGATCATCCTGCCAGGCAGGTACGACACGTATTTCCAGCTCATCAATGACCTGGTCGATCCTGCTCGGGTTGCTCAGACGCGGGGGCAGCCTCACGGCGGACAGGGCCATGGCGCGGGCTGTCTTCCTGTCCGGGGCGCGGTCTGTGGGGATCACGGCTCCTGGAGCCTCCGGTGCGGATGGCAGGGTGCGTAGCTCCTCCTGGCTGCCTACCCGGCGCAGGTCCAGGAGGATGACCTCCAGGGAGTCCTCGCCGTCGCGGACTTGGGCGCGTCCCCTCTCCTCGTTGTCGGAAGCCGTCACGTGCAGCCAGCCGATCAGGGAGGCGCTCTTCCCTCTCCGCTCGGGCTCATTCAGGAGGAATCCCTGAGCAGCCTCATGCTTCGCACGGTTACTCGTCGCGTACTTCTCTCGAGCTCGGTCGACGGCCTCCTGCCACGACGGCGGTACTGGGGCATCGGGGCCGTAGACGGCCTCGATGAGGTCGTGGACATCGTCGGGAACCGTGACGATGCCGGAGCTGTTGATCACCCGGTCCAGTGCGGCCGCGCTCATGAGCATGTCCTGCTCGCCGTAGATCGCTTTGGCCCCCGGTTCCAACGAGGGCTCGGGGGACGACGTCGACGGCAGCCAGTCGATATGGCAGACGGGCTCGGCAAGTCGGGGCGGCCGCTGCCGCTGGTGACGGTGCAGGCGTCCCATGCGCTGGAGGACCAGGTCGATGGGTGCGAGGTCGGTGACGAGCAGGTCGAAGTCGACGTCGAGGGACTGCTCGACGACCTGGGTGGCGACGACGATGGCTCTGTACGGGCGCTTTCCAGCCTTGCGCGGAGGACCGAAGCGGTTGAGAAGATCCTTGTCCTTGTCGAGCCTGTCGCCGATCGTGAACCGGGCGTGGTTGAGACTGACGTCCTCTCCGAAGTGCTCGCGCAGCCACTCATAGGTCTCCTGGGCGCGCCGCACCGTATTGCGGACCACCAGCGCGCAGCCGCCGTCGACGAGGGCCTCCTCCAAGCGCGGGATCAGAGCATCCTTCGTAAGCCGTCTCATCCGGACTGTGCTGCGTCGTCCCGACGCCGTCGGGACAACCTCGGTGTGCTCCTCACTAGCAGTAACCAGGCAGGGGAAAGGAGTGTGCACGTTCTCAGGGGCGGGACGACGGCGGACGCGCTTTCCCGCTGCCAGGCGCAGGCCCCGTCGGTAGGCGTCAACCATGGCGGAGCAACGAGCCTCGGACAGTGTGGCCGACAGGAGCACGACCGGCACCCCGTAGGCCGCGAGCCAGGTCAGGACCCGGTCCAGGTAGACGTTCATGTACGTGGAGTAGGAGTGCACCTCGTCGACGATGACAACCTTGCGGGACAGTCCCAGGTGTCGCATGGCCAGGTGCGGGGAACGCATTGCCCCGAACAGCAGATGGTCCACGGTGGTGACGACGAAGTCCGACAGCATCGACTTCTTGCGCCCGCTGAACCAGGCCAGGATCGCCAGATCGGCTCTACGGCCGTCCTCGGAGTCCGTGACACGGCCTGTTCGGACTTCCTCCTCGTCCCATCCGATCCCGCTAGGGCGTGGGGTCTCGCCGATCGAGTCGTTAAGCGATCCGAGGAGCCGGTCACGGATCTCGTAACCGCGGCGTCGAAGAAGCTGCGCCTCCTTGTTGAGTCGAGAGCGTCCGTGCAGGAGCTGAGCCGCAAAGTCGGAGGGAGCACCCTCGCCGGCGTATGCCTCCTCAATGCTCTCCAGCCAGTCGAGCTCGCGGGAGAACATGGCGTCCGTTGTCGCCTGGGTGGGTAGGGCGAAGAGGATTCCGGAACGGCGAGTGCGGGCGGCGAGCACCTCGGCGGCTATGAGGGCCGCCTCAGTCTTTCCTCCTCCTGTGGACTCCTGGACGATGAGCATGCCCGGCAGACCCATAGAGCGGGCGGCCTGGAGTGTGCGCGCCTGGACGTCGGTGGCACGGGAACCGTCGGGCAGGTTAAAGCGGCTGGTGAGCAGACAGTCCGGATCAGCGCCATCATCACGGGGGCGCCATGGCGCGGGGATCTCCAGACGCGACAGGCCGGTGGCCACGCGAAGCGCGTGGGACTCGGGGCTGAGCAGGCGCGCACCATCATCCTCAAAGGGCAGCAGCGGAAAATAGGCCTCAGTTGAGGCGATCCAGTCCGAGACGATGAGCAGCCCCGAGAGCTCGACGAGGAAGGGCTGAGACCATCTGCGCTGTGCCCAGCGAGGGAGAAGAACCGCGGCACCGGAGCGTCGTGTCACGAGTTCAAGGAGCTCGTGGCGGGCCGCGCTCCAAGCCTTGTCCTCACCGAGGAGGTGCTCATGTCCGTCGTAGTCGGTGGTGAGAGCCGCCGTCGTAGGCGGAATGCCGTGGTGAGCTCCGACAACGGAGGCGAGGGCCTCGGCGGGTTCAAGGTCCCAACCGTGCCCGTCCATAAGCCAGTTCTCCAAGATCACGTGCCCAGCCAGGGCGTGCGGTACCTTGCGCCGCTCGAGAGGATCCACCGATTCGTGGATCAGCCCTGCCTCCTTCATGCGGTCGTCGAGGGCCGGGGCCTGGACGGAGAAGGCCGGGGTGCACTTGCCGATGTCGTGCACCCCGGCAATCCAGGAGGTGAGCAGACAGAACTCCTCCACCGGGGTCAGTCCTGAGTCGGAGTCCGCGAACTCGCGCTCAATGAGTTCGAGGACGGTGGGCGCCAACCAGTGTCTGGCGAGGTGCTCAGCCACTGCTGCGGCGTCGAGCAGATGCAGCCAGAGGGGGAGCCAGTGGCGACTCTCGGAGTCATAGCCGAATTTGGCCCATACGGATCGGACTTGCTCCGAGAGCGTCACAGGGATCTCCTTCGTTGGAGGGTGAAGCCGAATGGACCTCAACACTGAGGTTCGTCCGCAGGGGATTTTGGAGTGTTTCAGCGGAAACTGCGTGCTTCCGCTCAGCAGTAGCAGCCCACCCCAGAGACAGTTCAACTTTCCAATCAAACGGGCCTCAGGAACCGAGTTTCCACGGGAGATAGTAGCACGCGGACCACTCATCATGAGACCTATAACATGGGAGAAGCGCTGGCATCCACTCTCTACGCAGAAGGTTGATGAAACTACTTTAACCGGAGCGGTGAATTTTGGCGCCGCATCTTCTCGCGCGATCCATTGCGATACAAGCCGAGAAGCCCGGTACTGGGCATACTTTCGGGACCGGCAGACCGATTCACACGGTCTGCCGGTCCCGTAGGCGCTCAGGCCCGCATCTCGATCAGGCCTCGCCCGTCCCCGCGGCCGACTCGGCGACCTTCTCAACCGTGGCGGTGGGCTCCTTCACGGCCGGGTCGGCCACGACGGAGGCGTCCACGCAGCCGACCTCCCGCTTGATGAGGTCCAGGTGGGCACCGGTCCAGGCGTCCTTGTCCTGCGGAACCC
>ERZ773021.625-NODE-625-length-14344-cov-37.6063_pt1 | contig 14344 bp, 15 predicted proteins | sample MGYA00511668_ERZ773021 | MGnify/ENA primary metagenome ERZ773021 (study PRJEB29015, sample SAMEA2737961) | human oral metagenome | biome: human oral; feature: human-associated habitat; material: dental | place: China | collected 2032 ... | reverse complement strand
GGGAATTTTTCCAAAAGAAAAACGCGCCCAAACCTAGACACGAAAGTACAATACGCTTCTTTTTACATGATACGTTTTGTCCTCGGTAGGATCTTTATGAGTCGAGCTCCCCTACTGTCTTAGGCAGTTTTTTCAAACCATTGATAATCATATCATAGATAAAAAAAGATTGCAAGGCTTTTTTGCAATCTTTTTAAAATATTTTTTTATCAAATTTCTTATTTATCTAGATAAGGTGCTAAGTCCTGTAGAGCACGTTCGGCAATCTTCTCATAACGTTCTTTCTTGTCACGAATACGAGGGCCGTCCAGTTCTTTGATAATGCCGAAATTGACATTCATAGGTTGGAAATGCTTGCTGTCAGCATGGGTAACATAATGAGGCAGGCTACCGATAGCTGTTGTTTCTGGAAAGATAAGTGCTTCTTCTCCTTTGAAGAGTCGAGCAGCATTGATACCAGCTACCAAACCAGAAGCTGCTGACTCGACATAGCCTTCAACTCCAGTCATTTGACCTGCAAAGAAAAGATTTGGCTGTTTCTTAGAGCGGAAAGTCTGTTCTAGCAGATTTGGAGAGTCCATATATGAGTTACGGTGCATGACTCCATAGCGGACAAATTCTGCATTCTCTAGACCAGGAATCATCTGGAACACTCGCTTTTGCTCGCCCCATTTGAGATGAGTCTGGAAGCCGACAATGTTGTAAAGGCTACCTGCTGCATTATCCTGACGAAGCTGCACCACAGCGTATGGCGTCTTAAAATCTCCATCTCGAGGTCCCTGGTAGTCATCGGGATATTCTAAACCAACTGGCTTCATCGGTCCATAAAGCATGGTTTTAATGCCGCGTTTGGCCATAACTTCAATAGGCATGCAGCCTTCAAAGTATTTTTCCTTCTCAAAGGAATTGAGCGGTGCTTCTTCGGCATTGACCAAAGCTTCATGGAAATCCATAAACTCTTGCTTGGTCATTGGCGCGTTGAGATAGGCTGCTTCTCCCTTATCATAGCGGGATTTGAGATAGACCTTGGACATATCAATGGTATTGACATCAATAATTGGCGCTGCTGCATCGTAGAAATAAAAACCGTCGCCTCCATTGAGCGCGTGAATTTTTTCGGCCAGAGCATCACTAGTCAAGGGTCCTGTCGCAATGACTGTGATAGCATCCTCTGGAATTTCAGTGATTTCTTCGCGAATAACCTCAACCAATGGATGATTGGACACTAGCTCTGTTACCATCTGAGAAAAACCTTCTCTATCAACTGCTAGAGCACCACCTGCTGGCACCCGAGTCGCTTCTGCTGACTTTAAGATGACCGAGTCCAATCTTCGCATTTCTTCCTTGAGTAGACCAACTGCATTGGTCAGCGCATCCCCTCGTAGAGAGTTGGAGCAGACCAGTTCTGCAAAGTCTGTAGTCTTGTGTTGAGGCGTCAACTTAACACCCCGCATTTCATAGAGTTTGACTGGAATTCCACGCTTGGCAATCTGGTAAGCTGCTTCACTACCAGCCAGACCAGCACCGATAACATTGATATAAGATTGAGACACGACACTAATACCTCTTTGGGTGGAACCTAAGTCCATATCAAAACAATCCACTGAACTGTTTGACACCCACAAATCTTTCTAAATTAATACTTGGTCCATTATAACAAAAAGCCAGCAAAAAAGACAGACAGGAAGATTCCTGTCTATCCATCATTTTGTCATTTTTTCCAAATAAGCAATCTTAGCAAAATCCTTATGATTATTATTATCATTTCGGTAAGAATCTTGGGAAGAGGCGCGGTAGATAGCTAAAAATTGCTCTGCAGTTGGCAGTAGAAACTCAACGCCTTCTACTTCTTTTCTAGTCAGCTTCTCTAGCGGCACACCTGAAAATGCCTCCAAGGTTTCCATGGCTCCAAATTCAATAGATAAACCTTCCTTTTGAAATTCATGCTCGTGCAGATCGACTAAACGATAGCCTAAGCTCTCCATCATGGGCTCAATCTTGTCCATATCATAAATCCGCTCTTCATCTGGCGCTTCCCAGCCGCGCTCATCACCATGAACATGGATATCAATATCCCGCGCCTGCCAGTCCTGACCAGTAACCTGCTCCAGCCCCAAGGAACCCATCAGCAGAGGAACAATTCCCATCTTATTCAGTTGAGACGCGATTTTTAGAAATTCTATAAATTTATTATCCATACTATTTTCTTTCAAAACTTTATTTTATACTAATCCAGGTGGCAAGCAAGGCTGACAAAATACTGACCAAGGATCCAATCAAGTAATACTCTGCAAATGCTGGACTTTCTGATATTTTGTTATAGCGGGCAATGGATTTAGCTGTAAACACTAAACCAATCGAAGCAAACTGTCCATAAAGAAGACAAGCTCCGATAACCAAACGCTCTAAGAAACCAATCATGGCTCCTGCTCCATCTATCGTATCCAACTCCTGACTCGTTTCAGGTTGAAATTTACCAAATAAAATTCTAAAAGCAATATTGGTTGGCTTTCCTACCAATAAGACAAACAAAACAGTTTTTAAGAAAGTTAATGGAAGGAAACTTGGCAAAAACTCAGTATTCATATTAGAGAGTCCGTAGATAATAGCCAAATGAAGGACTTGATCAAGCACAAAAATGATTGACACTTTTAACTTGAATATCCTTTGTAGGATTGGTTTGAAATAATCAATAAGAGCATGGCTTAAGAAAACAATGAAAGTCTTCCACCACAAACTTGGTATTATAATAGTTAAGACAAATAAAGGTAGTCCTACAAGTAAAATATGAAATGCAAGGACTCGAATGTTTTTGTCCTTTTTGTCAGCCATTTTTTGACTTTGAAAGTAATAATCTGATAACAAATGACAAGTCAACAGAAGTACGAAAAGGTGATATGAATCCATACTAGAAAATCCGTTCATTCTGACCTCCTTCTGTAACATCAATAACTTGGATAGCTGTAAGTGCAGCTGCTCTACTTCGAAGATAGACTCTGATGCTACTACTTTTTAGGCGTTTGGAAAGGGCACTGGGATTTAATGAAAGAGCCTGAGCCAGCTCTTGCTGACTAAAATCCTCACTATAGATGGATAGTTTGAGTAAGCCCCTTAAAAGTTCTTCCTGACTTTCTCGCCAGTCTGATTTGATTGCCTCTCCTGCAGCTAATAAAGCATTTATTTGAAAATCTTCTTCCTTTTTTCCACTAGAAAAATACAACTGAGTATTTCCATAATCATTCTTTTGATGAACTAAATTAATGGCTGCTCGCGCATTCCAATAGGCAGGACCATCAGCACCAATACTTTGTAAAGGGTCAATGTCAGTCACTATTTTCCCCAAACCAATCCCAAAGCGTAGCTGAGCAGGCTTCAACTCTTGACGTAGGGAGTCAATAATTTGAAAAATTGGTGCATCTAAAGTAAACAGAGCCTGAAATTCATCTCCAAGAGTCAAAGTTAATCGCGAAGCTAAATAAGTTTCAAAGCGATTGTTCATATGAAAGAGAACTGCTTCCAACCTCTTTTGTAAGTCTGATCTCTCTTTAAATAGTTTTGAGTCAATGACGTCTGCAATTAAGGCTATATACACTTCACTACCTCCTTTTGTCTATTATAACAGACAAAACAAAAAATGTCCATTTTAATAGACATTTTTTGTTTTTGCCGTTAAAATGGACTAAATTGATTGCTAAAAAGGCTTATTTGACCTTTTCTTCTTCATAATCACCATTGCTACAAACTACCTGCTTACCGCCACCACGGACTTTCTTTTCAACCAGATAGTGGTCACATTTTGGACAGTTTCGACCGACCGGCTTATCCCAAGATGTAAAGTCACAGTCTGGATAACGATCACAGCCGTAGAAAATACGATTTCGCTTAGTTTTTCGTTCAATAACATGGCCTTTTTGGCACTGCGGGCATATCACGCCGATTTCCTTGACAATAGCTTGAGTATGACGACAATCCGGGAAATTGCTGCAGGCGTAGAACTTGCCAAATCTACCCAATTTGATGACCATCGGACTGCCACAAACCTCGCAGTCGAAACCAGCTGGCTCATCCTTGATTTGAATTTTTTCCATTTCAGACTCAGCTTTGGCTACTTCCTTTTCGAAAGGTCGGTAAAACTCGTCAATAACCTTCTGCCATTGCTCTTTTCCGACTTCAACATCGTCCAATTTTGCTTCCATCTCAGCGGTAAACTTCACATTCACGATACCTGGGAAAAATTCAACAATCAGCGAATTAACGATTTCACCAAGTTCTGTTGGTTCAAAACGCTTAGAAACTAGTTTAACATAATAACGTTTTTGAATGGTCTCAATGGTCGGTGCGTAAGTAGACGGCCGGCCAACTCCATTTTCTTCGAGAGTCTTGATAAGAGTGGCTTCAGAATAGCGAGCAGGCGGCTGAGTAAAGTGCTGCTCTGGATTGGTATTGACACGTTTGACAGTATCACCCTTTTCCATATCTGGAAGCATTTTATTTTTATCAGAGTCATTATAAATAGCTAGATAACCATCAAACTTGACCTGACTTCCATTGGCCGTAAATTGAACACCATTTTGCTCAATTTTAACATTCATAGTATCAAATACTGCAGCTGTCATTTGGCTGGCAACAAAGCGGTTCCAGATCAGTGTATAGAGCTTAAGCTGATCTTTATCCAAGTATTTCGCAATGCTCTCTGGTGTATTAAAGACACTAGAAGGTCGGATAGCTTCGTGGGCATCTTGAGCTCCAGAGGCATTTTTAATCTTGCTACCGTGTTTTGAATACTTAGCTCCAAAACGATCGGTAATGTAATTAGCAGCTTCATTTTGCGCAACAGGACTAATACGAGTTGAATCCGTACGCATATAAGTAATAAGACCTTGAACGCCAGAACCGATATTGATACCTTCATAGAGTTGCTGAGCCACCATCATAGTCTTACGAGTCCGGAAATTGATCTTATTAGCCGCATCCTGTTGCATAGAAGAAGTCGTATACGGCAAGGGAGCATTACGGCGACGTTCTTTTCTTTCGACACTTTCAACCTTAAAGTCATCTCCCTTAAGATGTGAAAGAACTTCTTTCACTTCATCGTTATTGGTCAGTTTCATTTTTTTGCCATTTAAGCCATAAAAACTAGCTTGAAATTGTCGACTGCCCTTTTTAAAGGTAGAGTCAATGGTCCAATACTCTTCAGGCTTGAAAGCATTGATTTCATTTTCCCGGTCAATAATTAATTTGAGAGCAACAGACTGAACCCTACCAGCTGACAGACCTTTCTTGACTTTTTTCCATAGAATAGGAGAAATAGAATAACCAACTAAACGGTCTAAAACACGACGAGCTTGTTGGGCATCGACCAAATCCATATTAATCTGACGAGGCTCTTTGAAAGCATTCTTGACTGCGTCTTTAGTAATTTCGTTAAAAACCACACGATTCTTTTCTTTTTCATCCAAGTTAAGAATGTGTGCCAAATGCCATGAAATAGCCTCTCCTTCTCGGTCCGGGTCACTTGCCAAAAAGACTTGTTTAGCTTTTTTTGCTTCTTTCCTTAAATCATTGATGAGCGGTCCCTTGCCTCGGATATTGATATATTGTGGTTCATAATTATTTTCAAAATCAATGGACATTGTTGACTTTTTCAAATCACGAATATGCCCAACACTGGCTAAAACTTTATAGTTCCTCCCCAGGTATTTTTCTATTGTTTTTGCCTTGGCAGGCGACTCCACGATGACCAGATTTTTCTTGGTCGTGGACTTTTTACTTGTTTTTGTTACCAAATTATACACCTTCTATCAGAATAAATCTCATAGAGTGTAAACTATTTTTTTAGGCTTGTCAACTGTTAAATTCTCCTATAGGAAAACTTGTTTTAAAAATCAAACTCAGACAGGACATCAGAGCCTGACATAATGCACTTAGCGCCTTCTTGAATCAAATGATGGCAGCCATCAGACTTTCCATCTAGAATTGATCCAGGGATAGCAAATACATCTCTTCCTTCTTCCATCGCTCGCTCACAAGTAATCAAGCTGCCTGATCTCATCTTAGCTTCAGCAACAATGACGCCCCTGCACAAACCTGCAATAATTCGATTACGCTCAGGAAAATGAAACTTCAAAGGCTGTTCACCTGGACCGTATTCTGATAAAACCAGGTGATTTTTGCCAATATAGGACTGAAGTTTTTTATTGGCTTTAGGATAAAAAACATCTAATCCAGTCCCAATAACAGCTATAGTTCTTCCGCCATTCTGTAAGGCTGCCATATGAGCAGCCGTATCAATCCCACGCGCTAATCCACTCACAATGATTAATTCATTATTCAATTCTTTAATAATTTTCTGAACGGACTGATTACCAAGCTTGCTACTATCACGACTTCCGACTACTGCCACTTTCGGCAATTCAAGTAGATCAATATTTCCCTGATAAAACAAAAGAGCAGGTGGGTTATATATCTCACTCAAATCCCATGGATAAATATCATCCAAGATAGAAAAAGAGGGAAATTCCTCAAAGGATTTCTTTAAAAAATCGTCGTCAATTTGCTTATAGCGTTCCATAAACAGGGCAGGATTACGGCATTCTGAAACCACCGCAATATCACGCAATGAAAGCTCCTTTTCCTTGTTTTCAGAATATCTCAAGACATTAAGAACTTGTCCATTAGTCAGTCCAGCATGTTTTAATTTATAAATATCATAGTTTTCCATTTTTTCACCTCACTATTTTATTCGCAAAATCAACAAAAAAAGACTGTTTTACAGTCTTATTTTATATCCTGACTAATTTCTCTAAAAAACATCTATTCTCATTCAAAGTAAATAGTCGAATGTTAATCAGCCCAAGCCTTTATCTGTCATAGTATTAGGAATTTCTTTGATAATTCGAGCTGGATTACCAGCTAAAACAACATTGTCTCCAAAAGATTTTGTTACAACAGATCCTGCCCCAACAACAACATTATCTCCCAAGGATACACCTGGCAAAATAGTCACGCCACCACCAGCCCAGAAATTATCACCAATGGTAATAGGAGCTCCATACTCAATGCCAGAATTTCTTTCTACAGGATCCAGTGGATGCAATGGCGTTAGCAATTGACAATTTGGACCAAACATGGCATTATCTCCAATCCTAATCGGACAAACATCTAACATTGTCAAATTCCAGTTAGAGTAAAAGTTCTCTCCTATATGGATATTAACACCATAGTCACAGACAAAAATTGGATGAATTGAGAGGTTCTCACCAGTAGAACCAAACCATTCTTTGACAATAGCTTTTCGTTTATGACCATCTTGTTCTTGATTAAAAGTATATTGATATTCCCTTGATTTAGCTGCTAATTGCCTTAATTCCTGATCTTGAGGGCGATAGGGTTCACCAGCAATCATTTTTTCGTATTCTGTTTTCATGACACCTTCCTTTTCATACGAGATAAGTGGATGATTAAATAGAGCTGTTCATCTTCTGATGTGGTGTAATTTCGAGTCTTTTCAAGATGGTCAACGATTTTTTGAGCCGTTTCAAAAGCACAAGGGTATTTAGACTTCATCAGTATAAACATCTCATTGTCTTCTAAGTCTCTATATCCAGAGCCTGTCAAAACTCGCTCGCAAAAAAATTTCAAATGAGTCACAAAGCGTTGTACATAAATATCTTCCTCATCTAAAGAAATTTCTAAACTGTACTTGACAATGGTCATGATTTCTTCCATCAACATGGTCAGATCTCTTGCAGCTGCACCGTTCTCTAATTCTGCATTCACAATTGTTAAGGCCATGAAACCAGCCTCATCATCCGGTAAGTCTTTACCAAAATATTGACTTAGAAGCTGATTCGCATATTTTCCAACTTCAAATTCCTCTGGAAAGAATCGCTTGATATCCCACATAAGAAAATTTTTTAAATAGATGTCATCCTTCTCTCGCAAGGCGACCCCATGCATGTGGTCAGCCATTGCTATAAAGGCATGATGATTTAACTTTTTAGAAATCTTTTTATGGGCAAATGCAATAACTTCGCCAGCTATTTCTATAATTTCAGGATCAATTTCGTTAATCAGTTGCTTCCTGTCTGCTGACAAAATAAATTTTTTCTCAATCAGATCAAGCGAGATCTCCTGACCCACTTTTCTACCAAAAGCCAGCCCTCTTCCCATGAGCACAATTTCTTCTTGGTTTTCTTCAGAAATAACGACATTATTGTTTAGAATTTTAATAATCTTCATTTCCAACCTCTTCATGACTAGTCAAGCATAGACTTAACAGGTTCAAATGTCTTCCGGTGAATTGGACTCACTCCACAGTGTTCTAAGCCTTCCAAGTGACTCTTTGTTCCGTAGCCAGCATTTTGAGCAAAATCATAACCAGGAAATTCTTTGTCGTAGTCTGCCATCAGCCGATCTCGAGTGACCTTAGCAACAATACTAGCCGCTGCAATAGACAGAGAATTGGCATCTCCTTTAATAATAGACTCTTGTAGAATTTCGACATCCAGTCTCATTGCATCAATCAGCAAATAATCTGGCTTGAGAGGAAGTTTTGACAAAGCCTCTTTCATAGCAAGCTTGGTCGCTTCATAAATATTGACTTTATCTATGATATCACTATCCATCAGACCAATACCTACTGCCAAGGCCTTATCCATAACTGCTTGATAGATTTCTTGATGCTTTTTCTTGGGAATCTTCTTACTGTCGTTGAGTCCCTTAATTTTACATTCTGGCGGTAAGATAACTGCTGCAGCAACAACTGGTCCAGCTAGAGGACCACGGCCAACTTCATCAATTCCAGCAATAGCTTGGTAGCCAGCTTGATAGAGCTCTTTTTCATACCGTAGCATCTGATCCAAACGCAAATCTTCATCTAACTCTGCTTGAATAGCCTTTTTACGCTTTTCAACAGCCTTTTGAACTCCACTACGCTGATCCTTCGCCACCTCTTCTAAAAAAGAATCAGACAACTCAGTCACTAACTCCAAGCGCTGCTGAATTTCCTTAATTGTTGCCATCTAATTCTCCTACTGTATCCAGGCAGTAACGGCCCAGCTTACCATCACGGACTTCTTTGACAAAAAGGCTGTAAAAACGGTCATAGTCGTCGCGGAAGCCAAGTTTTTGGGTCATATCCATAATCATGTCAGGCGCTTCCTGGCTTAGATCCAGCTGCTTGAAGCGTGCTGTCAGCTCCTCAGGATAATGCTCCTTAAAATAATTGAGACCAAAAATCGTCACCTCATCCATAGGCAGTAGATTATCCTTAATTGCACCGGTCAGAGCAAGCTTAAGAGCAACTGTCTCATCTTCAAACTTAGGCCAGAGGATCCCTGGCGTATCCAAGATTTCCAAGTCTTTATTTGACTTGAGCCATTGCTGACCTTTTGTCACACCGGGTTTATTTCCTACAACAGCAATTTTCTTACCAGCCAAACGGTTCATGAGAGTTGATTTGCCAGCATTGGGAATGCCGATTATCATGGTACGCAGAGTTTCGATGCGAATTCCCCTCTCCTTCTGACGAGCTAATTTGTCAGCCATCAGTTTCTTAGCAGAGTCTGTCACCTTTTTAACCGCAGACTGTTCTTTAGAGTTAAGTGACAAGGTAGGAATCCCCTGACTTTCAAAATAAGACTGCCACTCCTTGAGACGGACAGGATCTGCTAGATCTGCTTTATTTAAAATCAAAAGCTTTGGTTTGTCACCTACAATTTTAGTTAGCATGGGATTTTGACTAGATAAAGGGAGACGGGCATCAACCAAGACAGTCACAAAATCAACAAATTTAATACTTTCTTGAACCTGTCTCCGGGCTTTGGACATATGCCCAGGAAACCATTGAATCGTTGCCATATTTTTTCCTTTCAGCGAATATCTTTCAGAATATTTTCATCTTTAACTATTTTAACATATTTCTAGAATTTAAGAGGGAGAATCCAAAACGGACAACTCAACATCTCTTAAAACAACGAAAAAAAGCCCCAATGGGCTTTAGCATTTATCTAACTTGTTCAAAGTGAAGGTGAACTGCAATATGATCTCCATAACCACTACGCTCTAGATCACGTTGCAAGCGATAAGAAATATAATGCTCAGCAATGGTAATATAACCAGCACCTAACAAACGACTTTCTACCATAGACTGAATCATACTGATAGTTGCTCGTTCAACTTTAGCTTCTTGCAAATCCAAAACTACTTTTTTTGTAACTTGTGCTAAATTCTGGCGAAGATCATCAGTCAAAACATATACTGTTTGAGCTGCTTTTAAAACAGCTTGATAGATTTTATCCGGATCAAAATCTACAACTTCACCACTGCGTTTAATTACTTGCATAATAAACTCCTTTATTTATCTATTTCTAATATAATGTAAGTCACTAATATGACTTCTGCGAAGCTAGTTCTTTACAGCCTGCTCAAAAAGAAAACTCAAAGCTAGACCATACCTTAACATTATATAATTTTTTCCAATATTTTTCAAAGGTAGCTTTCTTTTTTCTTTAGCCTAAAAAGTCCATATAAAAAAGGACTGCTCTGGGCAATCCTTTCTTATATGCTCTTCATAAACTATCAGATACTGAATTCACTTTTCAGTTTAAATAAATACGACTAAGTAGCAAGCCAAACATTATGTATCGGATTTCTCTAATGTTATGTCCTGTCTTTTATAACGATAGTGCATTTTCCAGTGATTTTCAGATACTTCTTCTAATTCCAGAGTCTTGTTAATCTTATTAAAAGGTAATTTCTCTTCCTCTACTTTCCTTAGGAGCTCAACTAATAAGTCACCCCCAGAGTTTAGAGAAATCAAACTATCATCCTCACTATCGTATTGAAGTAAAACTTTCTTCGTTGGTTTGTGAACGACATTATAAAGATTAAAAGCCCTTTTAATGTCAAAATTCTTCTCTTTGTCTGCTATCATTGACACAGTATGTAACTCTAACCGACCAATTTTAAATGCTCCAAAAAGACTGACAACAATCCCTAATCCAGCAAGTGTTTCCCAGATGAGAGAGAAAAGTTTTAAATCCCAATCTGTTATAACATTAAGAAGTAGATAAAGAGCCCCTAAACCAAACCCTAACAAAATTAAACCTGCGCCATAAAAACTGGCCTTATCACCAGTTCGAATAACTGGCTTGTCGTCAACTCTCTTCCCCTCAAGTTTTTCCAGACTGCGCTTTGCCTTATACTCCTCGATTCGTTGACTATACTTTTCTGTCATATTATGAAATTACACCTTACTTATTTATATAAACTCTAAACCCAAATTGCCGATCAATAATCCGGTCTCAGGACACCTTTAACAGTCTCTTTGGTTGCTTGGTAGTCACCATCAACCACGACCTTAATAATGCGTTTGGCATCTTCTTCAGGTGCAGGCACAAGTGGTAAGCGAGTCGGGCCAGCCGCAAAGCCCAAGTAATTAAGGACAGCCTTGACTGGAGCTGGGCTTGGGTAAGAGAAAAGCGCATTGACTTTAGGAATGAACTTCCGTTGGATAGCTGCAGCTTTTTTGATGTCATTGTGCTCAATAGCATCCAACATTTCAAACATTTCATCACCGTTTGTGTGAGAAGCAACAGAGATAACTCCATCAGCCCCTAGATTCATAGCATGAAAGGCATCACCGTCCTCACCGGTATAAATCAGAAATTCCTCTGGACGATGCTCAATCAAATAAGCCATATTAGCAAGACTAGTACATTCTTTAACACCGATAATATTTGGATGTTCTGCTAGTCTCAACATGGTCTCGGGAGTCATCTCAACTACTACCCGTCCTGGTATATTGTAGATAATGATAGGAAGGTTTGAAGCATCTGCAATGGCTTTAAAGTGCTGGTACATGCCCTCCTGTGAAGGTTTATTGTAATAAGGAACAATGGCTAAACCGGCTGCAAAACCACCAAAGGCATCCACTTCTTTGACGAATTCGATAGAGTCGCGTGTTTCATTGGTACCGACACCGGCTATCAAAGGGACACGTCCTTTAACAACCTTTTGAACTGCCGCAAATAATTCCAACTCTTCATCGTGAGTCAGAGTGGGACTTTCTGCTGTTGTACCTGCTAATAGAATCCCATCCGTGTGGTGAGCCAAAAGATGCTCTATCAAGTCAGGAATAGCATCAAAATTAATTGATCCATCTTCATGGAAGGGTGTAATGAAAGCAGTAATTATTTTACAATTAAGCAAATCTTTATAAGCCATAGGAAAACCTTTCTATATGAGGAAAGGAGGCCTAAAGAATCTCTTCCCAGCCTCTCTTGGTTATAGCAAAACTTATTTAAGGTTTAATTGACTTAATGATACTAGTTATTTACCAACTCTCTCATTTAGAAACTGAACAAAAACCAGAAACATTAAAATTCAAACTAACTTTATCCTATTTTGAAAACTATTAAGTCTTCTAATTAACCTTTTATTTTAGCTCGTAAACAAGCTCTTCAGTCGGACGAACTAAGCCACGCTCATGCAAGGTCTCAGCAATCTGTACTGAGTTCCATGCAGCACCTTTAAGAAGATTATCAGATACAATCCACATGTGAACGCCATTTTCAATATCAAGGTCTTTTCGAATCCGACCAACAAAAGTTTCTTTTCTACCAACTGCGTTGACAGCTTGCGGATAAATTTGATGAGCAACATCATCTTCTAAGACTGTACCCGGAAAGGCTGCAATGGCAGCCTTTATTTCTTCGATAGAGGCAGTTTCTTTAGTTTCAATATAGACAGATTCAGAATGCGCTGACAAGACTGGAATGCGGACGCAGGTAGCAGAAACTTTAACAGAGTCATCTTCTAAAATTTTCTTAGTCTCCTTGGTCATTTTCATTTCTTCATAAGTATAGTCATTGTCAGTGAAAACATCGATTTGTGGCAATGCATTAAACGCAATTGGGTAATGCTTCTTGTCTCCTCCAGAAGGCAAGATATTAGCAGTCAAATCCTTTGGATCAACACCATTATTTAAGACCTGACGTAACTGATCCTGCGTTTCCAAAATTGCACCCATACCAGCACCAGATACAGCCTGATAAGTTGAGACAATCACGCGCTCAATTCCCCATTTATCAGCGATTGCTTTCAATGGAAGCATCATTTGGATAGTAGAACAGTTTGGACAAGAAATAATTCCGTTGTGATGGTCCAATGCATGGGCATTAACCTCTGGTACTACTAATGGAGTTTTGCTGTCTTGGCGGAAGTAAGAAGTATTATCAACAACTACTGCCCCAGACTTAACTGCATAAGGAGCATACTTTGCTGAAGTCGAGCCACCAGCAGAAAAAAGAGCAATGTCAACGCCATCAAAAGCAGTTTCAGTAGTTTCTTCAATTACAATGTCCTGCCCCTTAAACTGCAAAATCTTTCCAGCTGAACGTGCAGACGCTAAAAAGCGCACTTTATCAATAGGAAGACTTGATTCTTCCAACATTTTAATCATCTGAGCTCCAACGGCTCCAGTAGCACCCACTACAGCAACTGTATATCCCATACAAACTACCTCTGAATTTTCTAAAAATTTTGTATATTCTATAATTATACTATTTTTTAAAAAAATTGTAAATCCAATCTGAGACTATAAAGAGATAAAATTGAATTTTTTGATCTTAAATATGTTTTATTTTTTACATGAAATGTTTTATCCACATCAACAGATACAAAATCCCTTACCTTCTCAAGAAATTTTTATGAGGTTACTGCTTCTTCCCCTCACGAACAAAATTGTATCCATTGCTCTATGACTCAACTTCTTCCTGCGAATTCATTTCATCAAGATCAATAGAACTAACGACATGGTAGGCCGTTTCAGTATCAATGTCTCTAAGATTGGCTTCGACTAATGGTCTTGCCTCTCTAAGAAATCTTTCATGGTTTACAGTTTTTGTTCTCACGAACAAAACTGTATCCACTGCTCTACGACTCAACTTCTTCCTGCGGACTCGTTTCGTCAAGAGCAATAGCATTTTCAACGCCGACCGTATCAGTATCAATTTCTCTAAGTTCGGCTACGACTAACCGTCTTGCCTCTCTAAGAAATCTTTCATGGTTTACAGTTTTTGTTCTCACGAACAAAACTGTATCCACTGCTCTACGACTCAACTGCCTTCTGCGAAGACATTTCGTCAAGAGCAATAGAAAATCCCCAATCCGTAGACTGGGGATTCAAGGCATCTTTCGATGAGAACAGTCGGTTCACACAACTGCTCAAGGTCCGCTCCTGCGTTACAATTGAATGTAGACCTCCTCAGCGCAAAAGGCTCCTAGGAGCCAATCGACTCATCGCATGAAATATAGTCTACCTTATCTATCACCACTTTGT
>ERZ773021.624-NODE-624-length-14373-cov-7.39594_pt1 | contig 14373 bp, 18 predicted proteins | sample MGYA00511668_ERZ773021 | MGnify/ENA primary metagenome ERZ773021 (study PRJEB29015, sample SAMEA2737961) | human oral metagenome | biome: human oral; feature: human-associated habitat; material: dental | place: China | collected 2032 ... | reverse complement strand
TTAAGTACACTACTACGTAATCTACAAAAATTACACTCTATCCTTTACTAATAGGGCTCTCTTTTAAGATTTAGAGAACCAGAGAAATGTATTCCGCTGGTTTAATTTAAAAATACACTAATGGTTATTATATGTATTGATATCATTATGATAACAGTTAATTATTTTAATAAAAATATGCAGCTTGGACTATTATTAATGGGAAGTATGTATGGTCTTATGTTACTGCTTTATTCAGCTATTCTTTTGAAGTATTTTTATGATAAGATCTATAAAACTATTTACGTAGTTAAGTATGCTCGTCAATTTCAATATGATTGGAATTGACTTTATCTAAGTAGTCTTTAATATGATTACGGAAATCACTTTGAGTAGTAGCAATTGGCATAATAAGGACTCCTTTCTTTTCTCTTACATTATATTGTACTATATTACGTACGTTGTTTCTACTGCTAGTACCTCGTAATGGTTAGACAAAAGTTCTAACCATTGTGAGGTGCTTTTTCTATGGGGTGAATTTACAATTGAAGTGCAACATAAAGTAAAAAATAAACCCATACCGGGTAGAATATGTTTAACGACCAAATCAAACAATTCGAGGTATCCGGTATGAGCTATAAACATCTTACTATAAAAGAACGTGAAATGCTTATGTTTTTACGAGCTAAGGGGTTATCTATCCGGGCTGTTGCGTTACGGCTGGGGCAAAATCCAAGCACTATTTCACGAGAATTAAAACGTTGTGTAGGTAATTATTCCCCAAGCAAAGCAGAAAATGACTATCATCAAAAGCGGCACATAAGAGGCAGCAGCCAACAAGCGGCCCTTGATACCACCTTGATGTTCCGACCTGATCAGATCGTCTTTGGTGGTGGCGTCGTCAGTGAAGACTTTCTGAAGAAGGTTCGGCGCGAATTCAAAAAATTACTGAACAACTATGTCGATGTGGGCAACGTCGATGAATACATTACGATGCCACTGGCCCAGCACAATGGTTCTGCCACAATCGGGGACTTTGCATTGGCCTTGAAGGCTGCAACAAATTGATTTAGAAAGAGAGGGAACAATTCATGAAGGAAACTAAATTTATCCGGGTTTTGAGCGTAATTGCGAGTGTCATTGCTGTCTGCATGTATGTTTCGTATATTCCACAGATCATCAACAACCTTCATGGCGCCTATTGTGCACCACTACAACCGTTTGTTGCAGGCCTGAATTGTACCCTCTGGTCAATCTATGCCTGGTTTAAGAGCGAACGGGATTGGGCTGTATTTGTGGCTAATTTCCCTAGGATCTTTTTCGGGTTCATCACGTTCTTTACCGCCTTACACTAAAAAAGATATTTACTAAAACATCCATACATAAGTGCTTACTTTTTAAGCAACAGTAGGGAAGACGAGACAGAACTAGTTTACTAGTTCGTTTTCGAATCCCCGTAAGCATGAAGGGGCCTCCAGCATTTGAACGCTGGAGGCCCTTTTGTGGTGCGCCCGGCATGGGTATTAGCTAGGCGGTGAAAGTCCGCTATGGGCCGTAGTAGTTGGAACCATGAGCCGAGGACAAGGGTGTCCACTGTGAGGTGGAATCTGAAGAAAGTCTAAGGCAAAGTACTGCACCGATGAACAAGAAGTAGCTATAAGGCTGGGAGTAACTGGATAAGGTTGCTGCACAAACTAAAGTCCAATACTACTCGAAGTTGCTTTCAGTAAAGCTAACGGTGACATGGTACGAAAGTTAATATTCTTACCCGGGGAGGTCTGACCTACACGTTTCCGACAAGAGGAATGGGTAAAATTCCACAGAAACAAGCGATGCAGTGATGTAGCGTTGAGTAAGTCAGAAGGCAGCCGAGGTCATAGTAGTCTAGTTAATTAGATGAAGGACCGAACGACAATAACTTATAACTTATGTCGGAGGTGTAATCAGGTGCGACAATCGCAGAAAACAGAACAACAAGCTGACCGCTTGTCGAGGATAGGTTTGGAAAACCAAAAGTACACAAGGGCGCGTAGTACCGATTATGGTGAAGGTAAAGGTATGAGTGTCACTATCCAAGACTTAGTCTTGGACCGCAATAACCTTAATCAGGCCTATTTGCGCGTTAAGAGAAATAAGGGGGCAGCGGGTATTGACGATATGACGGTTGATGACCTTCTGCCATACCTCAGAGAAAACAAAACGAAATTAATCGCCAGTTTACGTGACGGCAATTATAAGCCAGCACCAGTTAAACGGGTAGAAATTCCCAAGCCTACTGGTGGCGTAAGAAAGTTAGGGATACCAACGGTGGTGGACCGCATGGTCCAACAAGCAGTTGCCCAGGTGCTCGCGCCCATCTTTGAGCGGGTTTTCTCTGATAATAGTTTTGGTTTTCGCCCTAATCGCGGCGCCCAAGAGGGTAGTTAATCTATATAATCAAGGTTATCGACGGGTAGTCGATCTGGACTTGAAGGCTTACTTCGATAACGTCAACCATGATTTAATGATTAAATACCTCCAACAATATATTGATGACCCCTGGACATTAAGACTTATTCGAAAATTTCTAACGAGTGGAGTCTTAGACCATGGGCTTTTCGCTAGGAGCGACAAAAGAACTCCGCAAGGAGGACCACTATCGCCACTGCTAGCGAATGTCTATTTAAATGAGTTGGATAAAGAGCTGACCAGACGTGGTCACCACTTTGTGCGTTACGCGGACGATTGTAACATTTACGTTAAAAGTCAACAGACGGGAGAACGAGTAATGCGTAGTGTTACCCATTTTCTCGAAAAGCAATTGAAGGTTAAAGTTAATCCAGATAAAACTAAAGTTGGTAGTCCTCTAAGATTGAAGTTTCTTGGCTTTTCACTAGGTGTAGACCGTAACGGTGCCTATGCCCGGCCGGCCAAGCAATCGCAAAAGCGAGTTAAGCAAGCACTAAAGCTGTTAACAAAGCGTAATCGGGGAGTATCCATTGAGTAAATATTTGAGGAAATTCATCGCAAAATGCGAGGGTGGCTTCAATATTACTCAATTGGGAAACTGACTGGCTTTATTCAACGACTTGACCAGTGGTTAAGGGCGCGAATAAGGCAATATATTTGGAAGCAATGGAAGAAGTTCAAAACTAAGATTACTAACTTACAAAGACTCGGTTTGTCTTACCGTGATGCATATGTCTTCGCTAGTACCCGCAAGGGCTACTGGCGAACTGCACACAGTAAGACTTTAAGTTATTCTCTAACTAATAGAAAACTGGAGAGTCTTGGACTAATAAATATGTCCAAGACTCTCCAGTTAATTCAAAAGTGATTAAGTTGTCGAACCGCCGTATACGGAACCGTACGTACGGTGGTGTGAGAGGTCGGTAATTGAATTAATCAATTACCTCCTACTCGATTGTTACTCCATGTTTCTGCTTAAAAAATTATCTTGGTGACATCCCCGCTTGCTAGATGGTGAAACCGGTGCTGGTCGTCTTCGATCACTAGCCTAGCGTGGTCATCAATAGTTATGACTGTGCCGAGAATGACAGTGTGGTTCATGACTACCCGGACACAGTGACCAATCAATAGGGAATGCGCACGGTAATCCGCCAATAATTGTCCATCCTGATAGTGAAAAATGGTGTAAGTGAGCTGGTCGAGAAGGGCGGCCGCCAGCCGGTTGCGATCAACCGACCTGTTGGGATCGATGGCCCGGGCTACGGATTGTAACTTGGTAGGAAAGGTTGTGGTGGTCAGGTTAATGCCAATGCCGAGCACGCAGCAGGACTGATCAAGTGCTGGGCAAAAAATTAGTTCGTTCAAGATTCCAGCAACCTTTTGCTGTTCGATGTATAGGTCATTGACCCACTTTAGCCGAAAGTCATGGTACGGATAGAAGGTATGGAGGGCCCGGCGGATTGCTACGGCAACGCCGGTAGTAAAAAGGCCGATGTTAGCCAGTTGTGGGCTAAGTCGTGGTGGTAGGACCAGACTGAAGTAGAGCCCAGTGTTCTTGGGGGCGTAAAAAGGCCGGCCTCCCTTGCCGTAGGCCGCGGTCTGCTGGTCAGCAAAGAAGGCGATTGATTTATTTGGCCGTTGGTTTTTGACGTAGTGACGGGCTAGTAATTGGGTTGAGGGGGTAGTTGCTTTCACGACCACCTGACCGTTAAAACGTGAACAAAAAAGACTTATCGCGCGTGTTGATAAGTCCTTGCTTTTAGGTATATTCATCAAATAAGGTGCACTCCCTTATCAACATAAATGACGTCACCGACGACACCGGTTGATAGGTCGCTCATTAAGAATGCGCAGGTGTTACCGATCTGCTCCAAGGTTACACTATTACCATCGGCTGTCCGGTCCTCTGACATCTTCAACAGCTCACCGTGACCCTTAATTCCCGTGACGGCCAGGGTCTTGATGGCCCCCGCCGAAATGGCATTGACGCGTACACCGGCCGGCCCCAGATCACGGGCTAGGTAACGAACACTGGCTTCTAGGGCGGCCTTGGCAATCCCCATCACGTTATAGTTTGGAATGGCCCGTTCTGATCCAAAGTAGGTTAGGGTCACGATACTAGCGGGATTCGTCAGCAGCTTAAACTGACTGGCTGCCTTTGCCACGGCGATCAGTGAATATGATGAAATGTCCTGAGCCAGGGCATAGCCGTCCCGACTGGCGTCAAGAATAGAACCGCCCAGCTCATCCTTCTTGGCATAAGCAACGGCGTGAACAATTCCATCAACGGTGCCGAACCGTTGCTTGATGGTTGAAAATGCGTCCTGGATACTGTTATCGTCGGCAACATCACACTCGACCAGGTTGTCCGTTGCCTTGACGAGACGGCTAACGCTACGCTTGAGCCGCTCGTTTTGGTAAGTGTAGATAATTGTTGCTCCCTGGGCCGCCATTGCTTGGGCACATCCCCAGGCAATGGAGTGTTTATTTGCCACACCCATTACAATAATCTTTTTGTCTGTTAAAATTCCTGCCAATTTAAAACTAACCTCCATTAAAATTGTCGATAACGATCATGTCGCTGCCGTAGTAAGTCAGTGGTGCTTAATTTTTGCAGGTGGAAAATTTCCTGTTGGAGAATCTTGTCAATGTTGCTAAGCACCGCGGCATGGTCGGTGGGTTCTTCAATGATGCCATCAATGACCTTCTTGCGGAGCAGGTCTTCGGGAATCAGCTGCATAATTGCGGCAGCCTCATCGGCACGACTGCTGTCCTTCCAGAGGATTGAAGCAAAGCCCTCCGGCGAGAGGATGGAATAGGTACTATTTTCCAACATCCAGATCTGGTCACCGCAGGCCAGGGCAAGAGCTCCTCCGCTACCTCCTTCACCAAGAATAATCGTGATGATTGGAGTCGGGACCTGACTGATTTCCAACAGGTTTTGTGCGATTGCCGCCCCCTGACCATGTTCCTCTGCTGATTGTCCCGGATAGGCGCCGGGAGTATTAACGAGGCAGATGACGGGGCGGTGGAACTTGGCCGCCTGTTTGATCAGCCGTAAAGACTTGCGATAGCCTGCCGGAGTGGGGCAGCCGAAATGTTTGGCAATCCGCTCGGCAGCTGATTGTCCCCGGTCAGTCGTGATCACGGTCACAGGCAGATCATGAAATAGGCCTATGCCGCCGATGATGGCGGGATCGTCTTCACCGAGGCGGTCACCATGCAGCTCCGTAAAGTGGTTGATCAATGAGTGGATAATCTCGGGTCCTGTGACCTTATGCAGATCGCGGGCCGCTGCCACAACTTGTCCAGCTTGTCTTTTCACTTTGCTACCCTCCATACTTTAATAACCATTGCAGGGCTGATTTCTCTTCCTGCCGTTCCACGATCCGATCAATGAAACCATTTTTCAGCAGCGTTTCTGCATCCTGCAGGTCCTTGGGTATCCGCTGATGCATGGTTTGTTCAATCACCCGGCGCCCCGCAAAGCCGACTAAGGAGTGAGGTTCGGCCAGGATGATATCTCCTTGCATGGCAAAGCTGGCCGTGACCCCACCGGTGGTGGGATCGGTCAAGACGGTAATGTAAAGCAGCCCTGCCGTAGAATGTTCCTTGATGGCCGTACTGATCTTGGCCATTTGCATTAAGGACAAGATGCCTTCCTGCATTCGAGCACCGCCAGAAGCCGTAAACAATATGACAGGGAGCCGATCTTGGGTAGCTCGTTCAAATAGGCGGGTGATCTTTTCCCCAGTAACTGTTCCGAGGGACCCCATGATGAAGTAGGGATCCATAATTCCTAGTCCAAAGTGCTGGTCGCCAATCTGGGCAGTTCCGGTAAGTACAGAGTCATTTAATGTCGTTTTCTGCCGACAGGTCGCAAGCTTTTGCTGGTAGTCGGGGAAGTTCAGCGGATCCTGGCTCAACAGGTCCTGATCAGTTTCGGTAAAGTCGTCGACTAACCAAGCAAGCCGTTGCCGGGCACCAATTCGAAAGCCAAAGTGGCAATGAGGACAAGTGTTGTACTGGTCAAGGTGCTTAGTGATGATTGCTGTTCCGCACTTTGGGCACTTTCGCCAAAGTCCATCTGGCACCTTAGCATCTGCCTGCTGGTCGGCCTTTATGTGATGGGCACTGAGCGTATTATTTTGATCGTACAGGTTCATCTTGACTTATCCTTTCTTTCCAAAGAGGTAGGAACTGTTTTTCAAGATAAGCAGTTGAAAACTGGCCGCTAATAAAAGTCGGATCGGTGAGCAGGGCCTGTTGAAAGGTCTGATTGGTATTGATTCCGACAATGACCATTTCGTTCAATAACCGCTTAATCTTTTCGATTGCTTCTTCCCGGTTATGGCCGAGGGCGATGACCTTTGCAATCATGGAATCATAGAAGGGGGTGACGGTTGCGCCCTGGTAAAGGGCGGTATCGATCCGCATCCCAAGGTTGCCGACGGGCAGATAAAGGTACTTAACCTGGCCGGTCGAAGGAATAAAACCGTGTTCCGCATCCTCAGCGTTGATCCGACACTCGATTGCCGCGCCCTGCAATTGGATATCTGATTGGTCAAAGGGGAGGGGAGCACCAGCCGCTACCCTGACTTGAGCCTTGACGATATCGATACCAGTGACCATCTCGGTGACTGTGTGCTCAACTTGAATCCGGGTATTCATCTCCATGAAGTAGAAATGATGGTCCTGATCCATCAGAAATTCGAGAGTCCCAGTATTGAGATAGTCAATCCCATTGACTGCTCGGAGCGCGATCTGCCCCAGCTCTTTCCGCTCTGTGGGAGTGATTAGCTTGCAGGGGCTCTCTTCCAGGACCTTTTGCTTGTTAATCTGGAGCGAGCAGTCCCGTTCAGGGAAATAGACACTGTGGCCAAACCGGTCCCGGAAAATCTGCATCTCGATGTGCTTAACATTTTCCATGATCTTTTCGATATACATTTGGTCGTTATCGAAAGAAAGGCGGGCCTCACTCTGTGCTTCGTGAAAGGCCGCCTTCATTTCCTGAGCATCCGTAACTCGGCGGATTCCCTTGCCACCGCCACCGGCAGCTGCCTTGATTAGAACTGGATAACCAATTCGATCGGCAACCTCGATGGCCTCGTTCACATTATTAATATAGCTATCACTACCTGGGATGACTGGAACACCGATCTTTTTCATCTGTTGACGAGCATGTTCCTTATTGCCCATCAGGTCGATCGTTTGGGCTTGAGGACCGATGAAGGTGATGCCACACTCCTGGCACATTTCGGCAAATTGACTATTTTCCGAAAGAAAGCCAAAGCCGGGATGGATTGCTTGGACCCCCGTACCAACCGCGGCCGCCAGGATATTCTGCATGTTGAGATAAGAATCCTGGGGACGGGGACCGCCAACACAGACTGCCTCGTCCGCAAGCTGGACGTGGAGACTTTCGCGATCAACCGTGGAGTAGATGGCAACCGACTTGATTCCAAGTTCATGCAGTGAACGGATAATACGAACGGCGATTTCACCACGATTAGCAACTAAGACTTTTGTGAACATATGCGTCTCACATCCTAACCAATAAAGAATGTTAATTCGGCCGAACAAGCCCGTTCACCATCAACGGTGGCCTCGGCCTTGCCAATTCCAATGTTGTGACGAATCTTGGTCAAATGAACCGACAGCTTCATCGTGTCGCCAGGCCGAACAACTCGGCGAAATTCGGCAGACTGGATCCCGCCGAAGTAAGCGGTCTTTCCTTTAAATTGTGGGGCAGATAGCAAAGCCACCGCGCCAGTCTGGGCCAGTGATTCGACGATCAGTGCGCCTGGTAGGACTGGATTGTGCGGGAAGTGACCGTTGAAGACTTCTTCGTGAACAGTTACGTTACGCTTGGCAATGGCCATCTCCCCCGGGACCACTTCTTCGACCCGGTCAATCAATAGCATTGGGTAGCGGTGTGGGATAATTTGTTGGATCTTTTCAGACCCCCAATTAACTTTTGTCATACTACTTTGCCTCCGTTATTGTGAAAAGAGACTGGTCACATTCAACCAGTTCGCCGTTATCAACGTCGATTGATGTGACGACCCCGTCGACATCGCTCTTAATCTCGGTCATCATTTTCATTGCTTCAACTACGCAGACGATATCTCCTTTATGGATATGCTGGCCGACCGTGACGTACGGTGGCTGCTTAGGCTTAGCCTGGAGATAGACCGTTCCGACGAGGGGGGCCTTGATCTGATGACGGTTGTCAGAAGCTGTGTCAGCCGTTGCGGGAGTCGTCGATCCAGTTTGATTGTTGACTGTCGGGGCGCCGGCAGTTGGCTGCTGGATCGATTGCTGATTTTTGCTTAGATATAAATGAAAATCATGATCGTCAATCTTTAATTCACGGGCCGAGGATTGCTCAAACTCATGTATTAATTTTTGCAGTTCATCAAATTGCAATTAATTGTTACCCCCATTTCCGAAAAGCGAGGACGGCGTTATGACCACCGAAGCCGAAGGAATTGCTTAGGGCATACTGGGCCTCTGGGGCCGCCTGATTATCCTCACTAACCAAATTAATATTGCATTCGGGATCCTGGTGGAAACAGCCCACGTTTTGGGGCAGTTGTCCCCGCTTTAAGGCGGCAACGGTAATCACAGCTTCAATGGCTCCTGCCGCACCGAGCAGGTGACCGGTCATCCCCTTGGTAGAACTGACCAGGACCTGGTTATCCGGTCCAAAAACCTTGTTGATAGCCAGGGACTCACCGCTGTCGTTGGCGTGGGTGGCTGTCCCGTGCGCGTTAATGTAGTCAACTGCCTGGGGCTGGATACCAGCCTCAGCAATGGCCTGTTGCATGGCCCGGGCAGCACCTTTTCCTTCAGGATCTGGTGCAGTAATGTGATATGCGTCCCCAGTTGCGCCGTAGCCGACCACTTCACCGAGAATACGGGCGCCGCGATGTTGGGCGTGTTCTAGGCTTTCAAGGACTAGGGTTCCAGCACCTTCGCCGAGTACAAAACCGTTCCGGTCGCGGTCGAAAGGCAGGGAGGCGGCTTGGGGATCAGTGCTCGTGGAGAGGGCACTGAGAGCTGCAAAGCCAGAAATCCCAATTTCGTTGACTGATGCCTCGGCCCCGCCAGCGATCATCACTGTAGCCCGGCCATCTTGAATTTGCCGGTAGGCTTCGCCAATGGCATTCGTTCCAGTCGCACAAGCGGTGGTAACGGAACTGCAGATGTTCTGAGCATCAAAGCGGATGGCAATGTTACCGGCAGCCATGTTTGAGATGGCCATCGGGACGAAGAGCGGTGATACCCGCCGGGGACCCTTGTCATGCATCTTGATAACTTGTTCCTGAATGGTGGTTAAACCACCAATCCCTGAGCCATAAATGACTCCCATTTCTTCGGGATTGGTGTTGTCGGCGTTGATGCCAGCCATCTCGACTGCTTCAGCCGCAGTTTGAACGGCGTACTGGGAATAAAGGTCCATCCGGCGAGCGGCTTTTTTACCAACCACGGCCCGCGGATCGAAATCGTCGATCTCCCCAGCCACCGTAATTCCGGTGTCATGGGCATCAAACTTACTAATTTTCTTAATTCCGACCTTACCTGCTAATGTGTTGGCAACAAAAGCGTCGAGGCCATTCCCATTGGGGGCGATTACGCCCATTCCAGTAATTACTACCCGATTCATTTTTTCACCTCTAAATGGTCATTCCGCCATCAACTACAATTGTCTGACCCGTAATGTAATCGTTCTGTGCCAGGAAAACGGCGGTTTGAGCGACCTCATTAACGGTACCGAAACGGTTGGCGGGAATTTGGTTGAGAATCTGTTGCTGAGCGCGGGATGAGAGTGCTGCGGTCATGTCGCTCTGAATCATTCCCGGAGCGATAGCGTTGCACCGGATTCCGCGAAGCGCCCCTTCCCGCGCGGTGGTCTTTGTCAGGCCGATGATCCCTGCTTTGCTAGCGGCGTAATTGGCTTGGCCGATATTACCATGAAGCCCGACTACGCTGGCGAGGTTGATGATGCAACCGTGCTGTTGTTTGTACATCTTTTTAAGTAGGGCCTGAGTTAGCAAGAAAGGACTCCGAAGGTTGACGTTGATTACGGAATCAAAGTCGGCTTGGTTCATGCTGACCAGCAACTTATCATTATTAATTCCGGCATTGTTAACTACGACATCGATTTGGCCGTATTGGTCCCAGGCGTCCTTGGCAAACTGCTTGAGGGCTGTCGGATTTGCCAGGTCAGCCGTAAGAAAGGCGTACCTGGCATTGACTTCTGTCAGCCGGTCCTTGATGTCTTCGCCAAGGGGGTGTCGACCATGCAGAATGACCCGGCTACCCGCTTTTGCAAAGGCTAGGGCTGTGGCTGCTCCGATGCCGCGTGTGCTCCCGGTAACGAGCACGACTTTATCTTTTAAATCCATTCCTGATGCTCCTTAACGTAATTTTCGTAATCCGTCATGGTAGCAATATTTGCCCGCTGAAGATTGCGATCAACCTGCCGAGTAAAGTGCGAAAGGGCCTTCCCCGGACCAATTTCGAGCGTCTGATCGATCTTTTCATGGTCGATCAAGTATTGCAGATCCTCTCCAAAGTGGGTCGGGACGGCTAACTGTCGTTCCAAAATTTCGGAAAGGTTATCAGCGGTGAACGGGTAAACCGTCGTATTACTGATGACAGGAACCTGTGGTGTGGCAAAAGTGACCGTTGCTAGGCGATCATGCATCTTTTGCCGTGCATTATTAAATAGTGGGGTATGAAAAGCCCCACTAACTCGCAGAATAACGATTTTCTTTGCTGCCTTGGCCGTCTTGAGCTGCGAAACAGCCGTTTTTAGTTCAGCAACAGGCCCCCCGATTACTAGTTGGTGGGGGGAGTTGTAATTGGCAACCTGTACTGCTGATGTGGCCAACACCTGGTCAACCACCTTTTCCTGGGGGTCAACCAGAGCAGCTAACCCACTAGCTTGGGCATCAGCGTCGGTCTGCATGTAACGGCCACGGTCAGTCAGCAGCTTAAAACCGTCTGCGGCCGAGACTGCCTTAGCAGCTAACAGGGCGGCATATTCACCGAGCGAAAGGCCAACCATTCCAGCAACCGGCAGCTTCGGCAGGTCCCGGCGCAGCATTCGGTAAAGACCGTAGCTGACGGTTACCAGGGCTGGCTGTACGTTTGCTGTCTGGTCGAGTTCGCCATGTTCACTGCGAAGGATCGTGGTGATGTCTAAACCAGTGGCGGCACTTGCTTCAGCGACCGTCTGGGCAAAGAGGGGATCGACCAGCAGATCAAGCCCCATCCCCGGTTTCTGGGCACCCTGGCCGCTAAAAAGAATCCCGATTTTCATTAGTTATCCTTTGCGGCCAGTTGCTTGGCAACCAGGTCCACTACGTCGCTGATTGTTTCCGCCTTGGCGTTGTCGTCATCTAGTTCGATATCAAACTTGTCTTCCAGTTCGTTCATGATTTCGAAAACGTCCAGACTGTCCGCGTTCAGGTCGTTTTGAATACTGGTGTCCATGCTAATTTTGTCTGCGTCAGTGTCCAATTCATCAGCAGCAATTGATTGAACAGTTTCAAAAATTTCTTCTTTAGTCATAATAAAAGCCTCTCTTATATTTATTAATGTAATTTAGTATTTAATAATCATTGTTCCAACGGTCAGGCCACCACCAAAGCCACTAAGGACTACCAAGTCGCCGCGACGAATTAGTCCTTGTCGGACACACTCGTCTAGAAGAATTGGTTCGCTAGCGGCTGAGGTGTTGCCGTATTGATCAATGTTGGTGGGAAACTTAGTCATCGGTTGAACCAGACGCCGGGCAACCTGTTGGATGATGCGTATATTGGCCTGGTGAAGGATGAAACGATCCACTTGATCAGCGGTCAATCCAGCATTCTGTAAGGCCGTCTGAATTGATATTGGGACCGCATGGGTTGCAAACCGATATACGGCTCGTCCATTCATCTGAAAGGGACTCACGTCGGTAATGGTAGGGGGAAACTGGTGGTTAACCCGGGTCTGCCCAGCAACAAGCTGGTTACCGCGGTCCCCAAATGTAGCGAGGTGTTGACCCAACAGGTGGGGTCCTGGATCAGTCTCGATTAAGACACCTCCTGCCCCATCACCAAAAAGCACTGCGGTGGTCCGGTCCTGCCAGTTGGTGATCTTTGAGAGCACCTCACTGCCGATCACCATGACACGATGACATTCCGAACCGATGAAGCGACTGGCAATATCGAGAGCGTAGACGAAACCAGAACAGGCAGCTGAAACATCGAACGCTCGGGCAGCAGTTGCGCCTAAGAGTCCTTGAACAATTGCCGCGGTCGATGGGGTATAGGAATCTGGTGACATGGTCGCAATAATGATTAGGTCAAGACTGGTTGGCGCCCAGTGAGCCTTGGCTAATAGCCGTTGGCCAACCTGAGTGGCGAGGTCCGCTGTATTTTCCCCTTGACTGATATGGCGTTGTCTAATTCCGGTCCGTGTTCGAATCCACTCGTCGGAAGTATCCATTATGGTACTTAACCGGTCGTTGGATACTGTCATTTGCGGTACATAGCTTGCCGTTGTAACGATTTGCCAATTATTCATGTGTTTCTTCCTTAAATTTTAAGAATTTTCTTCCAAGAAATCTTCCAGGTTGCGGAGAGCCTTGCGGATTGTCCGCTGCTCATCATCATTCATTCCCTTCAAGAAACGCTTGACCATCATGTTATGAAAGGCACGGTGAGCCCGGTAAAGGACCCGGCCCTTGTGAGTGAGACCCAAACGAATTATCCGCCGGTCTTCCTGGTCGCGGAAACGTTCAGCGTAACCCTTAGCAATCAACCGGTTAGCAGTTGCAGTCATCGTGCCAGGGGACAGGTGCAGTTTTTTTGCGACCTGACTGGCAGTCTGGTGGTCATACATGGAGATTGCGTCAATTGCGTGCATCTCCTTGATGGTCAGATCGCTGAAGGTACTCTCCCGAAGCTTTTTCTCTTCGATCCATAAAATACCGTTGTAAATCTTGATTAGGGCATGGTTAATTCTTTGATATTCATCCGCCATAATGTATTTCTCCTTTGATTATTTTGCTGTATCAAATATTTTCACTTTCAAAATACATTATAGCCGAAATCATTCATCATAGCTTAGCGTCACGGTTAGCAACGATAAAAACTAATTCTGCGCTGCAAACGCGGTTGCCCGCTACCGTTGCTACCGCATCGACAATTCCCATCTGTCGGCGTTTCTTAACCATCTTGATGTGTAGCTTAAGAACGTCTCCAGGGCGGACCATTTGTCGGAACTTTCCATTGTGGATGGCGCCTAGGTAAGCCGTCTTTTTGAAGAATTCTGGCGATTTAAGAATTAAGATTGATGCTGCTTGGGCCAGTGTTTCAATAATCAGTACACCAGGCATCACTGGATTGCCGGGGAAGTGGCCCCGAAAGAAGGACTCGTTGATGGTCACGTTCTTTGTCGCTACAATCTCCTCGCCAGGAGTCAGTTCATCGACATAATCAATGTAACAAATCGGGTAACGATTCGGGATTAGGTCCATGATTTCTTGGGTGTCCATTATTGCCAATTACGTCACCTGCCTTGCAAAAGTATTTCGAATATCAAAATATTCGATAGTCAAATTATAATGAATTCATTTTGATTGTCAAACTATTTCTTGAAGATCGTGTTATTGTAATAGCGTGGTTAAATATTATAAGTGAGTTATAAATGCTGATTTGATGGCATTCTTGAAGAAATTTCTAATTGGGTAAAATCTCTTAATTTTATTTTGATTAACAAAATAAATCTTGCAAAATTACTTCTGCAAAGCTGGTCTACTGTAAGAATTGAACCTTGCACTTGGTGACGCTGGTATGATACGGCGAATTTACAATTGAAATGCAACACAAAGTAAAAAAATAAACCCATACCGGGTAGAATATGTTTAACGACCAAATCAAACAATTC
>ERZ773021.623-NODE-623-length-14387-cov-2.79479_pt1 | contig 14387 bp, 12 predicted proteins | sample MGYA00511668_ERZ773021 | MGnify/ENA primary metagenome ERZ773021 (study PRJEB29015, sample SAMEA2737961) | human oral metagenome | biome: human oral; feature: human-associated habitat; material: dental | place: China | collected 2032 ... | reverse complement strand
GCGTGAACCAGGGTTTGGGCCATCGACAGGCCAATCCCGTAGCCCCTCTTCTTAGAATTGTGGGAGGTGTCATCGCGGTAGAAACGGTTGAAGAACTTGGTGTAATTAATCGCTTTGCCCTCCGCATAGGTGTTGCCGACCTCTAGGGTAACGGCACGGGTGGTTTTGTTTTCCCGTAGTAAGACCGAAACCTTCCCCCCGTCGTCGCAGTACTTATTGGCGTTATCGAGCAAGATGTTACACAGCTCGTAGAAGTAGTTTTCGTCGGCGCGGACCTTAACGCCTGGGGCGATGTTGGTGGAAAAGCCCTTCCCTTCGTGGGTGATCATCGCCTCGAAGCTGTCGGCGGCCCGTTGAACGGCGGCCGAGGCGTCGATAGTGGCGATCGTCATTTCCGGTTGCTCATCGAAGCGGGCTAAGGAGATCAGGTTGTTGATTAACCGGGTCAACCGGGCCACCTGTTGCTTATTGCTGGTCGTCCACTCGGTTTCACCGCTGATCATTTCGGATAACTCGGTGTTGGTTTCGATGATCGCCAGCGGGGTCTTTAATTCGTGGCCGGCGTTGGTGATGAATTCCTTTTGCCGTTTTTCGGCCTCAATGATCGGCTGGATCGCCCGGTTGGAAAGGGCGATCAAAACCAGGGTGAAGAGGAGCAGGCTGACAATTCCCATGGCGGCGGCGATCTTCATCAACTCATTGGCTGACGCCATGATGACCGATTCATCCAAGAAGATGATCGAAACTTTACCGTTAGACTTTTTGGTTAGCTTGTAGGCGTAGGTGGTACCGCCGTAATCGGTATGGCCACGGGCTTTCTTTTGCTTGTAAGCCCAGTGCGCCATGTCGGTAATCGCGTCTTGGTCGACCGTGGCGATGTGGCCGCTATCGATCTTAGTGATGTCACCGGATTTGTCAAAGAAAACCGAAAAGTAGCGGTACTGAAAGAGGCTTTCCTTACTGGTGTTGGGACCAAAGCGTTTTTGGACGGTGACCTGGGTGACGCTATCCTTATCGATTTGGCCGTCGTGGCTAGCGAGGACATTTAAAACGTTGGTGACTTGTTGGGAAGCCTTGTAATAAGAGACCCCCAGCATGCCCCCCAGGATGGTTAAGAGGACCACGAAGAGGGCGCAAGTAGAAATGGCGATGAAGCGGCGCCGGAATTTTTGAATCATCGTCGCCACCCCCTAAGCTAGCTGGCTAAGGGTAAAGGGACCGCCCTTTTCACCGACGATCGTCACGTGGGCGTTGACGGCCTGGAGTTTTTGACGCAGGTAGGAGATGTAGATCCAAAGGTCGGTTTCGTCGGCCTCGTCGTCTTTATCCCACCCCTGGTCAAGTAGGATTGAACTTTCAATGGCTTTGCCCGGGTTTTTCATCAGGTAGGCCAAGAGCTTGGTTTCTTTGCCTGATAGGGAAATCGAGTTGTGGCTTTCCAAGCGTTGTTCGTCGTTATCCAAGGTGATGTCGGCGAAGTTTAAGACGTCTTCTTGATAATCCTCGCTGCGCCGTTCCAGGGATCGTAAGCGGGCTAGGAGTTCCTTTAAGGAGAAGGGTTTGGTCAGATAGTCATCGGCCCCGGCGTCTAGGCCAGTCACCTTATCGTCAATTTCGGCCATCGCCGTTAACATGATCACGTAGGTTTTGTTACCGGTTTGGCGAAGCTGCTTTAGGGCCTCGATCCCGTTTAACTTGGGCATCATGATGTCTAAGATGATCACGTCATAGGCCCGTTGCCCGGCTAAGTCGACGGCTTCTTGACCGTTATAAGCCGGGTCGACGTGGTAGCCGGTCGCCTGCATGGCCGTCACTAGGGCGCGCGATAGCTGCTTTTCGTCTTCCGCAAGCAGGATGTTCATGGGCGGTTCCTCCTTAATTACTTTCGTTGATCAGCTGGCGGATCGTTTGCATTTGCACGTCACAAGAGGCCAGCTGGTCGGCACAACGGCGGAGTTCTTTTTCAATCCGTTCCGGGTCGTTGACGTGGTGTTTATATTTCATTTCGTGTTCTAATGACGCCCACGAATCCATTGCAATCGTGCGCAACTGGATTTCGACGAAGTAGTGGCTCGGGGCGTGGCCCGTGTAGTCAGGGAGGTCGGTGGGCACGTCTAAAATTAAGTGGTAGGACCGGTAACCGTTAGGCTTGGCGTTTTCGATGTAGTCTTTTTCTTCGACGACCGTGCACCAGTCGGCGGCCTTGATCCGGTCAATTGAACGGTAAACGTCGTCGATAAAGTTACAGACGACCCGAATCCCAATCGCGTCTTTACACTTCGTCAGGGCCGATTCCGGCGTGACCGGGTAGCCCTTGCGGCGGCATTTTTCTTCCATACTAGCCTGGGCCTTGACCCGCCCGATCAGGTGCTCGTACAGCTTGGGACGGTCGGCGGCGACCTCCTTGTTGGAGAGGTCGCGCACCCGGTCCATCACAAAATCGAGCAGCTGGGGCAGGTAAGGGGTGGCCGTCCCGTAAATATCCATTATTGATCATTCCTTTAGTAAATTAACTCTCATTATAGCAAGTTTTTAGAAAGGATTCAGGTATCAACTAATTGTAGCGATTTAACCGGGGAGGGGCGAGAAACCCCCCAACTTTATCCAAAAAGTTATCCTTCCTTAAGAAAGGATAAAAGGAAAGAAGTGCGACCTAACCTCCTTGGCAGGCCGTATGGCTAGGGAGCACTTCGTTAATTTGCCAAAGAATCCGCAAAACCGGCCCTTCACCATTGACCCACCCGGGTGAAACCCGTACAATGGTTAGGACGTTTGAAGATAATATAAAGGAGTGGAAAATTTGGCAAACATTAATCTTGACGCCTTCGACAAGATCATAGTGCTTGACTTCGGGAGTCAATACAACCAATTGATCACCCGCCGGATTCGTGATTTTGGGATTTATTCCGAACTTTTATCCCACAAGATCACGGCCGAAGAAATCAAGCAGATCAACCCTAAGGGGATCATTTTCTCCGGGGGGCCGAACAGTGTGTACGACGAAGGGGCCTTCACGGTGGACCCGGCAATCTACAAGCTCGGGATTCCGATTTTGGGGATCTGCTACGGGATGCAGTTGATGGCTCACGACCTTGGCGGGAAGGTGGAAGCCGCCGATGATTCCGAATACGGACGTGCCGACATTGAAGTGACTAAAGACGACGCCGTAATGTTTGCGGGCTTACCAAAGAAGGAATACGTTTGGATGAGCCATGGGGACCGGGTCACCGCCGTACCAGCCGGCTTTGACGTGGTCGCCACCAGCAAGAACTGCCCGATTTCAGCGATGGCTAACAACGCCGAAAAGCTGTACGGGCTCCAATTCCACACCGAAGTGCGTAACACCGAATACGGGCTGGACATCTTAAAGAAGTTCGCCTTTGACGTGTGTGGCGCCAAGGCCAACTGGTCAATGGACGACTTCATCGACATGCAAGTCGACGAGATTCGCCAAACCGTTGGTGACAAGAAGGTCATCCTGGGCCTTTCCGGTGGGGTGGATTCTTCCGTAACCGCCGTTTTGATCCACAAGGCGATCGGCGACCAACTGACTTGTATCTTCGTTGACCACGGTCTGTTGCGTAAGAACGAAGCCGACTCCGTGATGAAGGCCTTAAGCGCCGACCTCGGGGTTAACATTATCAAGGTTGACGCCGCCGACCGCTTCTTGGGCAAGCTTAAGGGGATCAGCGACCCTGAACAAAAGCGCAAGACGATCGGTAAGGAATTCGTGGCCGTCTTTGACGAAGAAGCCAAGAAGATGAAGGACGCCGATTTCTTAGCCCAGGGGACCTTGTACACCGACGTGATCGAATCCGGGACCGACACCGCCCAGACGATCAAGTCGCACCACAACGTTGGGGGGCTGCCGGAAAAGATGGGCTTCAAGCTGATCGAACCACTCCGCTCCCTGTTCAAGGATGAAACCCGTCAACTGGGTGAAAAGCTGGGGATTCCGCACGACCTGGTCTGGCGCCAACCATTCCCGGGTCCGGGCCTGGGAATCCGGGTGCTTGGTGAAGTCACTCCCGAAAAGCTAGAAATCGTCCGGGAAAGTGACGCTATCTTACGCGAAGAAATCAAGAAGGCTGGCCTGCAAGAAAGTATCTGGCAATACTTCACCGTCCTGCCGGGCATCCGCTCCGTTGGGGTGATGGGTGACGGCCGGACCTACGACGAAGCGGTCGGCATTCGGGCCGTTACTTCAATCGACGGGATGACCGCCGACTTCGCCCAAATTCCGTGGGATGTCTTGCAAAAGATCTCGGTGCGGATTGTCAATGAGGTGGATCAAGCCGCCTTCCACGATTGAGTGGGAATAGGGAGTGGGACAGAAATTTCTAATTTCGTCGTCCCACCCCCGCAAGCACCAATAGGGTTTCAGGAATGCTTACCTTGGTAAGCGACTGAAACCCATTGGTGTACTGCGCCGGAGTGTGGAACAACCACTAGACCCGTGGTTGGGGAGCACGTTATCTGAGTAACATTGCAAAATTAAAAGCGAGCCAGGATTTGATTCCTGACTCGCTTTTTTAATTACGCCCATTTAGAGCTAGACACAGGACAAATATTTAGATTTGCGCAAAACGGAAGTGCGACCCAATCGATCAAACAGGCCGTATTTAGCGAATTGGCGTCTATTGCGTCAAATTTTAGATTTGTCGGGTGTGGTTTTCTGGAAGTGGAAAGTAAAGTCGTTGACAAATAGTGTGTGACCCAAAATTCGTCCCCATAGTTATAGCCTAATTAAAAAGCGTCTCGCACTCTTATAAAGGTGCGGGGCGCTTTTTATTACCGTGGTTAAGTAAGAAGGAACGAAAATTGTCGGACGTAACTTTATTGATCGTTATCAAGTTATGGAGTAATAAGACAAAACTAAAATTGAGTAATATCAAAATATTCCAAAATTAGTTGACAGGCCGTCACACTTTAGCTAATCTTAAGTAAATTAATATTGATTTATTTTTAGGGAGGAAGCAAGATGCAAGATCAATATCGGCGGCTGTCGCGAACGTTAATCGTGACGCTAGTGGTCGTCTTTTCCATCTTAATTGCTGGGGGCTTGCTCATTTTTAAAAATGAGGCACCCCGTCCAGCAAAGATTGTGACCGAAGCGGGAACCACGCTGGTTTCCAAACAGCAGCTAATCTCTGGTCAGGCGACCTACGAAAAGTACCAGTTGGCTGACTACGGGACCTACCTGGGAAACGGGGCTTACTTGGGACCGGATTACACGGCCCAGGCGCTACACGTTTACTTGCAGGGGATGTACCGTTACTACGCCAAAACCCTGTACGGCAAGTCCTTTAATAAGTTGACCACCCTGCAACAAGAGGGAATTAAGGGGAAGGTTAAAGAGGAAATCCGGGTTAACCGCTATAACGCTAAGGATAAGGAATTAACCTTAACCAAGGCCCAGACGGCCGGGTACCAGTACCTGCTTAAGTACTACCGTAAGGCCTTTATCAACAATCCTAAGCAAGTCGGCTTGCCGGATAACATGATCAAGAACCGCACCAACGAATACATGGTCAAGGGGAACAAGGTCGACCAACTGACCGCCTTCTTCTTCTGGGGGGCTTGGTTGTCATCCACCAACCGGCCGGGACGTTCCTACTCATACACCAATAACTGGCCGTATGACCTCGAAGCCGGCAACGTCATGACGCCAAAGGCAATGACTTGGACGGGGATCTCCGTGGCCCTCTTGGTAATGGGGGTGGCGATCGCCATTTGGGTTCAAAAGAAGTACAACTTCGAATCCAAGGCCCAGTACCAAAAGGATGTCCCGATCATTGAACCGGATACCTTACCAATCCCCACCAGTCAGCGGAAGACGGCTAAGTACTTCGCCCTGGTAATGGTGCTCTTCTTGGTCCAAATCCTGTTAGGTGAATTGATGGCCCACTACTACGTCGAAAACACCTTCTTTGGGATTGCGCTCCAAAACATCTGGCCGTTTAACCTGGCCCACTCTTGGCACCTCCAGTTGGTCATCTTCTGGGTGGCCACCACCTGGCTAGGGGCCGGAATCTATATCGTGCCCCGGGTCCTGCGCCGGGAACCGGTTCGTCAAGGGATCTTAGTCGACGTCCTCTTTTGGGCGCTCATCTTTGTGGTGGGCGGCAGCATGCTCGGGGAATGGTTGACCGACCTGGGCGTCTTAAACAAGAACTGGTGGCTCTTTGGTAACGGGGGCTGGGAGTACCTGGAACTCGGGAAGTTCTGGCAGTACCTGCTGATCGCCGCCATGGTCCTGTGGATCGTTATGTTAATGCGGGGCTTTGTCCCGGCGATGCGACGTAAGGATAACCAACCCCGCACCCGCCTGGTCACGATGCTCTTCTTAGGGGCGATCGCCGTGCCAGCCTTTTACTGCGCGTCGATTTTTATCATGCCCAATTCACACGTCACCTTCGCCGATTACTGGCGCTGGTGGATCGTCCACCTCTGGGTAGAAGGGATCTTTGAAGCCTTTGCCGTTATTTTAACGGGTTGGCTGTTAGTTGATATGAAGCTGACCACGATTAAGTCAACGATTCGGGCCCTGTACTTCCAATTGATCCTGCTGCTTGGTTCCGGGGTGGTCGGAACCGGTCACCACTACTTCTGGATGGGGGACCACTCCCTATGGTTGGCCCTCGGGGCATCTTTTTCTGCCCTTGAAATCGTGCCACTGTCCCTGTTAGTGTGGGAAGCCTACACCCACTACCGGGTTTACCAGGACACGTACCACAACTTCCCGTATAAGACGACCTTCATCTTCTTGATGTGGACGGGGATCTGGAACACCCTGGGGGCCGGGGCGCTAGGCTTTTTGATCAACGCACCGGCCATCAACTACTTTGAACACGGGACCCAGTGGACGGCCGCCCACGCGCACGGTTCCATGGCCGGGGTTTACGGGATGTTCTCGATCGCCATTATCCTGTACGTGTTACGCAACGTGACAGTCAAGGAATTCTGGACGGCTAAAATGGAAAAGGCGATTCGCTGGTCCGCCTGGTTGCTGAACATCGGCTTAGCCGGGATGGTCTTTGCCACCCTAATGCCGGTCGGGCAACTCCAGTTAGCCGACGCCCTGAAGTACGGCTACTGGCACGCCCGGCAAATGTCCTTTTACCACGAAAAGCTGATCTCTTTAATCTTATGGGGACGGATGCCATGGGACCTGATCTTCACGGCCGGGGTCATCATCCTGCTCGTGGTCTGCTGGAAGGCCCTCTTCCACTTGAAGAAGGCTGACAACCAGGCTGCGGCCGCTGAGTACGAACGCTTCGCCGCTGCCGAAACGAAGAGTCAGGCAAACGAAATTGATGAATAAGATTTAAATAACGGCTCCCGCCAGGTGGTGGGGGCTGTTTTTCCGTAACTCGGACCAGATGGTAACGAGCAGGCTTGCAAGCCCCAAGAGAAGGGACAATGCTTGAAAAGTGGTCAAGGTGCCGTATCCTTTCATGAGATTCTTCCATAGTGAAGACCTCCTTTCGGGTTGACGGCCGTCGCCCATAAAACTTCCTTGCAAAATCATTATACCAAACGTTTGTGCGCAAATGAATGGTTGAAATGATGGGGATACCAAGGGGACCGCGATAACGGCGGTGGTCCAGTTACAAAAAAATCGTCTCCTACCTTTCAAGGGTACGAGACGATTTTTTGTTTCCATAGAATTAGTGGTGGCGAATCAACCATTTGCGCCCTTCGTCAAGCAGGATCAGGGGCAGCGGGATGCACAGTAAGAACAGCCACTGAGCGGGCCCTAGTGGCACCGTGCCAAAGACGTCTTGTAACACCGGAACGTAGGTTAGACATAACAAGAGGACGACTTCAAAGATGATCCCGAGAAAGATCATTGAGTTGTCGAAGAAGTGGCGGTTGAAGACCGATTGGGTTTCGTAGCGGATGTTTAAGACGGCCGCGATCTGGCAGAAGATGATCACCGCTAAGGTCATCGTGGTGGCCTGACGGTAGTCAAAGCCGCTGGTGGCCAGGGCCGGGAAGGCGTGACCGTTAATGGCGTTGGCAAAGAAGAAGCCGGCCACGCATAGGAGCGAACTCAACAGCCCGTACCAGGTGAAGGCCTTGAGCAAGAGGTTCTTGGTGATCAAATGCTCTTGTTTGGAGCGGGGCGGCCGGTCCATAACGCTGGCCTCGGCGACCTCCTTTCCCAGCCCGAGGGCCGGAATCAGGTCGGTTCCCAGGTCAATCGATAGGATCTGCATGACGGTCAAAGCGAGCGGGATCGTCCCGCCGGACAGCAAGAAGAGTAGCGACGGGACGGCTTCGGGGGTGTTGGAGTTGAGGATATACAACAAGAACTTGCGGATGTCTTGGTACACCCCGCGCCCCTCCTTAATCGCCGCCACGATCGAAGCGAAGTTGTCGTCGGTTAAAATCATGTCGGCAGCTTGCTTGGCCACATCGGTCCCGGTTAAACCCATGGCGACCCCGATGTCGGCCTTCTTGAGGGCCGGGGCATCGTTGACCCCATCCCCGGTGACGGCGACGACCTCGCCCATCTCCTGCAGGGTGGTGACGACGTCGTACTTTTGTTCCGGAGCCATCCGGGCGAAGATTACCTGGTCGGCGAGCGCTTGTTTGAGGTCGGCCTTGGCCATTGTTTTGAGCTGGTCGCCGGTGATGACCGTGACTGGTTGGTCGGGGAGGACGATCCCGATTTGGCGGGCGATGCTCTCGGCGGTCAGGCTGTAGTCACCGGTCATCATGATGATCTTTATGTGGGCGCGGTGGCAAAGTTGGGCGGCCGCGGCGACTTCCTTTCTGGGCGGGTCCAACATGACGGAGAGGCCGATGAAGGTCAGCCCCGTTTCAACGTTAGCGATCGTGGCGTCACTCGGGTCCCCCTGATAGGTGCGGGCCGCCACTGCCAGGACCCGCAGCCCCCGGCGTGCGTAACCATCGTTAGCGGCGTCGATTTGTTGTCTAACTTCGTCGGTGAGCGCCAGGACCTGGCCGTGGTTAAGGTAGCTAGTGCAGTGCTTGAGGACCTGGTTGGGCGCCCCCTTGGTGTAGGTGTTAAAGGGGTGGGTGGGGTCCGCTTTGACGATCACGGTCATCATCTTGCGTTCGGAATCAAAGGGGAGCTCCCGTTGCCGGGGGCTGACTTGGCGTTCGTCGTGGGCGTTTAGGCCGGCCTTTTTGGCGACCACTTCCAGGCAGGCCTCGGTCGGGTCACCCAAGACGGTGTAGCGGGGGTGGTGGTCATCGGGCGGAACGAGCCGGGCGTTATCGGCCAACAAACCGCCGCGCAGGAGCTCGTACAAATCAGCGTCGGTCTCTTCGTTGACCTGGTGGGGCCCATCGACGACCTTGCCCTTGGCCTTGTAGCCCTCGCCGGTCACCTGGTAGTGCTTGGCGACCGTCCACAGGCTCGACACCGTCATTTGGTTTTGGGTTAAGGTCCCGGTTTTATCCGAACAGATCACCGAAGCGGCACCCAAAGTTTCAACGCTGGCCAGCTTTTTGACCAGGGCGTTTTGCCGCGCCATCCGCTTGACCGCCCCGGCTAAGGAGAGGGTCACGGTGGGCGACAGTCCCTCGGGGATAAAGGCGACGATCATCCCGAGGGCGAAGATAAAGGATTTGACCAGCGGGTAGTGGACGAAGAGGGTCGCCACCAAAAAGAAGATCAGGCCGATCGAAACCGCCAGCACGGAGAGTTGCTTGGTCAGGGTGTTGAGCTCTTTTTGCAGGGGACTGATGTCTTCCTTGACCTGCTGGGTCAGTTCGGCGATCTTACCGAAGTCGGTGGCCATCCCGATTTTGACCACCACCCCCACCAGGTTACCTTTGACCAGCGAGGTGCCGGAGAAGACGATGTCGCCGAACTCAAAGTGGTTCTTGCCGGTTGGGTCAATGGCCTGGGCCCCCTTGTTGACCGGGTTGACTTCGCCAGTCAAGGCCGACTGGTCGACTTGGACCTGGGTGGCCGCAAGGAGCCGGATGTCGGCGGCCACGTTATCGCCCTCCTCGAGCTTGACGATGTCGCCAACGACCAGGTCGCTAGTGAGTACCTTTTGGTCGTGGCCGTCGCGCACGACCCTTGAATAGGAAGGAAGCATCTTGGACAGGGCGTCGGTTTCCTTGCCGGCCTGGTATTCTTGCCAAAAGGAAAGAGCCCGTTGATGATGTTGACGAGCCAGATGGCAATCCCCAGTTCCTCGAGTTGGGCGACAAAGGCAATCGCCCCGGCGACCCAGAGCAGGATCGCCATCATCGAGGTGAAGTTTTGGGTGAATTTGGTTAACCAGGAGGCGCCCTTAATTTGTTTGAGGACGTTGGGGCCGTCATGGGCCTGGCGGCGGGTAACTTCGTCCTTGGTCAGGCCGGTGCGACTGGTTTGTAGTTCGGTCAGGAGGCGGGTTTGATCGTCTTCTTGGGCAATTTCTTCTAACGATAACGATTTAGTTGGCATCTTTAATCCCCCCTTTGACTTAATTGTAGGCGCAATTAGCAAATTTTAAAGCGGTTTTAATAATAATTTTAATTAACGAAGCGGCGCCGTTCTGATTAGTGGTTCTGATCAACCGGGAGTCTTGTTCGTGCATAATATTAGTCAAAGGTAAAGAAAAACCAAAGCTAATCTGATGGGTGCTGGGAGGGCGAAATTCTATGTCAACCGTTTGCATTAGCGGTTTGTGCCATTAAAAGGGTTGATAAAAACGAAAATTTAGTTTGAGAATTCTTCATAAATGATTCATAATTATCTCCTGTAAAGATCATCAGTTAGGGGAGTAAACAAATGAAGAAAGTACGGATCGGTGCCGGGCTGTTAGCCCTGACCATTCTCTTGGCCGGGTGCGGCGGCAACTCTACGGCCAAGCAGGCCAGCCAGTCGTCTTCGAGCACCAGTCAAAAGGTTTCGAGTAGCCACAAGCAAACTACGCCCTGGAACAGTCAAAAGACGACCAGCTGGAAAGCTTCATTAACCAGTGGGCGCCGACAATGAGCCAGGCCTACACCAAGTACAACGGCAAAACCGCTTTAAAGACTAAGTTGGACGTCAAGTACCCGAAGAACTTTGCCCAGGCCAAGGTTAACGGCAGCACCAGCGCTTCGATTGGCTGGGCGCCAAGCGGTAAGGGCAAGTGCGATTACAACGTGGTCGCCATCTACAACGATGACGACTTCGCCGGCGCCAAGTACATCACCTACGCCTTTGCCTTCCACGACGGCCAGCCGGTCGCCCTGGTTGACCAAGCAACTAACGGCGGTCCGGACTTTTATCCGACCCAAAACGCCAGCGTCCGCGACGCCTTCGACCGGATTGCCAACGGGACGAGTGCCACCTATGGTAGTACGTCAACTAGCGCCAACTCCAGTAGCAGTGCCTCCAGTAGCGCGACCAGCGACCTGACTTCCGATGGGCGTAACGGTTACTTTGCGACGCCAAGCGCCACCCGGGGGACTTGGTACTTCGTCAACGACAACCAGTCCGTCACCAAGGTCACAATTACCGACCACGAGCTAACCACGACGATTGAGGACGGTTCCTCCAGCACCACGGTCCTTTACAATCGTCAGTCCGACTACCAAATCCCGCAAAACCCGAGCCAGGACCTGCAGTTTAAGTCGATGGATTGGTCGGAGGGGAACGCCTTTACCCATAACGGTATCCAGTACTTTAGTGTTCGTTCTTGGTTGCAATAAACCGCACCCCACAACTACTACGGCGTGACGACCGAAAAGGTGAACGGCCAAGACACCCGGGTGCTGTTGCTAGCCGAAGGGGGCCACGTTCAGGTACAAGAAGTCGGTTACCCGACCGAACAGCTGGCCAAGGATAACGTCGACACCAAGTTTGATAACCTAGATTACCAATAACCACGAATTAAGAAGAGAGCGAGAGAGGCGATCGGAATGAAGAAGAGATGGCTGGGCCTAGGGGGCTTTACCCTGGCCGTGGTGGCCCTCTTGGCATTATGGGCATTCTTGCCAAGCGGGCCGAAGCACCACCCAGAAATGGAGTCGGGGAGCAGCAACAACCAAATTAAAACGGTGACGCAAAGTTCAACCACCAATTCGTCAACGACGGCCCGCTGGAACCAGGGCAAGGATAACCAACTGGCGGCCTTCATGGCTAAGTGGGGGGCAGCGGACAAGCAAACCTACGCCAAGTACAACGGTAACAGCGACCTGGTAACCGCCTCGGGAACCAGTTACCCGACCGGCTTTAGCGCCGCCTTCGTGGGGATGCGTAGCGTCTCGATGGGGTGGACGGACACCGGGAGCGGTAATTACGATTACAACGTGGTCGCCGTCTACAATTACAACCAGCCCAAGGACCTGGGGCGGACCACTTACGCCTTTGCCTTTCACGAGGGCAAGCCGGTGGTCTTGATCAACCAGACCATGGAGGGGCCGGATAACTGGACGGTCGCTAAGGACACGACGCTCAAGAGCCGGTTCGTGGAGATCGTTAACGGAAAGTGAGCGGTGGGGAATTGATAGATCGATAAAAGCCGATCTATAATCAGACCATGGAAATAAATGAAAAGCTCTTTAAGGCCCTGGCCAACCAAACCCGCCTCGATATCTTGCGCTGGTTAAAAGACCCGCTCACCCATATCGACGTCGTAACCTGTGAGACGGTTCAATACGAACTCGACCACTTCGGCGGCATCTGCGTGGGCGACATCGTCCGTAAGGCTGGCCTGGCCCAATCAACGATTTCGTCGTACTTAGCCATGCTAGAAGAGGTGGGGTTACTCACCTCCAGCCGGCACGGCAAGTGGACCTACTACCGGCGTAATGAAGCCCAGGTGCAAGCACTGGGGCGGCTAATTGAGGAATCACTGTAAGGGTGGTTCCTTAATTTTCACCCCGTTAGATCGTTAATTAGCGATATGTAAATTTAAGGAGGAAACCAATGTCATCCGTTACCGAACTTTTGCACACCAAGTACCCGCTCGTCCAGGCCCCGATGAACTGGGCGACCGACGCCCGGTTCGTGGCCGCCGTCGCCAACGCCGGTGCCCTCGGGGTGTTAGGCCCCAACGCCGGCCTGAGCGAAATGGTGCACGGCTCATCGGCCCACGAGCGCCAGTTGCAAGCCCAGTTGGACCAAGTGCGCACCCTGATGGACCAGCCAATCGGTATCAACGTGGTGTTGGAACCGGACCCGGCGCCCCACATGAACAGCACGCTTGAGGTGGCCTTTGCCAACGGGCTCCGCTACTTTGCCGTGGTTGGTGAACCCGACCAGGCGGTTTACCGGCGGATCAAGGACCACGGTGGGGTAATCTTGGCCCGGCCACTAACGTCAACCGTGGCTAATGCTAAAGCCGCCGAGGCCTACGGCGCCGACATCTTAGTGGCGACCGGCTACGACGAAGGGGGGATCTTGCCCCAGCACTTCCAGGGGACCTTCACGGTAGTGCCGACGATGGCCGATGCCGTTTCGATCCCGGTCCTAGCCGCCGGGGGGATCAACGACGCCCGTGGGGTTAGGGCGGCCCTGGTCCTCGGCGCCCAAGGGGTTTACGTGGGGACCCGCTTCTTAGTCACTGCTGAGGCCCCGGTTGCCCCGGCTGCCAAGGAGACCCTGTTGGCGGGGTCTTACGATCAAGTCGATTTGGTCTCCCACGACCAGCGCTCGTTAATGACCCCGGGGGCTAAGCAACTAGCGGCCCGGTTTAAGGAAACCAATGACGGACGGGCAATTGACCAAATAATCGCCCAACGCGGCGGGATGTTGCCGGGCCTGCGCCTGGGGCAAGTGGACGACAACATTATTTCCACCAACACCGGGCTGGACTTGATCAAGCACGGTGGAACGGTTGCCGAGCTGGTTGAAGAATTAATGGAGGGGATCAAATGAAGCGCTTAAAGATTGTCTTGCCCCAGTGGGAAGGTGGGGTGAACCCCAACTACGTCTTAGGGGCCTGCTTAATGGATTTGATCGTGCCGGCTGAATAATTACCAACGGTGACGATCCCGGTTGCCGACGTTAATGCCCCCGAGGTGTTGGAGGCCAACACGGCATCGATGCCTACCAGGCCTTGCAAGGTCAACTAACGGCGGTCCAGGGAGTCTTAGCCACCAAGCAACCGGACAAGGTTTTGATGGTGGGGGGCGACTGCGCCGTCAGCCTGGCCCCCTTTGATTATTTGAGTGGGCGTTACGGTCGGGACCTGGGGGTCGTTTGGCTGGATACCCACCCCGACATCTCCACGACTGAGGAGTCCCACAACCTCCACGAAATGGTGGTCAGCTCCCTGCTGGGCAAGGGGGCGCCGGACCACCCCCTTGCAAGCGACCAGGTCATCTTGGCGGGTTTGATTGAAGAGGACCTGCGGCCGATGGACCACAACGTTTTCGATTACCAGGTCCAACGGATGACGCCAAAGCAGCTGCGCGAACCTCCG
>ERZ773021.618-NODE-618-length-14501-cov-72.8994_pt1 | contig 14501 bp, 10 predicted proteins | sample MGYA00511668_ERZ773021 | MGnify/ENA primary metagenome ERZ773021 (study PRJEB29015, sample SAMEA2737961) | human oral metagenome | biome: human oral; feature: human-associated habitat; material: dental | place: China | collected 2032 ... | reverse complement strand
GTCCTTTAGGAATTTTTATTTGAAGAACACATCATCCGCAATTCCTTAACAGGTTTTCCAAGTTCAAGTATTTTTTCTTGACCATCAAAAGTAAAACCCATTTTTTGATAGAAAGCAATGGCTCGCTTATTTTCTTTCAATACCCATAAATAAATCTCAGAGAAATGATCGAGAGCAAAAAATGCAGTTTGCATTAACTGTTCACTCACACCTTTTCCATAGTAATCTTTTAAAACATATAAGGCAATGATTTCACCAGCTTGAATGGCCTCATCACGAAAATTTCCATAGCTGATAAATCCAACAACCTTCTTTCCATCCATCGCAATCAAGGTATTTTCTGGATACTTTTGACTAAAGAAACGACATCTATCTAATGTCATCGTCTCCTGAAATTCCGCGGGTAAAAGATCGTCATAAGCCTCTCTCCACGTTTGCCAATGAACGAGAGATTTTCCTTCTATCTCTTCAGGAGTTTCCATTGTTTTAATGATAATCTTCATTCGCTTTATCCTATCTAATCCAAAGCCTTGACTTCCAACATCATATCGCGAATTTGCGCTGCCAACTCGAAATCAAGCACTTCGACGGCTTCTTGCATTTGGCCTTGCAGTTTCTTGACCAGTTCTTTGCGCTCTTGGCGGTTGAGGCTGGTGATATCCACTTCCTTATCCTCTTCCTTGGCCACAGCCTTGGTAACAGAAATGAGGTCACGGATTTCCTTCTTGATGGTTTGTGGCACAATGCCGTGCTCTTCATTATAAGCCATCTGGATTTTCCGACGACGGGCTGTTTCATCGATAGCTTTTTGCATAGACCGAGTCATGGTGTCCGCATACATGATCACATGTCCCTCACTATTACGGGCAGCACGACCAATGGTCTGGATCAGACCACGTTCATTACGGAGGAAACCTTCCTTGTCAGCATCAAGTATAGCAACTAGACTGACTTCTGGTACGTCAATCCCTTCACGAAGAAGGTTGATCCCGACCAAGACGTCAAAGACACCCAGACGCAAATCACGAATAATCTCCGTCCGCTCCAAGGTTTTAATGTCCGAGTGCATGTATTTGACCTTGACACCCATTTCCTTGAAGTAGTCGGTCAAGTCTTCTGCCATCTTCTTGGTCAGGGTGGTAACAAAGGTCCGCTCTCCACGTTCTACACGCGCATTGATTTCACCCAAGAGATCGTCCATTTGACCCATGGTCGGACGCACTTCCACCTCAGGATCGAGAAGACCTGTCGGACGAATGATCTGCTCGATGACAGTATCCGTTTGTTCCATCTCATAGTCACCTGGTGTCGCTGACACATAAACGATCTGGTGGACATGGCTTTCAAACTCCTCCCGACGCAGTGGCCGGTTATCCAGAGCAGACGGCAAACGGAAACCATAGTTGACCAGCATTTCCTTGCGCGAGCGGTCTCCATTGTACATGCCCTTGATCTGTCCCATGGTCATGTGACTTTCATCGATCATAATGAGGAAATCTTCCGGGAAGAAGTCAAGCAGGGTATAAGGAGGCTCTCCTTCACTCCGGCCATCCATGTGACGGGAGTAATTTTCGACCCCATTGGTGTAGCCCATCTCCCGTAGCATTTCAATATCATACTCGGTCCGTTGTTTTAGACGCTGAGCTTCCAAGAGCTTGCCTTCTTTTTCAAAGACCTTCAACTGCTCTTCTAGTTCCGCTTGAATCTTGGCAATAGCCACTTCCATATGGTCGTCATTGGTCACGAAGTGAGTAGCTGGGAAAATGGCCAAGTGATCCACATCACCTAGCACTTGGCCAGTCAAAGCTTCAATCTCACGAATCCGCTCAATCTCGTCTCCAAAAAACTCAACCCGAAAGGCATGTTCATCGCGCGAAGCTGGGAAAATCTCGACCACATCTCCCCGAACACGGAATTTCCCCCGTTGAAAGTCGATGTCATTGCGCTCAAACTGGATATCTACCAAGTCATTGAGAAGTTTATCACGAGAAATCTCCAGACCTGGACGCAGGCTGACTACGCTATCGGCATATTCCTTAGGTGAACCCAAACCATAGATACAAGAAACAGAAGCGACAACGATGACATCATTGCGCTCCAACAAAGCTGATGTTGCGGAGTGACGAAGTTTATCAATCTCATCATTGACCGAACTATCCTTTTCGATATAGGTGTCGCTTGATGGCACATAGGCTTCTGGCTGGTAGTAATCATAGTAGGAAACAAAATACTCGACCGCATTTTCAGGGAAAAATTCCTTGAACTCCCCATAAAGTTGGCCTGCTAGTGTTTTATTGTGGGCGATGACCAGGGTCGGCTTATTGACTTGGGCAATGACCTGGCTCATGGTATAGGTCTTCCCCGTACCAGTCGCCCCCATCAAGATTTGCGCCTTCTCACCACCCTCGATGTTATCCACCAACTGTTCAATGGCCTGCGGTTGATCCCCAGACGGTTGGTATTTCGATACTAGTTTAAATTTGTTATCTGTTACTCGATTAATCATACTTTCTTCCTTTGATTATACTTCCCTTATTTTACCACAATAGACGATATTTCTCTGACTTTTGAGGAGAGAATCCTCACATAGAAAAAGACCAGGCTCAAGTTCCGGTCTTCATATTCATCATCATTTCCTGTCAGTCATGACACACTTGTTCATTATCAACTCTTTCTTTCCTTTCCCCTAAGCGATAGACAATCACTAGGGATACAAGAAGAACCAGAGTGGTGATGATTGATCCTTCTGCTCCAAATGCCCCTCCGGTCAACCAGTCAGGTCCATCTCCCATGGTAAAGCTAAAGATAGACGCATCTGCGCCTGTGCCACTGACTTGAAAACCAAGGAGATTTCCTTGTACATAGTTCCAAGTGCCGTGTTGGGCGACCACTAGCCAGATACTATCGGTATAGATAAAAAGCAGAGCAGCTAGCACCCCATCAAGGATGATATTCAGAACGGATAAGAAGGTCACTCCTGCATTACCCATATGCAGAATGCCAAAGAGACTACTAGAAATCACGATCGCTAAAGGTAGATTAGTTCTTGCAGCAATCCGAGTCAGAAGCCAACCTCGCGTCGCCACTTCTTCAGTCCCTCCTTGAAGAAGCCAAAATGGGAATAAACCTAGAATAAAGAGGATGGGTTCTAAACTTAATTCATTAAGCTCAAAAGACCCGATTCCCCCTACCTGGTAGACAAGGGCAATGACACCCATTTGAAGTAGTGAAAGCAAGATCCCCCAGACTAGATACTTGAGCCAATTTCTTTTTACAAAGCCTAAGCTTGATAAAGCATTCTTCTCTATGACCTTCACCCAAAAAATAAAGAGAAATAGTATGATTACAAAACTGAAAAGCTCATAATAGAGAAGATAATGGTAGAAAAATTCTTGAATACTTGCTGTCCCATTTCCTGGTGAAAAGAACTCCGCCAGAAAACCTATCACTAAGGAAAATGGTCCCACCAATTCACTACCAAGCCATAGTCCCCCTTCTATAAAGAGGGAGGCTAAAAATACATAGAATAGTGTAGAAATAAGAACTGGCATAGATGTGTTTGTTTTTATATCCTGAATGATCTTTCCTTTCTTCATGATCAACCTCCATTTATCTAATAGGTCCATTGTAACAAAGAAAATCCAGAGCTGCAATATTGTTTCATGTCAGAAAACCTAACATGAAAACTAGATTTTTCTTGCAAAGCAACGTCTTTTCTGATATAATAGCTTTTGTAGAAAAACATAAGACCATTCATACTCGTTTTGGTATGAATGATTTGTTTTTTTTAGGCCATCCTTTGGTCAATGTGCTCATGGGTCAAATACCCAAAGAGAAAAGAATTAAAAGGAGACAGAAATGAAGAAAAAATTACTAGCATGTTTGCTGTTCTTATTTCCATTCGTTGCATTCGCTGGTCATGCTCATGCTGAAACGATCAAGGTCGTTTTCGACACAGCATATGCACCGTTTGAATTTAAGGATTCAGATCAAACCTATAAAGGAATTGACGTAGAGATCTTGGACAAGGTCGCTGAAATCAATGGCTGGAATTTGGACAAATCCTTCCCGGGATTTGATGCAGCGGTCAATGCAGTTCAAGCTGGTCAAGCGGATGCCATCATGGCAGGGATGACCAAAACAACAGAACGTGAAAAAGTCTTCACCATGTCTGATACTTACTACGATACAAAAGTTGTCATCGCGACTACGAAAGCCGATAAAATCACGAAGTACAGCCAATTAAAAGGGAAGACAGTCGGTGTCAAAAACGGAACTGCAGCCCAACGCTTCCTCGATAAAAACAAGGACAAGTACGGCTACAAGATCAAGACTTTTGATACTGGTGATCTCATGTACAACAGTTTATCAGCTGGTGCGGTCGATGCGGTGATGGATGACCAACCTGTTATTCAATACGCCATTCAAAAGGGGCAGGACCTAGCTATCAATATGGACGGGGAAGCAGTCGGTGGCTTTGCCTTTGGTGTAAAAAAAGGCGGTAAGCATGAAAAGTTGATCACTGAATTTAACAAGGCCCTCGCTCAAATGAAAGCTGATGGAACACTTGATGAGATCATCAAGAAATGGACAGGTGAAAGCCAATCATCAAGTAACAGTACCGTTCCAGAAACCACTACTCCTGCTGGTCAAAAAGCAACTCCTAAAAAATCAAAATATGTAATTTCAAGTGACTCATCTTTTGCACCATTTGTCTTCCAAAATGGAAAAAACAAATACACAGGGATCGATATGGACTTGATCAAGGCTATTGCCAAAGACCAAGGATTTACCATCGAGATTAATAATCCTGGATTTGACGCAGCGGTAAGTGATGTCCAATCCGGACATGCGCAAGGAATGATCGCAGGGATGACCGTAACAGATGCTCGGAAAGAAACATTTGATTTTTCTGAACCATACTACACGGCCAATTCTATTCTAGCCGTTCAAGAAAGCAGCAAGATTGATTCATATGATGACCTAAAAGGAAAGACAGTCGGTGTTAAAAACGGTACTTCCTCACAAAACTTCCTTGAAAAAAACCAAAAGAAATATGGTTACAAGATCAAAACGTTCTCTGATGGAGCTTCTATGTATGATAGTTTGAATTCTGGTTCTGTTGCAGCGATTATGGATGACGAACCTGTTATCAAATACGCTATTAAACAAGGACGTAAATTCAAAACACCTATCGAAGGGACTCCAAGTGGTCAACTAGCATTTGCCGTTAAGAAGGGTGAAAATCCTGAATTGATCGAAATGTTCAATAACGGTCTTGCAAACTTGAAGAAAAGCGGTCAATACCAAAAGATTCTCGATAAATACCTTAAAGCAGATAGCAAATCTACTTCAAGTACAGCCGTAGATGAAACAACGATTTGGGGCTTGCTCCAAAACAACTACAAACAATTGTTAAGTGGTTTGGGTGTGACTCTTGCCCTTGCCCTTCTCTCTTTCGCCATTGCTATGGTGATCGGTGTTATCTTTGGGATGTTTAGTGTTAGCCCTTATAAATGGCTCCGCTGGACTGCTGAGATCTTTGTCGATGTTATTCGTGGGATCCCATTGATGATCCTTGCTGCCTTCATCTTCTGGGGAATTCCAAACTTGATTGAATCGGTCACAGGTCATCAATCCCCGATTAACGACTTTGTCGCAGGTACTATTGCCCTCTCTCTCAATGCGGCTGCTTATATTGCAGAAATTGTTCGAGGAGGGATCCAAGCTGTACCGATTGGACAGATGGAAGCCAGCCGAAGCCTGGGGATCTCTTATGGCAAAACCATGCGCAAGATCATCTTGCCACAAGCAACCAAACTCATGCTTCCAAACTTTGTTAACCAATTCGTCATTGCCCTGAAAGATACAACTATTGTGTCTGCGATCGGATTGGTAGAACTCTTCCAAACTGGTAAGATCATCATCGCTCGAAACTACCAAAGTTTCAAGATGTATGCGATCCTTGCCGTCTTCTACCTCGTGATTATCACCTTGCTAACACGATTTGCAAAAAAATTAGAAAAGAAGGTTAACTAATGGCTAAATTAAAAATTGATGTCCATGACCTCCACAAATACTATGGTAAAAATGAGGTCCTAAAAGGAATTTCAACAAAATTCTATGAAGGAGATGTGGTTTGTATTATCGGACCATCCGGTTCAGGTAAATCGACCTTCCTTCGTAGTCTCAATCTCCTCGAAGAAGTTACAAAAGGTCAAATTACAGTTAATGGATATGATCTAACCGATCCAAAAACTAATGTTGATCTAGTCCGTGAAAATATCGGGATGGTTTTCCAACACTTCAACCTCTTCCCTCACATGAGCGTCCTTGAAAATATTATGTTTGCGCCAGTAGAGCACAAACTGATGACCCGTGAAGAAGCTCAAAAAGTCGGGATGGAATTGTTGGAAAAAGTTGGTCTCGCAGATAAAGCAGATGCCAATCCAAACAGCCTTTCCGGTGGTCAAAAACAACGTGTGGCTATCGCACGTGGACTTGCCATGAATCCAGATATTATGCTCTTTGACGAACCTACTTCTGCCCTTGACCCTGAGATGGTTGGAGATGTATTGAACGTTATGAAAGAGTTGGCAGAGCAAGGCATGACCATGATCATCGTTACCCACGAGATGGGATTTGCCCGCCAAGTAGCCAACCGGGTTATCTTTACCGCAGACGGTGAATTCCTCGAAGACGGCAAACCAGACCAAATCTTCGACAACCCACAACACCCACGTTTGAAAGAATTCTTGGATAAGGTTCTAAACGTTTAAAAATAGTGGTTTTTGAAGCATCTAGCAATTTTGCTAGATGTTTTTTTAGACGAAAAAAGAGGCTGGGACAAAAGTCCTAGCCTCTCAATTATTTTTGGATTGTCGAGCAAGACGCAGTGGTTGAGTGGGCTCTACTACGCTGATTTCATCAGCTTTTACAGCCCTACTCAACTGTGCGGAGGTGGGACGACGAAATCGAATTCTAACGAATTACCGATTTCTGTCCCACTCTCTTTTCATTTTAACTAATCTGTTGCTGAGCAGTCTGCATCTTGTAGTAAACACCTTGCGCTTGCATTAGCTCTTCATGAGTGCCATGCTCAACTATATCACCATCCACCATGACAAGAATCATATCGGCATTTTGAATGGTCGACAAGCGGTGAGCAATGATAAAGCTGGTCCGTCCTTTCATTAGTTGATTAAAGGCATCTTGAATCAAGACCTCCGTCCGAGTATCGATGGAGGATGTCGCCTCATCCAAGATCAAAATCTTAGGAACTGAAAGGAAAACCCGCGCAATCGTTAAGAGTTGGCGTTGTCCTTGAGACAAAGACTCTCCAGCATCTGAAAGATAGGTATCGTACCCTTGTGGCAACTGCCGAATGAAGAAATCTGCATTGGCTGCATTGGCTGCTTCTATGACTTCTTCTCTAGTTGCATGTGGACGAGAAAAGGCAATATTTTCATGAATGGTCCCAACCTTGAGCCAGGTTTCTTGCAGAACCATACCAAACTGTTGGCGGTAAGAAGCACGGGTGTAGTCCGTAATTGGCACCCCATCAATCGTGATCTCTCCAGAATTAACAGGGTAGAAACGCATGAGCAGATTAATCAAGGTCGATTTTCCTGCTCCTGTAGGCCCTACAATTGCCACTTTACTGGCAGCTGGAACCTGAATGGTTAAATCTTTGATCAAGGTCCGCCCCAAATCATAGCCAAATGAGACATGCTCAAAACCAATCGCACCTTTGACATCCTGACTTTCCAGGACCCGTTGACCCGTCTCTTCGACCTCAGCTTGATCCAAGACGCTATACAAGCGCTCTGCGCAGGCAAGGGCACTTTGGAGTTCTGACAAGACAGAGGAGATGTCATTAAAGGGCTTGGTGTATTGATTGACATAATTGAGGAAGGTCACCAATTGACCAACGGTAAAGTGAGATCCCGAAATAATGCGTACAGCACCAAATCCAGCCACTACTGCATAAATCAAGGCATTCACAAAGCGAGTGGCAGGGTTGACAGTTGAAGAATAAAAGACAGCGGATTGGGAATAATTGGCATAGCTTTCATTCGTCCCCTTAAAAGCCTTACGGAATTGATCCTGAGCGTTAAAGGACTGGATCAAGCTTTCCTGGGTCAAGGACTCTTCGATCAATTGAGTTTGAAGACCACGCGCCTTGGTCTGCTTTTGGAAAAGCGTATAAGAACGCTTGGCAATGAAACGAGCAATCAAGAGAGATAATGGAGTCAAGACCAGAACTGCTACCATCATAAAGAAATCTAATTCTGCCATGGTCACGATGGTGACAAGAATGGTTAAGAGGCCAACAAAGAACTGGTTAAAGACCATCAGAAGACCACTATTGAGTTGCTCCACATCGGTCGTGAGGCGACTGACAAAGTCCCCGCTCCCTTGTTTATCTAAATAAGACAAGGGCAACCGATGTACTTTTTCCATCACTTCTGCTCTCAGGCTTTGGCTATACCGATAGACCAATTGATTGTAGACAAGAGGATTGATCCATTGGATCAAGGTATTGGCCACAATGACCAGAACCATTTGGATCAAAACGGGCCATAAGACTGTCATCCCTTGAGGATTGATGACTAAATCAATCGCATGTCCGATCAGGATCGGTAGCCAAACCGTTAAGGCTACTTGAGCGATGGTTCCAAGACTAGCTAGAATCAGGAGCCCGGGATGGTGAGCAAAATCTCTAAACAGACGTTTTACATAACTAGAACGTTTTTGACTCATGCTTCCTCCCTCCCGTGTTGTGAATAATGAATTTCTTGATAAATCTCATTGGTAGACAAGAGGAAATCGTGATTTCCCAGTCCAACTTGATGTCCCTTGTTCAAGACCAAAATCTGATCAGCAGACTTGAGACTATTGGTTCGTTGAGATACTAGGATCAAACTCGTATCACTCAATTCTTCTTTAATCGATTTTAAGAGACGAGCTTCCGTCAAATAATCCAAGGCGGAGGTCGAATCATCCAAAATTAAGAAAGGAGATTTCTTCAAAAGGGCACGCGCAATGGTCAACCTCTGACGTTGGCCTCCTGAGAAATTTCGACCAAAGGCTTCCACTGGCTCATCGAGTTGTCCTTCTTTTTCACGGACAAAATCAGCCGCCTGAGCTGTTTCTAGGGCCCACCACAAATCATCATCCGATAGATTTTCTTCCATCCCTAGTAAGAGATTCGAGCGGATAGTCCCTCTAAAGAGCTCTGCCTTCTGTGGGACAAGAGCTACCCACTCCCGCCACTCCTTAAGAGTTTTAGGAGAGTGACCTTGATGAAAGAGGGCTAATTTTCCCTGACTCACGGCATACAAATGACTCAATAACTGAACAAGGGTAGACTTCCCAGATCCTGTACCACCGATAATTCCCAACATCTGTCCATGATCCAGATCAAAGGAAATATTTTCTAGAGCTGGGTTTGAAGCCGTTGGATAAGTGAAAGAAACTTTCTCTGCGCTGATTGCTTCTTGCTCTGTTGCAGTTTCTACTGGCAAAGCTTCTAAGAGGTCTTCTTCCTTCAAATCGAAAATCTCTTGGACACGCTTGGCTGAAATATAGCTGACATTTAAAGACGTGACCAGCATAGCCAGTTTGATCAATTCTGTTAAAATTTGTAATAAATAATTGACCAAAGCGACCAACATCCCTTGGGTTAGAAGACCAGCAGAGATATTCAATTGTCCTTGCCAAATGACACAAACCAAGGTCGTATTGACCACAAGGAAGGTCAAGGGACTCACCAAACTAGACCAGATACCAGCACGAATTTGCCAGATCTTGTAGTCTTGATTGACCTCTCTAAAATCTTCTAATTCACCAGGCTGTTGTCCAAAGGCCCGAATCACCCGCATCCCTTGAAATTGCTGACGCGTCACCGTAACCATCTGGTCTGTGATTTTCCGAATCTTAGCAAAGAGCGGATTGACAATCCGTGACATGGTAACAATAATCAAGGTTAAAATCGCCACCATCCCCAAGAACCAAAGGGTTAATTTGGGACTGATGGTGAAGGCCATGATGATAGAACCAAAGACAATGATCGGTGCTCTCAAAAAGAGGCGCAAGAATTGGTTGATCCCAACCTGGATTTGATAGGTATCCGAAGTGAGACGGGTTACCAAACTAGAAGTCCCGATCCTATCTCGTTTGTCCTTTGGAAGCGACAAGATCTTCTCATACAAATCCTTGGTCATCTCGCGGGTAAAGCCGACAGCTGCTTTAGAAGAAAAATACTGGGCCGTAATAGCTACGACGACACCAAAGCTTGCAAATAAAAACAAAACACCGACCGTCATCACCACTGTGCTCGTTTCCTTTTTCGGAATGACCTGATCGACTAAGTGGGCGATGATTAAGGGGACACACAATTCAAAAATAGCTTCTAAAAGCTTAAACACGGGCCCTAGAAAAGTTTCCCATAGATAGCCCTTAAAATACTTCAATAATGATTTCATACGACTCGATTCTTTTTAAATAGGATATACCTATTTTACCACAATTTTAACTGACAAAAAAACTCTCCCTGCAAAGCAGAAAAAGTAAGAACGTAGACAAACAGCTCTTTAATATAAATCTATTAACTTCTATAAGTAGAAAATAATTTATTTTGGTAGAGATATTTAATCATCTACTGAAACTTTCCGCAGTGAGAAAAGTGCTAGAAACACTATTGTTTCTAGCACTCGGAATTGTTGAGACCTTAGGCTCAATAATTAGTCATGGAACTTCTTTGAAGTTCGCTGACGTCCGTCCTCACTTAAGGAAAGTTTCTAAGATGACTTTGTCTCCAATCTCACCCCTCCTACACAGCATAGAAAGTTCGTTCAGTTCTTGTTCTATTTAACCTTGTTAAACTAATGAACCTAAGGAGTTTTATTCAGTCTTTGTCACCTTGCTTAAAGTCTTGCCCATTTTCCCCAATCCTATCATTAAGAGAGGAAAAGAGAATAGCGTTATAAGGCCTAGCACAAGAAACACAGCTACAAAGCCACAGCTATCAATGAACCAACCAGTCAAAGGGAAGATGACAATCATAGATAGACTAAACATCATTGAATTGATACTCAGCATGGTTGCTCGTACACTTGAAGGTAGATAGGCTTGTAAATCATTGTAGTAGATGGGTTGATAAACGGCATAAAGGGCATTGGTCAAGAGATAGACACTCAGATAGGCGAATGAAGTCTTGAATGTTACCAAAAGCAAGACCAACCCTGTCAGTGCAACCAGAATCGGAAAGACTTGATTACTATTCCATTTTTTCCCGATTTGACTGGCCAGATAAACCGCTAGGAGATTGAATCCACTACCAATTAACATGATGAGCGAAACTTGCCAACTAGCTAAGTCACTAATTTTCTGTTGGTAGTAAAAATAAAACATACACATGATGGTCCCTACCAACTGATAGGTGAGCATCCAGTAAAACAAAACTGGTTTGTCCTGCCATTCTTGTTTCACTACCTCCAATATCCGCTTTAAGGTCAAATGATTTCTTTCATCACTCTTACTCTCCGGCTCCTTCATCAGAAAGATCAAAAGAATGGAAAGCAAGGAAAGACCAATAGCAATATAATATGTCCAAGCCAATGCTCCGTGAATAAAGAAGCCTGCCACCACTGTCCCTAAAGTTCGGGTGACTTCGGCCACACCAGACAAGAAGCTGGAAATCTGAAGATAACTGTCCTTTTTACCTGCTTCCACAGCTGAATCAAATAAGAAAGCTGTACTGGTCCCCGAGTCAAAATTATAAGACCAAGCATTGACCATCATTGCAAGGGCATAGATCCAAAAATTCCCCTGGCCAAATAAAATCAAGATAGAAGATCCAATACTGGACAAGCGAGCCAAATAGAGATTGGTCTTGTAGCTAAAGCGATCAGCTAACATACCAGATGGGATCTCGCACAAGAGACTGGTCCCATGAAAGATACTCTCTAATAAACCAATCTGAAGCAAAGAAAGACCATTTTGAATAAAAAAGAGAATCCAAAAACTGGTGATTCCAAAATAAGATGTAAATTCCAAACCTGCTAGGAGTGAAATATTGCGTTTGTAAGTTCTTTTAAACATTGTTTTTCCTCTTTCAATAGATTATTTGAGTGTTTCTAAAAGACTTACTTAGAGTTGCCTACATTTTCTCCACCTCTTTCATTCTTTCTTGATTTAGTTCTTGACGCAATTGGGTCACTTGATTAGACAAGGACACCAACAATTCGGTTTGCAACTTTTGAATTTCCAGTAAATCCGTCTGGTCTTGCTGCACCATATGATCAATCTTCGTATGCAACAAGCGAATTTCCCGTTCAGACTCCATATTAACGTTAAAGTCATTTCGCGCTTGCAGGCGATCATAATCTGCTGCCCTGTTTTGGCTCATCATGATCAAAGGAGCTTGAATCGCCGCAATCGTAGAAAGTGCTAGATTCAGCAAGATGAAAGGATAAGGGTCAAAAATCCAGCCAAAGGGATGCAAGACATTGATCAACATCCAGATAGCCATCATCATGATGAAGCTAATAATAAAGGTCCAAGAACCACCGAAGCGCGCGACCGAATCCGCTACCCGCTGACCGAAGGTATAGCTGGCTGTCAAGCGGTCTTCAACGTTAAAGGGACGCTCGCTTTCGGGCATGACAGCTGTTACCTGCTGTTTAATCGCATCATTTTTATCATTGGCACGATCAATAATCTGACCTAGATAATCCATACAATATTGGCTTAAATTTTTATACGTGATAAAATCATCCATTTGACTTTCCGGGTAGGATGTCTTGAGCATCTGTTGAATGCTATGGTCTAGATCTGCGATCAAAGACCCCTGACCATCCTCGTATTCTTTCCCATCGATGATGTCTATTTTCAGCATTGAGTTTCCTTTCATAGTTATTTGAAGCAGATAAAAGTGAAAAACGCCTAATGGCGTTTTTACGTCTATTAAGGTTTGATACGGTGCAACATACGTGGGAATGGAATGGCTTCACGAATGTGTTTTGTACCAGCCGCGAAGGTTACCATACGTTCAATCCCAATACCAAATCCACCGTGTGGAACTGTACCGTATTTACGAAGATCAAGGTAGAATTCATACTCTGTACGATCCATGCCAAGTTCATCCATTTTTGCAACAAGGGCATCGTAGTCTTCCTCACGCATAGAGCCACCGATGATTTCTCCATAGCCTTCTGGAGCAAGCAAGTCTGCACAAAGCACGCGCTCTGGATTTCCAGGAACTGGTTTCATGTAGAAGGCCTTGATAGCTGCTGGGTAGTTCATGACAAATGTTGGCACACCAAAGTGGTTTGAAATCCAAGTTTCATGTGGTGAGCCGAAGTCATCACCATGTTCCAAATGCTCGTAGTCAGCATCTTCATCATTTTCATGCTCTTGCAAGAGATCAATCGCTTCATCGTAAGTGATCCGTTTGAATGGCTCCGCAATATAGCGTTTCAAGAGCTCTGTATCACGTTCCAAGGTTTCCAAGGCTTGAGGTGCACGGTCCAAAACACCTTGTAGAAGAGCTTTGACATAAGCTTCTTGCAAGTCAAGTGATTCATCGTGTGTCAAGTAAGAGTACTCCGCATCCATCATCCAGAACTCAGTCAAGTGACGGCGAGTCTTAGATTTTTCAGCACGGAATACTGGTCCAAAGTCAAAGACGCGACCAAGGGCCATAGCACCAGCTTCCAGATAAAGCTGACCTGATTGGCTCAAGTAAGCTGGTGTTCCAAAGTAGTCTGTTTCAAAAAGTTCTGTAGAATCTTCTGCCGCATTTCCTGAAAGAATTGGGCTATCAAACTTCATGAAGCCGTTCTTATCGAAGAACTCATAAGTTGCATAGATGATAGCATTACGGATTTGCATGACAGCGACTTGTTTGCGTGAACGCAACCACAAGTGGCGGTTGTCCATCAAGAAGTCTGTCCCGTGTTCTTTTGGAGTGATTGGGTAATCTTGTGATTCACCGATCACTTCAATATCTGTGATATCGAGCTCATAACCAAGTTTAGAACGCTCGTCTTCTTTAACAATCCCTGTTACAAAGACAGAGGTTTCTTGGCTCAAGCGTTTGATGGTGTCAAATTTTTCAAGACCCACTTCTTCGCCGAATTTTTCAATAAAGTTTGGTTTAAAAGCTACACCTTGGAAAAAGGCAGTCCCGTCACGCAATTGCAAGAAAGCAATTTTTCCTTTACCTGATTTGTTGGCCACCCAAGCACCGATGGTCACTTCTTGACCAACATAGTCTTTTACTTCGATGATAGTAATCCGTTTTGTCATCATTCATCTTCCTTTTCTCGTTAAACTTGTCCGAAGACATTATCTTCTTAATTGTATCATAAAAAGGCTTTCAGTGCTAGGCTCTACCTGTGAAAACCAGATTTTTTTTAAAGAAAAAGATCCTCAGCTCATTTGAACTGCACCCCAAAAGTTAGACAGAAAAAAATCTAACTTTTGGGGTGTTTTTA
>ERZ773021.616-NODE-616-length-14527-cov-2.909_pt1 | contig 14527 bp, 13 predicted proteins | sample MGYA00511668_ERZ773021 | MGnify/ENA primary metagenome ERZ773021 (study PRJEB29015, sample SAMEA2737961) | human oral metagenome | biome: human oral; feature: human-associated habitat; material: dental | place: China | collected 2032 ... | reverse complement strand
GAAGGGGATGGGCCAGTTACGGTTCAAGGCCCTTACCGACTTTGGTAGTCGAACAATGCAACGGTTCTTTGGACAAATGCCACTGTTAAAAACTGAAATGCAACGGTGGCTTGATCAGGGGCAAACCGTTATTTTAATGGCGACTAATAAGGAACGCCGGAACCAGATTGCCCAAACAATGGATGACTTTGGGATTAAAGTTACTTCAACCGAATTGAATCGTCTTCAGCAAAATATTGTTCAGTTAGTGCCAACCAACTTAGCAAACGGCTTTGAAATCCCCCAGATGGGTTTAGTAATCATTACTGAGGGAGAAATGTTTAAGCAGGTCAAGAAACGGCGAATTCGTCCGCAGAAGCTTGCTAACGCCGAACGGATTAAGAATTACTTAGACTTAAAGCCTGGAGATTATGTGGTTCACGTTAACCACGGGATTGGGATCTTTAGCGGAATCCGGACCATGGAAGTTGATGGTGTTCACCAGGATTACATGGTAATTAATTACCGCAATAATGCGCAGATCTTTGTTCCAGTTACCCAATTAAACCTGGTGCAAAAATATGTTTCAGCTGAATCAAAGACTCCTCATATTAACAAGCTGGGTGGTAACGAATGGGCTAAGACTAAACGTCGCGTTGCTTCTAAAGTTGAAGATATTGCTGACGAGTTAGTTGATCTATATGCCAAACGGGAAACCGAAAAAGGGTACGCTTTCCCTAAGGACGATTACCTCCAAAAGCAATTTGATGCTAACTTCCCTTACTCCGAAACCCGTGATCAATTGCGAAGTATTGCGGAAATTAAGGAAGATATGGAAAAGGCTAAACCAATGGATCGGTTGCTGGTCGGGGATGTTGGTTACGGGAAAACTGAAGTTGCTTTACGGGCAATTTTTAAAGCAGTTACTGGCGGAAAACAAGTAGCCTTTCTTGTGCCAACGACTGTCTTAGCCCAACAACATTACGACACGATGAAGAAACGGTTTGAAGGTTTTCCAATTGAGATTGCATTGATGTCCCGCTTTAAGACAAGAAAAGAACTGAAAGAAACTGAAAAGGGGCTTGCTGACGGGACAGTTGATGTTGTCGTCGGTACGCACCGAATCCTATCTAAGGATGTGCATTTCAAGGACTTAGGGCTATTAATTGTTGATGAGGAACAACGCTTCGGGGTTAAACATAAGGAAAAACTGAAGCAATTAAAGAACAATGTTGATGTCCTAACGTTGACAGCCACACCGATTCCTCGAACACTTCATATGTCGATGCTTGGTGTTCGTGATTTGTCCGTTCTAGAAACACCTCCTGCTGGTCGGTACCCAATTCAGACTTATGTAATGGAACAAAATTCAGGTGCAATTCGTGATGGAATCCTTAGGGAAATGCAGCGGGGAGGACAAGTTTATTATCTGCATAACCGGGTAATGGACATTGAAGAGACCGTCGCTCGCTTGCAACAGCTAGTTCCTGAAGCACGAATTGGCTATATCGATGGACAAATGAGTGAGAACCAGCTTGAATCAGTCCTTTACGAATTTATTCAGGGCGGGTATGACGTGTTAGTGACGACTTCGATTATTGAAACCGGGGTCGATATTCCGAATGTTAATACCCTCTTTGTTGAGAATGCTGACAGAATGGGATTAGCCCAGCTGTATCAGATTCGTGGACGAATTGGTCGGAGCAATCGGGTTGCTTACGCCTACTTTATGTACCAGCCGAATAAGGTTTTAACGGAGCTGGGTGAGAAACGGTTAGCGGCAATTCGAGTTAGGGTCAGGATTTAAGATTGCAATGCGCGACCTATCAATTCGTGGTGCCGGAAATCTTCTTGGAAAGCAGCAGCACGGCTTTATTGATTCGGTCGGTTATGACCTGTATTCTTCAATGCTGAGCGATGCTGTTGCTAAGAAGCAGGGGAAAAAGCAAGTTGATAAGTCAGATGCGGAAATCGAACTGGGTGTTGAAGCCTACTTGCCTGATGATTACATTAACGATCAACAACAGAAGATTGAGTTATATAAGACCATCAGGACCGCAGCTAGTGATGAAGAACTCCTTGATATTCAAGGTGACTTGATTGATCGCTTTGGTGATTATCCAACAGCTGTCGGAAATTTACTCCTGATTAGTCAGTTGAAGCTCCATGCGGATTTAGCAATGATTGCAAGCATCAAACGGCAACGTGATCAAATCATGATTACTTTTACCGAAAAAGGGAGTCGGAACATTACGGCACCACAAATTATTAAAGAATTAGCCCAAACAAAATTTAAGGCAACGATTGGTGAAAATGATCGTCAGCTGAATGTTCGGCTGGTAATTCAACCGAAGATGACCATTGATGATTGGCTCCACCAGCTTCTAAAGTTTGTTACGGCATTGAGCAACCTAAAGAAAACCAAATAGGAGAAAGAAGAGGATCAAATGCGATTAGATAAGTTTCTCAAAGTATCAAGAATTATTAAGCGCCGTTCCGTTGCCAAGGAGATTGCTGATCAAGGCAGAATTTTGATTAATAATCGACCAGCTAAGTCTTCAAGTCAGGTTGTTGCGGGTGATACGCTAACAATCAAGTTTGGTAATAAGACCGAAACGGTCAAGGTTAACCAAATTGTTGAAACAACCAAGAAAAGCGAAGCGGAAAATATGTACAAAATTATTGATGAAACCTATGCGGAGAATTTTGATTAATGCTGATTTTAAACAGTTATTAATAAAATATTTAATAATTTTAAATGTTTATAGACAATTTCCCCAAAAAGCTGTTATACTTAATCCGTGATAAGCCAAATTAGGGGGGCAGCAAAAATGAGGGGTCGATCTAACAAAATTTCACAAATTAATACGCCTTATGCGCAGCAGATGACTGTTAATCAGCAGTTAGTTCGTCGTGCGCATATTAAGCGTTGCAAACGAATTTTGTTGATCTTCTCGGTTATTTTTTTGCTTCTTGGTTTTCAGATTATTCAAAGCAAGCGGTCTTTAGCAAAGATTAATGCAAGTATTCGTACTTCAAAGACTCAGTTAGCCCGTCAAAAGGACATTGGGAAAGACCTTAAACAAGAGAAAAAGCAATTACATAATCCCGATTATCTGCAACAAATAATTCGCTCAAAGTACAACTACACGAAAAAGGGCGAGACAGTTTATAATTTAGATAATTAGCAATAAACAACAGGAACAGGGTCATGAATAACTTGTTCCTGTTTTTTTCTTAGGTTTAGCACCTTTTCTGGTTTGAAGTATGGTATACTCAACGTACATTTATCACAATATTGTGGCTTGAGGAGGATCAATTAATTTCATGTCAATTGAAGTTGGAGCAAAGGTTTCGGGTAAGGTTTCAGGAATTACTAATTTTGGAGCCTTTGTTGATTTGGATGATAACCAAACTGGTTTAGTACACATTAGTCAGATCTCAAATAATTATGTAAAGGACATTCATGATGTTTTATCAGTTGGTGATACGGTAACTGTTAAGGTTACTAAAGTTGGTGATGATGGTAAAATTGCTTTATCCATGAAGGATGCGGAAGAACGCCATCATAACGAAGAACGTGGCGAACACCGTCATAATAACTTCTATCACGAGCATCATGAACACCGGAATAATGATTTTGAGCGTCAAGGTCAGCATGGTTACCATCGTGGATTCAACTCAGGCCATCACCAATCGCGACACCACGAAAATTTTGATGAAATGTTAGCTGGATACTTAAAGGAAAGCGAATCCCGTCTTTCAACATTAAAGCGTCAAACTGATGGTAAGCGTGGCGGTCGTGGCGGTCGTCGGAGCTAAGATGGAATTAAACAACGAATTTAAGCGGCACCTGGAACGGGGTCGCTTTTTTGATAAAAACGATCGGGTAGTTGTGGCAGTTTCAACGGGAGTAGATTCAATGGTCTTGTTAGCATTACTGCAGGAGCTCCCCGTAAGCTTACGTCCCCAAATAATTGTTGCCCATGTCAATCACCGGTTACGAAAGCAGAGTGAAGAAGAGGAACAATTTATTCGGGATTATTGTGAAGATCACCGGCTTAAATTAGTTGTTCATCACTGGCCATTGACAGAGCACCCACAGAACGGGATTGAAGAAGCTGCTCGGGAAATGCGTTATTGCTTTTTTGCTCAGGTAATGAAAGATGAACAAGCAACGATTTTACTGACAGCTCATCACCAAAACGACCTTGCAGAAACAATGCTAATGAAACTTACTCGTGGTGGCCAATTGCACCAGTTAATCGGGATTGAAGAGAAGCGGCCTTTTGCATCAGGGACGCTTGAACGACCTCTTTTAAGCTTTCCTAAACAACGATTGCGTGAATATGCGGTTAATAATCATTTAAAGTGGTACGAGGATTTAACTAACCGTGAACTGACTGTTAGTCGCAATCGTTTTCGTCATCAGGTTATTCCATTATTAGAAAAAGAAAATTCCAACTTCTTAGCCGCTTTAAGCAGCTATCATGAGCAGTTAGAATTAGCAGTTGAACTTGAAAATCAGTTTGCTCAGGAACAGTTAGCAAAGCTTAGTAATAAGGAAGGACATCTGGATATAAAAGCACTATGTCAGTTGTCTCTAGCTAAGGAAAGACTGGTTTTAGTAAAGTGGTTGGAGAAAAACGGGGTGTTAGGACTGAAACGGGGCTTCGTTAAACAGGTACTTTCAGATATTAATAATCGTCATTTACCCCAAATTAAGCGTCGAGTTACCCCTGATTTGGTCCTATTTAAGAACTATTCTGAGCTATTTGTAAAAAAAGTTAATCAATCGCTACAAAAAGTTCAACCTTCCATAAATTCTGTGGTAAAATTGGGCCGTTGGTATTCAATTGAAAACGATTATCAAATCGCTGTTGCTAAAGAGAAGACGTTCTTTAATCAAGGAGAACACTGTCAAGAAATGTGGTTAGCGCCTGAACAGTTACCATTAAAAGTTCGGCGGTGGCGAGAACAAGATCGGCTGCCATTAAAGAATAGCGGTCACCAAAAAGTTAGTCGGGTTTTAATTGACCAGAAAGTACCGTTATCAAAACGTAATCAACAGCTAGTAATTGTTGACGCTCAAGATACTGTTGTCTGGGTTGTTGGTCGTAAATGGGGATGGTTCACTCGTCCCGGTGACTACACTACCCGGTGGCAACAACTATTTATTGGCAAGCGCGATTTAAAGAGGAGAAAAGAATGAATAACGATATTGAACGAGTCTTATACAGTAAAGATGAAATTAATCGGCGGATGGATGAACTCGCTAATCAATTGACTGCTGAATATAAGAATCAGCGGCCATTGATTATTTCTGTAATGACCGGTGCCGTTTTATTTACCGTTGACATGATTAAACGAATGGACATAATGGCTAAGCTTGATTTTATTGATGTTTCTAGTTACTACGGCGGAACTTCATCTACTGGGAAGGTTAAGCTAGTTCAGGATCTAAAGTCAGATGTTCGTGGTCGTTCAATTCTTATTATGGAAGATATTGTTGATACTGGTCATACATTAAAGTACCTAATTGATCTCCTAAAAGAACGTGGCGCAAAGAGCGTTAAGGTATGTACCCTGTTAGATAAGCTTGAGGGACGCCAAGTTGAGGTTAAGGCTGATTATGTTGGCTTTAATGTCCCAAATGAATTTTTAGTTGGTTATGGTCTGGACTATCAGGGGTACTACAGAAACCTTCCTTATGTTGGAATCTTAAAGCCAGCAGTTTATGAAAAGGATTAATGAGATGATGAAGCTGGGAATTAACTTTCTCGGAGGGACGGTTGACTAACCTAGAACGATGAATGATGATGAAATCATCAGAGTCGTTCGTAGTTAGGCTCGAGTCCCACAGTTAATTACCGCGATTAGACTCTCTAAGTTCGGAGATTACTAAGTATATTAGAGGGTGGAAAAAACGTTAAGTTTTTTCCACCCTCTTTTTTATTTGAGATTAGCTACTGTCAAATCAGTGGAAAAGTTAAGTTAAAAAATGTAAAATTGACCATTGTTGGGTAGTGATTATCAGCGCGATAATTGGCTGGTCAATATTTGTCAATTATGCTATGATAGTCACTACAATTGTAACCACACTATTGTTGCTGGTAGATAGGAGGTTGTTATGAATAACAATCGGAGAAACAATAATTTTACTCATAACGTTCTCTTCTACGCAGTGATTTTCTTATGTATTATGGGAATTGCTTACTTCTTCTTTGGTGGAAGCCAAAACAATGGACAAAGTAAGACTGTCTCACAAACAGAGTTTATCTCTGAATTGAAGAGTAACAAGGTTAAGAGTTTCCAACTACAGCCAAATGGTGGAGTTTATAAGATTACTGGTACTTACCGTAAGCCACAATCTGTTGATAATAACTCTGCTAATAGTTTTGGCTTTGCCACGCAACGAAACAGTAAAGTTAACCACTTCCAAAGTTCGGTATTACAAAGTGACGTAACTGTTAGTCAACTGCAAAAGTACGCTAACCGGGATAACGTTAAGATCAGTACACGGGCAGAGGAATCTAACAGTGTTTGGATGAACTTGCTGTTAACTGTCTTGCCACTAATCATCATGATATTCTTCTTCTACATGATGATGGGTCAAGCTGGCCAAGGTGGCGGCGGTCGTGGAGTAATGAGCTTTGGAAAGACAAAAGCAAAGCCTGCTGATGCCAAGAAAAACAAGGTTCGGTTCTCTGACGTTGCTGGTGAAGAAGAAGAAAAACAAGAATTGGTTGAAGTTGTTGAATTCTTAAAGAATCCAAAGAAGTTCACTCGTTTGGGTGCTAAGATCCCATCTGGTGTTCTGCTTGAGGGCCCTCCAGGTACTGGTAAGACCTTACTTGCTAAGGCGGTTGCTGGTGAATCTGGTGTTCCGTTCTTCTCAATTTCTGGTTCTGATTTCGTTGAAATGTTTGTCGGTGTTGGTGCTAGCCGGGTTCGTGACTTATTCGAACAGGCCAAAAAAGCAGGGCCAGCAATCATTTTCATTGATGAAATTGATGCCGTTGGTCGGCGTCGTGGTGCCGGAATGGGCGGTGGCCATGATGAACGTGAACAAACCTTGAACCAATTACTGGTTGAAATGGATGGGTTCCAGGGTGACGAAGGAGTCATCGTTATGGCTGCCACTAACCGTTCTGATGTCTTGGATCCAGCTTTGCTTCGTCCAGGTCGGTTTGACCGGAAGATCCTGGTCGGTCGTCCAGACGTTAAGGGACGTGAAGCCATTCTTCGTGTTCATGCTAAGAATAAGCCATTGGCGGATGATGTTGATCTGAAGGAGATTGCTAAGCAAACACCTGGATTTGTCGGCGCTGACTTGGCTAACTTGCTGAACGAAGCTGCGTTATTAGCTGCCCGGCGGAACAAGACGAAGATCGATGCTGCTGACCTTGATGAAGCTGAAGATCGGGTAATTGCTGGTCCAGCTAAGCACGATCGAGTTGAATCAAAGCAAGAACGACGGACAGTTGCCTACCACGAAGCAGGACACACGATTGTTGGGCTTGTCTTGAATGACGCCCGAGTTGTTCATAAGGTAACGATTGTACCTCGTGGTCGTGCTGGTGGTTACGCTATTATGCTGCCACGTGAAGATCAAATGTTAATGTCCAAGAAGAACGCTGAAGAACAGATTGCCGGATTAATGGGTGGTCGTGCGGCTGAAGAATTAATTTTCAAGTCCCAATCTTCAGGTGCTTCTAACGACTTTGAACAAGCAACGCAAATCGCACGGGCAATGGTTACCCAATACGGGATGAGTGATAAGATTGGTCCTGTTGAATTACAAAGTTCTGGTCAAGTATTTACAGGTCAGGGCTACGATCAGGCACCATACTCTGAAAAGACCGCTGCCTTAGTTGATGAGGAAGTTCGCCGGATCCTTCGTGAAGGACATGAACAAGCTCTTCATATTATTGAGACCCACCGTGAACAACATAAGCTGATTGCTGAAGCATTACTGAAGTACGAAACACTTGACGAAAAGCAAATTCTCAGCCTCTATAAGACTGGGAAATTGCCTGATAAGGATATTGCTGCGGCTGACGAAGAGGCCCGTGCACAAACCTTTGAGGAGTCAAAACGTGCTTTGGAAAGATTAGAAGATGAAAAGCACAGTAATGCAACTGAACAACTAAAAGCAAGTAGTTCAGCTACAGATGAAGAAGCTACACAAGCTGCTGATACTCCAAATAGTGAAGCAGCTGATGCACCAACATCTGCTAGTGATGCTGACTCAGATTCCGATCATTCCGATGCTCCGGATGAGCGAGATAAATAATTAGATTGAGAAACAGGGGGAATAAGCCGGAAGGTCGGTCGTGTTCTTCCTGTTTTTTACGTGAAAGGATGATAAAAATGAAATCAACAGACTATTTATTAAAAAGTATTAGCAAGGATGGCAAGTTTCGTGCCTATGCGGTTAATGCCAGCCAATTAGTTGAAAAAGCACATGAAATTCATGATACCTGGAGTGCTTCTTCAGCTGCTTTAGGTCGAACACTAATTGGAACTCTCCTTTTGGCAACTGCTAGTCTCCAAGGGGAAGCAGGAATGACCGTTAAAATTCAGGGTGACGGTCCAGTTGGCTTTATTGTTGCTGATGGGACGGCGCAAGGAACAGTTAAGGGCTACATGGGAAATAACCACGTTAGCTTGCCAGCCAATAAAAAAGGAAAGATCGATGTTTCTGGAGCAGTTGGTAAACACGGGACATTATCCGTTACCAAAATGGCACCTGGAGATAAGACCCCATATACCGGACAAGTTAATTTAGTTTCTGGAGAATTAGGGGATGACTTTACATACTACCTTGCCCAATCAGAACAGATTCCATCAGCGGTTGGTCTTTCCGTCTTTGTTAATCCTGATGAGTCAATTGAAGTTGCTGGTGGTTTCATGATTCAAGTCCTTCCCGGGGCAAGTGATGAAGAGATTAGTAAACTTGAAAAGAAATTGAAGGAACTGCCATTAGTATCGGAAATGCTTCGTGACGGTGATACTCCTGAAGATATCTTGAAACATATCTTTGGCGATCAATTGAAGATCTTAGACCAGATGCCAGTTTCATACCGTTGTGATTGCAGTAAGGAACGCTTTGCTCATGCCTTGGCAAGCATCGCTAAAAAAGACTTGGAAAAGATGATTAATGAAGATCACCATGCCGAGGCGGTTTGCCAATTCTGTGGTAAGAAGTATGAATTTAGCGAACAAGAGCTGAAGGATATTTATGCCAAAATGGATCAAGAAGAATCCAAATAATCCAATTTATTTGGTGAAAAATCAATGATGTGCTATCATAATTTGGTTATTGAACGAAGAATTAGCCAGTGCAGTTCACGTTAATTTTGTAATGAGGTGAAAAAATGAAGTGGCATATTGGAAATGTCGAAATTCCTAACCAAGTTGTAGTTGCCCCAATGGCTGGAGTTACCAACTCAGCATTTCGGGTAATCTGTAAGGAATTTGGTGCGGGATATGTGGTTTGTGAGATGATTTCTGATCGGGGGATTATGTACCACAATAAGAAGACATTGAACATGATGGATGTCGATCCAAGCGAGCACCCGATGGGAATACAGATCTTTGGTGGAACTAAGGAAACTTTAGTTCAGGCAGCAAAGTACGTTGATGAACATACGGCAGCCGATGTGATTGATATTAATATGGGATGCCCAGTTAATAAAGTTGTTAAAACGGATGCCGGTGCCCGCTGGCTTCTTGATCCAAATAAGGTTTACGAAATGGTATCGTATGTTACCGATGCAGTGAAAAAACCAGTTACGGTTAAGATGCGGACTGGCTGGGATGATAAGCATATCTATGCGGTTGAGAATGCCCTGGCAGCTGAACGGGCAGGTGCTGCAGCTTTGGCGATGCATGGTCGGACCCGAAAACAAATGTATACGGGACACACTGATTGGAATATACTAAAAGAAGTAGCAGATCATTTATCAATTCCATTTATGGCTAATGGTGATGTTCGAACTCCAGAGGATGCTAAGCGAATCTTAGATGAAACTGGCGCTACCGCAGCAATGATTGGTCGGGCTGCCCTTGGTAATCCATGGATGCTAAAGCGGACAGAACACTATTTGGAAACTGGCGAGCTTCTTCCGGAGGCAACCCCTGAACAAAAAATTAAGATGGCTAAGGAACACCTTAACCGGTTAATTGATCTAAAAGGTGAGTATGTTGGTGTTCGGGAATTTCGAGGTCTTTCTACGTACTACCTTAAGGGAATTCCCCGTTCTGCTCGGACCAAGGCTTCATTGGTTGAAGCAGAGACTCGTCAGGAAATGAATGATATTTTTGATCGATTTGCTGAACAAACAGCTGAGCGTGAATTGAAGAAAGAGCAACGGAAGCACGCTTAATCAAGAGGAGGAGAAAATAAGTGTCACAAGAATTAGATCAAATGCGCGTTCGTCGCGAAAAGATGGAAGAACTTAAAGAGGCGGGAATTGAACCATTCGGTCGTCGCTTTAAGCGGGATCACCTTGCTCAAGACTTGCACGATAAGTACGATCAATTTGATAAGGAAGAACTAAGCGAAAAGGGCCAAATGGTTATTATCGCTGGTCGGATGACTCGGAAGCGGAGTAGTGGTAAAGCTGGCTTTGCTGATTTTGTTGATCGGACAGGTAAGATTCAAGTGTATGCGCGGAAAGACATGGTTGGGGATGAACCATACCATATCTTTAAACGTGCTGATATTGGTGACTTCCTTGGGATTGAAGGGGATGTCATTAAGACCGATACGGGAGAATTAACCGTTCGGGCTCACAAGATTACGTTCTTATCCAAGGCTCTTCGTCCACTTCCAAATAAGTGGGAAGGGGTTACTGATCCTGAAACAATTTATCGTCAACGTTACCTTGACCTTATTTCTAATCCTGAAAGCTTCAAGCGTTTCCACCAACGGACAGCGATCATTAAGGCAGTGCGTCGTTACATGGATGAACACGGCTTTACTGAGGTTGAGACGCCAATTTTGAATACCCAAGCTGGGGGTGCCAATGCCCGGCCATTTATTACCCACCACAATGCTTTGGATATTGATATGTACCTGCGGATCGCAACTGAGCTTTACCTGAAGCGGTTGATTGTTGGTGGCTTTGAACGGGTTTATGAACTTGGTCGAATTTTCCGGAATGAAGGGATGGATCCACACCATAACCCTGAATTCACTACAATGGAAACCTATGCTGCCTACTTTGATTTCCGTGATGTAATGGACGAAACTGAAGGGATTGTAAAGGCAGCAGCTAAGGTTGTTTCTGATGATGGTAAGGTTACTTACCAAGGACATGAGATCGATCTTGGTGGTGACTTTAAGCGGATCACAATGGTTGATGCTGTTAAGGAAAAGACTGGGATTGACTTTAGTGATGAATCAATGACTGATGATGATGCCAAGAAGCTGGCTGATGAGCATAAAGTTGAATATAAGCCATACTGGACAAAGGGTCATATTTTAAATGCTTTCTTTGAAGAATTCGTTGAAGATACCCTGATCCAACCAACGTTTGTTTATGAATACCCAGTTGAAGTTTCACCACTAGCTAAGCGGAACAAGGAAAATCCAGCAATGACTGATCGGTTTGAATTGTACGTTGATGGTAGTGAATTAGCGAATGCCTTTAGTGAATTAAACGATCCAATTGATCAAAAGGAACGTTTCGAGATGCAAGCTAAGGAAAAGGCTAACGGTAATGATGAAGCAGAACCAGTGAACTTAGATTACGTTGAAGCCCTTGAATACGGGATGCCGCCAACAGGTGGTCTCGGAATCGGTATTGACCGGTTAGTAATGCTGTTAACAGATGCTAAGTCAATTCGTGATGTTATCCTCTTCCCAACTATGCGTCCCGAAAAGGAAGAACAGAACGGTAAGAAGAAAAAGAACAAGAAGAAGTAACATATAAGGAGCCACATCCTCTTGAAGATTAAGAAGGGTGTGGCTCCTTTTGGCTATTTCACTAGATCATATATTTTTTGCGCTACCTGCCTGGTTAATACTGGTGCGCTTTGTAAGTAAGAGACAGCAAGAGTTAGGTTAATTAGGTTGCGAGGGAGTGGCATTAGACAGTAGGCACTTTCTTTAGTTAAGCTATCTTGCGCAATTTTGGTAGTTGTGATTGTTGTTGCTTTAGCCTTGAGTGCTAGTTGGGTCGCTAATCTACTTGTTGGCATTTCAGCTAATTTATTAATAGAAATATGATTTTTCTTGAGAAGATAGTTAACCTTTGCTGAAGGAAAGAAGCATTACTAACTGCAATGTAGTTGCTACTATTAAGTTTTGATAATCCTTCTTCAGAAAAAGAAATAATTTTCTGATGAGGGTTGTATAGTGGACAAGTATCTGGGATAAGCAGTGACATTTCTGTTGGTTCAAATGGCAGAATCTGAAAAAGTGGATTGTTCCATTTTTGACCAATTACAATATCGACCTCTCCACTAGTTAAAGAGTGCTCATTAGCAGTTGTTGTAACCTTAAACAATGTTTCAGGAAAGGTTCGATGAAGGGTAGCGATGATGCTAGTTACTGACAAGTCAATTAGGGAGCAAATAGCAACTATGATTACCCCTTCTTCTTTATGCTTGAGTCTCCTAACGTTGGTGTGGAGATTATCTTCGGCAGCTTGAATTTCTTTCATGTTATTAAGAATTGATTCTCCTGCCTTTGTTAAAGAGAGCGGATTAGTTCGATTAACTAATTTAATTTGGTAATTGTCTTCCATTTTTTTAATTAGTCGACTAATGTAAGGCTGACTTAAATATAATTTATCAGCAAGGGTAGTTAGGGTTGCGGTGTATTGGACACCTTCTAAGATTTGAATTTCTCGTTTTAAATTGCTCATCATTATTCCTTATCTGTAATAATTTCACTAACTATTACTATTTTACTTGCTATGATTATAACATCATAATAATAGTGTAAACGATATGGAGGGATCATGATGAATAAAGTTACCGAAAAATTAGGAATTGAAAAGCCAATTATCCAAGGTCCATTATTCTGGTTAACAAATGCAGAAATGATTGCTGCTGTTTCTAATGCTGGAGGGATGGGAACACTTGGAATTAATGCTGGTCAGTACCCAACCGATACCTCAAAAAGTCATAATCAGACCTTTGAGAACATGCAAAGGGAAATTCAAAAAACTAAAGCACTAACGAAAAAGCCATTTGGAATTAATCTTATTTTTGCCCCTGATCCAGATAAGGATGCTTTTACTGGTAGGATGATTGAATTAATGGCTAAAGAGAAGGTTGCCGCCGCGGTAATCTATGCTACTAAACCAATTTCTCGGTGGTTTAATGAGCTTCACAATTCCAGACAAAGCTGTGGGAACATTTTCTGCAGTTCCATATGTGGTTGATATAGTTAATGGCCGAGTACCCGTAATGGCTGCTGGAGGAATTGTTGATGCCCGCACCGCTAAAGCTGCCTTCGCTCTTGGGGCTGATGGTATTTTTGCAGGAACTGCTTTTTTGGCAACAGAGGAATCACCAATGGCTAATAATATCAAGCAAGCTGTCACAGAAACCGATGCATATGATGAAGCCCTGTTCAGTGCTGAACCGAAATACTATCGCTCTCTTCCGGGAGAATTACCTAATCGACTGGTTCAATTAACTGACGAAGGCAAAAGCAAAGAAGAAGTATGGCGCGCTGCCAATGCTTATCGCGGAATGCACGATGGAATGATCGACGGTGATCTCAGTAAGGGGTATGCTTCGTTTGGTCTTGGCATTTCTTTCATTCATCAGATTGATCCAATTGATAAAGTGGTTGACCGAATTTATTCGGGGGTACCGGAAGAACAACGATAATAGAATCTTATAGTAACTTCGCAATGTCTTGAAAAAGGATGCGGAGTCTTTTTATATTAGATTCCTGTAGAGTAATCAGTTTTAGAAATATAAACGGTAAGTAGAAAGTCAGCTAATTGGATTATTAATGGTGATTAAAGCTCTAAGGGATGGTTGTCTTGTGATGAGTTTTAGAATTACTAGGAACGGACAAAGAAGTGAAAAAATGCGATCAGTCAGTGATAAATTTTTGCGGTGAATATGGTGAAAACAATTGTAATTACATGCGTAAGTGTAAATGTTGCTGATAACAGGTCGAACTTTAAACCAATCTATCGTTATTTTTAATGTTCAAACAGCAAATATCATGAACAATAATGAAATAAGAAAACGTAAAATTCGTTTATAGAAAATTCATTTATTTTTTTTAGAATAGGCGTTGACTTATTAATGATGAGCTTGTATAGTAATTAACGTTGTCTGTGAGGCAATGATTTCTTTCAATTGTTGATTGAAATTAGTTGTTGACTTGGAAAAGACAGCATGATATATTATTAAAGCTGCTTGTTAAAAAGTTGTTAACAGCTAGTTAAAACATTGAAATTAGTTCTTGACAGCTTGCGCAGAGTTTGATACAATAAGTTTGTTAGTCAGCACTTGTTACTGACTAAGGTAGACCTTTGAAAACTGAACAAAGTTTCGACGAATCAAATGT